>Ga0105246_10000764_pt1 | contig 18346 bp, 11 predicted proteins | sample KBSM64metaG_FD_99694 | JGI IMG/M metagenome (GOLD analysis project Ga0105246, IMG submission 99694) | Miscanthus rhizosphere microbial communities from Kellogg Biological Station, Michigan, USA - KBS M6-4 metaG | ecosystem: Host-associated > Plants > Roots > Rhizosphere > Soil | place...
GGTGCGTTTCTTGCCGGTGTCGAGTTCGTTGAAGGTGTTGATCACCGCGTAGGTGTCCTTCCAGTCCCAGCCGCGTTTTTTCGCTTCGGCGGCCATCGCGGCGCCCTGTTTCTGGCCCACTTCAAACGCGGCCATGCCCAGGTACGGCACGTCTTCCATGAAGTTGCCCTTGGCATCGACGAAGCGGTCGTCCACGGCCATTACCTTGAGGCCGTTGACCTTGGCCTTGGCGACGATGGCCGGGCCGAGGGACACATCCGGCGGGCAGATCACAAAGCCCTTGGCGCCGTTGGCGGCCAGGCTGTCGATGGCCGACAGGGTTTTCTCGCCATCCGGCACGGCGATCTTGATCACAGTGAAACCGTGCTCCTTGCCGGCTTTTTCGGCGAAGGCCCATTCGGTCTGGAACCAGGGTTCTTCGGCCTGTTTGACCAGGAAGCCGATCTTTACTTCTTCAGCGGCCAGCAACAGCCCGCTCAAGCTCATGGCCGAGACCGCCACAGCGGCGCAGCACAGGGAACGCAAACCACGACGACGATTCATACGGGTGACTCCTTGTTGTTGTTTTATGTTTTTGTGTAGGAGCGAGCTTGCTCGCGAAAAACCTGAGAGCACCGCGTTCATCCAGGATGAACGCGTTATCGTTGACGTTTTTCGCGGGCAAGCCCGCTCCTACAGGGGTTATCCGGCAAAACGAGTGCAAGGTTTTCCAGGTACATCAACTTCAATCGCCAGCACCGCACCGTCCAAGGGGTGATCCAATGGGCTGGCGGCACTGGTGATATACAGGGTGGTAAGGTTGGGGCCACCAAACACGCAACTGGTGGGACGGCTGACCGGCAGTTCGATGATGCGGTCCACCTCACCGTCAGGCGCCAGGCGCAGCAGGCAACTGCCGTCCCAGCGCGCATTCCAGATATAGCCTTCAGTGTCCATGGCCGAGCCGTCGGGCCCGCCGCGTTCGTGCGGGCCGAACCACACCTGTGCGGGTGCCAGCCGGCCATCGGCGTGGATCGAATGCTGATAGAGCGTGCCATCCAGGCTGTCGCCAAAGTGCACCTGGCTACCCTCCTCGTTCCACAGCAAGGTATTGGGAATGCCCAGCCCGCTGAGCAACGGCGTGACCGTCGCATCGGCATCGATGCGAAACAGCCCGCCAGAGCGTCGCGTGATCGGCAGGTCTTCACCCTGCTCGCCAATATTGTTCTGCATGGTGCCCAGCCACAGTCGGCCCTGGGCATCGCAGCGCGCTTCATTGCCACGGTTGCCCGCTTGCGGGTCGGCCACGCACAGCAGGGTCAAGGCTTCGGTGTTCAAGTCCAGCCGGTACACACCGCTGCTCAGGGTCAACAGTGCATCGCCGCTTTCACAGGGAATGAACGCCGAGACGTGCTCGGGTAATTGCCAGACCCGCAACTGCCCGCCCATCAGGCGCAGCGCCTGCCGGGCGGCGATATCCACCCAATAAAGGGCCTGGGACCGCACATCCCAGAACGGCCCTTCGCCCAACCGGGCACGGTGTGAGGTGACTGCGCTCAATGTCATGAAGCCTCCGGGTGACTTACAGCGATTCGCGAGACGGCGCGCCATCCACCAGCCGCTGGATACGCAGCGGGTTGGCGTTCTTCAGCGCGTCGGGCAGCAAGCTGTCAGGGTAGTTCTGGAAGCACACCGGGCGCAGGAAACGATCGATGGCCAAGGTGCCGACCGAGGTGCCACGGGCATCCGAGGTGGCCGGGTACGGCCCGCCGTGCACCATTGAATCGCAGACTTCCACGCCGGTGGGGTATCCGTTGAGCAGGATGCGCCCGACTTTCTGCTCCAGCAGCGGCGTCAGCTCGGCGAACTGTTGCAGGTCGGCCGGCTCGCCAATGATCGTCGCCGTCAACTGCCCGTGCAGGCCGTGCAAGGCGGTGCTGAGCTGGGCCTGGTCGGCGACTTCGACGAACACCGTGGTGGGGCCGAAGACTTCTTCCTGCAGCACTTCGTCGCCGTCGATCAACAGGCGTACATCGGCTTTGAACAGTTGCGGCTGCGCCTGGTTGCCCGATTGCGCGTTGCCGGCCAGGTGTTCAATGCCAGGGTGGGACAGGAGTTTTTCCAGGCCCTTGCCATAGCTGCCCAGGGTGCCGGCGTTGAGCATGGTCTGCGCCGGTTGCTCGCCGATCAGCTGCGCCACTTGTTGGGTGAATGCGCTGAATTCGGGGGAAGCGATGCCGATCACCAGGCCTGGGTTGGTGCAGAACTGGCCACAGCCTTGCACCACCGAAGCGGTCAGGTCGCGGGCCACGCTTTCGGCCCGTGCCTTGAGGGCCTGGGGCAATACAATCACCGGGTTGATGCTCGACATCTCGGCAAATACCGGGATCGGTTGCGGGCGGGCTGCGGCCATGTCGCACAGGGCACGGCCGCCCTTGAGCGAGCCGGTAAAGCCCACGGCCTGGATCGCCGGATGCTTGACCAGCGCTTCGCCGACGCCGCCACCGAAAATCATGTTGAATACACCGGCGGGCATCTCGGTCGCGTGCGCAGCACGAATGATTGCATCGGCGACCTGTTCAGCCGTCGCCATATGGCCGCTGTGGGCCTTGAACACCACCGGGCAGCCTGCCGCCAACGCCGCCGCGGTATCGCCACCGGCCGTGGAAAATGCCAGGGGGAAGTTGCTGGCGCCGAACACAGCAACCGGGCCGAGGCCGATGCGGTATTGGCGCAGGTCCGGACGCGGCAGCGGCTGGCGATCCGGCAGTGCCTTGTCGATGCGCGCACCGTAGAAATCACCACGGCGCAACACATTGGCGAACAGGCGCATCTGGCCGCTGGTGCGCCCACGCTCGCCCTTGATACGCGCAGCCGGCAAGGCGGTTTCGCGGCACACCAACTCAACGAAGTTATCGCTCAGGGCATCCAGTTCGTCGGCGATCGCATCCAGGAACTGCGCGCGCCGCGCCGCACTCAAGGCGCGGTAGGCTGGATACGCCTGGGCGGCGGCCCTGGCGGCGGCGTCGACTTCCTCCGGGGTGGCCTGATAGAAGTCCTGGGGCAAGGCCTGGCCTGTGGTCGCGTCGACGCTTTGCAGCTTGACGCTGCCGTTGGCGCTGCGCTGGCCGCCGATGTAGTTGTGGCCGAGGAACTGGGTCATGGGGCTCTCCTTTAAAGGGTGATGACGTTACCGGGTTCGAATACCGCGTCGCTGCTGCCGACGCTGTTGACCAGCGGCGCGCCGAACTCAGCCTGGCTGATCTCGAACACATCGCCGGCCTGGGTACGTATACCGTCGGCGAATGACAGTGTGGCGGTGCCGAAGAAGTGAATATGCACATCGCCGGGCTTGAGGAACTGGCGGTATTTAAAGTGGTGGTACTCGAGGTTTTCCAGGCTGTGGCACATATTGGCCTCGCCGCTGAGGAATTCGTTCCGCCAGATTTCCTCGCCGTTGCGCAGGATACGGCTGGTGCCCGCCAGGTGCTGGGGCAACTCGCCCACGCGCACTTCCGGGCCATAGCTGCAACTGCGCAGTTTGGAATGGGCCAGGTACAGGTAGTTCTTGCGTTCCATGATGTGGTCGGAGAATTCGTTGCCCACCGCAAAGCCCACACGATAGGGCTTGCTGTCCGGGCCGATCACGTAGAGGCCGCCGATTTCCGGCTCTTCACCGGCATCTTCGGCAAACGGTGGTACCGGGAAGGCAGCGCCCGGGCGCACGACGGTGCTGCCGTCGCCCTTGTAGAACCACTCCGGTTGCACGCCGGCCTGGCCGGCCGCCGGCTTGCCGCCCTCCACGCCCCATTTGAAGATGCGCATGGTGTCGGTCAAGGCGGTCTCGTCGCCCGCCTGGTGCATCTTGTCCCGCGCCGAAGCGCTGCCCAGATGGGTCAGGCCGGTGCCGCTGATGAGCATGTGTGCAGGGTCCGGATGATCCAGCGGCGGCAGGACCTTCAGGTCGGCCAGCAGGCTTGCATAGTCGTGGCTGTCGCCCAGGCCGAGGCTGTTCACCTGTTGTTCCAGGCCCACGCCCGCTTCGATGGCGGCCAGGGCCAACTCGCGCACGCTGCGCGCGCTGCGAACCTCACGCAGTTGGCTGCCCTCGACGACGCCGACGCGGCGTTCGCCATTGCTTGACTCGAACTGAACTAAACGCATGAATTTTCTCCCAGGTTAAGGTCGTGTGGCGCCACGGGCGCTGGCGGCGAATTGGTCAACGGGCAGCACATGCTTGCGCTCCAGCACACGGTAGACCACGCCGGTCAAGACCAGCCCGAACACCATCACCGCCGACAGGAAGTACAGGCCCGAAGCCAGGTTGCCGGTGTATTCCTTGAGCGCACCGATCACGAACGGGCCGATGTAGCCGCCGAGGTTGCCCACCGAGTTGATCAACGCAATACCCGCCGCCGCACTGGCGCCGGCGAAGAAGCGACCCGGCAAGGTCCAGAACACCGCCGTGCAGGAAAACATGGCGAATGCGGCCAGGCACAGCGCAGCCATTTGCAGCACGGGCGCACTCAGCCAGGCACTTGAGAACAGGCCGATGGCGCCCAGCACATAGAGCACGGCGAGATGGCCATAACGGTCGTTGAGGCGGTCGGAACTGCGCGGGATGATCAGCAGACCGATGATGCCGAAGAGGTAAGGCACGGCGGAGATGAAGCCGGTGGTGAGGTCACTGCCGCCGAACTGTTTGATCAAGGTCGGCAGCCACAGGCCCAGGCCGTAGATGCTCAGGGTCACCGGCAGGTAGAACAGCGCCAGCAGCAACACGCGCTTGTCTTTCAATGCATGCAACGGGTTGCCGTGACGGGTCTGGCCGTAGGCTTGCAGGTCTTTGTTCAACTCACCCGTGAGCCAGGCCTTTTCTTCCTCGCTCATCCACTTGACCTGCTTGGGGCCGTCCGGCAGGTAGCGCAGCACTGGCCAGGTCAGCAGGATCGCCGGGGTGCCGATCACGATAAACAGCCACTGCCAGCCGTGCAGGCCGAGCATGCCATCCATGCCCAGCAGGCCGCCCGACACCGGGCCGGTGATCATCATGGCGATGGGTTGGGACAGAATGAACAGCCCGAGGATCTTGCCGCGATGGCGCACCGGGAACCATTGGGTGATGTAGTACAGCACGCCCGGGAAGAACCCCGCCTCGGCCGCGCCGAGCAGAAAGCGCATCACGTAGAAGCTGTGCGGCCCCTGCACAAAGGCCATGCCGATGGTGATGGCGCCCCAGGTGATCATGATGCGCGCAAACCAGCGCCGCGCGCCGAAGCGGTCGAGCATCAGGTTGCTGGGAATCTCGAACAGGAAGTAGCCAATGAAGAACAACCCGGCGCCCAGGCCATAGGCCGCATCGCCGATGCCGACGTCGGCGCCCATGTGCAGCTTGGCGAAGCCCACGGCGGAGCGGTCCACGTAGGCAATCAGGTACAGCAGGATCAGGAAGGGAATCAGTTTCAGCGTGATGCGCCGAATAAGCCGCAGTTCCTGGCTCATGGGGGTCGATCTCCGATTGTTGTTTTTATAGAAGCTCGGGGGACGCCTCTCGCGAAAATCCGCCAGGGTCATACCTCAGTTGAGAAAGACTATATAGTAGGACTATTTACAAAACAACTCTTCCAAAGCTTGGTTTTTGCGCTTATGTTTAGCTACGGTTAGAACATATAGTCATACAATAAGAGAATCGATCATGTCTGATAAAAAGCCCGGCCTACGCTCCGCCCAGTGGTTTGGTACCGCCGACAAGAACGGCTTCATGTACCGCAGCTGGATGAAGAACCAGGGCATTGCCGACCATCAGTTCCATGGCAAGCCGATCATCGGCATCTGCAACACCTGGTCGGAGCTGACCCCGTGCAACGCGCATTTCCGCCAGATCGCCGAGCACGTCAAACGCGGCGTGATCGAAGCCGGTGGCTTTCCGGTGGAATTTCCGGTGTTCTCCAATGGCGAATCGAACCTGCGCCCTACCGCCATGCTCACGCGCAACCTGGCGAGCATGGACGTGGAAGAAGCGATTCGCGGCAACCCGATCGATGGCGTGGTGCTGCTGACCGGCTGCGACAAAACCACTCCGGCGCTGCTGATGGGCGCCGCCAGTTGTGATGTGCCGGCCATCGTCGTCACCGGCGGGCCGATGCTCAACGGCAAGCACAAGGGCCAGGACATCGGCTCGGGCACGGTGGTGTGGCAGCTCAGCGAACAGGTCAAGGCCGGCACCATCACTCTGGATGATTTCCTCGCGGCCGAAGGCGGTATGTCGCGCTCGGCGGGTACCTGCAACACCATGGGCACCGCGTCGACCATGGCCTGTATGGCCGAAGCGCTGGGCACCTCCCTGCCGCACAACGCGGCGATTCCGGCGGTGGATGCGCGGCGTTATGTGCTGGCGCATATGTCCGGCATGCGCGCGGTGGAGATGGTGCGCGAAGATTTGAAGCTGTCGAAGATTCTCACCAAAGAAGCGTTTGAAAACGCGATTCGCGTCAATGCGGCCATCGGCGGTTCGACCAACGCGGTGATTCACTTGAAAGCCATCGCCGGGCGCATCGGCGTCGAGCTCGACCTGGATGACTGGACGCGCATCGGGCGTGGCATGCCGACCATTGTCGATTTGCAGCCGTCGGGGCGCTTCCTGATGGAGGAGTTCTACTACGCCGGTGGCCTGCCCGCCGTGTTGCGCCGTCTCGGTGAAGCCAACCTGATCCCGCACCCGAATGCCTTGACCGTCAACGGCAAGTCATTGGGCGAGAACACCAAGGACTCGCCGATCTACGGCCAGGATGAGGTGATCCGCACCCTCGACAACCCGATCCGCGCCGACGGCGGCATTTGCGTACTGCGCGGCAACCTGGCGCCACTCGGTGCGGTGCTCAAGCCGTCGGCCGCCAGTGCCGAGCTGATGCAGCACCGTGGCCGCGCGGTGGTGTTCGAAAACTTCGACATGTACAAGGCACGCATCAACGACCCGGAGCTGGACGTGGACGCCAACTCGATCCTGGTCATGAAAAACTGCGGGCCCAAGGGTTACCCGGGCATGGCTGAAGTGGGCAACATGGGCCTGCCGGCCAAGTTGCTGGCCCAGGGCGTGACCGACATGGTGCGCATTTCCGATGCGCGCATGAGCGGCACGGCGTACGGCACGGTGGTGTTGCACGTGGCGCCGGAAGCGGCGGCCGGCGGGCCGTTGGCTGCGGTGAAGGAAGGCGACTGGATTGAGCTCGACTGCGCCAACGGCCGCCTGCACCTGGACATCCCCGACGCAGAGCTGGCAGCGCGCATGGCCGACCTGGCGCCACCTGAAAAACTCATCGTCGGCGGCTATCGCCAGCTGTACATCGACCATGTGCTGCAGGCTGACCAGGGCTGCGACTTCGACTTCCTGGTGGGTTGCCGAGGGGCTGAAGTCCCACGGCATTCCCACTAATTGGGATGCTATGATGCCGCGAATCTAAGTCAGAGCCTTCCCGTCGTTATGGATCACCAGCCGCCCAAGCCGCGCAAGAGCCAGCATGCCCAGATCGTTCAAGACCTGGGCATGCACATCGTTTCCGGCCGCTTCAAGCCCGAAGAACGTCTGCCCATGGAGGCCACGCTCTGCGAGGAATACAAGGTCAGCCGTTCGGTGCTCCGCGAGGCGACGCGGGTGCTCAGCGCCAAGGGCCTGGTGTATTCCAAGCCGCGCGTGGGCGCGGTGGTGCGGCCGCGCTTGAAATGGCACCTGCTCGACCCGGACGTGCTGTCCTGGTTGATGCAGTCCACGCCCCACAGTGAATTCTTCAATACCCTGGCCGGGGTGCGGCGCATTCTCGAACCGGAAATCGCCGCCATGGCCGCGACCACCGCCACCGATGAAGACATCGCCATCATCGAACGCGCCTACCAGGGCATGGAAACCGCCAAGACCCACGAAGAACTGTTGCAGGCCGACCTGGATTTTCACCGTGCGATTGCCGACGCCACGCGCAACGACCTGCTCGCCTATATGTGCAACATGCTCTCTCTGCCGTTGCGCGAGTCGATCAACATCACCAACCGCCGCCCGGATATCCAGGGGTTGAGCCTGCCCCGGCACAAGGCGATTCTGACCGCGATAAAAAACCGTGACGCGCTGGGCGCACGGCATGCCTCGCTGGTGCAACTGGATGACACCCGCGTGGCGCTGGATACGGTGATGAATGTGTTGACGCCGCTGTAACGCGTCCAGGGAATAAATGGAATCAAATGTGGGAGGGGGCTTGTCCCGATGGCGGTGGGTCAGCGACAACAGAGCTGGCTGACATACCGCATCGGGGGCAAGCCCCCTCCCACATTTGGATCGCGGATCGACAAAAGATACCGGTCGGCTCTAAGGCCGCCGCGCTTTTGCTCTTGATCTCAGGCGCCCCGTTAAACCACGCTGGCCGAACGCAGGCTTGAATCCGGTCTGATCCAACACCCTGGTCGGCCCTGAGGCCGCCATCGGGGGCAAGTCGAATCGTCGCACCGCCCCTCCCACATTTGGATGTGCGTTCACATTTAGAGGGTGTAGGCGATGCCCACCTGCACGGTGCGCGGCTCACCCGGGTAGGCATAGAAGTTCAGGAACGAGCCCTCTTCGTATTCACGGTTGAACAGGTTCTTCACATCCAGGTTGAGCCGCACGTTCTCGTTGACCTTGTAGTAACCGAGCAGGTCGACCACCGTGTAAGCGTCCATGGTGAAGGTGGAATTGGCGGTCTGCCCGGCACGATCAGCCACGTATTTGCCACCGGCGCCAAGGCCCAGGCCCTTGAGTGCGCCATCCTGGAACTCGTACACGTTGAGCAGGCTGAAACTGTTGCGCGGGATGTTGGCCTGACGCGTTCCGGTACGCACCGTCGTGTCCTTGGTAACGGCGGCATCCACATAGGCATAGCCGCCGATCATCCGCCATTCAGGCGTCAGGTTGCCGGCCACGTTCAGGTCGAAACCACGGCTGCGCACCTCGCCGGTCGCGACCTTGAAATCGGCGTTGAGCGGGTCGACACCCTGGACGTTCTTCTTTTCGATCTGGTAGATCGCCGCGTCGACGCTCAGCTGTTTATCCAGCGCTTCCCATTTCACGCCCATCTCATAGGACTTGCCTTTCTCCGGCTCGAACCCGCCACCTTGACGGCTGGCACCGGTGTTCGGCTTGAAGGAGCGCGCGGCATCGGCGTAGAGCGCGACGGTGTCGGTGAGGTCATACATCACGCCGACGCGCGGGGTGACGGCGTTGTCGGCGGCGTTCCAGGGTTTGACGCCCGACACGTAGGATTCGTACTGGTGCTCGAAGCGCTCAAGGCGTGCGCCGGCGAGGACTTTCAAACGCTCGGTCAGCGCCACCTGGTCCTGGACGAAGACCGCATAGGTCTTGAGGTTTTCTTTATCGTGGGTCGGCGTGCGGGTCAACGCCGGACGTGGCTGGCCATAGACCGGGTTGAAGATATCGATTGGAAAAGTCCCCGCTGCAGCGCTGGAACGCTGGATGATCGACTTGTAATCGTAATCTTCGTATTCGATGCCTGTGAGCAAGGTGTGGTCGAGGCCACCGGTGGAGAAATGCCCGGTCAGGTTGAGCTGATAGTCCTTGTCGGTCCACTCCAGCTTGCGGTAGTTGAAGTTGCGCTGCAGGGTGCGGCCGTCAGCGCCGAGGCTGCTCGCGTTATTGGCCTCCACGCCATTGCCCTTCATCGTGCCGTCCAGCCACTGGAACCCACCGCCCAGGGTCCAGTTGTCGTTGAGCAGATGCTCGAAGCGCAACTGGGCTGTGTTGTTATCGTTGTGCAGGTCACCGGCGTACTTTTCACCCCAGAAGGTGTCGCGCGACGGCGTGCCGCGCTGGTTGGCAAATCGGGTCAGGCCGCGATCCAGCGGGTGGTTGTTGCGTATGAAGTCGCCTTCGAAGATCACCTTGGTCTCATCGGTCGCTTGCCAGGTCAGCACCGGGGCCACGCCGTAGCGTTCTGTGGAGACATGGTCGCGGAACGTATCGCCGCCCTCGCCCACCACATTCAGGCGATAGGCCAGGCGGCCTTCTTCATCCAGCGGGCCGGACGCATCCAGGGTGCCGCGCTTCATGCCTTGATCATCCAGTTGGCTGCCCAGTGTGACCGTGCGCTCGGCCAACGGCTGCTTGGACACCACGTTGAAGGTGCCGCCGGGATCGCCCCGGCCGTAGAGCATGGTCGCCGGGCCACGCAACACTTCAAGACGTTCGATCGTGTTGGCGTCGGGCATGGCCGGGTAGCCGCGGTTGACGGGGAAACCGTTGCGATAGAACTCTGCCGTGGTAAAACCGCGCACGGTGAAATTGGTGAGGCCCTGGCCGCCGAAGTTATTCGCCCGGCCCACCCCGCCCGCGTAATCGAGCGCATCTTGCAGACGCGTCGCACCGATGTCCTCGACCACGTCTTTGGAGACCACGGTGATGGACTGCGGTGTTTCATGGATGGATGTATCGGTACGCGTCGCACTGGCTGAACGTGTGGCGTGGTAGCCCTTGACCGGTCCTTGAGCCGTCTCGAAATCCGCCGTGCCGGTCACAGTGGTCGCTTGCAACTCAAGGCTGGTTTTTTCGGTGGGGGCACTATCTGCCCAACTGAACGGGGAAAACGCCTGCAGCACACAGATGGAAATCAGGGTACGACGCATGGATGTTGAACCTAGTGAATGAGCCAGATGGGGCGGCAAACCTGCCAAGAATTCGCCGCGCATCATATATCAATGCATTCTCGTTTGATATCCGTTCTCATTTGTTATTTTTCGTGTATCAGCTTTGTACGAAGTGGCGCGGATTGTCTGATGGATGAAAAACAAATGTGGGAGGGGGCTTGCCCCGATGGCAGTGGGTCAGTCTCAATATTTTTGACTGATCCACCGCTATCGGGGCAAGCCCCCTCCCACATTTAGATGTGCGCAAAAACGCTTTTTACTGGCCTCAGCGATAGCGCTCCAACCAGTGCGCATAAGGCGCCGGCAGGGTCCAGGAGGCGTTGTCCACGCCCAGCTCCTTGGCCGCAAAGTACGCCCAATGCGGATCGGCCAGGTGCGCACGGCCCACCGACACCAGGTCAAGATGCCCGGCCTGCAGCGCGCCTTCGGCCAGTTGCGGCGTACCAAAGCCCCACGCCGACGTCACCGCAATACCCGCTTCGCGGCGCACACGCTCGGCGATCGGGCCCAGGAAAGCCGGGCCCCACGGGATGTTGGTGTCGGGAATGGTGAACCCGACGCTGACGCTCAGCAGGTCCAGACCACCGGCCTTGAAACGGCGCGCCAATTCGATGGACTCGGTGAGGGTCTGCTCATCGCGACCGTCGTATTCGATCACGCCGAAGCGTGCGGTAAGCGGCAGGTTTTCCGGCCAGACTTCGCGCACGGCGGCCAGGGTTTCCAGGAGGAAGCGGCTGCGGTTGTCGAAGCTGCCACCGTAGGCGTCGGTGCGCTGGTTGGAGTGTTCGGAAAAAAAGCTCTGGCCCAGGTAGCCATGGGCGAAGTGCAGTTCGATCCACTCAAAACCGGCATCACGGGCGCGACGGGCGGCGTCGACGAAATCCTGCCGGACCCGGGCGATATCGTCCAGGGTCATGGCACGCGGGACCTTGGGCAGGTTCTCGCCGAACGCAATCGCCGACGGGGCGATGGTTTCCCAGCTACGGGCATCGGACGCAGGGATGTGGTCGTCGCCTTCCCATGGACGGTTGGCGCTGGCTTTGCGACCGGCGTGGGCGATCTGGATACCCGGTACGGAGCCCGCCGCCTTGATGGCCTTGACCATGGGCACGAATGCCTGGGCATGGGCATCGCTCCAGATACCGGCGCAGCCTGGGGTGATACGCCCCTCAGGCGAGACGGCGGTGGCCTCGACCACCAGCAGGCCGGCACCGCCACGGGCCATGCTGGCCAGGTGCACGTGGTGCCAGTCATTGACCATGCCGTCGTCGGCCCTGTATTGGCACATCGGTGGAATGGCGATGCGATTGCGCAGGGTGACGTCTTTGAGTTTGAACGGTTCGAATAATGCGGACATCAGATACTCCGAGGGAAAGGTGGTTGATTCGATAGTTCGATGGTAATCGAACTATGGTGTTCAGTGCCACCCCCCTGTTATGATTTGCTCCATGCGCGCATTCAAACACCCTACCCTGCAAGAACTCACGCTGGAGCGTCTGCTTTACGCCCTCAGCGACCCCGTGCGCCTGGAAATCGTGCGCTGCCTGGCCGACGTGCCCGAAGCCACCTGTGGTGAACTGGACGGTGGGCGACCCAAATCCAGCGTGTCCCACCACTTCAGGGTATTGCGCGACGCTGGCCTGGTGAACACGCGCAATGTGGGCACCACCCACATGAACTCATTGCGCCGTGATGAACTCGAGGAGCGTTTCCCCGGGTTGCTGGCCAGCGTACTGGCCCAGCGCTGAATCACGCCGGCTGCGCTTCAGGCCGCGACGGGCCGCAGCGGTGCGCCATCCAGATGCACACAGTCCTTGCCATTGCGCTTGGCGCCATACAGGTTCTTGTCGGCGATCTTGAGTACCATCGACAGTTCGTCACCTGACGCAAAACGCGCCATGCCGGCACTGCACGTATAGTTGTGCGGGGCCGCGACGCTGCAACGGATCGCCTGCAGCAAATCCAGCACAAACTCGCAGGCAAACGCCGGGTCATCGCCCTGCAACAGCACGCCGAACTCTTCCCCACCGATCCTTCCAAAGCTGTAGCTGCCTTTGGCGTTTTTCAGGCAGAGCGCCATGGCGCGCAGAATCTTGTCCCCAACGTCGTGGCCATACCGGTCGTTCATCGCCTTGAAACTGTCGATGTCGAGCATGATGAAGTAGCCACCGTGGTCGCTGTCGAGCAACTTTTCGAAGCTCTGCATGAACGCGCGCCGGTTGAGGATAGACGTCAGGTAATCGGTCTCGGCCAAGGCGCGAAACTCACTTTCCACCAGCAACACCGAACGCAGGTTCTTCAGGTACGAGTAACTGAGGATAAAACCGATCGACACCGACGAGGCGCAAAATATCAACAGATAGCCCTGGGTTGCGGCATACAGCTCGGCCTGCATGGGCGACCATAGGATGAGCCACACCGACAGCGCGCCGACCAGATAGTCCTGAACGCTGATAAACAGGATGGCGCTGCCGACCACCAGCGTGACCGCCAAGGGCAAGCCATAGATACGCAATTGCGGATTCAAGTGAATCACATAGGCAAACCCCACTGACAACAGCACGATGTAGGTCACCCCCAGCAAGCGCCACAGTAGAAAGTTCGTCGTCAGCGAATGAACACGGCAAACAAGCAACAGGGCAAGGGTGACACTCAACATATACAGGTCCAACAGCGTTGCCTGCATCCAACCGATACCTGTCCAGGCAATGATGCCTATCCATTCGGCTTGCGTGACCGCAGGCGACAACAACCTGCGCATCCTGGGTCTTAACTTCAAGTGAGCCGGCATCCTTACGCTCCCATTTCAATAGCATGCAGGCCCACCGCAAATGAAAAGGCCATGAACCGCTTTACCAGGCTGACGAAGGGTGGCAGCACTTCCAGGCGGGTCTTGGAGTGCGCTTTGAAATAGCCCTTTTCAACGCCCTCCTGAACCATTCGGATAATGTGGGTCTTGGACACCGAAAGTTGCTTGGCCAATGCAAGATAAGACGATGACCTGAACGTTGCCCGATCATTTTCCGGCGCAAAGGCGTCGTTATAAATGGCCAGCATCAACAGGTGCCCGGCGTCTCTTTTCACCAGCCAGTAACACTCGGGCAGCAATACATCGACCGTCAGGTCGGCGTCGAGAATGATGGCAAAGCCCCTGAAGTAAAGGGCCAGGAAGCCGCGATCATCCAGCTCGCGCATTTTCCGGAAGATCGCCCGGTCAGGGTACAGCCGCGCCAACGACTCGGTAAGCGAGTTCAACATCAAGCGTGCTTCACGGCAGGCTTCATCCGAGGGCGCATACACTCGGAAACGACTGTCTTCCGGGTGCGGCGCCACCTCCATGAAGCCCAGCGCGCGTAATAACAGAAACATTGATTCCAGGCTGTTTTTTGAACAATACCTGCGCGTCACGCACAGGGTTTTAACTTCGGACAACAACGGTAACGGTGTGGCGAAGTACTCACTCAATAACGCAAACGACACCATCAGACGACTGTACTTAAGTGCACTCTTGTAGAAAAACGGTCGTCTGGAATAGGGCACGAGCAGCACGTGGTAATGCGCTCTCAAGCACGATTCAAAATCCTTATGACGTTCGATTGCTTGCGCGGTACTCCACATAGCCGACTTCAACGAACTGACATGCATGAAAGAGCCCTGATCATCCAACTTGATTCCTGATCTCAGCTACGAAATCCCTGCAGCCCGGCCCCAAAACAAATCACGTGGTAAACCCTGCGGTTAATGGCTTTTTGCCTCGAACGCAATGTACAGCGATTGCTGCGCAAGACGTCATCAGTACCAAAGTTGTTCCAGTTTCCCGGTGCCCCCTGCCATCGGCAGTTCGAAGACACTTCCTGTTACATCCACCCCGGCGTCGCGCTAAAACATCCAACCAGGTCTCGTTGGGCGAACCTTCATCCGCCTGCGGCGTCGTAACCTGGCATTGTCGCCAACCGCACGCCGCGAGGTTCTCGTTTGAAAGCTGCCCTTCTCAAGAAATACCGCCTGATCATCAAGACCATGGGCTATGTGGGCTGGGCCCTGTTCTGGCTGTTGTTGTGGGATATCGCCGTCACGGTGGATTTCATGCTGTTCCTCAACTCCAAGATCAACCTGCCGCTGATGCCCCTGACCTTGCTGGGTTCGGCGCTGGTGGTGCTGATCAGCTTTCGTAACAGCAGCGCCTACAACCGCTGGTGGGAAGCGCGCACCTTATGGGGCTCGATGGTCAACAACTCGCGCAGCTTCGCGCGCCAGGTGCTGACCCTGCTGGACGACCCCGACAGCGAAGTGAACCCGATCAAATCGACCCTGCTGCGCCGTCATGTGGCCTATGTGAACTGCCTGGCCGCGCACCTCAAGGGCGAGCCCTGCCCGGAGGAAGTGCGCGCGTTCATCCCAGACGAGGAATTCGCACGCAATGGCGCCACCAACAACTTTGCCAACGACATCCTGACCGGCTCGGCCGCCTTGCTCGCCCGGGAATACAAGGCCGGTCATCTGGACAGCATCCGCCTGGCGCGGCTGGAGTCGACCCTGGTGGACCTGTCCAATGCCCAGGGCGGCATGGAGCGCATCGCCAACACGCCGTTGCCCTACCCCTACGTGTATTTCCCCCGGCTGTTCATTTCGCTGTTCTGCCTGATCGTACCGGTGGGCCTGGTGGAATCCCTCGGCTGGTTCACCCCGTTGGCCTCTACGGTGGTGGGCTTCATGCTGCTGGCGATCGAGCGTATCGGCACCGACCTGCAAAGCCCGTTTCGCTCCAGCGAACATCAGATCCAAATGGAAGCCATCTGCGAAACCATCGAGAAAAACCTGCAGTCCATGCGCCGTGACGCCCTGGCCGGCGATCAAATCGGCTGAGTCCCCGCCCTTCCCCCTCAAGTGCCGGCGCCCTCGGTCGATAAACCGAGGGTACGCATGGCCTCGGCCCCATAACAACGCATGCGACGCTTAGCACGACCGTTTCCCCCTTGCCAAAACTATAAATACCCGCGGGTGAAGTCATGAATATCAAGCAGAAGCTGACATGGGCGTTTGCGGCCATCGCGTGCGTGCCGGTCATCCTGGTCGCCGTTATTGTGGTGTTGAATGTGCGCGAAGGCGCCCTTGCCAACTTTCTCGACAGCAGCGGTCGCGAGATCCGCCAGATCGACAATGGCATGAAGCAGTTTTTCGACGGCATCAGCCAGAACGTGGAATTCGTGGCCAAGGACCCGCGCGTTGTCGCGGCCAAGGACCTGAAAAGCTACGCCGGCGCGGATGGGGCGAAAATCCCCCTCACACCGACCAATATCGAGCTGCTGGCGATATTCGACCAGTTCGCCAAAAGCCATCCCAGCACCGCCTACCTGTCCCTGGGCCTGCGCGATGGCGGCTACGCCAGCTGGCCGGACGACACCAAGCTGAACAACTACGACCCACGCGTGCGCCCCTGGTACCAGGCCGGCGTCGCTGCCCCGGGCAAGACCGTGCGCACGGGTGCCTACTACTGGGCGCCGGACGATGTGGTGCTGATCGGTACCGTGCGCGCCGTCGCCGATGCCACGGGCAATATCCTCGGCGTGGTCGGCCTGGACGTGTCGCTCAAGCAACTCACTGAACTGGTACGCACCATCAAGCTGGGCGACAGCGGCTACTTGATGCTGGTGGAAGACAACGGCAACGTGCTGGTAGACCCCAGCGATGCCAAGCACAACTTCAAGCCCCTGGCCGACCTGGGCCCCAACTACGCCGAACTGGCCAAGAGCGGCGACGGCGTGACTCAGGTCGACATCGACGGCGTGGCCTACATGGCCAACGTGGTCAGCTCCAAAGACCTGGGCTGGCGCTTTATCGGCCTGATCAAGCGCGATGAAGTAATGGCCGGCGCCACCCGCCTGACCTGGTTGATCGCGGCCATCGCCGCGGTATTGGCCGTCGTGTTCGCCATTGTCGGCGCCAGTTTCGCCCGCGTGATCGTGCGCCCGATTAGCGGCGTGGCCGATGGCCTGCAGGAAATCGCCGAAGGTGAAGGCGACCTTACGCGCCAGCTCAAGGTGCAAGGCAAGGACGAAACCGCCATCCTCGCCGGCTGGTTCAACCAGTTCCTGGGCATGATTGCCCAACTGGTGCAACGCATCGGCAACGCGTCCTCGGACCTGCAAACCGCCGCCGCCGACACCAGCGAAGTGGCCAGTAACATGAACCAGGCCGCCGGTCGCCAACGCGAAGCGGTGGAACTGGTGAGCACCGCCTTCAACGAGATGGTGGCAACCGCCAATGAAGTGGCCCGTTCCTGCAGCGCCGCTGCGGTGAGTGCCGACGAAGGCTATCGCGACGTACACAACGGCCAGCAGCACATCGGCGAAGCCACCGGCAGCGTGCTCAAGCTCAGCGAAGACTTGCAGAAGTCGACCCAGACCATGCAGTTGCTGGAGCAGGACAGCCAGAACATCAACACCATCCTCGACACCATCCGTTCGATTGCCGAACAGACCAACCTGTTGGCGCTCAACGCCGCGATCGAGGCGGCCCGCGCCGGCGACCAGGGCCGTGGTTTCGCGGTAGTGGCCGACGAAGTCCGCGCCCTGGCTCGACGCACCGCCGACTCCACCGGCGAGATCGACAGCCTGCTGGGCAATCTTGCCCGCCGCACCCAGGAAGTCACCCAACAGATGCAAGGCAGTTTGCTGGTGTCGCACACCAGCGTGGAGCGTATCCAGCAGGCCCGCGACAGCTTCGAAAAGATCCGTGGCTCGGTGGACTCGATTCGCGACCAGAACACCCAGATCGCCACGGCCGCCGAAGAACAGCACCAGGTGGCCGAAGAGATCAACCGGCACATCGCGCAGATCCATGCCGATGCGCAGCTGGTTGAAGAGTTTGCGCATACGGCGCAGACCGGCTCGGGGCGTTTGACCGACATTTCCGGTCAGCTCAACGGTCTGGTGGGCCGCTTCAAGTTCTGACGTCCTCTCCCAAAGCAGGCGGTGAGCCCTTCACCGCCTGATCGCTGCACCCCTTCCCCCTCTCAAGCACTGCCAGCGATCGACTGTAGGAGCGAGCTTGCTCGCGAAAAACGTCAACGATAACGCGTGCTTCCTGAATGAACGCGGTGCCTGTGAGTTTTTCGCGAGCACGCTCGCTCCTACAGCTATTGCGCTTCTCGTATTATGGTATACCATCATACGCAGACCCTCACTTAGACGGAGCAGCCCATGAGTTTCGAAATCCGCAAGATCGTCAGTTATGTAGAAGAGACCTTTATCGAGGGCGGCAAAGCCTCCGACACGCCCGTGAAAATGGTCGGCCTGGCCGTGGTGCTGAAAAACCCTTGGCTGGGTCGTGGTTTCGTCGAAGACCTGAAGCCGGAAATTCGTGCCAACTGCTCCGACCTCGGCGCGCTGATGGTCGAGCGCCTGGTCGCCATCATCGGCGGCGCCGAGAACATCGAGGCCTACGGCAAAGCGGCCGTGGTGGGTGCCGATGGCGAGATCGAACACGCGAGCGCGATCATCCATACCCTGCGCTTCGGCAACCACTACCGTGAAGCGGTCAAGGCCAAGAGCTACCTGAGCTTCACCAACAAGCGCGGCGGCCCGGGCACCTCGATCCAGATTCCGATGATGCACAAGGACGACGAAGGCCTGCGCTCGCACTACATCACCCTGGAAATGCAGATCGAAGACGCGCCGCGCGCCGA
>Ga0105246_10000765_pt1 | contig 18300 bp, 18 predicted proteins | sample KBSM64metaG_FD_99694 | JGI IMG/M metagenome (GOLD analysis project Ga0105246, IMG submission 99694) | Miscanthus rhizosphere microbial communities from Kellogg Biological Station, Michigan, USA - KBS M6-4 metaG | ecosystem: Host-associated > Plants > Roots > Rhizosphere > Soil | place...
CATTTGGTGGCGTTCCCGTTGCGTGGTCAAACTGGGTAGCGCGTTCCGTTCCCGATCAGGCTGAAACCGCTGGCGGCATGGTAGTCGCAGCCGTTCAGTCCTCAATTGCTGCGGGTGCTGCGTTGGGAGGATTACTATTTGGTCTCAGCGGCGTAACCGGTGTTTTCATCGCCGCTGGTTGCATAATGTTTTTTGCCGCGCTGGTTATTGGACTAAAGGTGAGGGATACGCTGACCTGACCATTTCCCTACAACAACGATTTAAATGAAGGCCAGCTACATCCTTTATTGGTTTAAGAATGACGTTACCTCTTGGGAAAACCGTTTTGGCTGATCAAGCATGACAAAGTGAAAGCTGTTATCGATGCGCGTGAAATGGACATCGGATGCAGATGCATAGGCTTGACGATACATGGCATCCACGCTGGCTGCAGGAACGCCGAATAAAGCGTCATACGCGTACACGATCTCCATCGGCGCTTTGATGCGGGCGAGTTCGGGGCGCAGATCGGTAATCATCAATTCATACACGGCATCCGCAACTGTTTTACGATCAGAATTGAGTCCCGCAGTCACCAAAGCTGGTCTCATCGCCTCAGTCTTCACTAAACGGATGAGGGATGTTTTCTGAAACTCTTTGAATTGCTCCGGCGACTGTCCCAGTAGCCAATCCCGCGTCGCTGTGGCATGCCGTGCAGCAGTCTCGGTGGTCGCCGCGGGATCAATCATCAACGTATAGAATGGCAAGGCGTCGACGATCATCAAACGACTGACCTGGTCAGGATGACGGGCCCCGATCATCAGGGCAATCTCCCCCCCAAGCGAATGGCCAATGATCGCCGGTGCTGCAATGTGCTGGATTTGAATGTAATCAGCGATGGCGTCAACTGCCGGAGCGATGACCTTGCCATCTGGATTGGAGAGGGCAGGTGTGCTTGCAAAACCGGCAAGTTCAACAAGATGAACTCGGTGGCTTTTACGCAAAGTTGCTGCTAAATCAGTCCAAACTTCGCGAGACGATGCCAGCCCCGGAATCAATATGACATCCGGTCCTGCGCCTTGCGTCTCTACAGAGATGCGTTGCGAGTTCGAATGCACTGCAGGTATCGGCTGAGTTTCTGACGCTGAAACTAAGACGGACATCAATAGAAGCGCCCCTCCGAACGTGGCACGTATATTTGCACCAGGCATGAATGTAGTCCTTTATATTTTATCCCTGATAAACCGGGTTTGGCTGACATAAGAGTATGTCATAAAAGGTAAAATTATTAAGGGATGGATACAAATGATTTTAATTTTCCGCTTACAGTTTCGTGCCAAAAATGTGGGTAACTACAGTATTCTGAGTTGAATAAAAGGGAACAATTTACCCGCCATGAGCAATATGGACTGCACCCGATTAAATAAACGTTTTATTTTTGTCGGTCTCAAAACCCATATATATCGCATTGAGTCGCTTTCTGAACAACACGGGATCGTGTTCCAGGCAAATGCGCGCGAGTGAGTTTTTGGCGCGCTCTGATACGATTTTTCTGTCGCTGATGATTTGCAATATATAGGTTTTCAACTGAGATATGATGGCATTTCTCAGAACGGTTTTGTCCTTCAATGAGGCTACCGTCAGCTCTAACATCGGATTCAGGGGGCAGCGGATCAGCCAGCCGGCATTTTCTGGGTTGATTTCTGGCAGAGCCCTGACATTCGTCGTTATAACCGGGCAGCCGCATGCCTGCATCTCCAGAACGGAAAAGCCGTACGTCTCCTGCCAGGTTGGTAGCAGCCCGACATCAGAGGTCTTAATTAACGCCAGCACCGCGTCGTTGGTCAGCGACGTATGGTGACGGAATATCGGGCAATCACGCAGCTTATCTTCCACACATTTTCTAAAAACGTCGTCATCCTGGAACGCCTGGTGAGCCACATTATGCGTTTTGCCAGGATCACCAACCAGATTTACGCGCACGTCGTTTACACTTATCAGGTTTTCCCTTAAAAGCTGGGTAAAGGCCAGCACTACTTCTGCACCTCCCTTGCGATAGAACTCATTACCCACGAAGGTGAATGTCACCGGTCCTTCCTGAACAATCACGCTTTTTTTATGCAGTATCGGCTGCGGAGGATGGAGTACGTGCAGTTTGGGCCCAATGATGGCCTGCTCTTCAGGAAAATGTTCCAGCAGCCGCAGCTGAATCTGCCGTGTGGCTTCTGAGATAGCGATGATGCCCTTACAGCGCTGAGAGCAGACGTACCTGAGTTCCCGCGCCAGCTCGGGGTTGGCAAATTTCTGTATTCCGCCAACGGGCAGAACACGAGGCAGTTCGGTTTCAAAGGTCGCCACCCAGTCGCCCGGCCCCGAAGAGACTTCATTGAAAAGGTGGATAATGTCCGCATCAACGGAAGACATCAGGGGCAGTGGGCGGAAAATAAAGAGCTTGTTTTTATGCAATAAGCGCTGCCTTATCACGTTGATCCAGGTCCAGATGTTTCTGGGACGGTAATCCAGGTAGCGATGTGAAGGGTCTGTAATGATATTTCTCTTTTCCGGGTAGCCATTACCCCCCACGATAATCTTCATTTTTCCCCCTGCTGGCGAGTGCAAAAAATTAACAGGATTAATTGAAATATGCTTGCAATTAAAAATGGTAAATAGGTATTTGCGATTTATATGTAGTTATGATGTTTAAGAAAAAGTCTAAATGCGTCATGGTTACACAGGTTGTTGATACCAAATAAAAATCCTCCCTATGCTGCTGCTTTCAGACACGCTTAATTATGCACGGATATGCAGACAAAAGACGTGTATTTGCATCTTTTTACTGGCTTTCCAGAATACTTCGGTAGAGAGAGTACCAATGCTAATTAAAAAGTTATGTGGCTGATAACCGATGAAACAGGATATCTGCCTTACAATAAGCAAGAATCCAATCTGTTTTATCAGGTAATAGCAAAATATTATATGAAGAGTGCAATAAGCCTGAAATCTGGCAAAGCCTCTAATTAAAGATTGTCCGATCCTTTTGATCTACACAAAAAAAGAGTCTGCGGATGCTTAGGGCTCTTATCCCCTAAATTCTCAGCGTATCAATCACCGCGCGCAAAGCGGGCGACACATTGCGATGTGGATAATAGAGAAATGAACCTTCCAGACGTTGGCTGTAACGTTGCAGTACTCTGATCAGTTTCCCTTGTTCCAGATCCTCAGATACCAACTCTTTCGGGACATAAGCCAGTCCCAGACCCAGAGCGGCGGCTTTTGCTTCCATATAGCTGTCAGCAAAAACCCATTGGCCTTGCGGCCGATGGGTGATTTTTTTTCCATCCTGATTGAGTTCCCATGCGTACAGGCTGCCATCACCAAACTGGTAAGCGATGCAGGGATGAACGGCTAAATCTGCCGGAACTTGCGGAAAGCCGTAGCGACGAAAGTGTTCGGGCGTACCGACAACGACCATCTCCATGTCGGGCGAAATGCGCACAGCAATCATACCATTGCCCACTTCTGGCCCCAGACGTACACCCGCATCGAATCTTTTCGCAATAATATCGACAAACCGACTTTCGCTGATGAGTTCCAGTCTGATATCCGGGTAGTGTTGCTTGAACACCGCAAGCTTCGGCAGCAGCACTTTATCAATCGCGTGCTGGCTGGCATTAATGCGTACCGTACCGGATGGCGTCTGGCGATAGTGGGCCAGCGTAGCGAGTCCCGTATCTAAAGCATCAAATCCTGACTCAACGGTTTGATAGAGCTGCTCACCGGCATGGGTGAGCGATAATCTGCGCGTGGTGCGAACAATGAGTTGAACGCCCAGTCTTTCTTCAAGCTCACGTACTGAACGACTGATTCCTGATTGCGCCAGGCCAAGGCGTTGCGCTGCGGCGGTAAAACTTCCCTCGCGCACCACCAGCATGAACAAATAGAGATCGTTGTAGTTTTCCCGTTTTGCCATTATCCCGCCCTCGTATCCGCATCGCCATTTAGAACAATTTGATATCAATCTTAGCAAAGATTGCCCTCTAATCAGAACGCATACTGCTGACTAAAATGTGCGCATTGCAATAAAGCACAGCAGCGTTGTCGGTATGAAACCTGCCTCTTTTAGGTTTTTTTTAGGAGGATCTTGATGAATGTTTTCACCAAAAAACTGACAGCCGCGATACCTGCATTGCTGCTATGCGCATCATTTAGTGGAGTCACAACCATGAGTTATGCTGATACAAACAACCCGAACGCACCCGTTTCGCTGGTCAAAAAGTGGGACAAAACCTTTCCTGAAAGTACCAACGTTGATCATCGTAAAGTGACCTTTCAGAACCGCTACGGCATCACTTTAGTCGGGGATCTCTATCTTCCGAAGGATCGCGGTGAGCGAAAGCTGGCAGCCGTGGCCGTCAGCGGGCCTTTCGGTGCGGTCAAAGAACAGTCCAGCGGCCTGTACGCGCAGACGCTGGCTGAACAGGGATTTGTTACCCTCGCGTTTGATCCTTCATACACGGGCGAAAGTGGCGGCTACCCGCGTAATCTGGCGTCTCCAGATATCAATACCGAGGATTTCAGTGCAGCGGTTGATTTCTTGGGTCTGCAAAAAGAGGTGGATCGCAACCGAATCGGGCTGCTCGGTATTTGTGGCCTGGGCGGCATGGCGTTAAACGACGCCGCTATGGATACCCGCGTTAAAGCCGTGGCAACCAGCGTGATGTATGACATGAGCCGCGCGATGGGTCATGGTGTGGGCGATGGCAAAGACCGCTACACCACCGCCGATCGTCGTGCTGTGTTGCAGTATCTGAACGCGCAGCGCTGGAAGGATGCGGAGAGCGGCACTTCCACGGCTGGCAGTCACGACATCTATGTCGACGAAAACGGTAAAGCCAGCGCCTCTGAGCGTATTCTGCCGGAAACGTTACCCGCTAATCCAAATCCAGTTTTGAAGGAGTTTTTTGATTATTACCGAATGCCGCGTGGTTTCCATGCGCGCTCGGTTAACTCAACCGGCGCATGGAATGCAACCATGCCGCTGTCGTTTATGAATATGCCGCTGCTGAGCTATGCAAATGAAATCACTATCCCCGCGCTTGTTGTGACCGGTGAAAAAGCCCATTCACGTTATTTTGCTGAAGATGCCTTTAAAGCGATCGGGAGCAAAGAGAAAGAGCTGGTAATTATTCCAGGGGCAAACCATGTGGACTTATATGACAACGTTGCTGGAAAGATCCCGTTTGCTAAATTTGAACAATTTTTTAAATCAAATTTAAACTAACTTACTGAAATAATGCATTTTTACCATGCCACCTGTAATCCTCGGGTGGCGTTAACCTGTCTGATGTAACGCAGGGAATTGATAATGTCTACCGAAAGTCTTCAACCTCCACACAATAAAATCCATGCGTATTGGGGCGGCGTATTTGCCATGACGCTCTGCGTTTTTGTGCTGATCGCTTCTGAGTTTATGCCTGTGAGTCTACTGACGCCCATTGCCAGCGATTTGCACGTCACGGAGGGGCTGGCAGGACAGGGCATCGCCATCTCAGGCGCACTGGCGGTGCTGACCAGCCTGACAATTTCCCGCATTGCCGGGGATCTGAATCGTAAATATCTTCTGCTGGGGCTGACAATTCTGATGGCGGTATCAGGAATGATTGTCGCGCTGGCGGCCAGCTATCCGATTTATATGTTGGGGCGGGCGCTGATTGGTATCGTGATTGGTGGATTCTGGTCAATGTCGGCGGCGACGGCCATTCGGCTGGTGCCGCAGCATCAGGTTCCCCGCGCGCTGGCGATTTTTAACGGCGGGAACGCATTGGCCACGGTTGTCGCGGCACCGTTGGGTAGCTATCTCGGGGCGACCGTTGGATGGCGGGGTGCCTTTTTATCTCTCGTACCGCTGGCGATAGCGGCGTTCATCTGGCAATGCATCAGCCTGCCTTCAATGGAAAGCGATAATCAACGCAAACAACAGGGATCGGCACTCCGTCTATTTAGAGTCTCAATCGTAGCAACGGGGCTGCTGGCCTGCGGACTGTTCTTTATGGGGCAGTTTGCCTTGTTTACCTACGTGCGGCCGTTTTTGGAAAAAGTGACCAGAGTGAGTGCTTCTGGCTTGTCGTTGATTTTGCTTGCTATAGGTGCAGCAGGTTTTATCGGCACCATGATTGTTTCGACCTTCCTGAACGCAAGGTTTTATCCGACATTAATCATGATACCTCTGGTTATGGCAGCGATTGCGGGAACGTTACTCTTGTTCGGTCACAGCATGTGGGTTGTTGCCGTTTTGCTAAGCTTGTGGGGAATGCTTGCGACCGCCGCGCCAACCGGATGGTGGACATGGATCGCACGGACGCTACCCGAAGATGCAGAGGCGGGTGGTGGCTTAATGGTTGCTGTCATCCAACTCTCCATTGCGCTGGGTTCAACAGCAGGAGGTCTGATATTCGACAGACTGGGATGGCAAAGTGCTTTCGGCTTGAGTGGTTTATTACTGCTTAGTGCGGTGGCAATGACGTTTGTGATATTTCGTCAAGATTATACGTCACTGAAGAAAGCCGCCGTACGCGACTGAGAGAACAGCAGCGAGTCAGGCACAATTGCACAACGCTTATTACCGGATTAGCGGCTCAGATGTATTGCTAATCCGGTTCATCAGACCAGATACATACTCATCGATATGGCGTAACACCTAACGTCAGGGCATTACGCCACATCATTTGCAAAACACGCCTAGGCTTTTCTCTTACTCTCGTGTTGGTCTAACTGGCGGGTAAACTCTTCCGCTGAACAACGTTGCTGTAATGCTTCCAGTAACAGCTGCTGTTGTGTTTTGGGGACCAGGCCTCCCAGTGGTGGATCGGTATCCAGATTGGTCGGGAAGGAGTAGCCTTCACCGCTCGCCGCCACAATTGCCTGTAATTCTTCATCGCTCAGATCTTTACTCAGCAGTGTTGGATAAATCGCTTCCATCACTTTAACGTGATTCACTTTCTCCATGGTTTTGCCAAATGCGGAAGAGACCTGCAGCAAATTGGCCGTACGCACGTGATCCTGCGTGACATTATTGCCAGCGGCATGAAACAGGGCCGGATTGAAGAACAGCCCATCACCTTTTTGCAGCGGCAACTGAATGGCATGCTGCTGGAAGAATTCAATAAAGCGCGGATCGCGCCATGCCAGATATCCCTCGGCATACTGCTGCGACCAGGGCAAAAGTTGCGTTGGACCTGATTCAATCGGCATATCACTGTGAGCCACCGCGCCCTGAAGCGTCAGATATTGCGACAGAATCTGCAACGGCAGAGGGAAGCGAGCAACCACGTCATTTACCTGGAAACCGAGATGGTAATCCCGATGCGGCTGTTGCGCTTTACCGCCCGGACGCACCTGATTGACCTGCGCCGTAATTTCATATCCCGGCCCGACCCAGGCTTCACAAATCAGCGCCAGCAAAGGATTGCTGTAGTAATCGATGAAGGCATCAGCATCCCGCTCTGCCACTTTTTGCAGTGCATTCCAGATACGCCCGTTACTGCCCGCTTTGGCAAAGTGATCGCCACCGCCGCCGTTTGCCGCTTCACTGGCGAGGATATCCTCAAAGACGTTACTGCTGCGATCAACGGCTGAGACATCGCCATATAACCCCTGAACCACCAGAACACCGGGGCCGCTGGACAATGCACGATGCAGTTCAGCCAGCATGTTTTGACGGTCTGCTGTTGCAGCCGCCAGCAGGTCGTCACGATGATAGATCAGCACATTTTTATCAGCCGAACGTGCCAGCGGGAAATCGTCTTTACGCAGGGTTTGCGCGCAAATCGTGGCGAAATCGTCGAGCGAAATATGACTGTCGTTAATGTAGATATTCTTCATTTTTTTGCCTCACAGAGTCAGAGCTTGTGATGGCTGGAAGCCACCGTTATCACCACAACCAACCACACTTTGATCGAAATCGATCACCGCACCCGTCATCATTCCTGACTCCTCAGAAAGGAGAAATGCGACGCCACGCGCGACTTCGGCTGGCTTGAGCAGACGACCAAAAGGCTGCGCCTGCTCAGCGTTGCGAAGCCAGTTTTCATCAGCGTCATGATATTGCCGCTGGATGTCGTGCTCGTGTGGCGTATCCATCCAGCCAATATTCAGACCGTTTACCCGGATGCGATTGCGCATGGCGCTGAAGGCCACGTTTTTAGTCAGTGTGACCAGCGCACCTTTGGATGCGGCGTATGCCGTTAAGAAGCTCTGACCGCCATGAGAAGTCATGGTGATGATATTGACGATGCTGCCTTCAATGCCTTTGGCAATCATCAGTTTGATCGCTGCCTGCATCAGGAAAAAAGGCGCGCGAACGTTGACGGCCATAATCGCATCAAATAATTCCGGGGAAGTGTTGAGGATGGTGCCGCGATCGGACATGCCTGCGCAATTCACCAGCCCGTGCAGGGTTCCAAACGCCTTTTCTGCGGTCGCCACTACTTTTTCGCAGGCTTCTGGCGAGCTGATATCTGCTTCAACAAATATCACTTCACAACCGGTTTGACTGAGAATATCCACCTGTTCGTGTCCGGCTTTAACATTACGACCGCAAATCACAATGCCCCGGGCTCCGCGAATTGCCAGAAGACTGGCAACGGCTGCGCCTAATCCCTGTGTTCCGCCGGTCACGACGAACACTTTGTTTTTAAATCTGCTGCTGTCACTCAGGCTCATTACATGTCCTTTGTTATTTTGGGTGAGGTAAGGTCTGTCCACTTGCTCACAGTGACCTTAGCAATTACATTCGATTAACAATACGGCGACATAACCTCAAAAAGACCTCAACTTATGGCAAGGTCATTCTCCATTAAGCAAATCGCGGCACAGTCTGGCGTCAGCAAAGCCACGGTCGACAGAGCATTGCATCAACGCGGCAGTGTGAGTCCACGCACTGCCCGACGCATTGCTCAGGCGATCCGCGACCTGGAATTACAGCAGCGCGCCAGCCTGGCAAGCGGTCGCACGCTACCGATCGATCTGGTGATGCACGCGCCAGAGCGATTCAGTTCGTTAGTGCTAGCGGCGCTGCTTAGTCAAATCAACAGCTTCGCACCTTTCCGACTGACGCTGCGTTGCCATATTTTTGAAAAAATCTCGCCTGAAGAGCTGCAGCGTGAGCTGCGCCGCTGTGGCAATGACAGTTATGGCGTGCTGCTCAAAGCAAGCGATCACCCTTTGCTCAAGAATACGATTGCGGAGCTGGCGGCCCTCAACGTGCCGGTGGTAACGCTCGTTACTGACTTGCCGCGCAGCGAGCGCATCAGCTATGTCGGCATGGATAATGAAGGTGCCGGTCGAACGGCGGCCTGGCTGATGTCGCGGTGGCTGCCTGCTGCAGTGCAAACGGTCGCCGTTGTGATCAGCAGCACGGGCTTTCGCGGGGAAGAGCAGCGCATGGAGGGCTTCATTCAGGCGTTGAGTCAGCGAGCGCCGTATTTGAAGATTAAAGCTGTCAGTGAAGGTTACGGTATCGATTCACTCACTTTTACCCAGATGTGCACAGCGCTGGAACAGGATCCCTCGATCCAATCTATTTACAGCGTGGGGGGCGGAAATGGTGCCATTTTGCAGGCTTTTTCAGCGATGCACCGCGAGGTAAACGTTTTCATTGGCCATGATCTGGATGAAGAAAATCGCCGGCTACTCGCTGCTGAAGAGATGGATGCGGTGATTGACCATGATCTTCATGAAGATGCGCGATCGGCGTTTAAAGCAATCCTGCGTTTTCACGGCTTTTTGCCCGAAGCCGAAGATGAAACGGCATCATCACGCGTTATTGTCGTCACGCCGTTCAATATTTGAGACACTAGCGATGGCTAAGTGGCAATATCGACGCCAAATCGCTATTGCTCTGAGGATTTTGATATGACCACCTTTCACCAACTCAATGCCATCAGCCTGCGTGGCCAGCCTATCTCAATGGCCGATTTCACCGGCAAGCTGGTTCTGGTGGTTAACACCGCCAGCCATTGTGGATTCACGCCACAATATGCCGGTCTCGAAGCACTTTACAAAAAGCACGCCGCTCAGGGGCTGGTGATCCTGGGGTTCCCCTGTAACCAGTTCGGTAAGCAGGAACCCGGCAGCGCCGATGATATCGCGCAGACCTGCCAAATTAACTACGGTGTGAGCTTTCCGATGTTTGAGAAAGTTGAGGTCAACGGCGCCGCAACGCATCCGCTATTTCGCTATCTAAAAGACGAATTGCCCGGCGTGCTGGGAGGGCGCATCAAGTGGAACTTCACTAAGTTTCTCATCGGACGTGATGGCAAACCGCTCAAGCGTTTTGCGCCAATCACCACTCCGGAGAAAATGGAAGCCGCAATCCTTGCTGCACTAGAAAGCTAATAGTGATTCCGTCTCTCGACGTCCGAAATGTGCGAGCTATCACAATTAACAACATTTCTTTTTAAGCAATTAGCCTGTTTCTACCTTAAACATCCCCTGCATGTCACGGTTTGTGACATGATAAACGTCATAAATGACCTGCCAGGATGTTTAAATATATGTTTGACGCAAGAAAGTTATCCACTTTAAACGCCCTCGAAAGCTGCGTGCACAATTATATTATCAAAAACATTAATGCCGTTATTTATATGACGATAAGGGAGCTTGCCGATAATTCGGGTGTGTCTACCGCAACGATTCTGCGATTCTGTAAAAAAATGGATTTCAATGGTTACTCAGAACTCAAAGCCAGTATGAAGTTACACCTGAACAGAAATAGCACATTACTTATTCCTCATGGCGCTGAGGAAATATTAACCTTTTTTAAAAGCATCAGAAACGATGAGTTTGATGAGATGATTAAGCAGGCAGCAGAGTATATTCGTGATGCAGAACGGGTGTTCTTTGCCGGCGCTGGCAGCTCTGGCACGCTTGGCAGGTATGGCGCCCGTTTCTTCTCTAACATGGGCAAGTTCAGCAATCACATTGACGATCCCTATTATCCGGTGAGCTCGGACATGGTGCAGAGTTCAGTGGCTATCGTGCTTTCTGTCTCTGGCGAAACCCCCGAAATAGTGAAACTCGCCAGACAATTTGTTATTCACCATTGCAAAGTGATTGCGATAACCTGTAATCCTGATTCAACCCTGGCAAAACTCGCTGACTTTATTGTTCCCTATCATGTGTCCCGCATTTTAATTGATAACGAATACGATATTACCACGCAGGTTCCGGTTATTTTTATTCTTGAATCAATAGGCAGAAAACTGGTGGTGAATAATGTCAGTGAGATGTCACGTGGTGTGACATTTTTGTAATTGTCGACCGGTTATAACATATTGTGACTTCGTGACATTGCCGAAGCGATTTTCTAACATTGCCGCGATGAGTTCGCCTCTGACGGACTGAATTCCCTCTGGCAATGGAAGAAAACCATGGCAATAAATTATACGGATTCTGCGAAAGAGATCGTAAAGCTGATAGGTAGCGATAATAACGTGATAAGTGTCACGCATTGCGCCACACGTCTGAGGTTTGTGCTTAAAGATTATGCTCTGGTCGAGGTTGAATCACTCAAGCGGGTGAAAGGGGTGATTACCGCGATGCAGGCCAGCGGCCAGATGCAGGTGGTTATCGGCAATCACGTCGGTGATGCTTACCGCGAAGTGCAAAATCTACTCAATATCGATGAAAGTGTTGCGGTAACACCGCCTAATGTCGGTATTGTTAGCCGCGTTATGGATATCATCTCCAGCATCTTTGCGCCTTTCCTCTATCCGCTGGCAGCCTGCGGTGTGCTGCAGGGCATCATTTCGCTGCTGACCGCCATCGGCTGGATGGATCCGGCAAGCGGCACCTATCGCATTCTTAATTTTGTTTCGTGGACCGGCTTTACCTTCCTGCCCGTCATGGTGGCTTTTACCGCCGCGAAAAAATTCAACGTAAATCCGTTTACAGCGGTAATCGCCGCCTGTGCGCTGGTGTCGCCGGATTACCTGAATATGCTGACGGCCAACAAAATACTCACCGCCAACTCAGCCGATCCAGCTGTGCATGCTTTGATGCAGAGCGCGGTTGAAAACCCGGCTATTTCAAAAGTGCTGGTGGAGATTGCTGGCATTCCGCTGGATGCCGCGCCGCTGACCTTTATGGGCTTGCCGGTTCAGTATCTGAGTTACACCTCGTCGGTGATCCCGATTATTTTGATGGTCTGGGGCATGTCGTATGTTCAGCGCTTCTTTGAGCGCCTGCTGCCGATGGTGATACGCAACCTGTTTACGCCAATGTTCTGCCTCGCCATTATGGTTCCACTCACGCTGCTGGCATTTGGTCCGGTCGGTAACATGATTGGTGGCGCCATCGGTGGCGTCTATAACACGCTCTATCACCTCAGTCCTTCTGTTGCCGGATTTGTGGTCGGTGCCTTGTGGATGCCGCTGGTTACTTTAGGCGTGCATTGGGGCATTACGCCCGTAACCGTCGGCAACTATGCAACCTTGGGCTACGACACCTTTACCGGATTACAAGCCTCTGCGGTATTTGGCATGGCGGGTGCGGTGCTTGGCGTCTATCTGAAGGCAAAAGATGCTGAGCTTAAGCGCATGGCGCTCTCTGCAGGTGTGACGGCGCTGTTCGGCATCACTGAACCCGCCATTTACGGTGTGGCATTACGCCTCAAAAGGCCAATGATCTGTGGCTGCCTCGCGGGTGCTGCTGGCGGCATGATTGCCGGGGCTTTCAACGCGGTTTCATGGAGTTACTGCATTCCAGGTATTGCCGTCCTGCCGGTGTTCTTTAAAGAAGGGCACATGACACAGTTCCTTGGCTTCCTGATATCCATTTTCGTTGCATTCGTTTTGGGCATGGTCTTCTCCTGGCTAGCGGGATTCAAAGAAGACAGCCAGCCTGACGTCCGCCCTGTGCCGCAGCCTGGCACCATCTGATCAAGAGATACTTATTATGAATAATCAATTCCCAGAAAATTTCATGTGGGGCGGCGCGGTTGCCGCTCACCAGGTTGAAGGTGCGTGGGATAAAGGCGGAAAAGGCCCGAGCATTGTCGATGTGCTGACCAGCGGGGCGCACGGCGTTGATCGCGTTATCACCGCAGGCATTCAGGATGACTGCTTTTATGCCAATCATGAGGCATCAGACTTTTACCATCGTTATCCTGAAGACATCGCGCTGCTGGCCGAAATGGGATTCCGCTGCTTCCGCACCTCAATTGCATGGTCGCGTATTTTTCCGCGCGGCGATGAAGCTTTACCCAACCAAGAGGGGCTGCGTTTTTACCATGCATTATTTGATGAGCTGTTGAAATACGGGATTGAACCCGTTATTACGCTGTCCCATTTTGAAATGCCCAATTTCCTGGTCACCGAATATGGCGGCTGGAAAAATAGAAAGGTTTTGGACTTCTTTGTCCACTTCAGCGCAGTGGTTATTGAACGCTTCCAGCACAAAGTAAAATACTGGATGACCTTCAATGAAATTAATAATCAGCGCAACTGGAAAACCCCGCTTTTCGGTTATTGCTGTTCCGGCGTTATTTTCACCCACGAGCCTAATCCTGAAGAGTGTATGTATCAGGTTCTGCATCATCAATTTGTTGCCAGTGCTCAAGTGGTGAAGTTAGGACACGACATTAATCCTGAACTGAAAATTGGCTGCATGATCGCCATGGTGCCGCTGTATCCGTTTTCCTGTCATCCGGATGATGTGATGTATGCCCAGGAAGCAATGAGGGAACGATTCCTGTTTAGTGATGTTCACATGCGCGGTCATTATCCGTCTTATATCCTCAATGAATGGCAGCGTAAGGGATACCACATTGCGATGGAGCCCGGTGATGCGCAGATCTTGCGTGAAGGATGTGCCGATTATATCGGGCTGAGCTATTACATGAGTAATGCGGTCAGTAAAGAAAATGCTGGCAGCGGGACCGCACTTTCAGGATTCGAAGGAAGCGTTCCGAATCCACACGTTAAGGCCTCCGATTGGGGCTGGCAGATCGATCCGGTAGGCCTGCGTTATGTGCTGAATATTCTCTATGAGCGTTATGAAAAGCCGCTTTTCGTGGTTGAAAACGGTTTTGGTGCCATCGACAAACTGGATGAAAACGGAGAGGTCAATGACGACTACCGCATCGACTATCTGCGCGCGCATATTGAACAGATGAAGAAAGGCGTCACCGAAGATGGTGTCGATCTTATGGGATATACTCCTTGGGGATGTATTGACTGTGTATCCTTTACCACTGGCCAATACAGCAAGCGTTATGGCTTTATCTACGTAAATAAAAACGATGATGGTAGCGGAGATTTTGCCCGCTCGAAGAAGAAGAGTTTTGACTGGTATCGCCGGGTCATCGCCAGCAACGGCGAAGAACTCTAACAAAATTAGGTGCGACAAGGATGTCGCACCTACAAAATTTTTAAGGCTTCTCTTTCTCGTCTTCAGCCGGAATCAGCGGTTCATCAATGGCGATGGATGAATTAGATTTCAGCAGTTGAATATCCAGAATCACGTAGGTCATGGTGGTGATGAATAACGAAATCACGCTGCCAATCACGCCGCTGGTGGTGAAGGTGAAATAGTTATACATCACCACCCAGGTCACACAAATAAACAGCGCCAGCGCAACATTAATTGCCGACTGCGAATAATCGGTGGTGCGTGAACCCATTTCATTAATTTGCCGACTGAAATTCGCGCCGCTGTATTTCTCCAGCACAAAAATTCCCTGTTCCCAATTACGCAAACGACGTGCGCCGCTGCGGGTGAGAAATACGTAGAGCAGCGAGACAAATAAACCGGAGAAAGCGATCAGTACCGGCACCGCTTCCAGCGCATAAGCGAGGCTTTTATGGCTGGATGCCTGCGGCGTGAGATCCAATGTTAATGACGCACCCAGCGCGGCATATAAAAACACAAACAGCAGCAGAAACAGCGCGTTGCGTCGCCAGTCGAGATCGGCTTCGTGATTCTTCTGCTGACGTGCGCTGTGCAGCGCCTGCTGTAATAACGTGGCATTGGTGGATGCGGTGTCAATACTCTCAATCTCTTCACCCAATAAGCGGTGAATAAACGGCTGATCGGCCGGTTCAATGGTGATGCGCATAGATTTCTCGGTGACGTAACGATCAAAGGCGTCAGTGTAACGTAAATCGTCTGGCTCGCGCAGAATCTGCGAGTAAGCGCGCAATTTTCCATCTATGTTTCGGCTCGAATCGCACATTATTTGTACAATTGATAGGCGGTTATTACTGACCGCGCAAATCACGACGGAGTAATGAGCTATGTCGTATGTTGATGGTTTTGTCGTAGCGGTGCCGGAAGCCAATAAGGAGGATTATCGTGCCATGGCGGCCAAAGCCGCGCCGCTGTTTAAAGAGTTTGGCGCCACGCGTATCGTCGAGTGCTGGGCAGACGATGTGCCTGAAGGCACGCAGACCGATTTCTATCGCGCTGTAAAAGCCGAAGAGGGCGAAACGGTGGTTTTCAGCTGGATCGAATATCCCTCGCGAGAAGCGCGTGACGCCGCCAATGCCAAAATGATGTCCGATCCGCGCATGAAAGAGATGGGCGAGAATATGCCGTTCGACGGTAAACGCATGATTTATGGCGGATTCGCGATTTTGCTGGAGGAGTAGTTGAGCGCTAAGGCGTTGAGATGGTCGCCATGAATGGCGACCCTACGACTTGGCGCTCTATCTCCGTCCGATATCATTTATGATCTTCAAAATCTGAACTGACCTCTAAGCGATTGGCGCTCGCAGATTATTCGGGTAACGTGGAATGCTTAACTTTGTTACCTACAAATAATTACCGCACGCTAAGTTGCAGGAGAGTCAGTCCATGGCCGTAAATTCAAACATCGTCGGCATTGTCAGCGATGAGTTCACCAATCCCAATACCGTAAAACTGCTCAATGAAGTTACGCGCCTGCTGAATGCACGCGGCTTGATTACGCTGCTGCTCAATGCCAATTCCCGTGAAAGTTATCAAAGCGCGCTTCATAACGCCGCGCAACTTCCTGTCAGCGCTTTAGTGTTTCTGACCTCGCTGTTTAGCGATGAGTTGAGTGTGGCAGCCGATATCCTGCCGCAGGCCAAAACCGTCCATCTAAGCCACAGCGCCAGCGCGGATGCCAACGTCGTGATTGCCGATGGTTATGACGCAGGTGCAGAGATGGGATTGTTGCTGCTGTCGCAAGGTCATCAACGGTTCGGCTTTATGCACAGCCAGCAAAACAGCGCGACTGCGCGCCAGCTGGATGGTTTTGTCGCCAGCCTGAAAGCAGAACAGAAAGAACTGAAAATCGAGCTCTCTGCCGGTGGCAACGATCGCGAGCTGGCTTATCAGGTGATGATGGCGTATTTGAAGAAAACGCGTGCTGCCGAGCGCATCAATGCGCTGTTCTGCGAAAGCGATGAGTTGGCGTTTGGTGCGTTACAAGCGGTGCGTGACTTCGCACAAGGCGCTCATGTTGCGGTGGTGGGTTTTGATGATGTAGATGAAGCGCGCGCGTCAACCTGGCATCTCACCAGTTGGGCGCAGCGTCGTGATTTGCTGGTGGCTGAAGCGTTGAATCGTTTATTGGAGAACCGCGCTGATACCAGTAACGCCTGGCAGCAGGGCGAGTTACAGGTGCGCCATTCGCATCACGGCAAGCATGTGCCGGGCGAAATGTCGCAGTGCGGCTGTGCGATTCGGCATTGATAGCAAGAACCAGCGGTGCGCATTGCTGCGCACCAAATCTCTATTTACACCGCAAATGAATATTCGACACACGCTGACAGCTGCACGAAGGGCCCAGCCAAGGTTTGATTATGGTGCGCAATAATCTGCTCAGCGCTCAGCACGCCGTTATCCACCGAAGTATGTCCATCCTCAATCAGCACAACGCGAAAACCTAAATCTGCGGCAGCACGACAAGTGGTATCCACGCAGTATTCACTCTTCATTCCAACAATCACTAACTCTTGAATATCGGCACTTTTCAGGGCTGACAGTAATTCAGTTTCGCGGAAACAGTTGGGATAGCGCTTCACAAATACCCGATCGTGCGATGCATCCATCTGCAGTTCAGGAATCAATTGAGTCAGCGGACCGCTTTCGGCGAAGGGCGATCCATCCGGTCCGGTGTGGCGAGCGAAGAAAACCGGCGCATGCGCTTGATGGGCTAACGCGATCAGCTGATTGATATTGGCTAAAACAGATTCCGCCGCAAAGGGCGCTGGCGTAGCGTGAAATAAGCCGTTCTGCATATCAATGACTAATAAGGCTTTATGTTGTGGCTGCATGGTGTGTCTCCTTTCTGCATGCTATGAACGGAGACCATTCCCCGTCCAGTGATTGACGGGGCTGAGGATGCTGGAGCTTATCTCTTCGCTACAGATGCACACACGCCGCCGCCATATGCGGTGGTGGTAGTGGTTTCTGTGATTAACGCGTTGAAGATAGACATAAAAGCTCGCCAGAATGTGATGTGAGCGTTGAATCTAACAGAGTGCCAGAAGAAAACAAGGGTGAAGTGTTAACAGCTATGAAACCAAAAGGCGAACGCGGATTAACCGGCGTTCGCCCAATGTTTAATGCTTGGTGCCATTACCTGAACCGTCACGATTGCGGAAAATATGCGTCACGTTGTCGGTATTCTTGATCGCTACTCCGCTCGACTGCGGTGTTTCAATATGATTCATCACTTCCGACATCGCGCGACTTAGTGCTTGCTGGCGCGGTGGATCGCGCTCAATCGACGCCATCCCACGCAATTTATCCAGCAACGCGCGAGGTGAAAGCGGGCCGGATTTTTTCAGCAACTGTAAAATTGCATCGCCCATGATGATGTCGGTGAGCCGTTCTTCATCACTTCTGTACATAGATTCTCTCTGGTTACCGCGGCAGACCTGCGGCAAATAACAAAGTGGATTCAGTCTTAACCGGGCGCGAATGAGGCGGAAACCACTTGGTTAATTCTCAGGACAGCAGCGCCTGGTTTAGGATTCTCGTTCTACAGAAAACATCAGTCCAATTAACTGCTGATAGTGAATTTCTGCTTCAGTACCGCGCGCTTGTTCCATACGGCACAGCAACTTAGTACACAGCCTTTTACGGCTTAGCGTCCGTCCTGAACGTAAGATCTCAACCACAATTAGTCCCAGCGTTTCCTGCTGCGAAGGCAAAGAGGCTTCTTTGAAGTAGCGCGCAATAGCTTCCGACGCTGTTGAAAGATTGCGATCCTGACGCATGGTTCCATCCTTAAGTTAACGTATGACTTTCGCCATCAAACTTATACAAGTTTAATTAATATGTACAGGAATA
>Ga0105246_10000768_pt1 | contig 18261 bp, 14 predicted proteins | sample KBSM64metaG_FD_99694 | JGI IMG/M metagenome (GOLD analysis project Ga0105246, IMG submission 99694) | Miscanthus rhizosphere microbial communities from Kellogg Biological Station, Michigan, USA - KBS M6-4 metaG | ecosystem: Host-associated > Plants > Roots > Rhizosphere > Soil | place...
TAGTTCATCCTGTTTCACAAGGTTTATTTTGGGTATTTAATTCTGCGATACATAGACAAAGTTCGTCATAGAACGTTAAAATGAGACACAATGTTAACTTGTTCCATAATTCAAGAAATTGGAGGCTTATGACATGAAATGCTCAGTATGTAATCATGAAAATGGAGATGCCCAGTTTTGCGAGAAGTGCGGTTCTAACCTGACTGGAACCCATGCTTCTTCTGATCATGTGGATTCCGTAACACGCACAGATTCAGCTTCTGCTGACTCGGAATACACGCATTGGTCCAGCAACAAGGAATCTGCTTCTCATCAATCAGAACCTACACGCTCTTCTTCCGTTTCACCTGTACCATCGCTCGTGAAAGAAACAGCAACAGTACATTCCAGTAACAATGATGCTCCTGATCAGGATACTAACCAAGGTAGCGCAGGAAATCAGTGGAACAACTTCGTTCAGAATGAAAAAGTACAGCAAGCCAAAGAAGTAAGCAAACAATACCTGTCCTATTTCCTCAGCGTACTGGCTCGTCCGTATCAATCGATGAAAACCGTCGGTGAACAGCATACCCTGCATGGGTGGCTAACGATGGCACTGTTTGCTGTTTTGACCTCTACATATGTTCTGATCACATTTGGCCGCCTCGGTGCGGAAGACATATTTATTAGCGGATTTTTGCGCCCGCTCCTGTTTTCAGCTATTATTCTGGTTGCTGCCGTTGCGCTCATCTATGGTGTACTTAAGCTGGAACGAATTACTTTCCGTCCCAAAATTCTGGTTGCCCAATTCGGAACCTTACTGGTCCCTGCAATCGCTACGCTTCTGCTCGCTAACTTGATGATTGTGATCTCCTACTCGTTCGCGATCTCGCTACTGGTGCTGTCGTATGTTATGGTGTTTGTTGCTATGAATACGGTGCTGTTCCAGCATCCGCTCAATCGGACCAAAGCTGCCATTGACAGCACGTACAGCGTGTTGATTGTGAACGCTGTATTGTTTTATCTAACGTATCGTTTGTTGTATTCAGTTATCGTCGGCTTCTTCGGTCCACTGTTCGCTCCATATGGACGCTTGTAAATTCGTTTCTTTTACCAGAGGTTACTGAAGTGAAGACTTCCCCGTTTACAGGGGAAGTCTTTTTCATTGCAAAAAGGCAACATTGCACGGATTATATTCCATACACTATAATGTGTAGTGTAAAAAAATATGTTTTTATTTACTTATAGGAGTGAGCGTCCGGATGAAGCGACTTTGCTCTCTAGAGGGGAGTATATCAGCCTTTTGGATTGGGAAATGTAGCTCGTTTCTTCAGTCGTAGGTTCAGACAAGTTTGCTTACTTATAGCCTTACTTCGATTGCCGCTTGCTCTGCTGCTTTTCTTTGTTTCTTGCTTGGTTTTAATGTTTATTAGCTTGTCTGTATGTTTTACTTTATTTTGCTTCACCTTTAACACTACGATATGTAGTGTAACTATTCATTATTTGTTGACGAAAGCGGAGGAATTGGAATGGACATGACCCACATGGATCATATGCAAATGGAACAACAAACAGGCATCTCATATCTGGGGCTGATCATTGGAGCCGCTGTGCTACTACTTTCGATTGCCGCCTATATCTGGGCATCACGTACGCGTGGCAAAATTGTTAGTCATATGAAAAAGAACGAACGAGCAACCATTCAGAAGAAAAGCCGCTCAATTCGGCTGACGGCTCATGCTCTGATCGCTGTATCAATCATCTCGTTTGGATTTTTCTTCCTTCAAGGTGCCGGAAAGACATACGATGTAGCCGACCTCCCGAACAATGCAACAATCGATGTGACGGATGACAAATACTACGGAGCCACCCACACCGAGGAGCCGATCCAGTATGAAATGAAAATACCGACATCAGGTCCACATAATCCACATGATATCCAGTTTGGCTTTTATACTGACTTCCCGGGGTATCCTTATCTGGTTCACAACATGGAGCATGGAGACATCATCATCTATTATCGTGAAAATGCCAGTGATGAGCTGAAGGAACATCTTCAATATCTCGCAAAATTTCGCCAAGCAGGCTCAGGCATTCTTGCCGTACCCAACAACGATATTCCTGACGGCAGCGAGGTCGTTGTGACCGCCTGGACCAAAACAATGAAGCTGGAAAAGTTTGATGAGGCAAAGGTAGGTACGTTTATCCATCGTTACATCAATCAGGGGCCTGAGAAGATCCCGCCATCCATTCGCCAAGGCGGCGGAACAATGTAGCGTGGATAATCATCCACTGAGAAGAGACATATCCCCTTTGAAGTAAAATAAACACTATAGGTAAGTTTAAATGTAACGATCTCCAGAAACCTTATCTCCTGAAAAAGGAGTGCTTAAGCTCAAAAAACAATCCTTTTGCGCAAAATAAGGTCTTTCAGGAATCGTTACATTTTCCACTGTTCAAAAAGAAACAATTAGCGTTTCTCAGGATGGTTAGACCCCACAACTGAACACAGCAGGACACCACGACATAAAACACTGGCTTTATCGCCTCCCAATTCCTAATCCTTTTCCAAACTTATGCCGATAAACTGAAGTAGAAGTGCATACATAGTATATACGCTCACAAGGGGGAGCAATTGGAACAATGAATAGTTTGTTTATGAGAATTTTTTTGTTTTTTTCCTGTTTGATGCTGGCCGCGGGGGCCATTCTGGGCGTCACGATGTACCGGGCATCCGCCCAATTGGTTGAACAATCCATGGGGATGCAGGCACAGGCTGTAGCTGAACGGGCTGCTGCTTTGATTGATACGACACTGTACACCCCACTCAGCACGGGGCAGGACAAAACTGCGTATTACGATACGCTACGCGCACAACTTAGCCAGCTGCGTGAGGCCAATGGTCTTAAATATTTGTATACACTTGGCACACGCGAGGAAAATGGAAAGTCCGCGTACTATTACGTGGTCGACGGAGCTGCACCAGATGTAGCCGAAGATGACTTTTCCCCTTACGGCAAAGCAGAGGAAACACTGTACGATGGCATGCTGCAAGCCTTTGCACAAGACACATCCGTTCGCGGAGAGCTTACCCGGGATGAAGATTATGGTGCTACCATCACAGCTTATGTGCCGATTCATGGGCCCGATGGCAAGATGTTAGGTATCGTGGGAGCCGATCTGGACTCTACTGCGGTCTATGAATTGATGGCTAGCAACCGGATCACGATGGTCTGGACAGCCCTGGCGATTGTATTGCTCAGCGTATTGCTGGTATACATATTTGCGCGTTATCTGACAAGGCCACTGGTGAAGCTGAAACAGCTCATTGCTGAAGTGGGAAAAGGAGATCTGACCGTTAACGTGGAGCTTGGACGTAAAGACGAAATTGGACAGCTCGCTTCCGAATTCAAGCACCTCGTTACCGACACCCGGCAAGTCATGACAGGCATTCGCCAAAGCTCTGATTCCCTGCTTCACGCTGCGGAAGGTGTGTCCCGGCATTCCCAGGCAACAGCCGAGGCCAGTCAGCGGATTGCAGAGCACACGAATCACACTGCACATGGAGCTTCCGAACAGGTGGTGCGCGCTGGAGAAGTCACGGTGGCCATGGAAGAGATTACACGCAGCATGCAGCATATTGCTCATTCTTCTTCCAGGGTTGCTGACGTGTCACAGCAGACAACGAACGATGCCATGCAAGGACAAGCCCAGCTGGACACAGCCATCCGCAGCATGGAAGACATTCATCAAGCCAACGTACAGATGGCAACATCGACGACACAGCTTACGAATTACTCCAGCCAGATTGAGTCGGTAGCCCACCTGATGAAAAATATTGCTTCACAGACAAATTTACTCGCACTTAATGCCAGTATTGAAGCTGCACGTGCAGGTGAACATGGCAATGGTTTTGCTGTAGTTGCTTCTGAGGTACGTAAACTCGCGGGGGAATCCGAACAATCCTCAGAGCAGGTAACTGAGCTTATTGCCGAGATCACACGTCAGACCACTTTGCTTGCAGAGCATATGTCGGCGAGCACCACAGCGATACAATCCGGCATGACTGTTGTGCAAGAAGCAGGTCATTCGTTCTCCTCCATTCATGGCGGCATTGAAACGATTAACGAACGACTACATGAAGTGTCCGCAGCTTCCGAACAGCTGTCAGCCAGTTCAGAGGAAGTGTCGGCATCCATTGAGAATATGGAACATATCTCGCGAGATTCCTCATCCAGCATCCAAAAGGTATCTCAGGCTGCCGAAACGCAGCTACAGTCCATGGGCGAGATCACTGCCTCCGCCAAGTCGCTGCGTGTCTTGTCCAGTGAGCTGAATGGCCTGATCAGCCGCTTCAAAATCTAGGGTGTGTCCTCCCGCTTCCATACGAACCGAATCATGGCAAGTAATACATCACAGAGGACACCTTGACTTACATCCAGGCACTTGGCTGTGACATTCAAGCCAAGTAGCCACACCAAAAAAGCCGCATGGCATGTGTTCATGGGATCGGGGTTCACCCGATCATCGGAACACAGCCTGCGGCTTTCTTTAGCTCTTGCCTTTATACGATACGTATCGTATAAAGGTCTTTTTATCTGCAATGAAGGTCAGCCCTGCGGCTGCCGATCATTAGTAACGCTGCGGAGCAGCTTTTTTACCTAGATCGGTCATGTATGTGAAGAATGCTTCCGGGTCTGTATCATAGACCAGTTGCACCGGACGTCCGTCCGCTTGCTCCACTGTACGACCTTGGCTCGGGCCATCTGGAATGACGATACAATTCACGGTTTTTTTCTTCACGATGTCCTCGCGGCCTACGGAAGCCGTAGTCAGCACATCCCACAGATAATACGTGGAGTTGGTCTCACTGTACACCAGTGGCGGACAACCTGCATAACAGTTCCCCAGGAAATCCACACCTTCGAAGCGGCGCTCTGCTGCCCAGCGGTTACGAACTGCGGGTGTAAGAGGTACTTTGTTTGTGCTTTCCAGGGCAACCAGATCAATCTGAATGCCGCTCTGCCACACACGATATGCCGCTTCCGGGTCCCAGAATACGTTCCATTCCGCAGTACCGTCATGCTCCGGTTCTTCTACGTTTCCGCGTTCGAATGTACCGCCCATCCATACCAGTTTGTCGATTTTCTCTTCGATATCCGGTGCTTCGTCAAGCGCACGCGCAAGGTCCGTCAGCGGGCCTGTGAATAACAGCAGCGTTGTACCTTCGGTATTGCGTACTTTCTCGATCAGATGCTGATGTGCTGGAACAGCCGAGAGAGGCGCTTCCATTTTGCCGGATTCATTCAGAACAGGCAGTGCATCTACATAGAACGAGTGCAATCTCCACGCTGCTGGAAACGGGTTTTTGCCTCTGGAATTGGATTTGGATACTTCAACGGAATACGTTCCAAAACGATCAATAATTTTACGGCTCGCATCGGTTGCCGGCTCCAAATATCCGTCTGCCGGAATAACCGATACACCGGTTACGTTTACATTGTCCATCTGCAGAAGCATAAACAGCGATACGAGATCATCCACGCCGCCGTCATGATTGAAATACACATTCAGTTTGTTCGTCATGCTTGCTTTCATCCTTCCTCTGGTTACCCCATTGATGTGAACTTGTCCGTCTGCCCAAGGCCGACGCTTCTTCTATTATGTCCCATAACCCTAAGCCGAGTAAACCTTCAGCAACCAAAGAATCCCGTACCTATAGCATCTATTGCGCATTTTTCCCAGCTTATCCATTCCATCTCAGACATACAAACCTCGGGCTCTCACCTCTGGAAAAAAGAAAGATGGACCACGGGCATGAAGCCCCGCCGTCCATCTGTCCCTCTCCATGGTTTACAAGGATCGGGATGGTTTCTTTTCTTGTTTCTCGGCAATCTCCGTATACTTGCCTGGCCAGAAAGCCCATTTGCCCAGCAGCGCTGTAATCGCTGGCACCATGAATGGACGAACCAGGAACGTATCAAGCAGTACGCCTACTGCGGTGATGATGCCGAACTGCACCAGCACCTGAATCGGCAAGGTTGCCAGAACGGCGAACGTACCCGCCAGAATCAGACCCGCAGAGGTAATGACCGAACCCGTCTCGCCTACACCTTCCTTGATCGCCTGACGAAGTGGCATCGTTTTGCGTTTCTGCCAGATGCTTGAGATCATGAAGATGTTATAATCCTCGCCGAGTGCTACGAGGAAGACAAAGGAATAGAGCGGAATCGCTCCCTGAATTGCCTCTGCCCCAAGGCCATAGTGGATGATGATCCAACCCAGACCAAGTGCAGAGAAATACGACAGGACTACCGTTACAATCAAGTATGCTGTCGCAACGATCGAGCGAAGATAGAGGAGCAGTAGGAGTGTAATCATACCGATGACGACCGGAATAATAATCTTTGCATCTCGCTCTCCAGCGACTTCGATATCATATTGTTCAGCCGTCTGTCCATCAATCCAGACTTGTTGATCTACGTTAGTAGCACCTGCATCTTTTAATGCCGCTTCTGCCGTAGCTCGCAGGTCTGGAATATGCTGCATCGCTTCGATTGAATATGGATTGAGATTGAACTCTACGTTATACGCCGTAATGTTAGTATTCTCCGCGCCTTGCTGCGGGTCTCCCACCTTACTGATATAATCCAGTGATTCCAGACGTGCTTTCAGATCTGTCTCTTTGCCCCCAGCATCCACGATCACTTTAACTGGAGCCAGCTCTCCTTGGGAAAACTGCTCTCCAATGACCTTAAAGCCTTCACGGGAAGGTACATTTTCCGGGAAAGAAGATAATAAGTCGTACGTAAATTTCACTTGAGTTGAGAAGGCAGCCAGGCCACCGAGCAGCACAACCGTAATCGCCAAAACCGTCCAAGGTTTGGTTGTTACGATGCGTCCAATCCAGCTTTCACGGATTTTACGCGGAGCTGGAGCCGGTTTGCCTTTTTTCTTGGCACGTTCGACTTCCATCTCGTGAGTACGTGGAACAAACGGATAGAACGATCCCCGTCCGAAGATGGCCAGCAACGCCGGAACCAGTGTCAGACTTGCAATAAACATGATGAAGATGGACAGACTGAATGGTACGGCAAACCGATGATATGCTCCATATTCAGCCAGCAGCAATACCAGCAAAGCGGCGACCACCGTAAATCCACTCATCGCAATCGCGCCGGATGATCCGGTGATCGCTTGGAATATAGCTTTCTTTTTGTCCGGCTCATGATAGAGAATTTGACGGTATCTGGAGATCATGAACAGACAGTAGTCCGTTCCGGCTCCGAACAGCAACACGGTCATGATCGAGATCGACTGTGCATCAACCGTAATCCAGCCTTGGTCAGCCATAAATCCGAGAATCGGACTGGTGACCATATACGCGAAACCAACAGCAATAATCGGAATGATCGCCAGTACAGGTGAACGATAGATCAGCAAGAGCAGTACGAGTACGAGTACAACAGTTGCGATCAACAGAGACACATCGGCGGATGAGAACAATCCGGTTGCATCAATCGATATGCCCACAGGTCCGGTTACGCGTGCAATCAGCTTGCCTTGGTTATCCATAGCCGTATCAAACGGATTCATGCCGAAGATGGCTTTTGTTTTTTCCTCTAACCCTTCAATGCCTGCCTTCAATTGCTCTGCATCGGCATCTTTGTTGAAAAAGAGCGGCATGACGATGGTGCTTCCGTCTTCCGACAGCTGACCTTTAATCGCCTGTGGTGGCAGTTGATACAGCGGCACAACAGACTGTTGCTGTTCCACCGGGTCTTGATCCAATCGCTCGGTTAACGCTTGAATCTGCTGTATCTGATCCTCCGTCAGTCCAGCAGGGTTGCGCCAGACGATGAGGGCGGGCAGCCCCTCGCCGCCAGGAAATTCTTTTTTCGCCAGCGCTGCAGCCTGAACGGATGGTTTGAAATCACTCAGATCCTGTGCATTGTTGGTCTCGCGCTCATTAACTGCCGGCCATATCAAACCAAGCACAACTGCAATAATGATCCATACGAGCAGTGTAACCCATTTACTTCGTTTGCCCGCTACAAAGCGGCCATAACCTGAACCTTCCTGCATGCTCTATTCATCTCCCTAGTTTTGTTTTAATCCATATAAGTTGAACGAAAGATCATTTGCACAGACACTCCGATGACAGAATGTATGGAAATGAACCATGGGTCATAATATAATCGAGTTAATTATATATACCGGAAGGTTAATTATGCAATCCCTAATTTTTTGAAATATCGTAATAGGTTATTTTAACCGTAAATGAGGTCGAATATGATGAACAAAAAACCAAGAAAAGAAGCAAGCCCCAAGCGTGCTCCTGGCAGACCCAAAGCAGGTGCAGATCAAGCTTCTGCCTACAATAACATCCTTATGACGGCCTCACGGCTATTTATGGAATACGGGTATGAAAATGTTTCGCTCCAGCAGATCGCTTCATTATGTCAGGTGACCAAGGCATCGATCTATTATCATTTTTCCAGCAAACCGGAACTGTTCACCATAGCGATTACCCGTATGATGGCAATGGGCATGCAACAAACGACACTGCGTCTCGAAGAACCCGGCACATTGAAGGAACGGCTGGTTAACGTGGCAGCTGCCAAGATGCAACAGGCCCATGTCGATATCGAGACGATGATGCGGGAAGCTGAAACCCATCTGCGTGCCGAGCAGTTTGCTCAGATTCGGGATGCAGAACATCGTATCTTCGAAGTTCTGGCGACCCATTTTCAGCGGGAAATGGATCATGGGTATTTAAGAGAGGCCAATCCCCTGTTGCTTGCTCAGGCCTTCACGTCCCTGCTGATGCTTGCCAATCGTGAAGATGTACGCCGTATGCACGATACGATTGCCGAACTGGCAGAGGAACTTGTGGGACTCTTTTTGAACGGAGCGGTTAAAAACAGCTAAATTTAAAGTTTATTAAGAAATATAGATGTCTTTAGTAAAACAAAAAAGGCAGTGGCGAATCCGGAATCTCAGTTCCAGACTTGCCACTGCTTTTGTAATATATAACCTGCCCGCTACTTAGCATGAGTAAGATATGCAGGCAACTAACTAGACTTATATCGGCAAAAGTATATGCATACGGCTTATCAATAGACTACCGAAAGTTTACATACTTCCAGACTTATGACGAATCGGTAAGATACGTTGCTCCAGTTTTTCGTATACAGCCAGAGATCTTCCGATGATTCCAACCTTGGGTGCAAGCCAATACATAAACCATGCTGATCCGATACCTATTAATGCCCCAACTACAATATCGATTGGATAGTGAACCCCAACCCAAACGCGGGAGATCGCACCGCAGATAGCAAGTAACAGCCAGATCCATCCTTCTTTTTTCCGAACCAGCCAGAAAGAGACAGCAACAGAGAAAAATAAAATAGTATGATCACTTGGAAAAGAATTATCGACACTGCGATCAATAAGTTTGTTGACATTCGGCAGTACAGCAAACGGCTGATAATGCTCATATAACAATCCCATCGTTTTCCCTATAATCTCTGCTAAAATAAAGGCAAGTCCTGCCTGAATGACCATCATTCGATGCTGCATGCTGCGGGTAAACCAATAAATCAGCATGGCTAATGCAAGCAGATACATCATATATTCAGCTATAATAACAGCAGCCGGATTTAGAAAAGGAAATTGTCTGCCCAATTCATTAATGGCCCGAAATATATCAATATCCAATTGGAACAAAAAGATCATCTCCACCTTTGAATTTAAATAGACTTAAGGATGATATATCTGCTTTCAAACTGATTCTATTCGTCCTTTTCCAGTAAGAGCTGTCGTAAATAACTGCTTCGGATGATAATAAAGTATACAACCTGGATGATTGCGAATGCGCTTAACACAATCACAGACTCCCTAAAGAGTGTAAAATAGAACATCCTCTGCAACGCTATCAATGCGACCGTACCATGAATAAGTGCGATAATAATTGGCAGAAAGAACAGAACTGCCATCTGACGAGTAACAATCTTTGAAAGTTCGCTTTTTGTTAACCCTAGTTTCATAATTGAATTGTATTTTGCCTTATCCTCAGAAATATCCATATACAATCTAAGATACAAAAAACTACCAGACGAGATAAAAAAAATAACGCCTATGAACAGCCCGACGAACATCACTGCATTGTAGCTCTGAAGTAGCTTCTTTATCTCGAACGCCAACGGGAAGAAGCGATCATTCCCGGATTGTCCGATCTCGCTGTACAACTGTTGGCCTATAGCTTCTGTGGAAGCCAGGTCATCGACCTTAAACACATAGTAGTAATCAGTTGATAGCGGCTCTGGCAGTTCTGCAAAGCTTCCATCATCCATGACATAATATTTGTCATAACCTGGAATGGATAAATCAGCAACTTGAATAATTTGCATCGGTTTCCCGTGGCCATCCACTATCAATTGCTGCTCTTTGGGCGGTTCTCGTCCAGCTAAGACATTCTTTGGCTGGATCACCGCAGCTTCACTCACTCCGAGCTGCAGCGTTGTTCCCTTTTCAACAGCCGCTAAGGCGTTGTACTCTGATTCTTTGAGAATCATTACTGGCTTACCATCGCCTGCTTGTTTGTAAGATTGAAACTCGGCATACATTTTGGTAAATTTAATTTTTTCTGCTCGAAGCGAACGTTCAATTGCTTTTATTACAATTTCGGTCCGCTCCGGAGAATTCCCCACATGTGAAACGTATTCAAAAGCGAACGGTCTCTCAATAGACTCTGTAAGAATTGTCTTGAACCCAACAAGGGCACCGATTGCTGAGAATGCAACAGTCGAAAGCACTGTTACGAGGAAAAAGGTGTTAGCATTGTCCTTCATTCGATAAGCAAGATCGGCGAAAAATAACAGATTAGTCCGGCGCCACATTAGCTTCCGATTATGCTTTAATAGGCGAATCGTGTACACACTGATTTGTGTGAATAATAAATACGTCCCGACCACAACTGCTGCAGTTACTGGCGGCAAAGCGTATACGACCTCCAAACCTTCGGCTGTCAGCGATACACTATACCCACTACCAATCAGTATAAGAGATATGATCGATAACCAGATCGAAGCGCGTGGCTCTGGCTTAGGCCTACTGCTGCCCTTGATAAGATCAATCGGCCTTAACCCTCGAAAGAAAAGGACAGTGAACAATGAAATACACAGAAACAAAAGTATGAATGCAGCGAAAGTCAAACCAAGCGCTCGGTAAGGCATATAGAAGGACAGCTCCCCATTCATACCGATTAGTGACTCCGCTGTCAGGAGCAACAGCTTAACCAGCACCAAGCCGGATGTAACTCCGGCCACTGTAGCGCCAAAACCAATCACCATGTTTTCAATAAATATGAGCCATCTGAGCTGTCTATTTGTTATTCCTAACATGACCATTAATCCGAACTCTCGGCTGCGTGATTTGATAAAGGTGCTCATCGAGAATAAGACAAAGAAGAAAGAGAATATGTAGATGAGCATCTGTGCAACCAGCAATCCAATCTGCGCTACATCGCCGATCTCTCTGGCTGCAAGTCCTGGATGAAAGGCAAAGACACCATAGATGAAAAACACCATAACTGCAAATGCAATACTTAGAAAATAGGCAATGTACAAACTTTTGTTGCGCATGACATTATTAAAAGCGAATTGTTGAAAGGTCATGCGTGTTCCCTCCGAGCAGCGATAACACATCAATAATTTTTTGAAAAAAAGCCTGCCGACTGTTTCCATAGTAAATCTCGTTGTACAGTTCTCCGTCTTTAATGAACAACACACGGTGGCAGTAGCTGGCTGCAATTGCATCGTGTGTAACAAGAAGTACTGTAGTCCTGTCTACTTGGTTAATTGTAGCCAGCTTCTCCATAACGTCCTGGGAAGACTTCGAATCGAGGTTGCCTGTTGGCTCGTCTGCTAACAATAACTTCGGTTCATGAATGATCGCCCGCGCGATTGCAGTTCGCTGTGCCTGTCCACCAGACACTTCATAAGGCCGTTTATTCAAAATAGAAGTGATCCCAAGCCTTTCAGCAATTGTACATGCCTTACTCTCCATCACGCTCACTTTCTCACCTTCCAGCGTTAGTGGAAGTACAATATTTTCTAGGATTGTAAGTGTGTTCAGCAGGTTGTAATCTTGAAAAATAAAACCAAGGTGCTGGCGACGAAATCGGGCAAGAGCATCGGTGTCCAACTGATAAGGGTTTTGACCATCAATGAGCACCTCGCCGGAGGTCGGCTTATCGATAGTTGCGATCAACTGCAGTAGTGTCGTTTTCCCGCTGCCTGAAGGCCCCATGATGCCTACAAATTCACCCTTCTCGATGCTAAGTGTTATATCGCTGAGTGCACGGTGTGAAGCATGACCGTTGTAGATCTTGCTGAGATGAGTTGTTCGCAGAAGTTCCATATCTCTACTCCTTCATACACCAGATGATTTCTTATTCCCAATTAAAAGTATAAAGTAGCTCAAAGAATGTACCAATCGACGAAACTTACTTTTACCTTACAACTATGTAATATTAGATTCATTTTGAAAATAAACCCTTACCCGAGCGCCCATGCCAACGGCTGAATCAATCTCTAGAACATGCCCAAGCCGGTTGCAAACTTCCTGAGCCAAGTAGAGCCCCATCCCTGTTGATTCCCGGAATTCACGACCATTCTCGCCAGTATAAAACGGTCTTGTTACCCGCTTCAAATCAGCCGCTGGAATTCCTCTTCCTTCATCAGCCACTTCCAGAACCGTCTTTGTATCCTGTTGCCAGGCACGAATTGTAACATTTCTGCCACAGCCCGCAGAATATTTAATCGCATTCGAAAGCAATTGGGTCAGTACGAAGCCGATCCACTTTTCATCGGTTGGCACCTTTAATTTATCTTCGATCTGGACCTGAGGGTACAGCTTATTAACAATAAACAACCGTTTATGCTCATTTACTGTTTTTTGTACAACACGTTTAAGCTGTACCATAGCTACTTGAAAATCTACCTCAAACGTCTCTAGCCGGGCTGCATGCAGTACTGTTTCAAGTCCCCGTTGAATACGATCTGCCTCATCACGAATATCAATCTGTCGCTCATCGTTCTCATCTTCTGTTAACAAATGAATGACGGAAAGTGGTGTTTTCATCTGATGAACCCACTGATTAATGAATTGAGAATGCTCGCGCCGGCGACGCTCCATATCCCCGATTTGACTTATATACAGTCCATACTGTGCCTGCAACAATTGATCAACTGCTTTGGCTAGCGGGGCACTGCTACCGGAAATCACTCCGGATTTATCTAACTCTGTCAACGGATTTGAGAGACGGTCGTACATCTTGCGATGACTGAAATAGCGCCAAGCGATATAGAACAACAGAATGAGAATACTTAGGAATACTGCGTAGAGTGAAGTGTATATGTCGTGATAGCCGTCAAGCCAATACACGCCTGCAACTAGTGCCAGTTGGACAAGATGTATGACAACTAGAAGCCTGTGCTCTTTAATCAATAATTTCATGCATGTTCACCTAACTTATCCGGCTTTAGTAGCACCAACTTGTATCCCGAACCGCGCACTGTCTCTATGCCGCCTTCCACTTCAATCTCTTGAAGCTTCCTACGGACCCGTGCAATATTTACATTCAGTGTGTTCTCGTCAACAAACTGCTGATCATCCCACAGCTTGTACAGAAGTGCTTCCCGTGTAACAACCAGCGGATAGCGCAGCAGCAACAGTTCCAGCAGATCCGCCTCTTTACGTGCCAGTGTGACTGTCCGACCTTTCCACTTCAGTTCTAGCCGCTCCAGGTAAAGAGCGAGGCCACTTTCTTCAACTACTCTTTCTCGTGCCTCCCCGGCATATTCACCATACACTCTGCGCAGCTGACTTCGTACCTTGGCAATAACCAGCTCATGATGAAACGGCTTCGTCATATAATCATCGGCTCCATACTCCAGTGCCATCACTTGATCCATATCACCTGAACGACCACTGATGAAGATAATTGGACAAGTAGACACTTTACGAATTTGCCTGCACCAGTAATATCCATCGTGACTCGGTAAGTTAACATCCATCAGCACCAAATGAGGCTCATACTGGTGGAACTGTGCCATGATCTCTTCAAAATCATTTGCACATCGTGCTGCTAAGCTGTATTTCTCCAGACAATCTCGCAAAAGCAAAGCTAAATTCGGATCATCCTCAACAATCCAGATGCGATACATGATAATTCCTCCTACGAGTGCCGTATGGATACGACAAGGTTCCATTATGTTCCGCTCTAATCTTCTTCGATACAACTTTCTTACGTTCTACAGAAGGAAAAAATTGAGCAACTGCCTCTATGTTATCATAAATAAAATGTAATAATCTTCTATGTGAAACAGCATTAAGACTCTATCTCTCTTTTTGGATATCTTTCGGAAAGAAAATGCCACATGTATTCGTATTTAGGTCATGTGCAAGCATGTTTGAATCGTTAGACCTTCCATATACTTGCCAACGCTGCAATACCTGGCTCAATTTTCTCCAGCTCAATGCCAGCAAAACCGATCATGAACTCCTTTTTTCCATCAGCAGGGACACTTTCGTTTGCCCATAAATAGGCTGCTGAGGCGACCTGCACACCTGTTTTCAAAGCGGTAGCTACCATGGCGTTGGCCATTTGTTTGCTGTTCAGCCGCAGCATAAGATGAAAACCTGCATGTTCACCCCGAATTTCAAATCCAGGCCAAGCACCAAAATGCTGCTGGATGGCCTGCACAGTCAAGTCATGTTTGCGTTTATACAGATTGCGCATTTTACGAATATGTTTACCCAGTTCTCCATCTCGCATGAATAATTCCAATGTCCGCTGATGCAGACGTGAAGCTGACTGTTCGAACAGAACCGTTCGATAAACCTCGCCAAAATGAGGAAGGAGTTCCTTCGGTAGGACCATGTAATGTATGCAAAAAGCAGGGGCAAGCACCTGAGAGAATCCACCCATATAGATAACTGGTGTGTTCTCCCGCAGTCCTTGCATCGAAGAAATCGGACGACCGGAATATCTGAATTCGCCGTCATAATCATCCTCAATCAGATAGGCTCCGGAACGTTCCGCCCAGTCCAGCAAAGCAAGTCTCCGGCTAATGGGCATCGGCATGCCCATGGGAAACTGATGTGACGGAGATACACCAGCTAGTGACACACTTGCCCGATCCAGCTCATCCAGATTTATACCTTCATTGTCCAGTGAAACCGGGCTAATCTCGTATCCATAATTCCGAAAGGTCCCAGGTAACAGGCGATACCCAGGGTTCTCCACGGCAATCGATCGAACGCCACCTTTGCGAAGCATCGTCTGTGTAAGCAAGGACATGAGCAGATGTTGCTCTGCACCTACCACGATCTGCTCTGGCGTACAACGTACCCCTCTAAATTGTGCCAGATAGGCTGCAATTTCGTTGCGCAATCCCCTCTCCCCCTGCGGGTTTCCGTAAAACAGTAATTCCTCTGCCTCTTCACGCCACACACGGTTCGCATACTGCTGCCATTTCGCATAAGGAAAAAGGCTGAAATCATTGTGCGACATATGAAAATCATAGGTAACATTCGTCACCGGACGTAGGCTTTGTAAGTCTGGTGATACTACTGTAGAAGCTGCCTGACCCTGCCTGTTGGTCATGCTAGCGTGGTTAATCCCCTTAGTATCTTCTGTTATCTGTGTATCCGACTTACCAAGCAGTATATCGTGATAACCTTCAACCACAGCTCGAACGCGGTAACCTCTGCGCGGCTGGCTATAAACGTATCCTTCCGCAATAAGCTGCTGGTACGCCGCCTCCACTGGTGTTGTGCTTATGCCCAAAAGTTCAGCTAGCTTGCGCACAGAAGGCAGGCGGCTGTGTTCTACCAGTGCTCCGCAGAAAATCTCCTGTTTAATATGATCTGAAAGCTGAACATAGACGGGTGCACTATCGTACTCATCAAGTTTAGGTAATTGCATCATGGCTGCTTCACTCCATCTGTCCTTTTCATTTTATTAAAACTGTATATTTGGAAGTATACAGTATTAGGATATACTCATGTCAGAAGAAAGAACTTAAAACAGTATTCAGGCGAAACATAACGCCATGATGCCTTATGCGTCATACGCACACAAGTTTGCTTGAAATAGATCAGGAGGAAAACAAACCTATGTCACACCCTACATCAACAAGTCGTACCGCCAAACTTATGCAGACTGAACGCATTTACTTGCGCCCATTCGATATATCCGATGTGGATGCTTACTATCCAAGCCTGTTTGAGCCCGAAATGCGCAAACAAACAGGAACGCAGGCTAGCTTTGTCCGTTCTCAGGTTGAAAAGTATGTAGAGAGTTTAGCTCAGGACGACTCGCGACTGAACCTGCTTATCGCATTACAAAGTACAGACGAAATCATCGGGGATGTTGCCCTGATGGACATGCACGCCAAAAATCGCAGTGCACATATTCGCATTGCCATTGATCTACCTGCTCACCAAGGCAAGGGATATGGGAGTGAAGCTTTGCTGCTTATGTTAGACTACGGCTTCGGCATCGCCAATCTGCATCGAATTGAACTGGATGTTTTTGCTTTTAACGAACGTGCTATTCGCACGTATGAGAAGCTTGGCTTCCAGCGTGAAGGTGTTAAACGGGATATGTTGTATTACAACCACCAGTATCATGATGCCATTCTGATGAGCATCCTTGAGCATGAATTCCGGGAGAAACATCTGAAAGCAGAATAATAGTTCGGGGAGCACTCCTTAGAACAGGTATGTGGTCAACTTCCATTATTAAAGCTTTATGCATACACCAGATTTACAGATAGAGCACATGCAAAAAAACACAAAAACCGGGGAGGTTATTCCTCCGCCCCGGTCAGAAAATGTAGATGACCCGCCAGCACCGACAGCTCGGCGGGTGTCTCCATGTACAATTCGCCATCCGTATCGGCTGGCATCGGTACATCTGTTTTTATTTTCAGCGTAGACGCCTTGAAATAGGAAATACTCTCGTTCCGGGGTTGCCATTCTCCCTCTGGCTTATGTGAAAGCACCTCACGCAGAAGTGGAATGCCTGTCTCATGAATAATAAGCACATCCAGCTTGCCATCCTGCAACGCATCCGGAGCAAAAGGTAACGCATTGGTGCCCAGAAAACGCCCATTCGCCGCATAGATCATTACTGCTTCGCCTGTCGTCCGCTCTCCGTCGATCTCTAGCTCATACTGAAATGGCTCGGAACGGGTTATCGTCTGGAGTGTGCTGATAAAATAACTGAGTTTGCCAAGTGCCCCCTTTAGATTCTCGTTAATGTTCTGTGACGTATCACTGATGAGGCCTATTCCGAAAAAGTTCGTAAACACCCGATCATCTGCTCGTCCCACATCCACCGAGATAACTCGACCTGACAGCATCTCTTGTGCTGCTGTCTCCGCATCCAGGGAAATCCCAAGTGATCGTGCAAAATCATTACATGTACCGCCTGGAAGTACGCCGATCTGTGGAGGATTTTGCAAGGATGCCAGCCCGTTCACACACTCATGCACCGTACCATCCCCGCCTAGAATAAACACCACATCGAACTCTTCTCCGCGCTCCCGGCACAGCTTCTCTCCTTCACCCGGTTCATCCGTCCGAACCACGACCAATTCATGAATGGCTGGAGCAAGTACGCCTGTGACCACACCTAATGTATTCTCCCGATTGGCTTTCCCTGCATGAAGATGATGTATTAACAAGGCTTTATTCCATTCCATGCTGCTTTCCTCCATTCCAATGCTTGTTTCCCTTTACCCAAAAAGGTTGAAGTGATAAACAAAACCATGGCTCAGCGCATGATCCTAACATACGAACCGTGGTTGTGAAGGTGAAACTTCATAAGAAGAAGCAACAGGCGGAATATGCATCGTTTTTGTTGTTCATCCGTAATACCAGATAGCTGTACAGGACAAGCTACTTTCATTTCATTTTTGGCAACATGAGCTGTATGTTATTATTCTATAAAAATAAAGCTTCTGTTCTGTCTGAAGCCACATGATTACCATCATTTATTATCATGGTTTCGAATCTCCGGTCTTATAGCCATTACCTGCTGTAACCGGATCTATGCATGAGAAAAAAGGTTCCTCCGCAACCTATGAGATATAAGCAACAACTTCGCGGGAGCAACCCATTCAATTCGCTTCAAAACGGTTATATGTACACTATACACGAATGGAGGAATTCCCTATGATTCCAGCTACAATGGAGCAATTAGAGCAA
>Ga0105246_10000771_pt1 | contig 18232 bp, 16 predicted proteins | sample KBSM64metaG_FD_99694 | JGI IMG/M metagenome (GOLD analysis project Ga0105246, IMG submission 99694) | Miscanthus rhizosphere microbial communities from Kellogg Biological Station, Michigan, USA - KBS M6-4 metaG | ecosystem: Host-associated > Plants > Roots > Rhizosphere > Soil | place...
CCGTCGAAGAGGTAGACGGCAGGGATGGAGGTAATGCCGTACTCGGCGGCGATGGCCGGGTTGTCGTCAACGTTGACCTTGACGACGTCCACCTTGTCACCGTATTCGACCGAGATCTCGTCGAGGATCGGGCCCAGCTTGCGGCACGGACCGCACCACTCCGCCCAGAAGTCTACGATGACCGGCTTTTCGGCGTTCAGCACGTCGGTGCCAAAGCTGGCGTCGGTAACGTCTTTTGCGTTGCTCATTCTTTCGTTCCCTTCGTATGGACTTTTGCCGGCTGCTAGTTTCAGCCGTGCAGGTCTGCCAGGTAGTGTTCGACGTCGAGTGCTGCCACGCAACCGGAGCCGGATGCGGTGATGGCCTGGCGGTAAGTCGGATCAATGACGTCGCCGGCCGCGAATACACCCTTGATGCTGGTCTTGGAGCTGCGACCCTGGACAGCGATGGTGCCTTCAGGAGTCAGCTCGAGCTTGTCCTTGACGAGTTCCGTGCGCGGGTCGTTGCCGATCGCCACGAAAACGCCGGTGACAGGCAACTCTGAAACGGTGCCATCAACCAGGTTCTTCAGCTTCAAGCCCGTGACCTTGTCCCCACCGATGACGTCTTCAACTGCGGTGTTCCACAGGAAGTTGATCTTCTCGTGGGCCTGGGCGCGGTCGCCCATGATCTTGGAAGCCTTGAGGGTGTCGCGGCGGTGGACTACCGTGACCGACTTGGCGAACTTCGTAAGGAAGAGGGCTTCCTCCATGGCGGAGTCACCGCCGCCGATCACGGCAATGTCCTGGTCCTTGAAGAAGAAACCGTCACAGGTTGCACACCAGCTAACACCATGGCCGGAAAGGCGCTTTTCGTTCTCCAGGCCGAGCTCACGGTACGCAGAACCGGTGGAAAGGATGATGGAACGGGCCTGGAAGGTCTCCCCTGTGGCAATCGTGACAGTCTTGATGTCGCCCTCGAGCTCGAGAGCGGTGACATCCTCGAACTGGATCTCGGTGCCGAACCGGGCAGCCTGCTTCTCGAAGTTCTCCATCAGGTCCGGGCCCATGATGCCGTCCGGGAAGCCCGGGTAGTTTTCGACGTCAGTGGTGTTCATCAGTTCTCCACCGGCCGTGACCGAACCGGCGATGAGCAGCGGCTTCAGGTTGGCACGGGCCGTGTAGACAGCCGCCGTGTAACCGGCCGGACCGGAGCCTACGATGATGACATCACGTACCTGGGACGCGGTGTTTTCTGCGTTGCTCACTGTTGGGTGAACCTCTTCCTTAGTCGATGCACCGGTCTCGAACCCGGCCACATGGCACAACCCCGTGGCGCCGTTGAATATTCCGGTGGTTCCGGGGAGCTAATATCCACCATATTCAGGGTACCGTCTGCCCTCGCCGCCCGAGTCCGCAGCAGTTGCCGGCCGTAATACGACCGCTGCCGTCGGACTAAAGTGTCCGACGGCGTCGGGCAGCTGATCAAACGACGGCGGACGGAAGGCGGCCGGAACAGCGCGTCCTTAAATGCGTCAGCGCCGGAGACCGCGTTGCGGTTACCGGCGCTGACGGGGCATGCTGGCTTACTGGACCTTGATCTCCGCGAGCCGGAGGCCGAAGCCGAACTGGGTCTTCGGAGCGGCGAGCTTGGGCAGGGTCTTGATGTTGATGATCACGTACTGCGCTGTAGTGGGCGAGCTGAGCGGAATCGCCAGTTCGGGCGAGGTGAAGCTGTTCGTTCCTACCAGCTTGGCGCCGTCCATGGACGGGCGGTCGTTGGTGTAGACGCTGATGCTTCCTCCGGAAGCGCCCAACTGGCTGAGGGTAATGGAATTTACCGCGGCGGGCTCCTTGAGCTTCACGACCAGCGGGACGCCGTCGGGAGCAAGTCCGCCCCAGTTGGCCGTGGCGAATTCCATGTTGGACCAGAAGCTGGCTGCGTTGCCGTCGAAGGTCTTGGCGAGGTCCTTGTCATAGGTACCCGCGAAATCGAAGTCGCCCTGGCGGGTGACCCCCTCGATGACTGGAGCTGCCGCGGCGGGCGGTGCGCTGGAGTTGTTGCCGGACGTATCCGTGCCGCCGCTACCTGCGCTGGTGGGTGAGGTGCTCTGCTTTGCCGCCGGCGCGTTGTTGTTGCCCAGCAGGCCGCCGAGCGTGTTGACGGCGAGGATGAGCCCAACGACCAGGACCACGGCGAGGATGCCGCCAACCAACCAGCGCATGGAGCGTGACTCCCGCACCGGCTCTTCGTCCTCGTAGTAATCCTCTTCCTCGTAGTCGTCAGACTGGTTGCGCGCCGAGGCAGGGAAGTTGCTGGCACCGCGGTCGTAGCCGCCGGCCGCGCCGGCCGCTGCGCCTGCTCCGGCGAAGTCGTCGTCGGACCAAAGGGAGACCTTGGGGCGTTCAGCAGCTTCCGCGGCGGGGGCCTGCTGCGGGGTCGCAGCCGGAGCCGGGGGCACGGCCTGTGCGGCGGGAACGGCCTGGGTGGCCGGAGGCTGCGCGGTCTGCTGCGGAGCCTTGCTGGCCGGCGGGGCCCCGTTGGTGGCTGCGCCCGGAGCTTCCGCCGCCGGTGCCGGGGCAGGCGTCACGGGGGCCGGAGTGGTCGGAGTGGCGGCCGTCGGGGCAGGTGCCGCGGGCGGCTGCGAGGGGGCCGACGTCGGGTGTTCAGCGTCGGCCGGGCCAACGGGAGCCGGGCTGCCGGCGTCGTCGTGGGCGGTTTCCGAGCCGGTCTTGCCGGCGGCGTTTTTCACAGCGGAAGCGGCCGCAGCGGCGGCGGCTCCCGCACCGGCTGCCGCGGCCGCGATCCGCGAACCGATGCCACTCGCTGAGGCGGGCCTCGCTGCGGGCATGGGCGGGACGGCCGGTCCCCCGGCGGCAGGCCCGGCAGGAGCGGAGCGCTCCGCGGGGGCCGCGACGTAGTTCCCGGGATCGTCGTAGTTGATGTACGCGGCGTCGTGCTCATCGTCGTCGTACAGCCCGTCATAGGTCTCGGGCTCGTGCGAACGCGCCTGGCCGAAGATCTCGCTGCCGAGGGTGTCCGTGAAGAACGGCTCCACGTAAGGAGGATTGGTGGCCACCACAAGGTCCAGCAGGTCCGGGGCCGTGCTGTGGTTGGCAATCAGGTAGGTGGTGCTTTCGCTGACTCCGAGGTCCAGGATCTGCACGTTGCCGGGCCGTTCACCCGTGGCCACTTCGCGGGCGCTCTGGGCAAGCTGTTCGGCGTTCCCGGGGCCGGCTACAAGGATGCTGACCGGCCGGTTGAGGACCTGGTCGACGCCGTCGAGCACCAGATCGTGGTCGTGCGAGGTCAACACGGTGGCGGTGACCTTGTAGCGGCCGCCAAGTACTGATCCGACGTCGATCGGTTGGGACACGGGCTCCTCCTAGGCTGTCCGGCAGCTGCGTTGCCCTTCCCCGGGGCTCCCGGTCAGCCGGTGGACCCGTGGCCTGCAACTACCTCTATTAGCTTCTGATCCTAGCGGATTGAGCTGGACCGGCCTTGTGTTGGAAGGGCCAAGTCACTCCCGACGGCCGCGCTTGCGCCCCCGGCGGGAGGGTCCATCGGCGGGGCCCTGGCGGGTCCGCCTGCCGGGCAGGGGGACGTCGCGGCGGAGCTGGGAACCCCGGAACAAGGAGCCGCGTGCGCCCGCCGCCTCGTCTTCCTCGGGGAGATAGCTCCGTGCGGGCCTGGTCCAGCCGGTGTGTTCGTCTTCCGGTTCCTGCCCTCCGCTGGGACCGAAGGAGGAAAGGTCGGGTCCGGCGCGGAAGGATGCGGCGTCGAACTCGCCCGAGATGCGCGGAATCAGGCCGGTGTCGTCCGAAACCGTGGCGCGGGCCGCCGTCGCGCTTTCCGGGGAAGCGGCAGGCACGCCCCCGCGTCCGAGGCGGCCGAGCAACGGGCGGAGGAGGTCCCGCAGTTCGTTGACGCGGAAGAGCCGGAGCAGCAGCAGGTAGGCGAGCAGCATGACGGGCCCGACGACGACGACCGTCACCAGGGCGGCCGGGCGGCTGCTCCACGCGAAACCGTCCGCCCGGTAGCTGCCGAGGAGCCACAGTGCGAGGGTACCGGCAAGGGCGGAGCCGAGCGCCGCGTAGCCCATCCTGATGTAGGAGTTGGCGATGCGCGGCCCGTCCACATGCCCGAGCAGGCGGCGCAGGAACCAGACGCTGATCACCACGGAGAGGATGTTTCCGAGGGTGTACAGCACGGCGATCGCGAAGATGATCCGGTCCACCGGCAGGAACTGGATGACGAACGCGCCCACCACGTTCACGCCCGCCAGGATCACCTGGATGAAGAACGGCGTGCGGGCATCCTCGTTGGCGTAGAACACGCGGGACATCATGAAGTTGGCGCTCATGAACGGCGTGCTCAGGGCCAGGATGGTCAGGGTCTGGGCGAGCATTACGCCGTCCTGCGGCTTTCCGCCGGAGAAGAACATTCCTAGCGGCCCGGCCAGCGCGAACAGGGCCAGGGCACCGAAGACGGTGGCCACGGCCATGGTCCGCAGGCCGTGCGAGAGGGCTTCGCGCAGTTCGGCCCGGTTGCCGGCCTGCGAGGCGTGCGTCATCCGGTTGAAGAGCACGGTGGCCAGGGACAGGGCGATGATCGAGTGCGGCAGCAGGTACAGCTGGCTGGCGACCTCCAGCACGGCGTTGCCGGGAAGGGTGGCCGCGGCTTCGGCCTGGCCGGCGTGCTCCAGGCGGAGCCTCTCGGCGCCGGGGATCGTGGCGATCTTCATGACATAAAGGAACGCAAGCTGCCCGACGGCGGCGGTCAGCAAGGTCCAGACGCTCAGCTTTGCGGCCTGGCCCAGTCCGACGCCCCGCCAGCCGAACCGCGGCCGCAGGCCGAGGCGCAGTCGCAGGACCGGAATGAAGAGGACGGCCGTCTGGGCGATGACGCCGATGGTCGAGAAGCCGGCGATGAGGAAGGTCTGGAATGGTCCCCAGTTATCCAAGGTGTGTGGGTGATACAGGTTGGCGCCGAGGATCACGATGAACATGCCCAGGCCGGCGATGGCGAGCACGTTGTTCACGATGGGCGCCCACATGGCGGGCCCGAAGGCTCCGTTGGCGTTGAGGATCTGGGTCAGCAGGGCGTAGAGGCCGTAGAAGAAGATCTGCGGCAGGCAGTAGAACGCGAAGGTGACGGCCAGGGCTTTCTGCTCCGGCGAATACCCCTGGGTGGTGAGGTCGATGACCAGGGGCGCCGCGAGGGTGACCAGCAGGGTCAGCCCCAGCAGCACGAGCACCGCGAGCGTCAGGAGGCGGCTGATGTAGTCGGCTCCCCTGTCCGGACCCCTGCTGGCCTTGATGATCTGGGGCACCAGCACGGCGTTGAACACGCCGCCTGCCACCAGCAGGAAGATCAGGTTGGGCAGGTTGTTGGCGTTGATGAAAGTGTCATTGACCGTCGAACCCAGGCCGAGGGCGACCGCGAGCATCCAGGTTTTTGCGAAGCCGAGGAAACGCGAAACGAGGGTCCCAGCGGCCATGATGGCGCTCGACCGGGCCTCTCCGGACTGGACGGACTGGGAATTCTTCGCAGCAGACATTGCCCTAATCGTCCCATGAGCGATGTGCTCAGAGGTGTTCCGGCAGGACTTCCTTGGCCAGATCCGCGATGCGGCGCTCGTTGGGGAAGGAGAGTTTGCGTGCCAGTTCGTGCAGCGGAACCCAGGCGGCGTCGATGGCTTCCTGGTCGGGATCGTTCTCGATGGTCAGCTCGCCGCCGGTGGCCCGGAGCAGGAAGTGGTGCACGGTCTTGTGGACCCGGTGGCCGCTGACGGTGAACCAGTAGTCGATGCTGCCAAGCGGTGCCAGGACGTTGCCCTCGATGCCGGTTTCCTCGGCGATTTCGCGGACCGCAGCCTCTTCGTTGTTTTCCTTGCCCTCCGGGTGGCCCTTGGGCAGGCACCACTCGAGCCGGCCACCCCTGTTAAGGCGGGCAATGATCGCAACCCGGAGTTCGCCGTCGGAGGTGTCCACGACCACGCCGCCGGCCGACACTTCCTCCACGGTGGGAAGCGAGGCCTGGACCGGGTGCGGGGCAGGCGCGACATGCGCACCGATTGCCGACGGCAACGGTGCGTTGGTCCTCCTGCCAGGAGCACTCGGGATCGGGTTGGCCATGAAGTCCACTCTAACGACTCTTGCCCGGTCTTGATGACCGGGACATGGACTCGCGGTTGCCTCCTGGTGACGCGTCGTCGTCTTCGGCGGGCCCATGCCCGGACCGGGTGTGATGGGCTGTGTGATGGGGCGGCGAAAATCTGACAAGCTTAAGGGACTATGGCGCAGGTATTGGACAGTTCTTCAGTCAACTTCAAGCTCGACCCGGTGGTGCTGGACCTCGGGCAGCGCTTTGTTGACGCCGGATTCGAACTGTCCCTGGTGGGCGGCCCGGTGCGCGACCTCTTCTTGGGCCGGACCTCCCCCGACTTGGACTTCACCACCGACGCCACGCCCGAGCAAACCCTTTCCGTCATCAGGAAATGGGCCGACAACTTCTGGGACATCGGCCGTGCATTCGGCACGATCGGCATGAAGAAGGCCGGCTTCCAGATCGAGATCACCACGTACCGGGCCGAGGCGTACGACCCCGATTCCCGCAAGCCGATGGTGGCCTTCGGTTCCTCGCTCGAGGACGACCTGCTGCGCCGCGACTTCACCATCAACGCCATGGCGCTGCGCCTGCCCTCCTTGGAACTCGTGGACCCCTTCGGCGGCGTGCGCGATTTGCACGCGGCGGAGCTGGCCACCCCGGGCGCCCCCGAGGCCTCGTTCTCCGACGACCCCCTCCGCATGATGCGGGCCGCCCGCTTTGCGTCCCAGCTGGGTGTCTCGGTTCACGACGACGTCCGCCTGGCCATGTCCGAAATGGCGGACCGCATCAAGATCATCTCCGCCGAGCGGGTCCGCGAGGAGCTCGTGAAGATGATCAACGGAGCCCACCCGCGGGTTGGTATCGACCTGTTGGTGGACACCGGACTCGCCGAATACGTGCTGCCCGAGGTATCTGCCCTGCGCCTGGAAGCCGACGAGCACCACCGCCACAAGGATGTCTACCAGCACTCCCTTCAGGTCCTGGAGCAAGCCGCGGCCCTGGAGACCGGACCGGATGGCCCCGTGCCGGGCCCGGACTTCGTGCTGCGGTTCGCCGCGCTGATGCACGACGTCGGGAAGCCTGCTACGCGCCGTTTCGAACCGGGCGGCGCGGTGAGCTTCCGCCACCATGACGTAGTGGGGGCCAAGCTGACCGCCAAGCGCATGAAGGCGCTGCGCTTCGACAACGACAGCATCAAGGCGGTGGCGCGCCTGGTGGAACTGCACATGCGTTTCTATGGATACGGCGATGCCGGCTGGACCGACTCGGCCGTGCGCCGCTATGTGGCCGACGCCGGTCCCCTGCTGGAGCGCCTGCACCGCCTGACCCGTTCGGACGTCACCACGCGGAACCAGCGCAAGGCCGACCGGCTGTCCTTCGCCTACGACGACCTGGAGCAGCGGATAGCCGCCCTGGCCGAGCAGGAATCACTCAACGCGATCCGGCCTGACCTGGATGGCGGGCAGATCATGGGGCTGCTCGACTTGAAGCCGGGACCCGTCGTCGGCCGCGCCTACAAGTTCCTCCTGGACCAGCGGATGGAATACGGCCCGCTGGAGTACGACGACGCGGTGGCGAAACTCAAGGCCTGGTGGGCTGAGCAGCCCGAATCCGCCGTCGAGCCTTCCGCTGACGAAGTTTCCGGCGAAGACCCTTCGAATGACACGCCCGCAGAGGAGTCCTAAGTGATTGACCCGGCAAAGATTTCCCGCCCGCAGTTGTGGATCATGCGCCATGGCGAGACCGAATGGTCCAAGAGCGGGCAGTACACCGGCCTGACGGACCTGCCCCTGACCGTCGAGGGCGAGCAGCAGGCCGTGGAGGCCCGCAAGGTCCTGGAGGGCATCGAATTCGACCTCGTGCTTACCTCGCCGCTGCGCCGCGCCCGCCGCACCGCAGAACTTGCCGGCTTCCCCGACGCCATCCACGAACCGCTTGCCGTCGAATGGGACTACGGCGACTACGAGGGCATCAGCTCGGACCTGATCCGCAAGGACAACCCGGACTACCTCATTTGGACCGACGGAGTGCCCAACGGGGAGACCCTGGATTCCGTGGCGGCCCGTGCCGACAAGATCATCGCGCGCGTGCTGGAATCCGGAATGGACAACGTGCTGGTGGTGGCGCACGGCCATTTCTCCCGGATCCTCACCGCCCGTTGGCTCGAATTGGACGCCCGCGAAGGCCGGCACTTCCTCCTCGGAACCGCGAAAGTGTGCACCCTGGGATGGGACAAGAAGACTCCCGCGATTATCCGCTGGGGCCTCTAGGGAATTATTTTCTGAATTAACTGTGAATTAGCTGGTCAATCTCCGGATTCATGGTGTAGCTTTATTCTTGTTCCCAGAGCGACCCGCCGGGAACGAGGTGTGCGCTGTCCGGTCAGTCAACCGATGCAGTGTCCGAGGCGAAAAGGAGGTTGGGAAAATGATTACTTTGACTAGCGGATGGAAGATGACCGTCTCTGCTGCTGCCCCGACCTTCGCTGCCCGGCGCCCATTTTCCGGGACGCACGCGGGAAACCGCCACATCGGGAACCGCATCTCCGCCTGACGCATTTCGCGGCCTGCTCTTTCTCCTGACCCGCCTTCCTGGCATAGGAGCCTGATTTCAGGGGCAGAGGTACGGCACGAACCGCCCAGGCCGGTGCCTGAATGCGGAACCCCCCCAGCGGAACCATGCGATCGCCGTGGTGAGCAGAGTCCTCATAGTTCGGAACCAGCTTCTTGTTGGGGACGTCTGTCCATTTCCCCAGGGGTCCTTGGATTCCTCCGGAATCCGCAATCCCGCTGATTACCCGCATTTGCCTGGCATTATTCCTGCCTATAAGGTCCGCCGTTTTCTTTGAATTCAAGGGCCTTAATTGCCGTGCCCGATTCCAGGTAATTCGAGCCCAAAGAAAGGAGGTGAACCGTGGTCTCACGCCTCAAAGAGGTCTTCATCGCCAAGCCGGCAGTCAAGGACAAAACGGTCTTCAACGGCCAACTCCTGGACCAGCGCCGCGAAGACGTCTACGTCGTCCTGCACCAGCTGGGTGTCATCCGCTAAATGCCCGTCATGAACCCGCCAGTCAACAATCAGGAGGGACTGATGGCACACATCGGACCGTTCGCCTCGGAAGCCCACGCGGCTACGCGTGGGCTTCCGCCTTTTAAGAGCTGATACTCCAAGATGCTCGAAAGTACCCTGCGTAGATGCCCGTAGATACGCGGTAATACTCGAAAGTACCTAGCGGTATGCTCGAAGCCATGCAGGAGACCAAGCCGCACCGCAAAGAGAAGCGTGCGCGCTTTGTGATTCCCAGCCGCAGCGATTCCTTCCTGGCGAAGTTCACCGAGGTGGCCGGCGGACCCCTGGGAAGCCACAGTGCGCCGGGCGCGGTCTCCCCCGGGTTCTTCACCGTTGAACGGGTGCTGGTCATCTTCACGGTCCTCGCCGCTTTGCTGGGGATCCTGATCAAGGGCTACTGCCGGGTCAACGGCTGGGAAACCCCCACGCACTTCTATGCCACCTGCTACTCGGACTTCCCCGAACTGTTCCGCAGCCGCGGCCTGGGCGAAGGCGTGATTCCGTTCTTCGACCGGGAGAGCCTCTTCGAATACCCCGTGATCATGGGACTGATCGCCGGAGCCACGGCACTGCTCATCCCTGGCTCGGGGCTGGACCTGGAACGGATCCGCGGCTACTTCGACCTCAACGCAACCCTGGTGGTAGCGGTCTGGATCGTCACGGTCCTGGCGACGGCGCGAATCAACCGCCGCAGGCCATGGGACGCGGCCATGGTGGCACTGGCGCCGGGGATCGTCCTCTCAGGATTCATCAACTGGGACATGTGGGCCGTGGCCATGCTCGCGGTGGGCATGTACTTCTTCGCTCGGAAGAGACCGGCCCTGGCCGGGGTCTTCATCGGCCTGGGAACGGCCACCAAGCTCTACCCGGTGCTCGTCCTGGGCGCTGTGCTCGTGCTGGCCGTCCGCAGCGGCAAGTTCCGCACCTTCTTTGTGACGGCAGGGGCCGCGGCGGCCAGCTGGCTGGTGGTCAACCTGCCGATCGCGATCATGAACCCGGCGGGCTGGCGCTACTTCTTCGAGTTCACCCAGGACCGGCCGGCTGGCTTCAGCTCGCTGTGGTTCGCCTACAACCTGGTGGCCGAGCGACTGCAGTGGATGCAGATGGGGCCGGCCACCATCAACTCCCTTGCCCTGTATCTGTTCGTGGCGGCATGCGCACTCATCGCGCTGCTGGGACTCGCATCCCCCCGGCGGCCCCGGTTGGCGCAGCTCGCATTCCTCATTGTTGCGGCGTTCATCCTCACCAACAAGGTCTACTCCCCTCAGTTCGTGCTGTGGCTGGTGCCGCTGCTCGCACTTGCCCGGCCCCGCTGGCGGGACTTCCTGCTGTGGCAGGCTGCCGAGGCACTGCATTGGGGCGCCGTGTGGATGTTCCTGGGGCAGTACACCAGCGGTGGCCTGCCACAGCACAACCTGGACATGCCCTATTACGTCCTGGCTGTGCTCCTGCATATGGCCGCAACGGCATATTTGATGGTCCGGATCGCCTGGGACATCTGGGACCCGCGGCAGGACCCGCTCCGCACCAAACGCATTGACGATCCGCATGGTGGCGCCTTCGACCGCGCCCGGGACTGGCTCCGGCTGGACCTTGCGCGCCCGAGCGCATCGGTGCTCCCGTGGCGGCGCGCCATGGCCGACGCCGGGCGCGATGGCTGACGTCGCCGTCGTCGGCTCCGGACCGAACGGCCTCGCCGCTGCTGTGGTGATGGCACGCGCGGGCCTGGCCGTCCGGGTCTACGAGGCGGCGGACGCGCTGGGTGGCGGTGCCCGGACGGCGGAACTGCTGGAGCCCGGGCACGTGTACGACGTGTGCTCGGCCGTGCATCCGATGGCGCTGGCTTCGCGCTTCTTCCGCGACTTCGGGCTGGAGCAGCGCGTGGAACTGCGGCTGCCCAAGGTCCAGTACGGCACACCGCTCGACGGCGGCCGGGCAGCCCTCGCCTACCGCTCTCTGGAGCAGACCATGGACGGACTCGGTGTGGATGGCCCCGCGTTCGGCAGGCTGATGCGGCCCCTGGTGGAGCAGGTGGAGGGCATGCTGGACGTGTCCCAGAACCAGCTGCTGCGGATTCCCGCGGAGCCCGTGGCCGCGCTGCGCCTGGGCCTGGCCACGCTGTCCCAGGGCGGGCCCTGGTGGAACCGGCGCTTCGCCGGGGACGCCGCACCGGCACTGCTGACCGGAGTGGCGGCCCATGCTATTGGCCGTTTGCCCTCCCTGGTCCCGGCCGGCGCAGGGCTCATGCTCAGCACCCTGGCCCACGTAGGCGGCTGGCCGGTGCCCGTGGGTGGTTCCGGGGCGATCGTGGACGCCATGGTGCGCGATATCGAGGCCCATGACGGTGTGTTCGAGCGGGGTGTGCGGGTTCGCTCCCTTGAGGAACTCCGGCCCGCCCGCGCTGTGCTGCTGGATGTGGCGCCGCCGGAGCTGCTCGGCATCGCGGGCGCGGCACTGGGCGGGTCGTCGGGCGGACGCTACCGGCGCGCCTTGGAAACATTCCGCTTCGGAAATGCAGCCTGCAAGGTGGACTTCATCCTCGCCGGCCCCGTGCCGTGGGCGGCCAGCGAACTGCGCGACGCCGGAACCGTCCACGTGGGCGGGACGCGCGCGGAGATGGCGGACGCGGAGAATGAAGTGGCCGACGGACGCCACCCCGCGAAGCCGTATGTCCTCGTGGCCCAGCCCTCCGTGGTGGACCCGGGCCGCGCTCCTGCCGGACGGCACATCCTGTGGACGTACTGCCATGTGCCCAGGAACTCCACGGTGGACATGTCCACTGCCGTGATGGAGCGGATCGAAACCTTCGCGCCCGGCTTCCGGGACGTGGTGGTCGGCTGGAAGACGACGACGGCGGCCGGGCTCGCCGCGTACAACCCGAACTATGTGGGCGGCGATTTCGGGGCCGGCCTGATGGACGTTCGCGGACTGCTGCGCCGCCCGGTGCTGTCCACCAATCCGTGGCGCACGCCGCTGCCCGGGGTGTACCTCTGTTCCTCCTCGACCCCGCCAGGACCAGGCGTCACCGGCATGCCCGGGTACCACGCAGCCCGGCACGCCCTGAAGGACGTCTTCGGGCTGCCGCTGCCGGAGCTGGGACCCTAGGCCTTCTCCAAGTGCACCAGGAACTCGACGCTTCCGGTGTTCTCCACCTTGACGAAGCCGAGGTCCGGCGCCGTGATGCCGAAGTCCGCCAGGACGAGGTCGATGGTCCCGGAGACCGAAACCTTTGCCCCGTCGCGGACCACCTGCAGCTTTGCCGTGACGTCGCGCTTCTCCCCTGCCAGTTCCAGGGTTCCCTTCGCCTCGACGGTTGCGGGGGCTGAGCTGAGCGGTGGAATGGTGACGGGTGCGGAGAGGGTGAAGGACGCCGTCGGGAAGGCATCGGCCTTCATGACGGTCCCGCGGAAGTAGTCGTCGCGGTTGCCGCTGTCAGTGGCGATGCTGGCGACGTCGACGTCGATCTTCGCCTTCGTCAGTTGGGTGCCGGAAACGGTGGCGGAACCGCTGACCTTTTCGCTCCGGCCGACGACGGTGACGTCGGCGCCGTTGAGGACCTCTTTGATCCGGTAGCCGGCCTGGGAAGCGGAGGCGACGGTCCATGTGCCGGTATCGGTGGAGTTGGCCGCGGCGGGGCTGGAAGCCGCGCCGGAAGCTGTGGAGGAGGAGCTTGCCACGGAGAGCGGCGCCGGTGCCGGGCCCTGGGACTGTGCGTAGAGTTGCGGACCGAAGATAGCCGCGAGTGCGGCAAGGACCGCGACGGCGGCTACGGCAACCAGGATCCAGGGTCGTTTCTTTCCGGCCATGGGTCGTCCTCTCGATGTACTTGAATGTTCACGTAAATCACGAAGCCGCGGCCCGGAAAGTTCCCCGGGACCGCGGCGATGTGAGTTAGTTGGCAGCCGTGAAACGCGCCCGGCGGTGCGCCGGAGTCTCGATCTCATCCAACATTGCCACCGCGTAGTCCTGCGAGGAGATGCTGTTGCCCGCAGGGGAATCCTTGGCGGTGGAGTACTGGCCGGTGCGTTCACCGGGCTGGATTACGGGAGCCGGGGCGAGGACGGTCCAGTCCACGTTGTCCGGGGTCTGCCTGACCAGCTCGAGTGCCTTGGCCGCAGTGGTGGCTTCTGCCCGGTAGGCCTCGGGGAATCCGGGGGAATCGAGCAGGCGCACCCCGTCGATCTCCAGCGTGCCGGCTCCGCCGACGATCATCAGGCGGGTGCCTTCAGTGTTGCTGTACGCGGTGGCCATGGCGTCCAGCCATTCTCCGTGGTCGCCGCCGGTGCGGCTGGGGCCCGTAGCCAGCACGACGACGTCGTGTTCCTTCGCAACGGCGGCGAAAGCCTGGGGGTCTGCCTGATCGGCCGCGAGGGAGCGGGTGCCTTCCACATCCAAGCCCTTGCGCGAGATGGCGGTGACCTCGTGGCCGCGGCTGAGGGATTCGTTGACGATCTGGCTGCCGACCATGCCGGTGGCGCCGAATACTGCGATTTTCATGTCTCTCCTCGGGGTTGCTAATCTTGCAATGGAAAGACGGTATCTATTTGATACTGATAGCTTCAAAGGAACTGAGTTACCCAGTGGATACCATTGCGAGAGACAACAGCAGCCTCCCCGCCAACGTGCTGGACCCCAACTGCCCCTCTCGGGTGATCTTCCAGCGGATCGGCGACAAGTGGGCATCGCTGGTGGTCCAGGTGCTCGAGGGCGGCCCGGTGCGCTTTTCCGATCTGCGCAAGATGGTCAGCGTCGTCACGCCGAAAGTCCTCACGCAGACCCTGCGCTCCCTCGAACGCGACGGCCTGGTCACCCGCACCATCCACGCGCAGGTACCCCCGCGCGTGGACTACGAGTTGACGGAGCTTGGCCACTCCCTCCTGGAACCCCTGGCGCAGCTGCGGAAATGGGCAGAAGGCAACGTGCCCGCCATCCTGGCCGCGCGGGACGCCTATGACGAGGCGCAGGATGAGGCGCTGCTGTCCCAGTAACGCTGAGTCAGGCGGCAGTGCTTACGGCTGCCCCAAGCCGCCCGTCCCGCATGGTGAGCACGGAGTCCGTGAGCGGCAGGAACTCGGTGTCGTGCGTGACCATGAGGGTTGCGGTCGAGAACTCATCGGTGACCCGCCGCAGCAGACGCACGATCGCCTCGCTCCGCTCCATGTCCAGCGCCGCCGTCGGCTCATCCACCAGCAGCACCCGCGGGCTTCCCATCAGCGCCCGGGCGATGTTGACCCGCTGGCGCTGACCGCCTGAGAGCTGGTGTGGCCGCTTGTTGAGCCCGTCCGCTAGCCCGACGACGTCGAGCAGTTCCGCCGCCCGCCGGCGTGCCGCGCGCAGCGGTTTGCCCCGCAGGTGCTCGCCGATGACGAGCTGTTCGACGGCGGTCAGCGAGGACAGGAGGTTGGGCTGCTGGAAGATGATGCCCACTGTTTCGCGGCGCAGGGCGGTGCGTTCCCCCGCCCCGAGCGCGGTGGCGTCCTGCCCGTCGATCAGCACCAGCCCGGAGGTGGGCGTGACGAGGGTTGCCGCCACCGCGAGGAGCGATGATTTGCCCGATCCGGAGGGGCCAACGAGGGAGAGGAATTCGCCGGCGTTGGCCGAGAGGTTGACGGAATCGAGGGCCTGGATGGCGGAGCCGCCGTCCGGGTAGTCGAGGGTGACGTTGACGAGGGTGAGCGGGGTGGCCACGGTATATGCCTTTCGGGGAATGTTTGCTTGGGCGGGCTGATGGGCGGGCTGATTTGCGGGTTGCGGTTACGGGCTGAGTTGCCGGTTCGGTCAGCGGTTTAGTTGCCGCCAAGTGCGAGCAGAGGATCCACCTTGGTGACGCCGCGGACGGCGAGAACGGCGCCTGCCAGGCCCAGCACCACCACGCCCGCAACCGGCAGGAGGCTGGTCAGCGGCGTGATGAGGAAAGGCGCCGCCTGGGCCGCGAAGAAGCCGCCGATCGCACCGGCGATGCCGCCTGCCGCCGCGCCGGCCAGCAACACGACTCCGGCCTGCACCAAGGCGTCGCGCAGCACGTATCCGGTGGAACCGCCGAGGGCCCTGAGAACGGCGATGTCGCGGGTGCGCTGCACGGTCCAGACCGTCAGGAACGCCACGATGACCAGGGCGGAGATGCCGTAAAGGAATGCCTGCATGAGCATAAGTGAGCCGTTTTCGCTCTTGTAGGAACCGAGCGCCTGGAAGGATCCCGTAGGGGTGGCGCTGACCGTCCCGGCCGCCGCATCGGCGGCGTCGGTGTCCACGGGGGCTCCGGCGTCGAACGTCACCGCCAGGGCGGTGGCCTCACCGGGGCCGGCGTGCGCGATCTGGCGCCATGTCCCCAGGGTGGTCCAGACGACGCCGGTGTGCGAGTACCACTGGTCCGGAACGATGGCGGAGACAGTCAGCTTGTTGCCCGCGACGGATACCCGGGTGCCCTCGGCGAGGTCCAGTTCCTTGGCCAGGGTTTCGCCGATGACCACGGTGTCGTCCGTGAGCCCCGCAGCGGCCGGTGCAGGTACTGTCCCGTCCGTGCCGAACACCGCCACGTTCGCGGTGCCGCGGGCCGCGCCGTCGTCGCCGAGCGACTGGAACCGGCTCTGGCCGATGCCGAGCGCCCCGGCGGAGGCAACGCCCGGCTGGGCACGCCAGCTGTTCAACTGCTCCGGGGTGACTTCGGATTCCGTGTAGGAGGCCTTGGCCTCACCGCCGGGCGGGGCGCCGAAGACGATACGGTCCGCAGGCAGCGCGGCGATGGCAGACGTCGACTGGTTGCCGAGGCCGGCGGTCAGGCCGGACAGCATGACCAACAGGAGGGTGATCAGGGCAACCACGCTGCCCATGAGGGCAAAGCGGCCCTTGGCAAAGCGGAGATCGCGGAGCGCGAGGAACATCGGAATCCTTCGTTCGTGCCCCGGAGCCGTGCAGCCTGGGGGCGGTTTTGCTTCTGTTTCCACTCTGTCCGCGGCGGGGGCCGGGGACATCGCGCACGGGGTTGATCCGGGGGAACCATGGGGTTGAGCCGCGGATCAACCGATCGGTTGATTCGGCCGCTCCGGCGCGGGAATCGGCGCTTTCCTGTCGGTGCCGGTGGCTAGTCTTGAAGGCATGGAGGAACGGCAGGAGCCCCGGGGCCCGCAAGGCGAAGGGCAGAACCAAGGCGGCACGGCGCTGATCCTGCGCGTCCTCCGGGTGAGCCTGCACGTGGGCTTCGCCGTGTTGCTGCTTGTGGCGGTGGTCCGGCTGGTGATCGGCCCGGCCTCGCCCGTGGCGTTGGGTGCGGGCCTGGTGCTTTCATTGTTGCTCGCGGCCGTGTACCTGGCGGGCACCCTCCTGGAGAAGCGCCATTCAGCCGACCCCGCCCGCTTTGACCCGAACCCCTTTGCCCTCCGCTGGCTGGTCGCCGTGACCCTGCTCTGGCTGCTCCTGCTGACGGTCAGTTCCGACTTCGCCTGGGTGGCATTTCCCCTCTTCTTCCTGCAGCTGCACCTGCTTCCCTTGCGCTGGGCCCTGCCCGCCATCGGCGCCAGCACGGCGCTGCTGGTGGGTGCGCTTTGGTTCCACAGCCGCAGTGCCGGAAGCGGTGCCGGCGACGGCGGCATGCAGCTCGCGATGGTCCTGGGACCCGTGTTCGGTGCGGCCTTCGCCGTCGTCACCGGGCTCGCCTACCGGGCGCTCTACGCGGAAGCCGAGAACCAGCGGCGCGCGGCCGAGGAACTGCGCCGCACCCGCGCCGAACTGGCCAGGAGCCAGCACGACGCCGGCGTCCTGGCCGAGCGTGAACGGCTTGCCCGCGAAATCCACGACACCCTGGCCCAGGGTTTCTCCAGCATCGTCCTCATGGGCCGTTCGGCGGCCAAGGCGCTCGACGCCGGGGACCAGGAGACAGTGCGCAGCCGCCTGCAGACTGTGCAGGAGACCGCCGCCGCCAACCTCGATGAGGCCCGCAGCTTCGTCCGCGGACTCCGTCCTCCCGCCCTTGAGCGGTCGACCCTGGTGGATACCTTGCGGCGGCTGTGCGTGAAGACCGAAAGCGAGGCCGCGGCCCGGGGCACGTCATTGCGTTGCCGCTTCGAACTCGACGGCACGGCGGTCGAGCTGCCCAACGCCTACCAGGCCACGCTCCTCCGTGCGGCGCAGTCTTCCCTTGCGAACGTCTGGGCGCATGCCAGGGCGCGGACCGCCGTCGTCACGCTGTCCTTCCTGGATGCCGAGGTGACCATGGACATCTACGACGACGGCGTGGGGTTCGACCCCGCCATCGTGCTGCCGGCAGCTGCCGCGCGGGGAGACGGCAGCGGTGTGGGGCTCAGCAGCCTGCGCGAGCGGCTGTCCGCCCTGGGCGGCTCCCTGGATGTCGAATCCGCGCCGGGCGAAGGAACCGTGGTGGCCATCCGGCTGCCGCTGCCGGAAAGGGACGGTTTGTCGGAAGGGAGTGCCTCCGGTGCCTGACATCCGCGTCCTGCTCGTGGACGACCACCCCGTGGTCCGTGCCGGGCTCCGCGCCATGCTGGCCGATTTCGAAGGGGTCATTGTGGTGTCGGAAGCAGCCGACGGCGGCGCCGCCCTGGCCGAGCTCTCGCGCCTGAATGCGCTCGGCGAACCGGTGGACCTGGTCCTGATGGACCTGCAGATGGGCGGCGGCATGGACGGTGCCACCGCGACCGGCCGGATCAAAGCCGGCGACGCCGGAACTCCCCCGCCGCCCGTGCTGATCCTCACCACGTACGACACCGACGCCGACATCCTGGCCGCCGTCGAAGCCGGCGCCGCGGGGTACATGCTCAAGGACGCCCCGCCCGAGCAGATCCGCCAGGCCGTGCTGTCCGCCGCGGCCGGCCAGACCGCCCTGGCGCCCGGGGTGGCGGCCCGGTTGATGGGGCACATCAGGAATCCGGAGACGGCCCTGAGCCCCCGCGAGCTGCAGATCCTTGAGCTCCTGGCCACGGGGCTGGGCAACCGGGCCATCGCGCGGCAGCTCTTCATTTCCGAGGCCACTGTGAAGACCCATCTGGTGCACATTTACGCCAAGCTCGGCGTGGACAACCGCACGGCCGCGATCGCCGTTGCCAGGCAAAAGCGGATC
>Ga0105246_10000775_pt1 | contig 18154 bp, 14 predicted proteins | sample KBSM64metaG_FD_99694 | JGI IMG/M metagenome (GOLD analysis project Ga0105246, IMG submission 99694) | Miscanthus rhizosphere microbial communities from Kellogg Biological Station, Michigan, USA - KBS M6-4 metaG | ecosystem: Host-associated > Plants > Roots > Rhizosphere > Soil | place...
ATAGTCTGCGGTCCAATCGGGCGCGACGTATGAACCATGGCCCCAGATCGAGCCCATTTCCATGCCGCCCATTGCCTGCCAAACGTTCTGTCCGTTTTGAATATCGTCGCCGGAGAGCAGGACCTGTCCGTCGGTAGTTACAACCTCGCGCGGAATTGGCGGCGCCTGGCGAAAGATCTCCGTGCCCACCCAGCCGAGAATGCCGAACGAACATACAAAGATGGCAATGAAGACGATCCAGAGTTTCTTCATGACGACTGACTCCTTAACTGTTTTAGCTGACGGACCAATGCGTTTGACTCTCTTTTAAGGTTCTTTCCAGCCCGTATGTTTGCGTAGAGTTCATATCCCCAAAGCATGAGTCCGACGACCTCGATAAAACCGGACACTCCCATCACGGCATAAGTGGATGGTGAGAAGTCCGTTGCTATTTGAAAAGTGACGCGCGTGAGATTGCCAAGATTCAGTAACACGAACGTGGGCCAAAGTGAGTTAGCACGTTTCAAGTTGACTCCCGATAGCGTGGGTACGATCTTGCTCGATACGCCGACGATCATCATCATGATGAATCCGACTGTTAACGCGTGACGATAGGCGCCAAAGAACGCGTGCGAGAAAGGAACGTGCGAGCCCGTGATGGGCATGTAGATGCCAAAGTTATAAACCGGAGTGAAGACGAGCATCGCGGTAGCGACGATAAACCAGACGTGAGCGGCACGTATGAACTTCAAACTGCGATCGCTCTTGTCGTCGGCAACCGCGCCAAATAGTCGATACTGAAACGGCGTAACGATCGCGATCACCAGCAGAACTACAGAAGCGAGCCATTGCATCATCAACAGCCAGTGATTGCCGGACGTCATACCCGCGATGAAGAATGCGACCCCCGCGAGAATTGATCCGTTCACTCCCCAGAACAGGAACGACACCCATCGTCTTGATGGTTCTCGCAAGTCGTAGGCATGTGGCAGGAGGCGAAGCGAAATACCGAGGATCATCACAACTGCCAGTCCGAGTAACTGGACGTCGCGGTAAGGAATATTGAAAGTTGCCAGGTTGAAAAGCAGTTGCTCACGCGTGCCGGGCAATTCGAACAGTTTGAAGATAATCGGATTGGCGATCGCTGCGATCAAAAACCATGTTATCGCCGCATACAAAAACCGATCGTAAATCTCCTGCTTGCCGGATCGTCGAATGGTTCGGACCATTACAACGGCGAAAATCGCAACTGCGGTTAATTGAATAGCTGCGGCGACTAATTCGAGAGTGAAGGATGGCGGCGACAGCAGGTGCGCGACAGTTTGCAGAATTATTCCAGCAGACATCAGGAACAAACTCGAGAATGCGAATCGCGGTCGCCACAACTGGGACTGCTTGAATCTGGGCACAGCCTGGTACGCGAAGCCCATGACGAAGAAACCAACGAAACCAAAAACCATCGCGTGTCCGTGGGCCAACACCCATGAATATTTGACGGCGCTGAAATTCTCTCGCAGTCCAATCGTAAGAAGATTGATCGCACCCCACACGCAACCGAGTGTCAGAACGGTGACTATGCCAGCCAGAAAGAAAGGTCGATGAATAGTGTCAGTAACAGAAGAGGCTGCGTTGGTCGCAGCTTCATTTAACGTTGGCGTTTTATTCATGACTTGTGATCTGAGAATCCTTCTTTCGGGTCTTGCAATGGCGGTCAAAGAACTTCGCTGTGGAAGGAAGTTCGAGACAAACCACGCACGGCTGGTTCCCATGCCATTGGTGGCCCAACAGCATGGGAGACCGTGGGGGAAACGCTTTGTTGCGAACCTACTGCGCCGCTCTCAGTTGCTTCATGTAATCCAACAAAGCTTTTGCTTGTTCGGATGTTACTCCTCGCTCACCAAAGGCCGGCATGTTGGGAGGCTTTTCGGGTTTCTTGCCTTTTAGTATGGCATCGATGTGTTGCTCTTCAGTGAGAGCAGGATCAAACTTCTTCTCCGCCTTTGGACCATGGCAGGCCACGCATTTTGCCTTGTAATAAGCAGCGGGATCAGAAGGTTGTGCTTCACCCTGGGCCAATGCCAGGCTATAAAAGACGACCCCAAATAAAAAGAGTGCTGTTAGAACCATCGCTACATTCTTGACTTGCTTCATCATGCCTCCGTTGCGGTGAACCGCTTGCGGGTTCACAGTGCAACGTCAGTGCCAAATAGATGTCTGGCAAAAAACGGCGCAAAATTCCGCTAAATCTGTTCTCAAGCGAGCTTTTGCCCAGAGCTTGCGGAAGTTTCCACACCGAGCCTTCCACAAATAGCGGGCTCTATTTTTTGGGGTGACACTCGGCGCATTGAAACATAGAGATGTCGCCGAGATTGACCGGGTGCCGAAACGGCTCGTTCGCTTTGTGGCAGGTCTCGCATTTACGTGTCGAGAGGCTGCCCAGATCAACGGGATGTTGATAGGAACCAAGCTGCACCGAAGCGGTGGGATTTGCAGAGTCGTAAATAACAGTGTGGCAGATATTGCAGTCGTTACGGATTACCTTGCCGGTGTTGCTGACGTGCTCGCCGTCGTGACAACGAAAACAGCCGCTGAAGTAAAAATGGCCAATGTTGTTGGGATGAGTCTGCCAGTTGGTCCTCATCTCAGGGAAAAAATAGGTTCGAAAGATCCGCTGAAGCTCCGTGACAGATGCTTTGATGTCGTTGCTTCTTTTCGCATGAATATCCGGATAGTTTTGCGAATAAAACTGATCGATGCCCGACGAAATTGTCCGGATACCCTCGTCTTCAGTTTTGTAAGGTTTGTTCAGCAGCACCATCGACTCTCGCTTGAGAAATGGAAGTGACGGATCAAGGTTGCCGGACGCAAAGGATTGGTCCACTGCCAAATCGGGTGGGAGATAAGTGTGCGCCGGACGGTTGTGACAATCCACGCAGTCCATGCGGCGCTTGGGAGCCGCTGCAATCTGCTCCTGAGTTAGAGGTTTATTGCGATTATAGAATTCAACAACATTACCTTGTTTGTCCTGGATTCGGACCCACGGAATCACCTGCCGCTGCTCGTCGCTCGAGATGTAGTCGATCACGTTGGCAATATTCATGTGCCAGTGAATTCCCGCGACGATGCCGGTCCTGGGACTACCACCTCCTACGTTGAGGAGCATACGAGTTTGACGAAGACTGTTCTTTTCATCGTATGCATAGTGATTGAAGACCTTTAACTGCGCGCCAAAGAACTTCTCAGGCCAGTGGCATTGTTCGCACGTTTCCGGCGCTGGACGCAGATTGTGGACGGGCGTGGTTATGGGACGAGAATATTTTTTGAACGTTACGGAATAAAGCTGATACGCACCGGATAGTTTCGAACGAACATACCACCCCGCTCCCGGGCCAACGTGACAATTAACACAACCAACGCGCGCGTGCGCTCCTGCCTTGTAAGCGACGTATTCAGGTTTCATGACTGAGTGGCACGCCTCGCCGCAAAAGGCATCAGACTCGCTGTATTCGTAAGCCTTGTAGCTGCCAAAGGCGCTGGCGCAGATAAACAGAAATGTAACCAACAGAAATACAAAGAACGCATGGCGAGCTCGCGGATCGTTCAGATCGAGCTTTGGATAGGCGGCAATCTCTGATGGCGATCCCCTGTGCCGGCGTCGCCGTTCCCAAATCATGCCAATCACGATGATCACCAATCCCAGGATCAGAATTGAAGGAAAGATGATGTAGGTCATGATCCCGAGATACGGGTTTTCACGTTTCGCCGTAATCTCAACCAGAAACAGCAGCACGACACTTACAAGTGCGGCGCTGGCAATGGCTCCGCCAACGAAGCTGATATAGTTCCGGTAAAGACGGGGTAATTTGGGAATGGTCGGCTCAGCTTCGCTCATTGTGCTCTTGAGGTTGTTGTGGTTCTTCGGCTTCTGGTATGTCTCGCGTTTCCTGGGTCTCTTTAATACTTTCTTCGTGAGCTAACTGATGCTCGTTACGGTAGTGTTCCTCAGACACGCGTCCATCGAGAAAAGCAAAATTTACCGGATAGACATCGGGATCAAAAATCACGTGATAGAAGTGCCACACCACGATTGCCAGTGTAGCCAGCACGGCCTCATAAAAGTGCACGGCCAATGCAATGTCGATGGCCCAGCGAGGCAGGAAGCGGAATAGGCCCAGCTTGAACCAGATCATCAGACCGGTCAAACCCATGATTATAGTGCCCCATACAACCGCCCAGTATTCCGCTTTTTCAGCATACCCAAAACGTGCAATTTTCGGTCTGACCTTTGAGGCGCCGAGATAGTATCCGAAGTTCCCGATTACATCCTTGAAGTCTTTCCCTCTCACCATCATGTCTTTGACCCAGAGCCGGCCGTCTTTGGACCAGAACAAATAGCCCAGATGGTAAACGCCAGCGACGAGCATTATTACGGCCGCAATGCGGTGAATAATTCGTCGCAGGTATTCACTTTTTCCCAATGTCCAGGCGAGCCATGAATCCGGATATTGAAGTGCAAAACCACTCACAACTAAAACGACAAAGCTCGTGAGCAGCAACCAATGCTGGACACGCTGGTTGAGGGTCAAGCGCATGATCTCTCGTGCCTGACGCTTTTTCTCCGCTGCCTTGCGCACCCAGATCAGTCCGTTGTGAACTGCCATGCCACCGATCACGAGAATGATTAGAGGAACGTAGATCAACCGAACGATGCGAGTACCGATAGTTCCCTTATCCTGATTCTCGTCTACAGAGGTCAATGCAGAACCCAGGTGGATCTTTCCTGCCGCAAACTTCACACCGGCGCCGATATGACACTGCCCACACGTTTGCGGCAAGTTGTTGACGTTGATCATCGATTTGGGATCGGCAGAGGGCAGGATATTGTGAACGCCGTGACAACTCGCACAGTTCGCAACTACTTGCGAACCCAATCGCGAAGCAAGACCGTGGTAACTATCCTTATAACTACTAACACGCCCGCCGGCTACACCGAATTCCTGAGATAACGTCACACCCTCATGGCATTTGGCGCAACTCTCTGTAGCGATCGCGGCCGAGGCAGTCGTAGTTGCGCGGTCCACTGGAGACTCGATGTTGTGAATGCCGTGGCAGTCAGTGCATACAGGTGAGCGCGACACTCCACGGGCGACAGCCTGACCGTGAACACTCTGTACAAATTCGCCCGACTCCATTTGGTGACACTTACCGCAGGTGGATGCGATGTTCACTTTAGCAATTGATGATTGTGCATTCGAAGCAGGCTGCACGTCGTGACTTCTGTGGCAGTCGGTACAAACTGCAGCACTCATGTTGCCACGCGCGATAGCTTTGGCATGGACACTCTCCCGATAAGAGAGCACAGGGCGATTGCTGATGCCGCTGCCCTGCATGACCGATTTGTCTCCGTGGCACTTGCCGCACGTCTCAGCAATCGTGGCCCGGTTTATAGTGGAGTTTGGATCGCTGGCGGGCAGTATTGTCGAGAGATCGCCATTCTTTGTGTGGCAATCACGGCAAGTCGCTGCTTTCGTTCCATTGTGAACAGCTTGAGCGTGGAAACTGCGATCGTAGTCTGCATGAGCGCCGGTGTGAAACTTTGAACCTGCAAGATATGGGAGACTCCTGCCCGGTGCGTGGCATCCCTGGCATTGAAGCTGCGGAGACGTGCCCGGAAGATTTGCGTTTGGACCACCCGGCGTGGCGCCCTCATTGGGTCTGACTGGTGAGGTTGGCGTGGACTGGGGAGTTTGGGCCTTTGCTGGATAGAACCACCAACAGGACAAAGAAAGAACCAAGACTCCACAGAGAAACTGAAGCACAGCAAAAACCCACACGCGCCGGGTACGCGTGCGGGCGTTGCTATATGTAGTTCCGTTTCCCAGAATCACGGTTAAGTAGAGACTGGCTCCGCCGTAACTTAAGCAGCAGCCGCCTTCTTATGACAGGCCGTGCACTTCTTCGAGGTTGGTGGCGCCGGCGATAAGTCTGGCCTGAGTTTTACCGCTTCGTCGTGACAGCCGGCGCAGTTACGATGAAATGCCTGTTGATTGTTCAGGATCAACGGCTCTGCACTGCCTTCAACCTTGATCTGCGGCAGCGCCGGCAGCAGTTTTGGTTTCGCGTCTGTCTTTGTATGACAATCGTGGCAGACCGCGCCCACTGCATTCGGTTCCTTTTCCGCAAGTTCCATCGTCAATGTCGACGTGCGATCAGCGGGCCACACAGTCTTGTGCGGTGGGTGCTTGGCAGCTTCGGCCGCAGGTTGCGCTGTGTGATGACACTCAACACATTCAATCTGTTTCGTACCATCCGCACTATGATTCTTTGTGATGTGTTCGAGGTGATTGAACTTGATTGCGCCGAGTTTCGCATCTGCGCCCAGCGTGATTACCTCGGGCGGTTTCTTGACGTCCTGAATTGTTCGATCGGGAACAATTCCTCGTGCACCCGTAATCATTAGGAGCGCAAGAATAAGACCAGAGAACAACGTGAAAACTTTCATAACTCAGCTCCTTTGTAACCTATTGCTGTCATTAAAAGCGCCATGCCGGGCCGGTGTGGCAACGCTTGCAAACAGAAAAATCGTCGCCACCAAACGCACGCTTGCCGTCGTGACAAGTCATACAACTCTGACTGCGACCTGAAGCGTGATGATTAGCCGGTTCCGGCGCGCTCACCTGTTGTCGTTGCGGTCCACCCGCCTTTACCTGATGACACTCGTTACAGTTTAGCTTTTGTTTGGGGCCGTGTTTAGCGTGGCTAAAGCTCATACGAAACGCCGCCGTCCACTGCGGAGTCCGCGAGTACGTGCCGAGCTTATGGCACGTACCGCACGAAGAGATGTCCCGATCTCCTGATTTCGCGCGTGGCTGATGACAGGTAAAGCACGTCGCATGAGCGTTGAAGCTAACCGGAATTGAAAACGCGACACCGCCTCGAGCCGGTTTATGGCAAGTGGCACAACTCACGCTTCCCATTTTCAGGTGTCGCGCATGGTCGAAGTTCGCGCGAAAACTCCTCATCGGAGGGAAAGGTTTAACGGCGCCCGAACGGACGTCTGTATGGCAGATCGTGCAGATCGGACTCTCCGTATTTGCAAATTGCTGTGCATGACATCCGATGCACGGCGTGTGTGATGCGCTTCCCGGCAAAGTTGGTCGGGCCGAATTGTTCTCGCGTCGATGACACAGCAGACACGGCATGCGCGCGTGGTTAGGACTCGAATGCAGAAACTTCGAGTAGTCGACGTCGCCAGTCGGTTCCTGGGCCACTGCTGCCCGCTCGACACTACCAATGATCAGCGCAACGAGGACAGCACAAACCATCCAATTAATCTGTGTTGCTCTTTGGCCGATTTCTCTCATCACTTCGAGGCCGGCTTCGGAATCGCATCCAGGTGATTCTGAGGCACAGCGTTGGTTCCAATCATAATGTGACATTTAACGCATTGAAAATTCGGGTTCTTGCGTCTTTGATCGATCTCGTAATTCAATGCGCCATCCAGGTTCGTTTCAATGTGACAACCCCCGCTTCCTCCACACGACTTGACCGTTACGAAGGTTCGTTCGTCGAGCGTGTTCATGACTGTCGGGTTATGACAGTCGGTACAGCTCAGTTCCCGATGGACATCGTAATCGTGCTGGAAGCGTCCCGCGCTTCGTCGTGACCACTTACGTAGCATCAGCCAATTGTTGATACCCATTGTTTGGGCGAGCTTCGCGTCGAAGTCGCGTAATGGTTCGGACGTAGCAGTAGCTAACTTATGGCAGGTCGCACAATCAGAGGGGTCAGGAGCTATGCCGGAGTCTTTGCTGTGGCAGGTTGAGCAGGCTGCGTGTGATATGGGCGTCGACTTGAACGCGCCTTTCTTTAGCCAGAATGCTTCCTCAGCGAGATTCGCCGGTCGTTTCGTCACATATTCATCCGGAGATTTTCCCTGTGGCTGGTAGGTTTCGTGACACACAGCGCAGCCCTTCGACTTTGCATCCTGGGCAGGTCCCCTGCCGAATGATGCATGAGCGTTTCTCTTAAGAGCCAACGCTACATCCGAACGCCGTCTACCAAATGGCAGCCATCCGACAACATCGACATGCTTATCATGGGGAAACGCGACTTTAAATTCGGAAACGAAGTTTTGTCCCTGCTTTGAAGAGAGGAAAGGCTCACCCAGACTCGGGAATGGGTAGCGAGCAGTGTTTCGCGGCGTCACTGCAACATGGCAGTTGGAACAAATCACAGGCGCCGGTCGTTCGCGTGCGAAGAACTGAGTGCGGTGACACTCGAGGCAAGCCGCATGTTCTGGAAAGTCGGTTACATCGGGAAACGCATCATCGCCTTTGCGGACTTCTTTCCAATTCTTCGAGGGAAACTTATGACATGCATTGCACGCGAGTTTCTGCTGCTCGACGTGAGTCCGATGTGAGAACTTCGAGTAATCGACGCGCGGTTTTGGTGCTGGCTGTCGCGCGGGCGGAGGGCGACGAGCCTGACGCCGTTGTGCGCCGGCTTCAAGATTCGAAGCAAACAGAACGACGATCGACGTCAGCAAGAACCACAAAAAGCACGCCTGGCTTTTGGTCCACGTTGTCCCCATTTGTGCTGCTTGTCGTCTACCTCCTTAAGCTGGTTGCCGTCTTTCGATATCTTTCAGCTTTAAATAAACCAGAACCGCCAAAAACAAAATAAAAAAGAGCGATACCACCAGGCCCTTACGTCTGAAGTTCAGTTCCGCAAGCGCATCGACTCCGGCCTGATAAGTCTTTGCAGCTATACCAGTCGCTGGAGCCACGACTTTATCGACTTCGGCGGGCGACGACGAATGAATCAAAACGCGCGCATGTGTGACTCCGTCAATGGCCTCGCGCAGATCAAACTTGGGCTTGCTGACTTCCATGCCCGCACGTTCTGCCCGATCGAGAATCCTGTTTGAGTTTTCAATACGTTGTAAGAGTCCATCGATTTGCGACCGCATTTCTCCGGCAGCCGCAAATCCCTTGTCACCCTGTTTGTGACATGAGACGCACACCGAACCTTCGGCCGTGCCGAGCAGCGCATCAGTTGGTTTTTTTATTTCATGGTTATTATGACAGGTAATACACTCGCCAAGACCTTTGTTATCGAAGGCCGCTTTATGCACACTGGCCTGAAAGAGTTCTCCCTGTCGTGCATGGCATTGCCCACAGACATTTGCCACTGAAGCAAGTCCGGGAGGAGCAGCGCCGTGATTACCGTGGCAGTCGTTACAGGTGGGAGCGGAAAGGTCCTGCCGATCATACAGAGCTTTTGCGTGAACGCTCTTCTTGTATTTCATGTACTGATCGGTGGGAATTTTAAACTCAGCCATGCGCTCAGCCTGTCCGTGACATTTGGCGCACGTCTCGGCGACGTTCAGTGGATATACGGAAGAGAGGGCATCGTTTACAGCGCGAATTCCGTGTACTCCATGGCAGCTAATGCAGGTAGCCACTTTTTCGTTGCCCGTTTTCAGCAGCTTGCCATGGACGCTGGTTGCGTATTCCTTCTCCTGGTCCACCCGCAGCGCCGGATTAAATTTCTTCATAAAGCTGGCATCATTGTGACACTTGCCGCAAAACGCAGGTATATCGGCCATGCGCGGCCGGCCGAGGTAGCCTTTGCGCGGGTCTTTGGCTGCGGTCTTGTCGCCCTGAGTGGGGTCGCCCCCGTGACAGTCGTTACAAGAGAGTCCTCGTGAAAGATGAATGTCATCTTTGATGGAGCGCGCCGGATCGCCGATTTTTCCTTCCAGCTTGATGTGGCATTCGATACACGAACTCTTCTGCTGCGCGTTTGTCGTTAGAGCGCCGAACGAGATCAGCAGTGTGGCCAACAACAATATCTTTGCGTTTTGATAGTCCATTATCTGCTCCTCACGCGAGATAGCCGATAATCGTCATGACTACGATATACAGAACGGCGACCACTCCCAACGCCGTAAAGATCATTCGTTGATGCGGAAATTTTTCCGGCGAACGATTGATAAAAGGGATTATGAAGAGCACTGCTCCTGCAAGCATGAAAAAGAGAATTCCGATCACTTCACCGTCAAAGACCAGGACCCTGGCTGGTATATATTTCAGCGTCTGAAACATGAACAGGAAATACCACTCCGGTTTGATTCCGGCCGGCGCAGGAGCAAACGCATCGGCCTTTACACCTAACTCCCATGGAAACAACGCCGCCAGCGCGGCGAGCACACCGATCGCCAGAATCCATCCAATCAGGTCACGCATGAGGAAGTTTGGAAAAAACTTCATGCGCCGGTAGTTCTGCTCGTAACGAGCGGGCACATGCATGCCGTGCAGTTGGACCAGCAGAACATGAATGCCGAGAAAGACTGTGGCCATGGCAGGAAGAACCGCCACATGGAAGCCGAAGAAGCGTGTGAGGGTCGCACCGGTCACTTCATCACCGCCGCGTAAAAACCGCAGGGCTGTCTTGCCCACAACCGGCACAACGCCGGCGATATCAGTGCCGACTTTTGTCGCGAAAAACGACACTGTGTTCCACGGCAACAGATAACCGCTAAAGCCGAACGTGATGGAAAGCAAAAGTAGTACAACCCCGGTAACCCACGTCAGCTCCCGTGGACGGTTGTACGCGCGCATGAAATAGACGCTGAACATATGAATAAACAACGTGAGGATCATGAGGTTAGCCGACCAGCTATGAATCGAGCGGATGAGCCAGCCAAACTTCACCTCCGTCATAATGAACTGAACGCTCTCGAAGGCGTTTTCAGCGCTCGGCCGGTAATAGAGCAGTAGCAGGATCCCCGTGACCACCTGGACCACAAAAAGAAACAGCGTCATGCCGCCGAAGTAATACCAGATCGACTGACGGTGAAGCGGGACCTCTTTTTTCTTCGCTGCTTGAGCAAGAGCGCTGAGTGACAAGCGCTCTTCAAGCCAGTTTTTGAAGGGCTCAATTGTCATCCGGTTTAAGCTCTATTCACAACGATATCGTCACCTCGCTTGTTTACGGGATATTGCTCCAGGGGCCGCGGTGGGGGGCCACCAATGTTTTCTCCGTTTAAGTTGTACTGGCCGTTATGGCAGGCACACCAAATCTGTTTTTTTTCCGGGCTGTACTGCACGATGCAGTCGAGGTGCGTACAGACTGCTGAGAATGCTTTCAGTTCTCCTGAAGCAGTGCGGACAATCAGACCGGGCTTGCTGCCGAACTTGAAGATCTTGCCGGAGTTGGGTGGCAACTCGCTGAGCTTTGCAGCGACGACGGAGTTTTGCATTGCCTCAACAATATGAGGCGGCGCCATGAATCTGATGATCGGGTAAAGGATCGCGGTCAATGTGGCGACCACGCTGGTTCCGAGCAGATAATCAAGGAACCTTCGGCGTGACGTGGTACTCTCCATTCCCTCCAATCCTCCCATAGATTGGTTTCAGGCTCTGCAAACAGGCAAGCACCACAGAAGCACAAGAGGATCCAAGTTATTGGCCTCATCACCGCAGTGCTTGTGCTTCTTTGTGGCGGATAAACTCCATTACTCTTTTCGTCCGAAGTAGATGCGCAACGAAGTGTAAGGCAGGTGCGCGTGATAATTCTCCGGACGTGGTCCAACCAGGGTGCTCTCGTTGTAGTTGTAATACTGATAGCCTACGTTCCAATCGATATGGCGTGTAAGCTTGATCGCCAGTCGTGCTTCGGGTGACTGGAAGCTCATCGGATACGAAGCGATCAAGAAACCCGGATTCCCGGTCGGATCTGCTATCCGATCTCCCTGCCCCGTATCTTTGTTGATGCGATAGGAAGCATAGAGACTCGCGCGCGGGTGCAGTCGTGCGACTGTGTCGAAGAAGAAGTAGTGGTTCCTTCCGTAATACAAGCTCCGACCCACCGGGTGGCGAACGCTGTTGAAGAAGTAGTCGACGACGGCGTTGCTGTTGACCCAATAGAAATTGTAGCCGGTATTGAACGAGAGTTTAGAGTTCGCGGTCCAGTCGATCGAAGAGGTAAAGGTCCGCGACTTAACCGAGACGCCGAAGTCTTCAATCGAAACTCCGGCTATCTCCGACGGATTCGAATTGTTCCTGACTATGATCGCAGCGTTAAAAGAGAGCCGTTGTGTCGGCGAATACTTGCTCTTGCCGCGGAAGTTCGTGTAGTCGTAATTACCGATACGCGTGAAGACGTTGTCGGCTGTGCCGTGCTCACCGTCAAAGTAAATGGTCCAATTATTTGCCGGACGGGCTTTGAACCCACCTATCACCGCATGTGTATGGTTCTCTTCAGATTCGAATTCTGAAGTGCGGACTGCCGGTGGAGTGACCGATCCGTTGGAGCCGAGATTGAATCCTTCGAAACTCTCCTCGATCTTGCGACTGCCGTAGCGATAGCCGAGGTGGATTGCATACCGGTTATTAAACTGGTAATCGCCCTCGAAGGTGTTCTGATACTTGCGATAATCCGTGACGCGAGTCGCATCAAGATTGCTGAAACCGACAGTATCAGTTCTTAGCGTTGCGCCGGAGCCTCGCGTGATGGAAAAGAAGTCGCTGAAGACGGCAGTTCCGTCAATCTCGAAATCTTCAACGCGAAATGTGTTCGAGATGCGCAGCTTGTCTGTGGCGAGCCACGTTATGCCGATATCGCCGACCGTGTTCGGACGCTCAGTGTTTCCGGTGATGTTGTATTGGCCGAGATTGAGAGTGTTGGGGGTCGCTGCCGGTGGTGTTGGCGGCCACGCGGTAACTCTGGGGTTAAAGTTTCTGCCGCTAAAGTTCTCGACAAACGTGAAGTCCGATTTGGCTTTGCTGTAGATGATTCGACCGGTGATATCGAGTTTCTTCGCCACCAGCGTGTGCAAACTGAAGCGAGTGAAATCAACGCTTCCACGCGATGGTTCGTCGCGATGATATGACGTCAAGACCGCGGCCGTCGGATTCAGGTTTATGGGCGGTCTCGCTTGATCGATAAAGCTGTCATCGCGAAAACGTCGAAAACCCTGAAGGAACGAAAAGTCGATCGGTCCGATTTTTCCGTCCGCACCGACGCGATAATCGTTGGCGCGCGATCTCATATTGTTGAGAAAGTTGAACTCGTTTCCGCCGAGGTGATAGTTCGTGAATGCGGGACCATCGTACCGTTCGGGTGAATAACCAACGTTGAATCTAATCGTTTCATTCTTCGGCAATATGGTGAGATCGAAGTCACCCACCTGCATTCGTGTATCTGTTCCGTGCTCGCCGGTGGTCACTTTAGGCGGCACACTAAAATTTGCCGGGCTAAACACCCAGTTGGGATTCGCGAAACTGTTAACGAAGCGGAAGTACTTGAAGCGCCGGTAAGTGCCGTCGAAACGATACCACTTCGTCTTTTCAGCGTTGACGCGGAAGGTTCCCTGCGGATCGGCCCCCCATCCGGTGGAGGTTACCAGCAGAGTATCAAAAAGACCTCCAGCCCCGTCCTGAGATCTCAGTAGCAAACTGCTGTCGAAGACTCGTGGACCAGCCTTGTAATTCAGGTCACTCTGAAATTTATTGTGGTCGCCGTCCACCGAGATTCCACGATAGCCAAACTCCAGACTCCCAATGACCATATAGTCGCCCATCTTGTCGGGAGTCTCGGTCACCGCATTATCGGCCGGTTTGGAACTGTTGTTGTTTGTTTCCTTGGAACTGGAGGCGGCACTTCCTTGCTGCGCGTTGCCTGTTGCTCCCAGCAACGCCAGCAGACCAAGCGTAAGTAGTAGGTAAGTCGAGCACTTTTTCATGATCGGTCCTCGCTGACTTCAAACCATTTTCAAGTTGCCGTTTCTTTGAGATCGTCAGCGGAAGAACACGGGGCTCGATCGCGAGCCGTGAATCTTCACGTGGCAATTCGTGCAATTAGCGTACTGAGCATTTAGATTATGCTGCGGACCCGCGGGCTCAACTGCGCCGACGTCATGGGCAACGCTGTGACAGGTCAGGCAAAGCTGTGCCACGCGACTCGTCGTCAAAAGCCGTGGATTTGCAGAACCATGCGGCGTATGACAGGCCACGCAACCTTCCGTCTTGACCGGAGCGTGCTCGTAAACAAACGGACCTTGTTTGTCGGCGTGACATTTTATGCACGTAGCGTCAGCGCCGGTTGCAAGTCGGGTCTGCTTGAGTTCGAAGCCGCCGTGTGGATTGTGGCAGTCAGTACATTTCATCGCGCCTTCAAGCACCTTGTGGTGGAAGGGCATGTTGAACTGGTGTTTGACTTCCGAGTGACAACCCAGGCAAAGCTGCGGTTGGTTCACTTTCAGTAGCTTAACGGCCGAGAAGGAAGGTTTCTCGGAGTTACCGGGTCCGACAAAAACATTTGAGCTGGCAAGATTTCTTCCAGTCGGCATCGTGTGTGCTGAGTGGCAATCAACACAGCTGACGTCGTTGCGCCAGTGCTCGCCTCGCCGGAAGTTGTTGTGCTCTTCCTTGCCGGCGTGACAGGTAAGACACGTCTCGGAAATGTCTTTCGGCGCCATGTGTTTGAACGAAATGATCTTCTTCGGATCGCCCTCTTCAATGTGTGCCTTGCCCGGTCCATGGCACGACTCGCAACCGGTCACCTTGTTTTTCCAACTGCCGATTTTTACCAGTTGCGCGTGCGAAGTGTGAGAGAAGGCCTTGAACTGATCTTCGTGGCAGTCTTTACAAGTCTCGCTACCCACATAGTCTTCTGCTTTGTACGTCGCGGGTTTGGCTTGACTGGATTGATCAGAGTGCGACGAACTGCTGCCGCTGAACCAGACAAATGCTGCCGCAATAAGAGCGCAGATCACGACTGCCTTCATGATTTTAATCATCGGGCCTTCCTCGATATTCTTTTGACTTAGACTGACCCTGAGTTCTGAATGGGCAAATGATATTTTAGGTGGTCGCTGACGTTCTTGACTGTGATGAGCGTCACGACTGCTGTCACCTGACCTTGAGTGACCAAATCATGGACCCTTCCGGAAGACTCGTCAAGTCTTCTTTAACCGAGTGCGAGCTTCTCCAGCGCCAGGCGATCGCGAATCAGGATACTATCCGATGTGACGCGAATCACCTCTTGTCGACTAAAGATGGCCAACAAGCGTGTTATCGTCTCGCGCGACGTACAGATCATTTGACCAATCTGTTCGTGAGTGAGAACTTTGTCGAACTGGGCCGAAGTTGCTGAGCCGTTTTCCTTACTCCACTCGAGTAGCAGTCTAGCCAGACGCCCACTAACTGTTTGTGGCAAAAGTACGAGCTTTGCACGATCCGTAAGTTCGTTTAGCTCGCGGCTCAGCAGCTTCAGTATGGCCCAGGCACCGGCTCCGCTGTGTTGCATGAGCTTGATCAGTTGCGCGCGAGGGATGAAATCTGTGCGACAGGGTTCCAGCGTTTTTACTGTTGTGTCGTAAGAATCATTTCGCAGGACTGCGTTCAAGCCCACGACGTCGCCGGGCTGCACTACACGCAGCATCACGACCCGTCCTTCACTCGACGAAATTGAAACTGTGGCGCGGCCTGTGCGCAGAATGTAAGCGCCTCGAACGGCCTCGCCTTCGGCAAATAAAACTACGCCACGACCATGAACCGAATGCAGATTGCCAACATTGAACGCCCGAAGCTCATGTAAGAGCGCTTCGAGATCCTCCAGCCTTCGGTCTATTACGGGTAATGGCTCATCAAATTCTTTTTGTTGTGCGCCTGGCATGTGTCTCCACCCAAATCTCATTAGCGCAACGCTTGTGCCAGTCAATGGGGCCCGTTAAATTTGAGGTTATTGCTCCGAACGACGCGAAATATTGCCCACCTCAAATCTCCCCTGCGCGAGATTCCCCAATTTGAACGCGGCCCGCCATATAGTTACGCCCCGGTTGATCGCGCCTTTAAGGAAGTAAGGTGTTGCTCGAAGAGTTTGGCTGAGGCGTCCAGAAAGTCGTAGGACGTAACGATGCCCACTAGCTGATCGCTGTCGACAACTGGCAGACAGCCCACCCGATTCGTTCGCATGACCTCGATCGCTTCCAACGAGGAAGTCGACGGCGAAACGACGACGGGATCTTTCACCATGATCTCGCCTACCGTCACCGGGTCTCTGTTACTCCGGCTGATCATCATGCGAAGCAATCCACGATGTGTTACCAGCCCGACTAATCGCCCTTCCTGATCTTCAACGGGCACGTGCCTGATGTGACGCCAGTCCATCACGCTCGCAGCGAGGTCGATCAAATCGTCCGGCTTCACCGTGAAGAGATCCGTTGACATGAACTGACCGACAGTTCGATAGCCATGCTCCCATTCGCCGGAGTCGACCATCTTGACGGTGGGCCAACTGTGAATTGGTTGTCCCTGCTTCTGGTTTGCGAGTATCTCAGACGTCAACCTTCTTTGGCTGGCTTCTTTTGACGCCGAGCCGCCAATCGCTGCCAGTGACTTCATTACCCAGCGCGCTCCGGTTTGATAGCTTTTTGTACGTTCTTCAATGATGCCGAGGTACTTATCAACGTCTTCAACGGCTACGCGCGAACTCGTCAGTCCCTCGCGCGCGATTGGAAGCAATTGGTCCAGGATCAACGATGCGGCGCTGTGGCTCTGGCCGTCGATCCATTGGAAGTGCGCATCAAGCCCATGCCTCGCGGCACGGAAAAAATTCATCTTGGCATCGTCAAACACCATTCGTTTCGCGATGTCGCCGTACAATTGCGGAAGCGCAACCATCAATCCGGTGAAGAAAGCCGCATTCGCAATCTCGTCGACAATCGTTGGACCAGAAGGCAGTGCGCGATTCTCAATTCGCAGATGCGGAACGCCGCCAGAAATGCCGTAGCACGCTCGATTCCAGCGCCAAACAGTGCCGTTATGCATGCGCAGCGCCGAGAGCGAAGGCGTCTCACCACGTGCCAGAACCGCGAACGGATTCTCATCAGGCTCTGAAATCATGATGATGGGGCGAAAACGCGTGATCTGATCGTGAAAGAGTTCGATGACAGAGTCGTGCAACCAGCCGTCGCCGAAACTGACGCGCGTCGGTTGGTTGCGAGCCAGTTGCGGACGCGAACGCTCGTCAGTTGAATGTTGAAACAACGCCACGCGTGTTACCTGAAATAAGCGCAGAACAAACAACAACGGTGAGTTGACAGCGACCGCCAGCACCGGCGCCGTTATGGCCTGTGCGATGTTGTAGTGGTTGGCGAAATCTTTCCCGTTACTTTGGAAGTGAACCTGGAAACTTGTATTGCACGACTCCATCATGATGTTGTCGTGAGTCAGGTGTAGTTCATCCAATCCTTTGATGTGAATGGAAAGTGGGCCACCGCGCATCTGGATCACGCCGCGATCCAATTCATGATAGCGGGCTACAGGAGTTAGATTGTCGAGAGTTAAGTCTGACTTTTGCAGTGTCGGCAGAATGCCGGCAAGAAGAACATCGGCATTCTGAGTCGCAGCACTATTTCGCGCGAGAGAAACCAACTCCTCGAGCTCTTGCTCCATCTGGTTGAAACAGTCGTTCTCGAGTTTGAGTGGACTGAGGTTGGCTTCGAGATTAAAACGTGCGATCTCGGTGGTCAGTCGAGGGTCTGCGGCGTGTTTGAGAACTTCCAGAGAAACCGGAGCCGGTCTCATATAGCGATCGATCAGGAACATTTCCTGTTCGGCTCCGATGCGCGTTACACCACTCTCGACCCGGCCGTCTGCGAGCATGAATGCAAGTGCACGCAGATCTTCGAGCAGTGCCTTCATAAAGGCCTGAGCCTTCTTCTCATCGACGTGTTGTTCGACGTTATGTTCTCCCATCAGATGGCCTATTTCTCGAAAGTCGGAATCAAGTCTGCGAAGCGCCGAAGGCGCGAAGTATAGAAGCGCCAAAGGCGCGAAATATAGTAGCCAGGGGCAAGCACCGAGCGGAGCGAGGTGCGTCGCCCCTGGTTAAAAAAGGGCTGCCTCTGAGCTCTGAAGGAGCGAAATAACTCTCGCTATGTATTTCGCACTTTCAGTGCTCACATCATCTGATTTCGTTACCCAGGGGCGACGCGCTTCGCTTCGCTCAGCGCTTGCCCTTGGCTGTCATATTCCGCGCCGTTGGCGCTCGTTTGGCTTGAAACTAAATTTCTAATTTCGCCCTAATTTTTGCGGTTTCTGTACCTCTATGTGGCTGGAATTTTGCCGTCCTGGTGGTGGAACGTTGACTAACGATCCGAACA
>Ga0105246_10000781_pt1 | contig 18073 bp, 11 predicted proteins | sample KBSM64metaG_FD_99694 | JGI IMG/M metagenome (GOLD analysis project Ga0105246, IMG submission 99694) | Miscanthus rhizosphere microbial communities from Kellogg Biological Station, Michigan, USA - KBS M6-4 metaG | ecosystem: Host-associated > Plants > Roots > Rhizosphere > Soil | place...
CCGTCGGCAGCAGATATCGTCCTCGCGGTCTTGCCGTCAACGCCCGGGCCGTCAGGGCAGGACCCGCCCCGGGGGCCCCGCGGCCCGGACTCCATTCCGGCGGACCCCAAGCATGCGGGAAAACAAGCCGAAACGGGAAGCACCGGCGGGGTCGCGCTGCGCATCGGCACCGGGCAGCAACAAGCGCGAATTGTTCTCGATCCGCCTGATCCGCTCTTCAAGGTCCCGGTCCTGCGCAGCTCCCCGGTCACCTTGGATCCCCGGCTCCGCGACATACCTGTCGCCGGCCCCGCGGCCAGGATCGCCGGTCTGTTCAACTTCCTGCTGATGCAACTTGCTGTGTTTCCGTGCGCATCTTCTTCTCCGGTCATCATCTGCGGCCGGGCGGAACTGCTCCCGCTGAGTGCCCGGTTCCTGCCACGGACCATCCTGTGCGCCGATCCCGATTCCGCGCTTGAAGCACTTTCCGGGTACAAGGAAGCAGGATTCCTTTTCCTGCCGGACCCGCAGGGGAAAGCGGACCCGCTGCTTCACGCCGCCGGCGCCGCCGGGTGGACGGTGTTTCGTCGGAGCGAAGGCCCGGACCACCAGGCCGTCATCGACTTGGCTCAAGGCTGCGGGATGCTATGCGATGGGAGGGGCAGTCTGTCCTTCGAAGCCGACCTCGTGGTCCCCGAAGTCTTCGATTCCTTCTGCAGGCTCCCCGGGAAGGAGGCTCCGCAAGCCAGGGACACCGCCGGCTTGCCAGCGAACTGCAACCTCGGCGACCTCATTCCCGTGGACGCGCCCTCGATCAGGAACCGCTGGGAGGAATCGACGAAGTGTCCAGGGCTCCCGGCAGTCATCGGCCGCGGGGAAACCGAACCCAGGACTCTCGACTTGGTAGAGGACGGCCCGCACCTGCTGATCGCCGGAACCACTGGCGCCGGAAAGTCCGAACTTCTTCGCACCATTGTCACGGCGCTTTCGCTCACGCATAGTCCCGAACGGGTCAACTTCCTGTTCCTGGACTTCAAGGGTGGGTCCGGGCTGGGACCGCTGGCAACGCTTCCGCATTGTGTAGGCCTCCTCACAGACCTCAAGCGTCGCGGCGTGGACCGGGCATTGGCCTCCCTGCGCGCTGAGGTGCGGCAGCGTGAACAGCTTCTGGCCGAGGCCGGCGTCGAGGACCTCGGGTCCTACCGTCTGAAGGCCCACCAGGAAACCACCCCCGGCCGTCGTTCCAGTCGCCGGCCGCTGCCACGGCTGGTTATCGTGGTCGACGAGTTCCGAATGCTCATTGAGGACTCGCCGTCGGCCCTTGCCGAACTCATGAGGGTGGCCACGGTCGGCAGGTCCCTCGGAATCCACCTGATCATGGCGACGCAGCGGCCGCAGGGCGCCATAAGCTCCGACATCCGCGCCAACGTCACCACCAGCATTGCACTTCGGGTCCAATCCGAAATGGAGTCCCGGGACGTCATCAACTCCCCGCATGCAGCACGCATCCCTCTGTCGCTGCCTGGCCGTGCGTACCTAAGCAGGGGGACAGAAGATTGCGAGCCGTTCCAGGCCGCTTCGCTGTCGGGTCCGACCGAAAAAGGTGCGCCCCGGAACGTCGTAGCTCATGAGGCGCTCCATGCTCTCAGGACTTGCCTGACCGGCCCGAAGCTCTCCCTGCCCGGCGTCGCCGGCAGAGACCCTGATCCCGGGGAAGCCGGCCGTCTGGTCGTTGACTCGATCCGCACCGCCTGGTCCGGGCTGGAGAAAGCACAGCCGCGCAGGCCGGTTGCCTGGGAACTGCCTGAATCCGTCCGGCTGGACGGAGCAAGCGGCTCGCCCTCCGCCGGCCGCCATGCAACGGTCTTCTCTCAGGCCGGATTCCTGGGGGTGGTTGATCTGCCGGACAAGCAATGCACCGCTCCGTTGTTCTGGCATCCCGGGCAGCACGGTCATCTGGCGCTTCTGGGTCCGCCCGGCAGCGGCGTCGAAAGCGCCTGCCTCTCGATTGCCGCGCAGCTGGTGTCGGCTGACGGTGAAATCCACTGTTACGTCCTCGATGGCGACGCCTCTTTTCCAGCAGAGCCCCTGCCGTCCCGGGTCGGGGCCGTGGTGACGGTCCAGGAGCCGGGGAGAGCTGTCCGGGTTGCCGAACGTATCGCCGCGGAGGTTGCGACGCGGCAAAGCAACGGGGGCGCAGGGCATATCCCGCTGCTGCTCGTAGTCACCGGCTGGGGATCCTGGCTCGCCCTTTTCCGCGCCGGCCCGCTCGCCTGGGCGGAGGACCTCTTCCACGGCATCAGTAGGGACGGAGCCAAGGCAGGCGTTCATCTCCTGGTGACGGGCGACAGGGAACTGACGACGTCCCGGCTCTACGGCTCGCTCCCCAACCGCGCATACTTCCCGCGCGGAAGCACCGAAGAGGGTCGCGTGGGTTGGCCGCGCTTCAACCCCCTCGAGCCATTCCCGGCCCGCGCGATGGTCTGCGGACCGATCCTCGGTGAAGGGCTGGCAGAGGCGCAGTTCGCCGAACCGCCCGAGGGACGATCCTGGCCGTACGGAGCGGTGCCTGAACCCGTGCGACCTGTGTTCCGGGTACGCCACCTGCCCCGGAGGCTTGGCCTTGCCGACGTCATCGCGCAATCCCGGAACGATGCTTCGGCGGCGCCCGACGGCGGGCCCTCCCCCGCCATCCTGTTGGGCTTGGGAGGAGACGAACTCGATCCTGTACGACTGAGGCTCCCACCGGGCGGAGCCACGCTGGCCCTGGGGCACCCTGGCAGCGGCAAGTCGGGCCTGTTGGACGTACTGCCGGCCCTGAATGCTGGAATCCACTGGCTGCGCGCCGCACCAGGATCCGATCCCGGAGCATTCTGCACAGAGCTCCACGCACAGGCCAGGGCCGGTTCCATCGATCCCCGGGGCATCGTCCTTATCGACGACGTCGACCGGCTGGGAAGCCAAGCAGCCGGACTTGCGGCGGCGCTGCCGTCGCTGGGGATCCGCGTGATCGCAACTGCTGCCTTCAGCCAGGCCCTCTTCCAACGCGTCCCTCTGGCCGCCCAAGCGTTGGACGAAGGACGAGGAATCCTGCTCTCGCCCCGGCATCCATCGGACGGCGGCCTCTTCGGGATCCGGATAGAAGCGGGTCCGAAAATTCCCGGCCGGGCGGTGCTTGTTCAGGACGGCGACTCACGGACCTTCCAGATCCCTTTCACGGAGCCCCCGGGTGTTGCGGCCTGAACCAGTCACAGGGCGCCCGAGGAACCCCCGGTCCGGGACGCGAAGGCGAGGACTTTCTTTTCGAACAGGAAGACGATCGCGGCCAAGGCGGGGACGATCATGGCGAGACCGGCAAGCGGCAATCCGCCGGTCATAGTCGGAATCCCAATGGTCAGAACGAACAGTTGGGCCACAAGGGCGGCCGCCCGGGTCCAGCGGTAGCCGCGGAACAGGAAGTGCCCCACCGCGAATAGCCATGCCGAAAAGACTAGGAGAAGGCCCAGGGTAAAAACCGCTCCCCAGAAGGACGCTACAGGTGCCCCGCTGACAAGCTGGAACGTGTAGAGACCTGCCGCGGCGAGAAGGGCCAAGGCCTCGAGGAGCACCACAAGTGAAATGACAATGACCCCAACAGGCCGGGGACCTGTGCCTCCGCCTCCTGGGGAACCATCCTGTCGAGGCGCGTCAGCGTTCTTGTGGAATGGCTCGTTGGCGGGGTTCTCAGGGGGTATTGACACACTGGCACCCTACCGGACATAGTCAAAGACCGGTGGCAGGACCGGCAGCCGATGTGATGCATCGCTCACGTTTAAGAGGCATTTCAAAGGCTCGAACCCCTTGTTTACACGGCGTTAACATGACACGCTTGATTCAGACGACCAAGGGGGCCCATTGGGTCCCCTTTTCCTATGAAGCCTCTCGTGAATATTTTCACAAAGGCTCGACTAGTTCTGACGAATGGAGTGACTGATCAGCATGGATTGGCGTAACCGCGCAGCCTGCCTCGACAAGGACCCCGAGCTTTTCTTCCCCGTGGGAAACACTGGACCGGCCCTTCTCCAGATCGAAGAAGCAAAGAGCGTCTGCCGCCGCTGTCCAGTCGTGGATACCTGCCTGCAATGGGCCCTCGAGTCCGGCCAGGACGCCGGCGTCTGGGGCGGCATGAGCGAAGATGAACGGCGCGCCCTCAAGCGCCGCGCTGCCCGCGCCCGCCGCGCCTCCTAGGCAAAGGCGCCTCCTCGTCGGGGCGTCCGGGGCACCACGACAGGTCGGCAGGCAAGGGTACTAACAAACGAAATGCCGCAGGGCGGCCCGGACCAATGGTCCGGGCCGCCCTGCGGCATTTCATGGTCTTCAGTTCGGACGCAGGCTCAGGACGATCTCAACGGAGGTACCGCCGCCGTCGCGCGGGAACCATTGGATGCTGCCGCCCAGCTCGCTGGTGACAAGCGTGCGGACAATCTGCAGCCCGAGGCCTTCGGAATACGACCCTTCGGGGAGACCCACGCCATCGTCCGAAATCGTCACTGTCAGCATTTCGTCGCCCTGGGTCCCCGTGGACCGGTCGGCAATCAGCCAGACGGTGCCGGCGCGGCCTTCCAGCCCGTGCTCCACGGCATTGGTAACGAGCTCGTTGATCACCAGGGCCAGCGGTGTAGCGAAATCGCTTGGCAGTTCACCGAACAGTCCGGAACGTTCGGTCCTGACATATTGCGACGGCGATGCCACCTCCGCCGACAAGCGGAACTGGCGCCCGATCAGCTCGTCAAAGTCAACGCTCTGGGTGAGTCCCTGGGACAGGGTTTCGTGGACGAGCGCGATGGTGGCTACCCGTCGCATCGCCTGCTCGAGGCCTTGCTTGGCTTCATCGCTGACCATCCGGCGCGACTGCATGCGAAGCAGGGCAGCCACGGTCTGCAGGTTGTTCTTCACCCGGTGGTGGATCTCCCGGATGGTGGCATCCTTGGTCACCAATTCGAGTTCGCGGCGGCGGAGCTCGGAGACATCCCGGCAGAGCACCAGCGCGCCGAAGCGCTGGTGCTCGTCACGGAGCGGAATCGCCCTGAGGGACAGGCTCACGCCGCGCGACTCGATCTCGCTGCGCCAGGGCATCCGTCCGGTGACCACGAGCGGAAGGGTCTCGTCGACCATCCGCCGGTCCTTGAGCAGGCCAGCAGTGACCTCGGCGAGCGAACGCCCCTCGAGTGTCTCCACTTCGCCAAGACGGCGGAAAGCTGAGACACCGTTGGGGCTCGCGTACTGGACGATGCCGTCGGCATCGAGCCTGATTAGCCCGTCGCCCACGCGTGGCGCTCCCCGGCGGGAACCTGTCGGGGAAGCAAAGTCCGGCCAGAGCCCGAGGGTCCCCATCCGAAGCAGGTCGTAGGCACACTGGCGGTACGTCAGCTCCAGGCGCGAGGGCATCCGTGAACTGGAGAGATCCATGTGGGATGTGACAACGGCAAGGGTCCTGCCGTTGCGCACCATTGGCACGGCTTCCACACGCAGCGCCATCTCGCTGCTCCAGCTGGTTTCGCTGGAGCGCTCGATCGAGCGGCTGTTCCAGGCCTTGTCGACCAGGGGCTGGAGATCGGAGCGGATCCCCTCCCCCACGAAGTCGGCGTGGAAGACCGTGTGGCTGGTCGATGGCCGGACGTGGGCCAAGGCAATGTATCCGAACTCGGGGTGCGGAAACCACAGCGCAAGGTCCGCAAACGCCAGGTCGGCGACCATCTGCCAGTCGCCGACCAGGAGGTGCAGCCATTCGGCATCTCCAGGCCCGAAATCAGCATGCTCCCTGATGGGGTCTGTAAAGATTGCCACTGCACCTCCATATGCGGCGCCGGGTTTCCCTAGCGCCGGACGATTGACCTCAAGAGCCTCAATGCTACCGACAGAGACGCCATGTCGTCGGCTTCGAGGGCGTTGACCTCGTCGAACATGCTCTTCGCACGGCCCAGTTGATCGGCATTAAGCAGTTCCCACGCCTTCAGGCGATCTTCAGCCTCGGCACCGTTTTCGCTCGACTCGAGCACCGACGTCGTGATGTCCGCAACTGTCGAGTACAGGTCGTCCCGCAGCGCAGCGCGGGCCAGCGCCTGCCAGCGGTCGTCCCGCGGCAGGGCACTGATGCGCTCAAGCAAGGAATCCACGTGGAAGCGGTTGAACACCGTGTAGTAGACGTTGCTGACGTCTTCCACCCGGCTTGAACGGCTCTCCGCGATCCGGGCGATGTCCAAAAGGACGAAGCTCTCGAAAAGCTCGGACCACCGGCGGGCCAGGTCTTCAGGCAGCTTCCATTGGCGGCCGCGCTCGAGCCAGCCGCGGACGCGTTCCTTGTCGTCTCCGCGCAGGTACTCGAGCACCCTGGAGCGCATCGGGTCCAGCATCGGCTTGAAGGACGCGACGATATCGGCAATCGGCTTGCCGGCCAGGCCCTGGGTCAGGAGCCAGCGCACGGCCCGGTCGAGCAGGCGCCGGATGTCCAGGTGGACAGCGCTCCAGTGCTCGGTCGGGAAGGAAGCAGGCAGTGCATTGAGCTCTGCCACCATCGAATCCAGATCGTAGATTTCGCGCAGGGCGACAAAGGCCTTGGCAACCGCCACCTCGTTGGCGGAGGTCTCTTCCATGGTCCGGAATGCGAAGGTGATGCCGCCGAGGTTGATCATGTCGTTGGCCACCACGGTTGCGATGATTTCGCGGCGCAGCGGATGCGAGTCCAGTTCGGCGTCAAAGCGTTCCCGCAGCTGCTGCGGGAAGTATTCACGGATGGTCCGCTGGAACCAGGGGTCGTCGGCCAGGTCGGAACGCCCAAGCGCTGCCGCCAGCTCAATCTTGGCGTAGGCCGCCAACACGGACAGTTCCGGGGAGGTCAGGCCCTGGCCCTGTTCGAGGCGTTCGCGCAGGCTTGCGGTGGTCGGAAGTGCCTCCAGGTCCCGCTTGAGGTCTGCGTGCTGTTCCAGCCAGTCCATCAGGCGCTCGTAGCTCGGGCTCCAGTCGGCCACGCGGGTACGGTCGTTGAGCAGCAGGATGTTCTGGTCGATGTTGTCTTCCAGGACGAGCCGGCCGACTTCCTCCGTCATGTCAGCAAGGAAGTCAGCTCGCTCGGCGGCGTCAAGCTTGCCGGCCTTGACCATGCGGTCCACGAAGATCTTGATGTTCACTTCGTGGTCCGAGCAGTCCACGCCCGCGGAGTTGTCGATCGCATCCGTGTTCAGGATGATGCCCTGGAGCGCGGCCTCGATGCGTCCGCGCTGGGTCAGGCCGAGGTTACCGCCCTCACCGACAACCTTGACGCGGAGCTCACGTCCGTCAACACGGATGGCGTCGTTAGCCTTGTCGCCGACCTGCGCGTTGGATTCGCTGCTTGCCTTGACGTAGGTTCCGATTCCGCCGTTGTAAAGCAGGTCAGCGGGAGCGAGCAGGATCGCGCGGAGAAGCTCCGGCGGGCTCAGCTGGACGGTACCTTCCGGCAGGCCCAGCGCCACACGCACCTGCTCCGTTACCGGAATCGACTTGGCCTGGCGCGGGAAGACTCCGCCGCCTTCGCTGATCAGGGAGCGGTCGTAGTCATCCCAGGACGAGCGCGGGAGTTCGAAAAGCCGCTGGCGTTCAGCGAAGGAAGACGCAGCATCCGGTGCGGGATCCAGGAAAATGTGCCGGTGGTCGAAGGCCGCAAGCAGGCGGATGTGCCGGGAGAGCAGCATTCCGTTGCCAAAGACGTCCCCTGACATGTCGCCGACGCCAACCACCGTGAACTCTTCGTTCTGGGTGTCCAGGTCCAGCTCGCTGAAGTGGCGCTTGACGGATTCCCACGCACCGCGGGCGGTGATGCCCATTGCCTTGTGGTCGTAACCGACGGACCCGCCCGAGGCGAAGGCGTCACCGAGCCAGAATCCGTACTCCATGGCAAGGCCGTTGGCGATGTCGGAGAACGTCGCCGTTCCCTTGTCGGCGGCGACCACCAGGTAGGAATCGTCGGCATCCTGACGGACAACGTTCGACGGCGGCACGATCGTCTCGCCGCCGGCGTCAGTGACCAGGTTGTCGGTAATGTCGAGCAGTCCCCGGATGAAGGTCTTGTAGCATTCGACGCCTTCCGCCATCCAGGCGGCACGGTCGACGGCCGGGTCCGGCAGTTGCTTGGCGTAGAAGCCACCCTTGGCGCCGGTCGGAACGATCACGGCGTTCTTGACCGTCTGGGCCTTGACGAGTCCAAGGATTTCGGTGCGGAAGTCTTCCCGTCGGTCGGACCAGCGCAGGCCACCGCGGGCGACCTTGCCGAAGCGCAGGTGTACGCCTTCGACGCGCGGCGAGTACACCCAGATTTCGAACATCGGGCGCGGGAACGGCAGTCCGTCGATCTGCGTCGGATCAAGCTTGAAGCTCAGGTGCGCCTTCCCCTGGAAGAAGTTGGTCCGGAGCGTGGATTCAATCAGGTTCACGAACGTGCGCAGAACGCGGTCGGCGTCGAGCGTCGCCACCTGGTCGATGGCCTCGGCCAGGCGCGCGCGTGCACTTTCCTGGCGAACCTGGCGGGTATTTTCCTCAACGGCGGGGTCGAAGCGGGCAGCGAAGAGTTCCAGCAGTCCGCGGGCGACTTCGGGATTCGAAAGCAGCGTGTCGGCGATGAACTCGAAGGAGTTCGTGTTGCCCATCTGGCGCATGTACTTGGCGTAGGCACGGAGCATGACCACTTGGCGCCACGGCATGCCTTCGCGCAGAACCAGTCGGTCGAAACTGTCCGACTCCACGGCGGCAGTGACTGCGGCAGCAAAGGACTCCGCAAGAAGCTTCCCGGTGGCGAGGGGGTCCACGCCGGACGGGTACTTGAGGCCGAGGTCGTACAGGAAGAAGTCGCGTTGATCGGCGGTTTCGATCTCGAAAGGCCGTTCATCGAGGACTTCGAGTCCGAGGTTGTGGAAATAGGGCAGGATCTGGCTGAGGCTCTTGGGTTCGAGCAGGTAGAGCTTGACCCGGGCATCCTCCTCGAGGACCTCCCCCGCCCCCTTGGGGAGGTAGACATGAACTCCAGGCATCGCCTGGGCAGGCGTTTCACGGAGGGCCGTGGCCGCGCCGTACTCCTCAAACCGGGCAATGTCTTCCAGCGCATCTTCGACTTCGTAGTCCACCCGGTAGCTCGCGGGGAACGCTTCCGCCCACACCGCGGAGCGGCGATCGGCTTCCTCGCCGCTCCAGCGCTCCCGGACGACCTCGGAGATGCCTTCACCCCAGGAGCGCGAAGCCCTGACAAGCCGCTTTTCGAGGGCAGCGGCGTCTACTTCGCCCAGTTCGGCTTCACGCGGCAGGCGGATCCGGAAGAACACACGTGCGAGCGCGGACTCGGTGATCCGGGCTTCGTAGTCGATGCTCTCCGCCGCGAAGGTTTCGCGGAGTTCCTGCTCGATCCGCAGCCGGACGTTCGTGGTGTACCGGTCTCGCGGGAGGTACACCACAGCGGACATGAAACGCCCGTAGATGTCCGGGCGGAGGAACAGTTTAGTGCGGCGGCGTTCCTGGAGACGCTGGATGCCAAGGGCGGTCTCGGCGAGATCCTCGGTCTCGATCTGGAACAGTTCGTCCCTTGGGTAGGTCTCGAGGATGCCCAAGAGGTCCTTGCCGGAGTGCGAGTCCCTCGGGAATCCGGCGGAAGCCAGCACCGCGTCGACCTTCTCCCGCACGATCGGGATGTTGCGGACGGAGCCCGTGTACGCGCTCGTCGCGAAGAGGCCGATGAAGCGGCGTTCGCCATTCACGTTGCCGGCGGCGTCGAAACTCTTGACCCCGATGTAGTCGAGGTAGGCCGGGCGGTGGACGGTGGAACGGGAATTCGCCTTAGTGATTACGAGGGCCCGCTTCTCGCGCGCCTTGCGGCGGCCGGCGTCGGTCAGGTGCTGGATCTGGTGGGGGTGGTCCCCGGCGCGGAGGAGGCCCAGGCCGCTCCCGTCGCGCAGTTCCAGCACGTCCTCGCCGTTTTCGGTGATCAGGTCGTATTCGCGGTAGCCAAGGAAGGTGAAGTTTCCGTTATCCAACCAGCGGAGGAGGTCCTGGGTTTGCCGCAGTTCGGCAATGTCTTCGGGGTGGGTCACCCTGTCCAGGGAGGACGCAAGCTCAATTGCCTTGCTGCGCATCTTCGGCCAGTCTTCCACGGCGACCCTGACATCCCGCAGGACGCGGCGGATTCCGTCGAGAAGTTCCTGCTGGGCGGAATCCGGAATCCGGTCAACCTCGACGGCGATCCAGGACTCCATGTGGGAAGCGTTCAGGCCCTCGGCGAAGAGACGGGAAACATCGGGAAGGGCCGCGGTGTCACCGCTGGAGATACCTACGGTGGCTGGCACCCGGGCAACCCCGGCGAGCTCGCCGTCCGCATCGCGGGAGACCACGAACAAGGGGTGCATGACCAGCCGGATGGCGCAGTTCTGGCGCACCAGCTCGGCGTTCACGGAGTCCACGAGGAAAGGCATGTCATCGGTAACGATGTAGACGACGCTGCGGTCGGCCTCGTTGGCGATCTGGATGTTGGCGCTGCCCGGGTTGCGCTTCTTGGCGACGTCGCGATGGGCAAGTGCCCTGGCGTGCAGCCGCTCGGCGGAGTATCCGCGTGCGTCCTCCTCCGCCAGATGTTCGTAGTAGTCTCCGAGGAAACCTTCCGGGCCTACACCCGTTGCGGAACGATCCTCAACACTGGATCCTGACGACATCGACACACGCCTCCATCACATCTTTTTTGCTGCGTCTTTGCAGCCCACATGGCGAGCCTAACGCTTAAGCAGTCGCCTTGCTCTGGAAGAGCGTACAGAGGATCTTGAGTTTCCCTGGACAGGCGCACAAACCAATTCGGCGATTGCGTGACGTAGCGGAGATTCCGGGGCCACTTCGAAGAGAACCGAACCTGACAGCAGCGCCGCATCGCAGCTCTCCGGTTCCGAGGGAAGGAGGGCCTCGATCCCGCTGCCCGGCGCATAACGTTCCCAGGCCTCACGCAATTGGCGTTCCGGAGAGCGCCCAGCCGCAGAGGCACGGACCTTGTTGAGGATGATCCGCGGAGCAGACTGGGGAACGGCCCCCTCGAGTTCGGCCAGGCCCCGCACAAGCCTGGGGATCCCGATGGCATCTGCCGAGCCGACAGCGAACACGGTGTCAGCGACTTCCAAGCTTCGGAGCGTGGCGGCATTCCGCCGCGGCGCCATGGTATCGAAGCTCAGCTCCTCGTCCGCTTCAAGGCAGAATCCGGCATCGATCACGATGACGTCGGCCACCTTCCTGGACTGCTCGAAGACAGTCGAAAGAGCGGCTGCACGGAGTTCTGTCCAGCGGTCGGCCCTTGTTATTCCGGTCAGAACCCGGAACTCACCGGACTTCGTGAACACGGAAGCCGCAACCTTTTTCAGGGATTCCGTGTCCAAGAGCCCCTGGTCCGCGAGCCGGCATGCCTGGGCAAGTCCCGCCGACTCGTCGAGCAAGCCCAGGGTCGCAGCGATGCTGGCGCCATAGCTGTCGGCGTCGATGAGCAGGACGGACTTGCCTTCGGCCGCGAGCTCAGCGGCGATGTTCGCCGCCAGAAGGGTCCGGCCCGGAGCCCCGGCAGGGCCCCAGACTGCGATGATCTCGCCTGTGCCGCTTGGCGCTGGAGTCTCCTCCGTGACGACGGGAGCGGCAGGGCGCAACCCTGCCGCCGGGTCGGCAAGACCGGAGTCCCGCGGCTCCGGATGCCTCGGCCCGCGCCCCGTCAACTGGTGGACCGCGTCGGAAATCTTCGAGGCCAGACCTGCCGCGTCGACGTCGGGAAGCGCCGTGAGCACCCCGATGGCGCGCAACCGCGCCGCCTCCTCGGGGTCTGCAGTGAGTCCGACAACGGCGACACCCACCGCGGAAAGCCGGTCTACCAGGGAGGCCGTAAGGTCCCCGGTGCCTTCCGCGACGACGGCCGCCCGCGCCAGGCCGCTCTGGCAGGCGGCAAGCAGCTCGGCCAGCTCGTCGCAGCGCCGGACCACCGTCACCGGGCCGTGGAGTCTTTCGAGCCCGCCGACGAGATCGTCCTGCGACTGTCCGACGGTGACGACCGGGATGCTCATTTCGCCGTCCCTGCCGGGTTCCAGACCACGGCGACCTTTGCCTTGTTCGCCTGGGCGCCGAGCAGTTTCGGCATCTGTTCGTCAGTGACGAGGACCAGCACGACCGTTTGCTTGGATGCCCCGAGGGCGGATGACCCTTCGGTAACCTGGGCGATTTCCGCACCGGGCAACAGCAAGCGCGGTTCGGCGAAGCCGTTCTTGGCGTCGGGCAGCGACACCCAAACGTCCACCCTGGAACCGGGAACGGCCTGCTCCGGGAGGGAGTCTTCGACAGTGACGGCTACCGGCTTCCGGTCCAGGGCATCGGCATCGCCCAGGCTCTCCTTGGGCAGGAGCTGGTTCCTGGCGATGCGCTGGATCGCAACCTTTCCCTCAGGGAGGCCGGATTCAACGGTGACATAGCCCGCTTCGACGTCATCAAGCCGGACCTTCGCGATCGAGACGTCATCCCTGCTCAGCTTCTGCCCGACGGCGATGCCTTCCCTGGCCACGTACACCTGGACAGTGCGGTCCGCAGCCCCCACCAAGGCGACGACGCCTGCGACGGAGGCAAACACAAGCAGGACTCCTACCAGGAGCCGGGGATCCTTCCATGAAGGTTTCCTGAGCCGCGCTGCCGCAGCCGTTGTGTTCGCACTCATGGTGAATCCCCCTGGTTCTCTGGGCGGCCGGGCCGGAAGTCGCCTTCATTCTGACGGCACTTTCCCGGGTTCCAAAGTCAAGACATCCAAAACGCACCAAATTGTGGATAACCGGATCAAACATGCCAGGAAGTGGCAAAATGGAGTCATGCCCCGATTCCTTACCTTGGCAGACGTCGCCGAACAGTTGCAGATCAACTCGCCGCAGGCCTATGCCCTGGTCCGGAGCGGCGAGCTGAAGGCCATCCAAGTCGGCGGCCGAGGTCAGTGGCGGGTCGAAGAGACGATGCTGGAGCAGTACATCCAGGAACGCTACGCGGAAGCCAGCCGCATGATCGAAGAGGCCAAAGCGAAGTCCTCCCACTCCTGAAGGAAACCGCCTAGAACTCCTGGCCGCGCAGGGAGCGCAGGGCAGCAAGCGATGCAAACGGCACCGTCACGACGGAGCTGACATTGCCCTGCCGTCTGGCTTCCCCCGAACCGGTGGCCGCCAGGTCGAAATGGTCCTTCCCAACGCGGTCAATCACCCCGAACAGCGCAGTTTCCTGGAGCATGCCCATCACCAGGTGCACGGTGACTTCCGCCCGGTCCCGGGCCAAGCCCCTCAGCGCACTCGCGAGACCCAACCGCGCCCGCACGCCGGGATCCTGAAGGACCTGGCGGCCCGTCCCTTGATAGCTGGCCGCCGCAGAATACGGCACCAGCCACTGTTGTGCCGCCTCGCTCAGGACAATCCATTCGCTGCCAACATGCGCCAGAACCCCTGAAACCCGCATTCCCGAGGACAACAGGACAGAAAGCTCCCGGCCGAGCGTACCTCGAAGGCGGTCAGCCAAGGCGATACCGGCCATTTCCACACGGGCGCGCTCCGAGATCTCGGATTCAAGCGCCAGCTTCTGGTCGGCGGCAAGCTGCGCCTCCATGTCCTGAAAGAGAGCGTCCCATCGCATGCCGCCAGCGTAGGCGGCCCTCACGGCCCGGTCAATTTTGCAGGAAAGTTCCTGCCCGACTAGACAAAATCACATTGATACGCTCAAAATTACTCAACGCACATCAAATAACATCAAACAGCATCAAACATGAGGAGACTCCCATGAATGAGACTGAAAGGCCCCTTAGGCACGACGCAGCGATGGCTGTGGTCATCCTGTTGCTGGGGTTCCTGCTCCTGGGTCTCGGCTGCCTCCTCCTTGAACGCTGGAAGATCGCGTCGACGCACAATCAAGGGCTGATGTTTGGGGACATCATCGGGTTCGCCGCCACCGGCGTGGGGATGTTGATCGTCGTCTGGTGGCTGCTCTCGCTGCTTTTGGCCTTCGCCTCGGCGATATGCCAGAAAGCCGGGCGTACCACGGGAGCGACGGTAGCCGGGCGGTTCAGCCCCTTGTTCATGCGGCGGCTCGCCATGGCCGTCCTCGGACTGAACCTGCTTGGTGCGCCCCTAGCCCAGGCATCACCAAGCCTGGTGGAGGCAGCGTGGACTCCTCCCAGCGGGTCCACCATTATTCCCGCGGCTTGGACGCCGCTTTCGCACACGACGGATGCCGCTGCGGTCCGGAAGCCAAGCACGGCCGAGCCCGGCTCGGTGGCCGAGATACGAAACACCTCGCCAGGGCGAGGCTCCGCCGTCGACATCGTAGAACCGCAGTGGCAGCCCAGGCCACCTGTCGCCGAGCCCGGGCTGGTGGGCCCCAGGATCACCCGCGCCGCACAGCAGGCGGACAGCCCTTCCGCCAAGGAGGTCGTGGTGCTGCGCGGCGACTCGCTCTGGTCGATCGCTGCCAGGGACCTGGGACCAATGGCCAGCGACGTCGAGATCGCCCGCCACTGGCCGAAGTGGTACGCGGCCAACAAGGAGGCCATCGGGGATGACCCAGGGCTCATCGTTCCCGGCCAAATCCTCCAAGCACCACCGAAGAACTGAGAACCGTCCGATTCCTACAGTCAGGATCCACATCATGAGCGCAGCAACCGCAATCCTACCGATTCCCACCACCCGCGTCAGCCCATCCGGGCCCGGTGCCACCGGGCCGTCCGGCACGGAACACGAAGTCAGGATGCACGCACTGCGAATCGCACAGGCGGCCATTGAAGTGCTTGCCGGCACCCGTCCTGTCCAGCAGCTTTCACGCTCCCTGGACCCGAAGTCCCTGACGTCCCTGCAACACCGGGCAGCCCTCACCCGGGCGCACGCCTTGCGGACCGGCAACGGCCACTCCCGGCACCACCGCAATCCCCAGGTCCGCTCGGTGCACATTTGCGCGGTTACCGAGTCCGTCTACGAAGCTGCGATGGTGGTAAACGAGGAGCTGCGATCCCGTGCCGTGGCCATGCGCCTCGAACTGAGCAACGGGGCCTGGAAAGTGACAGCCCTCGAGATCGGCTAAGCCCGGCCCCGGCACGCGCAACGTGCCCAGCTGAGGAGGCAGGCCCTGGATGGGAACAGCAGGAAAAACATGAGGACCGGAACGACGTTCCGGTCCTCATGTATTTCCTGCTGGGGCTGGCTACCCCAAGCGATCAGCGACGCTTCTTTCGAGGCGCTTTCTTTGCCTTGTCCTCCGCAGCTGCCTTGGCCGGGTTGCCTGATCGGCCGCCTCCGGACCGCCCCTCGACCCGGGTCTGGCTCGCTCCGTCTTCACCGGGGGCCGTGTACTGCAGCTGGGCCGGGCGCTCGGGCGCCTGCAGACCCGCCGCACGGATCTGCGGATCGTGGTGCTCCGTGTGGGCTCCTTCCACGCTGTCGTCGGCCACTACCACATCTTCCGCGGGCGTGACTTCGACTTCCAGGTTGTACAGGAACCCGATGCTTTCTTCCCTGATGGCCTCCATCATGCTCTGGAAAAGAGTGAAGCCTTCACGCTGGTATTCGACAAGTGGATCGCGCTGGGCCATGGCCCGCAGGCCAATGCCTTCCTTGAGGTAGTCCATCTCGTAAAGGTGTTCCTGCCACTTGCGTCCGAGCACGGACAGGACCACCCTGCGTTCCAGCTCGCGCATGCTTTCAGAACCAATGGCTTCCTCACGCTCCTTGTAGACAAGTTGGGCGTCCGAAAGGATCTCGTTCTTCAGGAAATCGACGGTGACCCTGGACTTGCCGCCGGCCTCTTCGATGATGTCCTGCGCGGAAACCGTCACCGGGTACAGGGTCTTCAGGTTGGTCCACAACTGGTTGTAATCCCAGTCGTCCCCACTGCCCTCGGCGGTAGCCGCGTCGATGAAGGCGTTAATGGTGTCTTCGAGGAAGAACTGGACCTTCTCGTGGAGGTCATCGCCCTCAAGGATCCTGCGGCGGTCGCCATAGATTGCTTCGCGCTGGCGGTTCAGGACGTCGTCGTACTTCAGCACGTTCTTGCGCTGCTCGGCGTTGCGGCCTTCCACCTGGCCCTGGGCGGAAGCGATCGCCCGGGATACCAGCTTGGACTCCAGGGCGACGTCGTCGGGCACCGAGCTGTTCATCAGCCTCTCGGCTGCGCCGGAGTTGAAGAGCCGCATCAGGTCGTCGGTCAGCGACAGGTAGAAGCGGGACTCCCCCGGGTCACCCTGGCGGCCCGAGCGGCCGCGGAGCTGGTTGTCGATGCGGCGGGATTCGTGGCGCTCAGTTCCCAGCACATACAGTCCACCCAGGCCCAGTACTTCCTCGTGCTCGTCCTTGACGGCTTTCTTCGCAGCCTCCAGCGCCCCGGGCCAGGCGGCCTCGTATTCTTCGGAGTTCTCCTCGGGGTCCAGGCCACGCTTGGCCAGTTCCGCGATCGCGGTGAATTCTGCGTTGCCGCCGAGCATGATGTCCGTACCACGGCCGGCCATGTTGGTAGCCACGGTCACGGCACCCTTGCGGCCGGCCTGGGCGACAATGGCTGCCTCGCGGGCATGGTTCTTGGCGTTGAGGACTTCGTGCCGGATGCCCTCCTTGGCAAGCAGCCGCGAAAGGTATTCGCTCTTTTCCACACTGGTGGTGCCGACGAGCACGGGCTGTCCGATCTCATGGCGTTCGGCGATGTCCTTGACGACGGCTTCGAACTTCACGATCTCGTTCTTGTAGACCAAGTCCGACTGGTCGAGCCGCTGCATGGGGCGATTGGTGGGGATGGGAACCACGCCTAGCTTGTACGTGCTCATGAACTCGGCGGCCTCGGTTTCGGCCGTGCCTGTCATGCCCGAAAGCTTCTCGTACATGCGGAAGTAGTTCTGCAGGGTGACCGTGGCGAGCGTCTGGTTCTCCGCCTTGATCTCGACGTTTTCCTTCGCCTCGATGGCCTGGTGCATGCCCTCGTTGTAGCGGCGCCCCGCCAGGATGCGCCCGGTGTGTTCGTCGACGATGAGCACCTCGCCGTCGAGGATGACGTAATCCTTGTCCCGCTTGAACAGTTCCTTGGCCTTGATGGCGTTGTTCAGGAACCCGATGAGCGGCGTGTTGGCCGATTCGTAGAGGTTCTGGATCCCGAGGTAGTCCTCTACCTTCTCGATGCCGGCTTCGAGCACACCGACGGTGCGCTTCTTTTCGTCGACCTCGTAGTCGGTTTCCGCCTTCAGGCGCTGAACCACCTTTGCGAACTCGCTGTACCACCGGTTGGTGTCCCCTTGGGCGGGACCCGAGATGATAAGCGGTGTCCTCGCTTCGTCGATGAGGATCGAGTCGACTTCGTCAACGATGGCGAAGTGGTGTCCACGCTGGACCAGCTCGGACTTGTCCCACGCCATGTTGTCGCGCAAATAGTCGAAGCCGAATTCATTGTTCGTACCGTAGGTGATGTCCGCGGCGTACTGCACGCGGCGCACCGCAGGATCCTGATTGGACAGGATGCAGCCGCTGCTCAGGCCCAGGAAGCGGTAGACACGGCCCATGAGCTCTGACTGGTATTCGGCGAGGTAGTCGTTGACTGTGACGACGTGCACGCCTTTTCCGGTCAGGGCGTTGAGGTAGGCCGGGGCAGTGGCCACGAGGGTCTTGCCTTCACCGGTCTTCATCTCCGCGATGTTCCCAAGGTGAAGGGCTGCGCCGCCCATGAGCTGGACATCGAAGTGGCGCATGCCCAGGGTACGGGACGAAGCTTCACGTACCGCCGCGAACGCTTCGGGAAGCAAGGCATCCAGGAGTTCGCCATCCTGGTAACGGGCGCGCAGTACGTCTGTCTCCTCGCGGAGTTCCGCGTCGGTGAAAGTCTTGAAGGATTCTTCAAGGGCATTGATGGAATCGGCATAGCTCCGCAGCTGTTTCAGGGTCTTCTTGTCACCCGTGCGGAGAAGTTTTTCGATAAGTGATGCCACGTGAAGTTGCTCCCAGTCTCAAGCTGCCGAATTCTGGCGGTTTCAGTCTACGGGAGCGTACAACACCAAGCGGTGTTGTTCCCCTGAGAGCAGAGAGCGGCGCAG
>Ga0105246_10000784_pt1 | contig 18017 bp, 12 predicted proteins | sample KBSM64metaG_FD_99694 | JGI IMG/M metagenome (GOLD analysis project Ga0105246, IMG submission 99694) | Miscanthus rhizosphere microbial communities from Kellogg Biological Station, Michigan, USA - KBS M6-4 metaG | ecosystem: Host-associated > Plants > Roots > Rhizosphere > Soil | place...
GTCGAGCGTGTCAGCCACGTGGTCAACTACGACATCCCGCACGACACCGAGTCCTACGTCCACCGCATCGGCCGCACCGGCCGTGCAGGCCGGACCGGCGACGCGATCCTGTTCATGACCCCGCGCGAGAAGTACCTGCTGCGCGCCATCGAGAAGGCCACCCGCCAGAGCGTGGAGCAGATGCACCTGCCCACCGCGGAAACCGTCAACTCGCTGCGCCTGGGCAAGTTCGCCGAGCGCATCACCGAAACCCTCGAATCCGAGGATGTGGCGCTGTTCCGCGACCTGATCGCCTCCTACGAGGAAGAGCACAACGTTCCGGCCGCGGAGATCGCCGCAGCACTGGCCGTCATGGCCCAGGGCGGCCAGCCGCTGCTGGTCAAGGAACTGCCGGCCGCACCGGAATTCCAGAAGCGCGAGCGTGCCAAGGACGGCTTCGGCTCCCGTGGCCCGACCCGCCCGCTGACCGAAGGCAACGCCACCTACCGGATCGCCGTCGGACGCCGCCACCGCGTCATGCCGGGCTCCATCGTGGGCGCTATTGCCAACGAAGGGGGCATCTCCTCCTCGCAGATCGGCGGCATCGACATCCGCTCGGACCACTCCCTCGTGGAGCTCCCCGCGGACCTGAGCCCCGAGCAGCTGCGTGCCCTGTCCCGCACCCGGATCGGCGGCGAGCTGATCCACCTCGAGCTGGACAACGGCCGCAAGCCGAACCGTGAACGCGGCGGCTACGGCGACCGCGAGAACCGGGGCGGCGGCAACTTCAAGGGCAACGGCGGCTTCAAGAAGGACTTCCGCCGCAACGAAGGCGAGCGTTCCTCCGCTGACCGTGGCGGCCGTTCCTACAGCGAACGTTCCGAGCGCAGCTTCGGCGACCGGGACCGCGGCCAGGCCGGTGACTCCCGCTTCGGCGGCCACGGCAACGGTTCCCGCAAGCCCCGCCACGGCGGCGACAGCGGACACCGTGATTTCAACCGCAAGGGCAAGTGGTAAAAACTACTGCTTCTGAAGGCTCCGTCCCATCTGGGACGGAGCCTTCTCCGTTTGGAGTCTGCTTTGCCCGTCCGGCCGGCGACGGCTGAGGAGGCGACTTTGGAAGATCCCATGTTCACGGGGCGCGGTGGATCCAATCCACGGGATAGCCGAGTTCCTCGAGTGTGAGGAGTATCGGCTCCAGGCTGAACGCGTAAATCGTCCAGTCGAGGTAATGCTTGCCTCGGACGGCAATGCAATCGCCCATCAAACCGGGAGCCCTGAAGATCTTGGTCACCATGGAACGCTCGGCACACCATGGTCCTATGAACCGGCCGAGCCCCAAACGCGCACGGAACTCCAGCCGTTCTGATGTTGCCACGAGCTCGATCAAAGGCCAGGTAGCCGAGAATCCTTGATTGTTGAAGCCGATGACGACGCGGAACGGCTCCACGGGTTCGCGAGCCTCCGGGACCGAGTTCATGGCGTTGAGGTTATAGAACGTGCGCCCGACTTGGAAGGGGACGGGAAGCGGTAGCGTAAGCGTGGATCAGCAGTGAACTAGTGGCGCAGGGACTAATGATCAGCTTCAGGGTGCCGCACGACCGCACCTCCGAAACCTGGACTCTTTTTTCGAGTCCAACTTTCGAGGCGCAATTCACATTCCGCCAGCTCTTCGGGCGTTTAATGGGCCGATCGTTTGCCTGCTCCGGAGGGCAGCCGGCCTTCCTGACCCTCTTTGGAGCCCGACGACCCAGGACTCGCGGCAAGTTGTGATGTCGGCGCCGCTTCTACGTCCAAAGAGGGTCCCGACGACGGTGCTTCCGCCCCGTTTCCGAGGCCCGTTGAACACCGGTTTGGGTGCTTCGCAAATTGTGTCAGGTCCGGCATTTGCCCCCTTCTGCCCCGATTTGGTGTCAGGGGCGAACCTCCGGTAGAGTACTTACTCGTTGCCCCCTTAGCTCAGTGGTAGAGCGCGTTCTTGGTAAGAACGAGGTCGCCGGATCGATTCCGGCAGGGGGCTCTGAATGAGAGCCTGTGTCAAGGCGGTTTTGACCGGCTTGGCACAGGTTTTCTCATTCGTGGCGGTGTAGCTCAGTTGGTTAGAGCGCACGACTCATAATCGTGAGGTCGGGAGATCGAGCCTCCCCACCGCTACCAAGGAAAGACCCCGCGGATTCAACATCCGCGGGGTCTTTTTGTTTTCCCATTGCTGCTTGAATGGGTTCATGCCACGGATCACGATCATCGGCGGCCACGGCAAAGTGGCGCTGCAGCTTGCCCGAATCCTCAGTGACGAAGGCCATACGGTCACGTCCATCATCCGCAACCCGGACCACGCCGCCGACGTGACGGCAAGCGGCGCCTCCCCGGTGATTCTCGACGTCGAGCATTCCACGACGGCGGAGATCGCCGCCGCGCTGGGCGGCAGCGACGCCGTGGTCTGGTCCGCCGGCGCCGGAGGCGGCAATCCGGCCCGCACCTACGCGGTGGACCGCGACGCCGCCATCCGCTCCATGGACGCCGCGGCGCAGGCCGGCGTGAAACGCTACGTGATGGTGTCCTACTTCGGTGCCGGGCCCGGTCACGGGGTTCCGGAGAACCACAGCTTCTTCCCTTACGCCGAGGCTAAAGCGGCGGCAGACGAGTACCTGCGCGGCAGCAAGCTGGACTGGACGGTCCTCGGCCCCGGTACTCTGAACAACGATCCCGCCACCGGGCTGATCGACGTCAATCCCGCAGATCCCGCCACGGGCACCGGAACGTCCAGGGCCAATGTGGCATTGGTGGCGGCCGCCGTGCTGGAACTGCCCGGGACAATCGGACGGACCATCGAGTTCCGGGACGGCACCAGCGACGTCGTGATGGCCCTGACGGCGGACTCCTGACGCATGGACCAGTTGGCACTCATCATCGGGCTGCTGCTCGCAACGGTGGCGGCGGTGGGCCTGGGGGACAGGCTGCGCCTGCCATACCCGGTCCTGATGCTGCTCATCGCGGTGGCCTTGACCTTCATCCCGGGCTTTCCCGAGCTTGAGATCGATCCCGAATTGATCCTGCCGATCTTCCTGCCGCCCTTGCTGTTCGCGACGGCCCAGAAAAGCTCCTGGGCCGTCTTCAAAGTCCGCTGGCGCACGCTGCTCCTGATGGCGGTGGCCCTGGTGGTGGTCTCGACGGCGGTCGTCGCCGGGGCGGCCTGGCTCATGATCCCAGGCATCGGCATCCCGGCCGCGATCGCCTTGGGTGCAATGGTGGCGCCGCCGGACCCGGTGGCGGTGGAGTCCGTAGCAGGCCGGGTGCGCATGCCCCGCCGGCTTATCACGGTGCTGCAGAGCGAAGGCCTCTTCAACGACGCTGCTGCCATTGTCATCTTCCAGGCCGCGGTGGCCGCAACCGTCGCCGGAACGCATCTGGGCCCCAACATTGCGTTCGAGTTCATCGTCGGCGCGGCCCTCGCCGTGCTGGTGGGAATCGCAATGGGCTGGTTCGGCAGGATCATCAACAAGCTCGTCACCTCGATGGTGGCCCGCAGCGCCGTCACCCTGGTGATTCCCTTCGCCGCCTACATCCTGGCCGAGGAGGTGCACGCCTCCGGGGTGATCGCCGTCGTCGTGACCGCATTGGAAACCCAGCGCCACGCACGACCGCAGGACGCCGCCGAACGCGTCACGCGTACGGCCTTCTGGGATGTCGTGGAACTGCTGGCCACCGGCCTCGCCTTCGGCCTGGTGGGCCTGGAGATCCGGCACGTAATCCGGGAAGAAGGCGCCGCCGTGCTCGGCATGGTCGGCATGGCCGCGGTGGTCTGCATTCTGGTGTTCGCGGTGCGCTTCGGCTGGCTCGGCCTGCTTGCGCTGTCTGCCCGCCGCAAGAGCGCCCTCCAGCCCACATCCTTCAAGGAGGTGCTGATCCTCACCTGGTGCGGCATGCGAGGCCTGGCCACACTGGCCCTCGCCCTGGCGCTTCCGCTAACTGTCTCAGACGGCGGTGACTTCCCGGCCCGGCATGAAATCCTCGTGATTGCCTGCGCGGTGCTGCTGGCCACCCTGGTGTTCCCCGGCCTGACCCTGCCGTGGCTCATGCGCGTGCTGAAGGCGGCCGAGGACGGTTCGCACGAAGAGCACGCTGCCAAGCTGCTGGCCAGGCGCGCCCAGAAGGCCGCCATCGCCGCGCTCAAGGATCATGAGCTGATGAAGGAGCTTCCGGCGGACAAGGTGGCGCTCGTGAAGCAGAAGATGGCCCGGCTGCATGCCGAGCTGCTGGATGGCACTCTCAAGAACGAAAGCCTCGAGGAGAAACGCCGACGGGGACGGGAGCTGGCCATCACCGTCCAGACGATCGCCCTCGACGCCGCCCGCCAGGAAGTGGTTGCTGCGCGGAGCGAGCCCGGCACGGACCCCGAGGTGGCCGACCGGGTGCTGCGGCAGCTGGACCTGCGCACCATGGCGATGCCCGAGTAGCAGATACCGCGCCGTTGAGGACCCGGTTCTTCCGGGGCGGCTCTGTCGTTGCCGCCGGCTCAGGAAGTGCTTGAATGCCGGGGCAAGGAAGACGGCCCAAGGTCCAGCGCATGCTCCTCGACGTAGTCCAAAGCGTGGCGGATGGCGCCGATTGACACGATGCCGTCGCCCAGGGTGGAGGCCTCCAGCCGCGGCGGCGTATGGGTGTAGTCCGGAAGCTCCTTGCTGATGGCCGGGATGAGCGCCCGGGCCGATTCCGCGACGGCGCCCGCAATGACCACGAGTTCGGGGTTGACCAGCGTGCTCAGGGAGCCGATGATCCGCGCCATGCGGTGCGCCACCCGGTCCAGGACCGCGGCTGCGGCCGCGTCACCGGCCGCAGCCGCGGAAAAGACCATCTCGGCGGTCAGGGTTCCGGGATCCCCTCCGCAGCGCTCGCGCATGGAACTCTTGGCGCCTTTGTCGAGCGCCTCCCGCGCCCACAGCACGGCGTAGTGCGCAATGCCGCTCGTGTCGCCGACCCCGTCGAGATTGTCCAAGTATCCCAGTTCGCCGAAGCCGCCGAGCTGCCCGTGGAGCAGCCGGCCGGATTCGAGGACTCCGGAACCGAGCCGGTCGCTGGCAAGCATGACCACCAGGTTGTCGACTCCCTGGGCGGTGCCACGCCAGCGTTCCGCAAGCGCCGCCAGGTTGGCATCGTTTTCGAGGAGCACGTGCCAGCCATGCCGCTCTGCGACGATCCCGCGGACATCGAAGGATTTCCAGAATTCCTGGGCCGTGAGGACCTCGCCGTCCCGGCTGACCGGGGCGGCGACGCCAACGGAGACGGCAAGCACGGAATCCGCCGATGCGCCCGCTTCGTCCAAGGCCTCTGCCGCGATCCTGTCCAGGACGTCGGCGCGTTCGTCCGCTGCCACACTGTATGCGTGGCGGAATGGCATGGTGACCTGGGACAGGGGAGTGCCGGCCATGTCCGCCACGATGGCAGTGATCTTGTTGGCGCCGATGTCGATGCCCAGTACGCTGGCCGCGCGGTCGTCAAAGACAAAGCGGCGGGCCGGCCTGCCCTTGACGTAATCCCCGGCTCCCCGCTGGTTTTCCAGTTCCTGGAGCCACCCGAGTCGGACGAGTTCATCGCAAATCGAGATAACGGTGGCGCGGGAGAGCCCGGTGGCGGCCATGAGATCGGTTCCAGTCAGGACGCCTGCACCGCGCATCGCCTTGAGCATGGCGCTCGCATTGACCCTGCGTACCAGCTGCGTTGACGGCGCTGTTTCGACCATCTTCAAACCTCCCCATCCTTTGCTCTCCGCTAAGCGGCAGCTAACTCTCTCTAAATTTAGTTCATAAATTTATCTTTCGTTCCATCTTCCAACCTCCTTGACTCTGTGGCGAACCTCACTCCATACTTGCGATAGGTAGTAAATTTACCTCCTAATTTAAATTGAGCGATGGGCCGACGTTGGCCAGCCGCTCTGATGAAAGGACCGACGCAGATGTCTGACTCCCTCCTCTCACGCCCTGTTGACCGCCGCGCGCTGCTGCGCACGGGCATGCTGGGCGCTCTTGGCCTCGCTGCAGCGCCGGCCCTGGCCGCCTGCGGCGGCGGCTCGGCTCCCGGTGGCAGCTCCGGCTCCGGCAGCGTCTCCTGGGCGGCATGGGCAAACCCCGGCGAAGGAGAGCGTTACAAGAAGTTCGCCGAAGAACTGTCCAAGAAGATCAACGCCAAGGTCAGCTTCCAGGCCGTTGTGGGTGACTATGAGGCAAAGCTTCTCTCCCAGCTGGCTGGCGGGGCGGCGCCGGACGCGTTCTACGTCGGCGATGGGCAGATGGCCAAGTTCATTGGTGCGAAGCAGGTCTCGGACCTGAGTGATTATCTTTCAGGCGGAAAATCCCCGGTGAAGCTGGAAGAGTTCCCGGAAGGTCTCTACCAATGGTGCAAGGGTGCCGACGGCACCGGCCTCTACGGACTTCCGGTGGACTGCAACCCCTCGGTTTTGTGGTTCAACAAAGACGTCCTCTCCGCTGCGGGCGTCAGCTCGGATCCCGCCCAGCTCTTCGATGGGGGCACCTGGAACTTTGACGCCTTCACCGATGCCTTGGACAAGGTCCGGGGCTCCGGCAAGAAAGGGTTGATCCTGTCCAACTGGTGGTTTAACTGGGCCTGGGCGGTGACTGCCTTCGGCGGCACGCTCCAGGATGAGTCCGGCAAGATCGTCTTCGCCGACGACCCCAAGGCGCAGGAAGGGCTCGGCTGGCTGTTGGAGCAGTTCAAGTCAGGCAACATCACCTACGCGGGTTCGCTGCCGAAGGGCCAGAGCGGCGACGCCCTCTTCCTGGCCGGCCAGCTTGCCTTCAACAACGTGGGCCGTTGGGCGTTGCCTACCCTGAAGTCCGTCAAGTTTGGATATGACATTGCTCCGCTGCCTTCGCCCACCGGCAAGGACATCATGCCGGCCCCCGTTGCCACTGCAGCAATCGCCCTGAATGCGAAAGCGAAAAACCGGGAAAAGGCACTCGAACTGATCGGCAACTATGTGTCCAAGGAGGGGCAGCAGTTCCGACTTTCCGGCGGGGGCAACGCTGTGGCATCGGTGAAGGGCCTGGACGGGCTTGCCACCGAAGGTGGAGTGCCTGCCCACGGCAAATTGTTCAATGAGGTTGTTGCCAAGGGGTATGCGATGCCGAACGCGTTCGTGTCCAAGGCCAAGACTGCGACTGAACTGCCGACGCTTGTCGACAAGCTTTTCAAGAACCCGTCGACGACTGCTGCCTCCTTCTCCGAGGCAGTCAGCAAGCTGGTGAACGGCTAACAAGGATGTCACTGGACACGCAGATCCGGGCCAGCGTAGATGCCGTGCCGGCCCAGCCGCGCCGCAAGGTGTCCCGACGGCGCCGCAAGGACACCATCGCGGCCCTCGTCTTTCTTTCGCCCCAGCTCTTGGGCCTGATTGTCTTCATGATCGGACCCCTGGGTTTTGCCTTGTATCTGGCTTTCAGCCATTGGGACGGGTTCGGCGCCGCTACCTTCGCGGGGCTGTCCAACTTCACCGAACTCTTCGAGAATCCCCGCATCCAGCGTTCGGCGATCAATACCGTGTGGTTCACCGTATTGCAGGTCCCTGGTGTGATGATCACCGCCTTCCTCTTCGCGCTGTTCATGCAGAAGGCAGGAAGGATGACCAACGTTTACCGCCTTGGCTTCGTTGCCCCGGTGGTCACATCCTCCGTGGCGGTCGCCACCATTTGGCTCTACCTGTTCAACCCTGAGATCAGCCCCATCAACAGCGCCTTGCGTTCGATCGGTATCCCGGCTCCCAACTGGCTGCAGGATCCGTCGTTCATCATTCCGTCCTTCGCTGTCGTGGCGATCTGGCAGGGCCTGGGCTATCAATTGGTGATGTTCATGGCCGGCCTGCAAAGCATTGGCGCCTCCTACCTTGAAGCCGCCGAACTGGACGGTTGCTCGGCGTGGCAGAAGCTGTGGCACGTCACCGTACCGCTGATCTCGCCCACCATCCTGTTCCTCTCGATCACCTCAATCATCGGCTCCTTCCAGGTCTTCGATTACATCTACGTCTTCATGGACTCAAGCGCGCCGGACGAAGCCCGCACCATCGTCTACGAGATTGTCCAAATGGCCTTCCGTGAGTTCAACTTCGGAGCCGCTTCAGCCCTGGCGTTCCTGCTGTTCCTGGTCCTGCTCGGTGTCACCGGGCTCCAGATGGCCGCCCAGAAGAGATGGGTTCACTACGCAGAATGAGCACCCTGACCCGAAACATTGCCCGCTCCCAGGAGGCACGGACGCGCCGCCGGCCTGTCCGTCCGGGGAGAATCATCCTTCACCTTGCACTGGCAGTCTGCGCCGCCCTGATGGCGCTGCCGTTTCTATGGATGATGCTTTCCTCGTTCAAACCGCTGGATGAGATTTTCCGCCAGCCTCCCACCTTCCTGCCGGAAGTGTGGACCACCGGAGGTTATGAGACGGCTTTTGCCGGTGCCGATTTCGTCCGCGGTTTCTGGAACAGCACGTATATTGCCGTGACAGTCACCGTGATCTCGCTGCTGACCAGCACCATGGCCGCCTACGCATTCGCCAGGATCGACTTCCGCGGAAGCAAGCACCTCTTCATGGTGTTCCTGGCCACGATGATGGTTCCGGCGCAGCTGACCATCATCCCGCTGTACATCATCATGGGATGGCTAGGCTGGATCGATACTCCGCTTTCCCTGATCATGCCCGCCTCCCTGTTCAGCGCTTTCGGGGTCTTCCTCATGCGCCAGTACATCAAGGGCATTCCACGGGAACTTGAAGAAGCCGCGGAACTGGACGGCGCAAGCCGCTTCCGGGTCTTCACCACCATGATCCTGCCCCTGCTGCGCACCCCGCTTACAGCACTGGGCATCTTCACCTTCCTGGGGCAGTGGAACAACTTCTTCGGCCCGCTGATCTTCCTCAACAGCGACGCCAATTTCACCCTTCCGTTGCTGGTGAACCAGTTCAAGGGCCAGTATGGCGCCGACTGGACCTCTTTGATGTCAGCTACGACGCTCGTGGCGGCCCCGCTGCTGATCATCTTCGCCGTCGCCCAGCGGCAGATCGTGGATGGCATCGCGCTCTCCGGCTCCAAGTCCTGAGAGACCCTACTCAAAAGCAGGAACGACGACGGCGGGAACCCGCCGTCGTCGTTCCTCCCACCGCTTGTTATTACCTGGGAAGGATCCCCGTTTGTCTACGCCCCCCTTTGCCACGCCGTCCGCTTCCGAGCTCGCAGCGGCCGACCCTGACTGGTGGCGTCAGGCTGCCGTCTACCAGATCTATCCGCGTAGCTTTGCCGATTCGAACGGTGACGGCGTCGGCGACCTGAAGGGCGTCACCGCCAAGGTGCCGTACCTGAAGGAACTGGGGGTCGACGCCGTCTGGCTGAGTCCCTTCTATCCCTCGGCTTTGGCGGACGGCGGCTATGACGTGGATGACTACCGCGATGTCGATCCGAAGATCGGTACGCTGGCGGACTTCGACGAAATGGTTGCCGCCCTCCATGCCGCGGGCATCAAGGCGATCGTGGACATCGTTCCGAACCACTCATCCAATCGGCATGCCTGGTTCCAGGAGGCATTGGCCGCGCCGAAGGGTTCCCCGGCCCGGGAGCGGTACCACTTCCGCGATGGATTGGGTGAGCACGGGGAACTGCCGCCCTCAGACTGGACCGCCTCATTCGGCGGTCCACGGTGGACCCGCGTTGAAGACGGGCAGTGGTATCTCAACACCTTCACGCCCGAGCAGCCGGACTTCAACTGGGACAACCCTGAAGTCCGGGAGGACTTCCTTGAAACCCTGCGTTTTTGGTCCGACCGTGGAGTGGATGGCTTCCGGGTTGATGTTGCAAACCTTCTGGTCAAGGACCTGCCGGCCACGCTGCCCAGCAAAGCTGAACTGTCCGCGATGGATCGGAATTCCGGAACCCACCCACTGATGGACCGCGACGAAGTCCACGAGATCTACGCCGAATGGCGCAAGGTCTTCAACGAATACAATCCGCCACGCTTCGCCGTGGCCGAGGCGTGGGTGGAGACTCCGGAGCGGCGGGCGAAGTACGCGTCGCCCGAAGGCCTGGGCCAGGCGTTCAGCTTCGACTTGCTGATGGCGGACTTTGATGCGGAACAGTTCCGGACTGTTATTGGGGACAACCTGGAACAGAGCCGGCTGAGCGGTTCGACCTCCACCTGGGTGTTCTCCAATCACGACGTTACCCGCCATGCCACCCGTTACGGGCTGCCCCCGCTGAACGGGCGCGCGGTCAAAGGCGGGGTGGAGTGGGTCAAGGAAGGCGGGCGGAAGGAGGCTCTTGATATTGCCGGTGGCATCCGCCGGGCCAAAGCGGCCACCCAGCTCATGCTGGCGCTGCCGGGATCGGCGTACCTGTACCAGGGTGAGGAACTCGGCCTGCACGAAGTCGCGGACATCCCCGCGGACCGCCGTCAGGACCCGTCCTTCTTCCGCGGGGCCGAGTGGGACGGGCTGGGCCGGGACGGCTGCCGAGTTCCGCTTCCGTGGGAACCGGACGGCACCTCGTTTGGCTTCGGTGCCAACGGGGCGCACCTGCCCCAGCCGGCTTGGTTCGCCGGGTATGCGGCCAGCGCCCAGGAGCGGGAGGGATCCACCCTCACGTTCTACCGCACTGCGCTCGCGCTCCGGCGCCGCCTCCAGACCGGCGAGAGCCTGGAATGGATCGACACGGGCAACGCGGACGTACTGCACTTCGTCCGCCCGGGCGGCTGGCACGTCGTGGCGAACTTCGGAACCGCCGCCGTCGAACTGCCCGAAGGTGAGCTCCTGCTGGCCAGCGCCCGGATTGAAGACGGCAAGCTTCCGGGCGAGGCAAGCGCCTGGCTGCGTGCTTGAACCCGATTCCGAAAGATCAACAGAGAGGTTGATGGTTGATGAAAAACCGTTGGAGTTCGAGAAGCATTGTGGGCGCGGGCGTACTAATTGGGGCGTTGCTTGCGCCAATCACTCCTGCCGCCGCAATGGAACCTGTCAATGTCGCTGTGCCGGTGGCTCCGGGATCTGCCGCCCCGCCCGCATCGACTCCGACGCTGACCACATGGGGTCATGACAACGCCGTTGCCACAACCGGGCCCGTGCCGGCGGACAAGGTCCGCATGTCAGAGTTCTATGAGGCATCCGTTGCGACGGCTGCCCGCCCGGATACGGCCTACGGTTCCTTCGTCTATGCCAGCGTGCCCCGCAGCGGCAACGGCAAGATCGGCTACACCGAAGAGGACGGTGCGGAGTTTTCGTCCGAAGCGGGAATGACCATGAGCTGGTCGAGCTTCGAATACGGCGAGGACGTTTGGGTCAACGTGCGGCTGAAGACCGGGCAGGAAATCACCTCGGCCAGCCAGGTCACGATCAGGCCGAGCGATCTCGGCCTGGAGAAGCAGTTGGTGGACGGGTCAACCATACGTGTGAAGGTGCCCTTCAGCCCGGACGGACTCCGCTTTTCGGTGGAGTTCGATCCGCAGCTGGTCACGGCCTACAACGATATGTCGGGCACCTCTGGCGTCCTCACCACGAGTGCGGCCGAAGGCAACAAAGCGGTCCACACCGAACCGCGGAACTCAATGCTGGTCTTTGCAAATCCGATCCTTTCCGCAGCGGATGCCAAGCGGTACGTTCCGGGCGTGGACGACGGATCCATTCATTACCCGCAGCCGGGCCTTGTGGACAACCTGGGGGAGATCAGCGAGGACATTGTCTATTTCCGTCCTGGTACCTACTACATGGGTTCCGACCACCATGCGGTGCTGCCCGGAAACGTGAAGTGGGTCTACCTGGCCCCGGGCGCCTACGTCAAAGGCGCATTCCGCTTCCTCCACAAGACCCAACGCGACTTCAAAGTGACGGGGCTCGGGGTCCTCTCCGGGGAACAGTACGTGTACGAACCGGACACCAGGAACGGTTACGCCCACAGCGTGGCCGACAACTGCCATTCGAGCTGCGTGAAGATGCTTCAGTTCGAATCGTCGAACACGGGCCAGACGCTGGATCTTCAGGGCGTCACGGTCGCCGATCCGCCGTACCACTCCTTTGTTGTCTACGCCCATGAAGGCGAGGGGGCGGACGAAGTCGAGGTCGGCGTCGAGAACTTCCGCATGGACGTGCAGAACTACAAGCAAGTGGGAGGCTGGTACTGGCAGACGGACGGTATCGAGCTGTACGAAGGAAGCCGGATGAACAACACCTTCTTCCACTCCAACGACGACGTCTTGAAGCTCTACCACAGCAACGTAGACATCAAGAACACGGTGATTTGGAAGAACGAGAACGGCCCGGTCATGCAATGGGGGTGGGTTCCCCGACAAATTGATGCCGTTTCCGTGGCCAACACGGACGTCATCCACAACCGCATGTACTGGAAAGACACCAAATACAACACCTGTGTGTTCAATTCCTCCAGCCACTGGGAGGACATGGGCGCCACCGACCGTGCGGATGTCGCCACCACGGTCAAGAACATGCGGTTCAGCGACACCCGGGTGGAAGGCATGGTCAACTGCGGCGTCCGGGTATTCGCCCTGTCGAATACCGAGAACATCGAGATCGATGGATTCTCCGTAGATGCCTGGAACGGCCTTGACTACACGTCGCAGCTCAGCCTGCTGAAGCGGTACCAGGACCGTGCCGGCCAGAAGGTGGCAATCGGCAACGAGATGTCGCAAGGCAACGGGATCCTGCTGCACAACTACACCGTGGGCGGGGCCGCCATCATCAAGGCGGGCGATAACTGGTGGGACACTGAGCCGGGCCGGTTGAACTTCGACGCCGAAACCTGGGACGGTTGGAACGCCACCGCCGAAGGCCAGGCAATCGGGCCGGCACCGGAACTCGCCGTGGACGGCCCTGCGGACGGTTCAGTTGTGGATGCCCGGCAGTTGACGGTGTCCGGAACCACGAACGCGCCCCGCGTGGCCGTAGCCGTGAACGGGGAACGGCAGGACGCGCCGGTAACGGATGGCAGGTTCGCCTTGGAAGTCACCCTGCCTGACATCACCAACCGGGTTGTGGTCACAGCCACCGGCGAAAATGGGGTCATGGCCGTTGACCGGCGCGCCGTGACCGCACTCGGCAGCAGGATCGGGTCGCTCTCCGAACCCGCCGGAGACGACAAGGGCCCGGGCAGTTACACCTACCCCACGGATTCGGCTTTCAATCCCGGAAGCTTCGATCTGACCGGGATGGATGTATACGAAGACGGTGATGCGGTCCGGTTCCTGGCGTCCACGGCCGGCCCCATCAACAATCCGTGGGGCGGTGCCGGAATGAGTACACAACGGCTGAACATCTACCTGCGGGATGGCAGCTCGACGCAAACCACCGCCTTGTTGCCAGGTACCAACACCTCGGCCGCTGGTGCCTGGAAGTTTGCGATCGTTGCTGACGGCCGGTATGCGGCATCCCGCTTCGGCGGAGGTATCTACGATGCGGGGCTACACCGAGTGGGGGACGTGAGGCTCGATGTTGATCCTTCCGGCATGATCATCGCCTCAGTTCCCGCCGCTGTGCTGGAGGGCGTTGACCTGCGGAACACCGGCTATCAGGTGTCCATGTTCAGCGACGCCGAAGAAGGAGAAGGCATTGGCAATGTGCGGCCCGTTTACAGCGCCGAGTGCGCCCGCGGCATTGCTTGCCCCTCATTCGTCGGCCCGTACAGAGTCGGCGGGGGAGCCGGTTCCTGGACGGATGCGAACGAGTCGCATGACACTGACACAAGCGATTCCAACGCGCTCGACATCATCACCGGTGGTGCATCGCAGGCCGACGTGATGGATTGGACCCGCGGCCCGGTAGTGGCGCCCTATGTTCGCTTGGATACCGCACAGACCGTCATTGATGCGGAATTCAGCGTTGGCAGCAAGAAGGTAAAGGGGTCCCAGGCGCTGACGATCGCAGCGGAAAACCATGGCGAAAGCTCCCTCGACCTGACTGTTGAGACGGTCTCCGGCACCACGGAACTCGGTGTGCTGCCGGCAGGCGGGTCCCGGGTGTATTTGATCGATACGCACAGCCCGCAGTTGCCTGCGATGTCCGTGAAGGTCATCGCGACTGCCCCTGACGGCACCTCAAGGAGCTACGCCATTCCCTACGCGGGGTCGAAACGGAAACAGGGCTGAGCACTGCCGCACTCTCCTGTTGACCTTCCACGCCCGGCATCCCATACTGGTTCGGGAGATAAATTTAGATACTAAATAAAAGGAGTATTGTGAGCACCACCGCCGCCAAGGCAAACCGTACCGACGCCGAGCGAATGGCCGACCCCAACTGGTGGCGTCAGGCTTCGGTTTACCAGATCTACCCGCGCAGCTTCGCCGATTCCAACGCCGACGGGATCGGCAACCTCAAGGGCGTCACCGCCAAGGTGCCGTACCTGAAGGCCCTGGGCATCGACGCCGTGTGGCTCAGCCCCTTCTACCCCTCGGCCCTGGCCGACGGCGGTTACGACGTTGATGATTACCGCAACGTCGACCCGAAGATCGGCTCCCTTGAGGACTTTGACGAAATGGCCGCGGCGCTGCACGAAGCCGGCATCAAGGTGATCGTGGACATCGTCCCCAACCACTCCTCGGACCGCCACGAATGGTTCAAGGAGGCCCTCGCCTCACCGAAGGGCTCTCCCGCCCGCGACCGCTATATCTTCCGCGACGGCCTCGGCGAAAACGGCGAGCTGCCGCCGTCGGACTGGGATTCCGTGTTCGGCGGACCGGCTTGGGAGCGCATCACCGAACCGGATGGCACCCCCGGCCAGTGGTACATGCACATCTTCGCCAAGGAGCAGCCGGACTTTAACTGGGACAACCCGGAGGTCCACGAGGACTTCCTGAAGACGCTGCGCTTCTGGTCCGACCGCGGCGTGGACGGCTTCCGCATCGACGTGGCCCACGCCCTGACCAAGAACCTTGAGGGAACCCTGCCCACCAAGGCCGACCTCAAAGCCAAAGCCCATGGCAGCGACGGTTTCGTCGACGGTTCCCACCCGTACTGGGACCGCGACGAGGTCCACGAGATCTACGCCGAGTGGCGCCGGGTCTTCAACGAGTACAACCCGCCGCGCACCGCCGTTGCCGAAGCCTGGGTGCACGCGGACCGCCGCGCCCGCTACGCCAGCCCGGAAGGACTGGGCCAGGCCTTCAACTTCGACCTCCTGCAGGCCGATTTTGACGCCGCCCAGTTCCGGAAGATCGTCACCAAGAACCTTGCCGAGGCGGCCGCGTCCGGCGCGTCCTCCACCTGGGTCTTCTCCAACCACGACGTCGTCCGCCACGCTACCCGCTACGGCCTCCCCGCCACCGAGCCGGCTGACGAAGGCGAAATCATGGCTGGCCAGGCCGGCAAGAAATGGCTGCTCGAGGGCGGCAGGCAGGAAGACGTGGATGTGGAGCTCGGCCTGCGCCGTGCCCGCGCCGCTTCGCTGCTGATGTTCGCCCTGCCCGGTTCGGCCTACCTGTACCAGGGCGAGGAGCTCGGCCTGCAGGAAGTCGGCGGCGAAATCCCCGATTCCGAGCGCCAGGACCCTTCCTTCTTCCGTAACAAGGGCGTGGAGGTCGGCCGCGACGGCTGCCGTGTGCCGCTGCCCTGGACCGCGGAAGGTTCCTCCTTCGGCTTCGGCGCCAACGGATCCCACCTGCCCCAGCCGGAGTGGTTCGCCGCCTACGCCGCGGACGTCCAGGACGGCGTGGAGGGTTCCACCCTGGAGCTGTACCGCAAGGCCCTCGCCCTGCGCACCGAACTGCAGTCGGGCGAAAGCCTCGAATGGGTCCCGAACGACAACCCTGAGGTGCTGCACTTCCGCCGTCCCAACGGCTGGCAGTCGGTGACCAACTTCGGCACCGAAGCCGCGGAGCTCCCGGAAGGGACCGTCGTCGTCAGCAGCTCGGCGCTGGACGGCGGCAAGCTTCCGGGCGCCACCACCGCGTGGCTTTTCGGCTAGCCTCCCCGCTTTGATCACGACGGCGCCCCGCACCATCCGCGTGCGGGGCGCCGTTGCCGCGTGCCGGGCCCTCCGCCGTCACGCGGCCGCCCGTCATACAACGCCGCCGCCCGCGGCCGATGGAAGAGTTGGAACATGACTGCACAGAACGACAACGGCGGACGCCTCATCTACGGCTGCATGGGCCTGGGCGGCGACTGGGACCGCCCGGACTACGGCCCCGCGGACGTGGACAAGGCCGCCGCGGCGATCGAGGCCGCCCGCGGCATCGGCATCACCTTGTTCGACCATGCCGATATCTACACCCGCGGGAAGGCCGAAGCCGTCTTCGGCGAGGTGCTCGCGGCGAACCCCGGGCTGCGGGAACAGATCCAGCTGCAGGGCAAATGCGGCATCAGCCTGGCCGAGGGCGGGGTGCCCGGGCACTACGACCTCAGCCGCGAAGCCATCCTGGAACGGGTCAGCGCCAGCCTGCGGCGGCTTCGCACCGACTACCTGGACATCCTGCTCCTGCACCGCCCCGACCCGCTGCTGGAACCGTCCGAGGTGGCGGCCGCCGTCGGGCAGCTCATGGCGGAAGGCAAGGTAAGGGCACTGGGCGTGTCCAACATGTCCGCGGCCCAGATCGACTATCTGCAGGACGCGCTGGAGACCCCGATTGTGGCCAACCAGCTGGAAATGAGCCTGCACAAGGCCGCCTGGGTGGAAAGCGCCGTGCTGGTCAACCGGCAGGAAGGCTTCGACGCCGGCTTCCCGCACGGCACCATCGAGTACTGCATCCGCAAGGGCATCGAGCTGCAAGCCTACGGTTCCCTCGCCCAGGGCCGGTACACGGGCGCGCCGTCCCCGGCAGCCGCCCCGGCGGAACGCGCGACGGCGGAGCTGCTCGCCAAGCTGGCGGAAGAGAAGAACACCACCCCGGAAGCCGTGCTCCTGGGCTGGCTCATGAAGCATCCGGCACGGATCTCGCCGGTAGTGGGCAGCTCCCGGCCGGAGCGCATCGCAGCCTGCGCCGGTGCCGCGGACGTGGCGGCCTCGATGACCCGGATCGAGTGGTACACGCTCTGGTCCACGGCGCGGGGTGCCGCGATGCCGTAAGCCCTGTTGCAAACCGCCCGGCTGTGCCACCCTCATTGCTGGAAGGCTTAAGCAGAGCGGCAATCCAGCAACGGGAGGCGCACGCCATGCGCAAGGTGATTGTTTCCGAATTCGTTTCGCTTGACGGCGTGGTCGAAGGGCCGGGTGGAGGGGAACCCGAATACAAGCACGAGGGCTGGACCTTCGACATTGACCCGGACCCCGCAATGTACGAATACAAGCTGGAGGAGCTCATGGAATCCGGCGCGCTGCTGCTCGGCCGGGTGACCTACGAGGGTTTCGCGGCGGCCTGGCCCGAAAGGGACGACGAAGCCGGCTTCGCGAAGAAGTTCAACAGCATGCCCAAGTACGTCGCCTCCACCACTTTGAAAGATCCGCTCTGGAACAACAGCCACGTGCTCCAGGGCGAAGTGGCCGAAGCAGTGGCCGCGCTGAAGGAGCAAGACGGCGGGCCGTTGCTGGTCAACGGAAGTCCCACCCTGCTCAAGGCCTTGTACGAGGCGGACCTCGTGGACGAATACAGGCTCATGGTGTTCCCGGTGATCCTCGGCTCCGGGAAACGGCTGTTCCCGGACGATGCCAGGGCCAAACGGAAGCTGATTCTGACCGACACCAGGGCTTACGCGAACGGCATCGTGCTGAATGTGCTGGAACCCGTCAGGGGCTGAGCACGCCCGTTAACCCAACTAGCTCGCAGTTGTTGTCGTTCTGAGCGCTCAAAACGACGTTAACTGCGAGCTAGTTGGCTTGCGGGGCCGGTACAGCTACAACAACACATGTGTGCTACTTAGAGCGGCGCCACGACGGAATACGTCGACGAGTCGCCCTGGATGGACTGGCTCGCCTTGCCGTCGACGCCCACGGGGATCTCACCGGCAATGGTCACGCGGTTGAGCTTGCGCTGCTGGCCGTCGTAGTTGTCCGGGGCGTAGTGCTGGGTGATGCGGTTGTCGAAGAGCACCAGCTGGTTCGGCTCCCAGTTCACGCGCAC
>Ga0105246_10000785_pt1 | contig 18012 bp, 17 predicted proteins | sample KBSM64metaG_FD_99694 | JGI IMG/M metagenome (GOLD analysis project Ga0105246, IMG submission 99694) | Miscanthus rhizosphere microbial communities from Kellogg Biological Station, Michigan, USA - KBS M6-4 metaG | ecosystem: Host-associated > Plants > Roots > Rhizosphere > Soil | place...
TATTTCGAGAAGCCGCGTACCACCGTCGGCTGGAAAGGCTTGATCAACGACCCGTACCTGGACGACTCGTTCAAGATCCAGGACGGCTTGCATATCGGTCGTAAACTACTGCTGGACCTGGCGGAAATGGGCCTGCCCACCGCGACCGAAGCGCTGGACCCGATCTCCCCGCAGTACCTGCAGGACCTGATCAGCTGGTCGGCCATCGGCGCCCGCACCACCGAGTCCCAGACGCACCGCGAAATGGCCTCCGGCCTGTCCTCGGCCGTGGGTTTCAAGAACGGCACCGACGGCGGCCTGACCGTGGCGATCAACGCGCTGCAATCGGTCTCCAGCCCTCACCGTTTCCTGGGCATCAACCAGGAAGGCGGCGTGTCCATCGTCACCACCAAGGGCAACGCCTACGGTCACGTGGTGCTGCGCGGCGGCAATGGCAAGCCCAACTATGATTCGGTCAGTGTCGCACTCTGCGAACAGGCGCTGAACAAGGCCGGCATCAAGCCAAATATCATGGTCGACTGCAGCCATGCCAACTCCAACAAGGACCCGGCCCTGCAGCCGCTGGTGATGGAAAACGTCGCCAACCAGATCCTCGAAGGCAACCAGTCGATCATCGGCTTGATGGTCGAGAGCCACCTGAACTGGGGTTGCCAAGCCATTCCAAAAGACCTGGCCGACTTGCAGTACGGCGTGTCGATCACCGACGCGTGCATCGACTGGGCCGCCACCGAGAACACCCTGCGCAGCATGCACGCCAAGCTCAAGGACGTATTGCCCAAACGCAAACGCACCTGAATCAGGCACACACAAAAACGCCGGGCTAAACCCGGCGTTTTTTTATGGCTGTTCGTTCACAGCTTGGCGGCATGGCGCTGGTGGCGCTCCATGTAGCGCTCCACATAGGAGCATGACGGGATGACCGTGTAGCCTGACTCTTCGGCGAACTTCAACGCCTCTTCGGTCAACGCAGCCGCAATACCACGCCCACGCAACGCGTTGGGCACGAACGTGCGATAGATATCCAGGGTCTGTTTCCCGAGGTCCATATAGGTCAGATAGGCACGATGACCGTCCACATTGGTCTCGAACTGATGACCAGCCTGGTCATGGTGGATGGACAACGCCTCGCTCATCACTACTCCTCGCGGGTCTTGAATATTGACCCTACCTTACCGATGTTTTTCCGGCGAAGGAACATCTACGCCACCCCGTGCCGGTTTCGACAACGAGAAAACCCTGAGCGCTCACACCTGCACGCAGGGAATAGTAGGCACCAATTCAGCAATTGCTCAAGGCACACTCGTCATCCCCTGCCACGGGCGGATTATTAGAAAGGGCCTCGATCAACCGGTGACCGAACGCCTGAACATTGCCGGCAGTTGCAGCTTGAGACGAACTGGCGCTGTTAAAGTCACCTCTAGATGAGCGAAAGATACCCGTTGCGGTACGCGCAAGCGCAACGCAAGTGCCCGTCTGGATATATAACATTTCATCTGCTTACAAGGCTCGAGGCATGTGGGCCGGCGCTTTCAGCCTGGATCCAATCTTCAGCAGGATGAAAAAACCCGTCTGGTCTTTATACAAATCTCCCACAGATTAGCCAAAACAGATTCGGTACCAGAATTTTTTTTGCTTCTTGCGCAACGTCAGTTTACTTACTACAAGTAATGGGTAGTATGTACGCCGGCTATTTGCTCACTCTGAGACAGTAGTCATCTAATAGAAAGTCCTTGAAGGGGAACACGATGAACAACGTTCTGAAATTCTCTGCTCTGGCTCTGGCCGCAGTTCTGGCTACCGGTTGCAGCAGCGTCTCCAAAGAAACCGAAGCGCGTCTGACTGCAACGGAAGATGCAGCAGCTCGCTCCCAGGCTCGTGCAGACGAAGCCTACCGTAAAGCTGATGAAGCGCTGGCTGCTGCTCAAAAAGCACAACAGACCGCTGACGAAGCTAACGAGCGCGCTCTGCGCATGCTTGAAAAAGCAAGCCGCAAGTAATAACCCTTCGGGGTTGTTATCAAGCCGATCCATTTATGGGTCGGCTTTTTTTTGCCTGAAATCTGCTGAACTGGCCGCAGCCATCCGCATAAGCTTTATTGAAAATCAACCGGCGCGCTGGACACCACCGGAGCGACGCCAGGCACACCGATTTCAGTCGGCAAGCCATCTTCCGCCGCCACCACATCACGCACCTGATCCCAGTTCACCCGCAGGTTGTTGGCCAGGTCTTCACGCTTGAGCAGGGCATTGATCACCGCCGTGTGCTTGTCGACCACCGATGGCGTGCCATCGTCGTTCAACGGCGTATGGGCTTCGAGATAGACCTTGCCGCCGGCACTGCCGAACTTATAGGCGTCGTTGATGATTCGCACCGACGTGCCGACCGGCACCATGCTCGCCATTTCCAGCACATTGTTGTTGAACATGCGGAAGCAACCGTGGCTGGTGCGGGTGCCGATACCGAATTTCATGTTGGAGCCATGGATCAGATAACCCGGTGTGCCCAGGGTGAACTTGAACGGGCCCAACGGGTTGTCAGGGCCGGCAGGTACTACGTTGGGCAGCGGGTCGCCATTGGCGGCATGTTCGGCCTTGATCGAGGCCGGCGGTGTCCAGGTGGGGTTCGGCGTCTTCGCGATGATGCTGGTATGGGCAATGGGCGACCCCCAGCCTTCACGACCAATCCCCAGCGGGAAGGTGTAAACCACGTCCTGCCCCTTGGGGTAATAGTAGAGCCGATATTCAGCCAGGTTGATCACAATGCCTTCGCGCGGGCCCGGCGGCAGGATGAACCGTGTCGGCAGCACGATATCCGTGCCCGCCCCTGGCAACCAGGCATCGACGCCCGGGTTGGCGGCGACCATTTCCGAATAGCCCAGGTCGTACGTGGTGCCCAGGTCGGCAAACGTGTCTTCGTATTTGGCCTTGATCACCTGGACCTGACCGACGATGTCCTCACCGGGCGGCGGCAAGGGCAACTGCAAGGCTGACGCCGGACCGGCCGCACAGAGCGCAGCGAGAGACAGGCAGCAGGTAACGACGGAAAGGCGCGACAACATCCGGAAAATCCTTCGCAGAACGACGGTAGGAAAAAACTGATTGTATACGTCAAGCGAGTGCCTGGCATCAAGCCGGCCGCGCTAGAGCTCGAAGCGCAGCTCCGGCCAGATCGGCGGTGTGCCGCGCTTTTGCGATTCCAGAATGGCCCTGCATAACGGGCACAGGCGCTGGTCCTGGAAGATCGAACGATCCACCGACGACCAGAGCGGTTGCGCCGGCAACAACGTGCCGCAGAGCGTGCGATCAATCGAGCCGCCCAACTCCAGTTGACGCGCCACCAGATGCACTCGCACTTCCTGGCAGGCGAACAGATCCAGCTGCTCGTCAGGCTCGATCAGTTGGTAGTTGAACAGGGACCAGGCAGGACGCGACATCAGGGGCTCCAAATCGGGGGGGCGCCACCTTAGCCGAAAGCCTGCCGGTAGAAAAGCGTCATAACAGCGGTTTGAGCGTCGGCCAGACATTTTCCAGCAACTTGCCCTGGGCGGCGACTGCCGGGTGCAGGCCGTCCGCTTGCATCAAGTCGGGATGCCCGCCCACGCCCTCGAGAAAGAACGGCACCAGCGGGACCTTTTTTTCCTCTGCGACCTCGCCGAATACCTTGGCGAACGCGTCGACGTACCGCTTGCCATAGTTGGGTGGGATCTGCATGCCCAGCAGCAGCACCTTGGCACCGCTGTCCTGGGACGCCTGAATCATCGAGGCAAGATTTTGTTTCAATTGCGCCGGCGGCTGACCCCGCAGCCCATCGTTGCCGCCCAACTCGATCACCACCACATCCGGTTTATGCGCTGCAAGCGCCGCCGGCAACCGCGCGAGGCCTCCGGCGCTGGTGTCGCCACTGATCGACGCATTGACCACTTTATCGTCAAAACCCTCCTGTTTGAGCCGCTGCTCCAACAGGGCAACCCACCCTTTGCGGGTATCCAGGCCGAAACCGGCACTGATACTATCGCCAACGATCAGGACTGTACCCGCCGCTGCGTTCTGGGCCATGCACATCAAGGCCAGGCCAGCACTCAAAAACCACATTCGCATTGGATTCTCCATGGGCGCAAGCATTCTCACCGCGCGAAACCTCAGCAAAGTGGTTCCCAGCGCGGAAGGTGAGCTGACTATCCTGCACGAACTGAGCCTGGAACTGAACAAGGGCGATAGCCTGGCTATCGTCGGCAGCTCCGGTTCCGGCAAATCCACCCTCCTCGGCCTGCTGGCCGGCCTGGACCTGCCCAGCAGCGGTGAAGTCACCCTGGCAGGTCAAGCCCTGAGCAGTCTCGACGAGGACCAACGCGCGCGCATCCGTGCCGAACACGTGGGTTTCGTATTCCAGTCCTTTCAGTTGCTCGACAGCCTCAATGCGCTGGAAAACGTCATGCTGCCGCTGGAGCTGGACGGCCGCAAGGATGCCCGCGAGCGCGCCACGCACCTGCTCGAACGCGTCGGCCTCGGCAAGCGCCTGACCCATTCGCCACGCCAGCTTTCCGGCGGCGAGCAGCAACGCGTGGCGATTGCCCGTGCATTTGCCGCCGAGCCTGACGTGCTGTTTGCCGACGAGCCCACCGGCAACCTCGACAGCCATACCGGCGAGCGCATCAGCGACCTGTTGTTCGAACTCAATAAAGAGAGCGGCACGACCCTGGTACTGGTCACCCACGACGAGCGCCTGGCCCATCGCTGCCGACGCCTGATCCGCCTTGAAGCCGGCCTGATGGTCGCGCCCCTGGAGCCTTGATGGCACGCCTGCCGCTGTTACGCCTGTTCAGTCTTGCCATGCGCCAATTACTGCGCGATGCCCGTGCCGGCGAATTGCGCGTGTTGTTCTTCGCCCTGCTGGTGGCGGTGGCCGCCAGCACCGCTATCGGCTATTTCGGCGCACGCCTCAACGGCGCCATGCTGTTGCGCGCTACCGAGTTCCTGGGCGCGGACCTGGTACTTGAAGGCAGCTCGCCAGCCCGCCCCGAGCAAATCCGATCCGGCACCGAACTGGGCCTGGATCATGCGCGCATCGTGGAATTCTCCAGCGTTATTGCGGCCGACAATGGCATTCAGCTCTCCAGTATCAAGGCAGTCAACGAGCAGTATCCGCTGCGGGGCGAGCTCAAAAGTGCGGGCGAACCCTTTGGTGCCGAAACCCCGGGCGGCGGCCCCAAACCCGGTGAAGCCTGGGTGGAAGCACGGCTGTTGACAGCGCTGGACCTGAAGGTCGGCGACAGCATCGACGTCGGCATGAAAACCCTGCGTCTGGAGCGCGTCCTGACCTACGAACCCGACCGCGCCGGCAATTTCTACAGCCTCACACCCAGGGTGATGATCAACCTGGCGGACCTGGACGCCACCGGCGTGGTCCAGCCTGGCAGCCGCGTAAGCTATCGCGAACTGTGGCGCGCCCCACCCGGCAGCACGGCGCTGCAAACCTATCGCGACCTGGTCAAGCCGGGCCTGGCGGCCAACCAGCGCCTGCAGGACTCGCGCGATGGCAACCAACAGATTGGCGGCGCCCTGGGCAAGGCCGAGCGTTACCTGAATATGGCCAGCCTGGTGGCGGTATTGCTGGCCGGCGTGGCCGTGGCGCTGTCAGCCAACCGCTTTGCCAGCCGCCGCTTCGATGCCAGTGCCCTGCTGCGCTGCCTGGGGCTGTCACGCCGCGAAGCCATGTTGCTGTTCAGCCTGCAGCTGAGCGTACTGGGCCTGTTGGCAAGCCTGACCGGCGCCGTCCTCGGCTGGCTCGCGCAATTCGGGCTGTTCTACTTCCTGCACGATCTGCTGCCTGCGGACGTGCCACCCGGCGGGCTACTGCCGGCGGTGGCCGGTATCGGCACGGGGCTTGTCGCCCTCGCCGGCTTCGCGCTTCCGCCCCTGGCCGCGCTGGGCCGGGTGCCGCCGTTGCGGGTATTGCGTCGCGACCTGCTGCCGATCCCCTCGAGCACCTGGATGGTGTACGGCGCGGCGCTTTTTGCCCTGGGCCTGATCATGTGGCGACTGAGCCTTGATCTGGTGCTGACCTTCGCATTACTGGGCGGCGGCGTGGTGGCGGCATTGATCCTCGGTGGCTTGCTGCTGTTGTTATTGCAAAGCCTGCGCCGCCTACTCGCACGGGCCTCCCTGCCCTGGCGCCTGGGCCTGGGCCAATTGCTGCGCCATCCATTGGCGGCAGCCGGCCAATCCCTGGCGTTTGGCTTGATCCTGCTGTCCATGGGCTTGATCGCCCTGCTGCGCGGCGAGCTGCTCGACACCTGGCAGAACCAGTTGCCCAAGGATGCGCCCAACTACTTCGCGCTGAATATCCTGCCGGCCGACAAAGAGGCGTTTGGCGCGCGCCTTCTGGACGTGCAGGCGCAATCGGCACCGCTTTACCCCGTCATACCGGGCCGGCTGATCAGCATCAACGGCGAGCCCGTGCAGGAGATTGTCAGCAAGGACTCCAGCGGCGATCGCGCGGTGCAACGGGACCTCAGCCTGACCTGGGCCGCCGATTTACCCCAGGGTAATGTACTGACGGCGGGCACCTGGTGGACCGCGCAACCGGGCGATGGCGTACCAGGGGTCTCGGTGGAAGCCAAGGTGGCTGAAAGCCTGAAGCTCAAGCTCGACGACCACCTGGTCTTCACCATTGGCGGGGAGAATCGCGAGGCACGGGTCACCAGCCTTCGGACCATTAACTGGGACAACTTCCAGCCCAACTTCTTCATGATCTTCCAACCGGGCACCTTGAAGGATTTGCCGACCACCTACCTGACCAGCTTCTACCTGGCGCCCGGGCATGACCAACAGATCGTCGACCTGTCCCGCGCCTTCCCGGCCGTCACCATCCTGCAGGTCGAGGCGCTGCTGGAACAACTGCGCAGCATCCTTGCCCAGGTGACCCTGGCGGTGGAATACGTGCTGCTGTTCGTGCTCGCTGCCGGCATGGCTGTGCTGTTTTCCGGCTTGCAGGCCACGTTGGATGAGCGCATCCGCCAAGGGGCGCTGCTGCGTGCGCTGGGTGCCGAGCGCAGGTTGCTGGTCAAGGCCCGGCGCATCGAGTTCGGCCTGCTGGGGGCGGTCAGCGGTTTGCTGGCGGCACTGGGCACGGAACTGGTGACCTGGGTGCTGTACCGCTACGCCTTTGATCTGGCCTGGCACCCTCACCCCTGGCTACTGCTGTTGCCGGTGATCGGTGCGGCGCTGATCGGTGCCGCCGGGGTGTTCGGCACGCGTCGTGCGCTCAACGCCAGCCCGCTGACGGTACTGCGCGAGGGCTGAAACACTGATGGCCCTTGCTCCGGCAAGGGCCATCAGTTGCTATTTCACATATTCGATCCGGGTAATCCACCAGCACACCTCACCGCCGGGAGTTTGCACGATGGCTTCATCGTCTACCTCTTTGCGCAGCAGCGCACGTGCCATGGGGGAATCGATAGAGATGTAATCCATCCGGTCGTAGATCTCGTCATAACCCACAATGCGGAAACGCTTGGTCTCGCCCTGCTCGTTTTCGATATCGACCCACGCACCAAAAAACACCTTGCCCTCCTGCTCGGGCATGTATTCCACCACGCGCATATCTTCGAGGCGTTTGCGCAGGTAGCGCACCCGCCGATCGATCTCACGCAACAGCTTCTTGTTGTACTGGTAATCCGCGTTTTCGCTGCGATCACCCAGGGAAGCTGCCCACGTCACCTTGCGCGTGGTGTCCGGGCGCTTCTCACGCCAAAGGTAGTCCAGCTCCTTTTTCAGCGCTTCATGGCCTTCTTTGGTTATCAGCTTGGTACTCAAACGCGTACATCCCCAGGCAATGTCCAATAGTGTCGACAGACCAGGGCATCATACCCTGGCGTCGGCCGGCGGGGATCGATCATAAATCAACGACGCAAAGTATCCAGCCCGACAGTGACTCAGCCCTGCCCGTCGAGGACCTGGTCCAGTTCAACGAGCGTGCCTTGCAGGCGCTGTCGCATCAGCGATAGCTGCGACATCATCAACACCATCTTTTCGGTCTTTTGGCTCACTTCCAGTGCTTGCTCCTGCAGGCGCGAATGGTGCTGGTCCAACGCCCGGTTTCTTTCATCCTGCTGATTCTGCTGTTGTTGCAATCGAGCCTGCCACTGTTCGAGCATCTCTTCGCGCTCGATGACAGCCTGTTTCTTCTGTGTCAGTTCCTGGGCGACCCTGGCCAGATTGCTCAGCGTGCTGTCTATCTCGAGAATGGAGGTATTCTCCCTGGAGGAGCGGAGTTGCGACGGCATTTCGATGGGGTCTGCCTGAGCAATCGGCGCGCTGGTTTCGACGGGCACCCGCGCCACTTCGGGTAACGTGACCGGCGGATGCGGCGGCTCTTCAACACACACTTCATCCACAGGCGTCGGGACGGGCTCCGGCTCACTCTTGCCCCGCGGCGGTGCAACCATTTGCGATGAAAAGCGGATCGACGGCACGATGACCGCGCTGCTTTCGATGGCAGGCGCAGCGGGGGCGGACATCCCCAATGTAATCACCTTCATCACCAGGGCTTTCTTGACGATCACTGAATGATGATCTTCGGGCCTGGCAGGCGGCAATCTGCAGCCTTTCAGATCAATGAAGTGAAATGGAACCTGAGACTCGGTGACGGCAGCGTCCTTATTGCCGGATGCCGCCGCCATCATCAGAATTTGCTTAAAGACTTGCATCGCTACTTGCAAATCCTCCTTGGACTCAACCCCGCCAAGAAAATACCGTTCGAGTTTTTTGCGCAAGGCGGCGATATACACCCTGGAATGACCGGGTTCGGCTTCTTCATCAAGGCTATACACCAGGAAGTTGGAGGATGTCTGTTCGACCGCAAAGCCGCACAACAGGGCGCCGTTGACGGGAGCATCCTCGCCGCTGCGCTCAAGAACAAGGGTACGTAGAAGCATCATGGCAGTCAGGCCTCATTGCAAAAAGAAAACCTTATATAAATGTCAGACCAATATCCGACCATTATTAAGTATTCAGAACACCATAATTGTTTCAGCGCGTTATCAAATCAAACGTAGGACTTTACTTATTAAGTGTGCCCAGCGTTCCCAAGAACAGGTATTGAACGTAATCTTTTTAACGCACCGACACTACAACTAAACATTCTTCAGGCACCGTCCAATTGATTCGGTAAACCTATGATCGAAGTCAGCAACCTGACAAAGTACCTGGGCAAGAAAAGCGTGATAAGCGACTTTTCGTTCTGTGCCCAACGCCATGAATGTGTGGGATTGCTGGGAGAGCATGGCGCCGGTAAAACAACGTTGCTGAATTTGATTTCCGGCATGGCCAGGCCCACCAGTGGGCACGTCAGCATTCAGGGCCTGAGTACCCAAACCCATTCAACTCTCGCCAGGCAAGCCGTCGGTTACCAGCTCCAGGGGGGCATAACCCATCACACGCTGTCGGTCAAAAGCATCCTCAACTTTGTGGCCACCGCTCGAGGGTTCAGGGGTGCCGAAAAACGCCGGCACGTCGACCGGGTCGCCACACGACTGGAACTACAGCCGGTACTCAACTGCCCCATTGATGTGCTCAGCCTTGACTTGAAACGCAGAGTCGCGATTGCACAAGCCATTTTGCACTCCCCCGGCGTGCTCCTTCTGGACGAGCCCACCGAAGGGCTGAACACCGAGCAACAGCTCAAATTCAGGGCGCTTGTTCAGTCCCTGGCCGAAGAAATGAGCATCATCATCGCCTCCCGCCATTACGACGCGCTGTCCGAGATTTGCACCCGCGCCCTGGTAATCGCAGGCGGGCGACTGGTTGCCGACTCTTCGCTGGCGGACTTGCAGCGCTGCTCCCGGCACTTCCAAGCGGTGACGCTCGCAGCGGATCCGCCCGTGGATTTACTCGCCCTTGCCGTACTGCCCGGCGTTGCCGGTATCGAGGAAGACCGTCAAAACCCAGGCAAGGTGACGGTTCTGGCCATGCCCGGGCACGCCATCTTCCCCGCCATCAATTCACTCATCACCCATCGCGGCTGGAACATCACGTCACTGCATCTGGAGCCAGGTCGCCTGAACGATGTCGTTCACCATCTGAGCCACGAGGTATCCTCTTGAAACTGCTGCCCCTCATATTCAAACGCCAACTCGCCAGCTATGCCAGTACCCCGCACACCTACCTGAGCGTGGCGTTTTTCCTGGTGCTATGTGCGACGCTGGGGCTGTATACCCATCGCTGGATGGAGCGTGACAGCAGTGACTTGCAGGCTTTTTTCGAACTGCACCCCTGGCTCTACCTGCTGTTGATACCCAGCCTATCAATGCAACTGTGGTCGGATGAACGCAACATCGGCTTTTGCGACATGATGAAAACCCTGCCCCTCACCTCGGCAGAACGCGTGATCGGAAAATTCCTCGCAGCCTGGGTGGTCTGCAGCATTGCCCTGTTGTTGAATTTCCCTATCGTGGCGGCCGCGCATTTTCTGGGAACGCCCGACAACGGGGTGATCGCATCACAATTTCTGGCAAGTTGGCTACTGGCGGGAAGTTACCTATCGGTCGGTTGCTTTATATGTGCGCTCACGCACCAGCGGATTATTATTTTTCTCCTCACCCTGGGTTTGCTGCTGACCATCAGCGGGCTGTCTTCGGTCCTGGATGCGCTTGAACATCAAGCGCCGATCTGGATAGTTGACAGCATCATGAAACTTGACCCGATATCCCGTTTCAGCTCTATGGACAACGGCAAAATAACGCTGCATGACGGTTTATATTTTGTCAGCATGATCGTTGCCTTCCTTTCTGCAACCATCGTTACACTCAACTATAAAAACAGCTAAGGAAAGTCGCTGATGCGGTCCGCTCTTCGTGTGGGTATGACGTTGGTCGTCATATTATTACTGTTCCTGGCATTCAACCTGGTCTGGCTAAACAAACTACCCGATACCCGCTGGGACTTTTCACGACAGAAAATTCATACGTTATCACCCTCGACGCAGCAGTTGCTCGCGACGCTTGAAAGCCCACTGGACTTGTATTACTTCAACTCGCTCACAGCACCCAGGAAAAGCCGAACCGTGAAACGCTTCGGCCAACGCATAGAGGATTTGCTCCAGGAATTCGAAGCAGGCGCCAACGGCATGATCAACCTGCACATTATTGATCCAACCCCCTTTTCCGAAGATGCCTACAAAGCCAGCTTGTTCGGCCTGGATAACACACAAGGATTCCTTGGCCTTATCGGCACGCGTACCGGCCAGGGTATGCAACGCATCGATGCGTTCAACCCCGTGGACGAACCGCTGCTTGAGTATCAGATCAGCCAACTGATCTATAGGTTGATGCACCCTCAACGGCCCAGCGTCGGCCTGCTGTCCGGGTTGCCGTTGAATGAGTCCGCCAGCCAACTGATGGAGCAGATGCGCGGGCATTTCAACCTGACAGAGTTGGCCTCCAACATCTCCCAGGTGCCTGCCTCGATAGGTAGCTTGATGGTCGTGCAACCGAGGGCGCTGGCCGAACAAGCGCTTTACGCCATGGAACAGTTTGTCCTGGGGGGCGGCAAGCTGATGATCTTCATTGACCCGGTAAGCGAGATGGGGTCTGAAGCCGTATCGGTAGATTCCAGGCTCGATGGCCTGTTGAACGCCTGGGGCATACGCATGCCCACGAACAAGCTGCTGGTCGACAGCCTGTATGCCTCGTCGGCATCGCTCGGCCCGGGCATGCCCACCGTGCTGCACCCCGCCAGGTTGAAACTGCCACGACAGGCAATGAATGCTCAGGATATCAGCACCTGGAAACTCGACAGCCTGAGCGTATCAAGCAGTGGCGCGATCTTGCGCGCCCGAAAAAACCGCAAGACGTTCACCCCGCTGCTGCAAAGCTCTCGGCAGTCCGCGCTGCTGGACGCCGAGCGTTTCGCTTCAACGACGCAGTTCGACGCGCTGATTGACGAAGCCTCCACTTCAGGCCAGCGCCATGTCATCGCCGCACGTCTCGAGGGGCCGGCCTATTCGGCATTTCCAGACGGTTTGAGCGGACAGCCGCCAGGCTTGCAAAAGGCGACGCGGATCGAGGTCGTGGTGGTTGCCGATACCGATATACTCGCCGACGCTGTCAGCCAGGCAACGGGCAACAACAACCTGCAGTTCGTACTCAATACCCTGGATAACCTGGCGGCGCCCGCATTACTTGCCAATATTCGCCCGCACATCACGTCGCGTTCGCTCAGCACCCTTGAGCCCATGCGCGAAGCTGCCGCACAGGCCTATCGGGAAAAGGCAGCGGAACTGGAACGTCGTCTTGAGCGTACCGAACAAGCATGGCAACGGTTGAATCCAAAGGCTACAGGCCTGGGCACCCAGGTCGTGGACACCAGTACCCAATTGCAAGCGCTTAACAAGGAGCGCCTGCGCCTGCCCATGGAGCTGCATGCCCTCAAGGCGCAGGCGTATGCACCGTTAAACCGCTTCGAGCGCAACATAAAGCTGCTGATGATCGCGACGGTGCCCCTGATGCTGTGCCTGATAGCCTGGCTACGGTATCGCTGCCTGCGTCGACGCCGATGGTCGCCGGTGGCCCTTGGCTGATCGCCGGGCGGCGGGTATCAGCGACGGGCAATCAACCCTTGCCGGGCAATACGGGTCAGTTGGCGGATCACCTCTTCGGCATTGCCTGCACTCGGTGCCTGGATAACCGCGAGGTCAAAGCTGTTACTGGCGAAACGCGTCAGGGAGTCGCCGTCTTCCACGAACTGGATCAGGAACGCCGAAGGCCGCCCGGTGCGACGGGGCCAGCCATCCAGGTAGCGCAGCAGCGTCGGCTGGTGCTTGCCGCCCAGGAGGATTTTCGGGCTGCGCTGAGTCAGGTCCGCGGTGATGGGGGCCAGGCGTATCAGGGGGCGTGGTGCATTCATTGTGTCGTGTCTCTGCCTCAAAAGTCTGCGGGCAGGTGAGAGGCAACACCGAACCAGCGCTTTAGCGGTATTTCGACCCGTGCCTGCTGATGAGTGCATGGTTCTGTCGGACTGCTTGAGTCCAGTGGCGCCCCGCAATTAGCTGTTTAAATCGGCGCATGAGCAGCATCCTAGAGAAGCTGGCGGGGCAGTGTCAAGAATCCCAAGCAACGAAAAAGGCCCGCACGTGGCGGGCCTTGCATACCTTTGCAAACGCTCAGCTGGCGATGACGCGGTCGGCCGAGAGTTTGCCGGCACCTTCGAACAGTACCGCCAGCGAGCCGCCAAGCAGGGCCAGGGCAAACTCATAGCCATTGTTGGCCATGAACAGCCCGTTATGAATGTGCACGGAAAAGATCGCCACCAGCGACAGAAAGGTCAGGCCCAGTGCCGCAGGACGTGCGAGCAGGCCGATGATCAGCGCCAGGCCGGCAAAGAACTCGGTGCCGCCGGACAACACGGCCATCAGGGTGCCCGGCGCCAGGCCGATGCTTTCCATCCATTGGGCAGTGCCGGCCAGACCACCACCGCCGAACCAGCCGAAAAGTTTTTGCGAGCCGTGGGCAGCGAAGATGATACCGACGAAAATGCGCAGAACGGTCAGGCCATAACCTGCGCGAGTGGACAGGACACGGGTAATCAATGGGCTCACGAGGTAAATCCTTTTTCAGATAGGGGTTGGTTGGCCGCTATATTAATCAGTTTAAACAATGATAAAAGCCCAAAAACTGCATTATCACCATCGACAAATTCGATTATTTGCGCGACGCAACGTTCGGCGCCGACGGTTCCAGGGACTCCCGCTCCCGGTCGAACGCCAGATAGTATTTGTTGACGCTATTAACATAGCTGACGGCGCCCATCCCTACCTGCTCCATGGCAATGCGCTCAACCTGGAAGAACCACTGATTGGGGTTGAGCCCCCGACGCCGGGCTTCGGTGCGCATGCCCTGCACCCGCTCCGGCCCCATGTTATACGCGGCCAGCACAAAGGCCATGCGTTCACGCTCGTTGAGCTTGGGGCTGGCAAAGAACTTGCGACGGATCATGGCCAGGTAGCGCGCGCCCGCCTGCACATTACTGTCCAGATTCTCGATATTGTTCACGCCCACCCGCTGCGCCGCCGAGGGCGTGATCTGCATCAAACCGGTTGGGCCACCGCTGTTGCGTGCCCCAGGGTCCAGTGCAGACTCCTTGAATGCCAGCGCGGCCAGGTTCAACCAGTCCATGCCTTGCTCGCGCGCATGCTTTTGCAGGACCGGGCGCAGTTTCTCCAGGCGTTGACGGTCGGCGCGGGCCAACGGGTTGCGCACCTGGTAGAGACGTCGATAGATACGCTGGAACGCCACATCCTGGTCGGATGGGCTGTGGTAGGTCTTGAGGAAACGATCGATGCTCGCCCGCAGCATCGACGCATCCTGGCGCACGAACCAGTACTCGTCGCCCGGCTCGCTGATGACCACCTGCTTGTCAAAGCGCAACTTGGGCAGGATTTTCGACCAGCGCTCGGCAATCGGTTTTTCAACGATGGTCAGGTGAAAGATCCCGGCCTGCACCATCTCCAGCACGTCTTCCACCGCCAGGCTCGGGTCGACCCATTCCACCTTGATCGGCGGGCGCTTGTGCAGGGCCAGTTTCTGGTTGGCCTGGCTGATTGCATCCGCCGCCGCGCTGCCGGTGGTCAACGTCAGGGTGCGGCCCGACAATTGCTCCAACCGGGTAAACCGCCGTTCACCCTTGACGCCAACCAGCCACAGCGGCACGTTGCTGGCGATCGGGTCACTGCTGCTGATCTTGTGCGCGGCCTTCACGTCCAGCAGTTCGCCGGGGGCTACCAGGTCACCTTCGCCACGGGCCAGCGCGGCAAGTAACTGGTCCTTGGCCCTGGGGATGATCTTGAGGTTGATTGCCTGCCCATCGCGGGCACGGCCATTGAGGTATTGCTCGAACGCACGCAGGCGATGGTATTCGACACCGATGGCCTGGCCTTGCACTTCACCGGAGCTGTTGCGGCTCTGGTTGACCAACACGCGCAGCGTACGACTGGAGCGAATCTCTGCCAGGTCACGCACCTTGCCGGGCTTGGTCACTTCCAGCGGCCCATCCAGGCGCGCGACCGCCGCCATGGGCAGCAGTAACGTCACGCACATCATGAGTAACGCCGCGGGTCGGATCATCCGCTCTCCGGAAAGAAAACTGGCCAACACCTTCGTTAAACACCAGGTGTCGGGCGTCAGAAACAGAGCGCTTAATGCGCTGGCAAGGCGTGCAACGACGACAGGGTGAGAGGCAAAGGGCCCGCCACAATGTCGCTGGCGACGTTCAAAGACAGCTATAACGCGTTGTAGTTCTTCGTTTTTCTTATAAATCTACAGCTCTGATATGCTTTCCGGCCGCAGGCGGAGGTAGCACCATGCAACTCATTGATATCGGCGTCAACCTGACCAACCCCAGTTTCGACGAGAGGCACTCGGCCGTTCTCGAGCGGGCCTACGCCGCCGGCGTGCAGCAATTGGTGCTCACCGGCACCAGTGTCGAAGGCAGCGAGCAGGCCCTGGCGCTGTGCACAAGCCTTGATGACAGTGGGCAACGTCTGTTCAGCACCGCCGGCATCCACCCCCACTCCGCCAGCGCCTGGAGCAGCGACAGCGCCCAGCGTTTGCGCGACTTGCTCAACCAGCCCCGTGTGCGTGCCGTCGGCGAGTGCGGACTGGACTTCAACCGGGACTTTTCGCCGCGCCCACAACAGGAAAAAGTCCTCGAGCAACACCTGGCCCTGGCTGTCGAACTGGAATTGCCGGTGTTCCTTCACGAACGCGATGCCAACCAGCGCCTGCTGGAGATCCTCAAGGATTACCGTGACCACTTGCCCGCCGCCGTGGTGCATTGCTTCACCGGCGAACAACAGGCGCTCTTCAGCTACCTCGACCTTGACCTGCACATCGGCATCACCGGCTGGATCTGCGATGAGCGCCGTGGGACGCATCTGCACCCATTGGTCAGGGAAATTCCCCGCGGCCGTCTGATGCTGGAAAGTGATGCGCCCTACCTGCTGCCACGCACGCTGCGCCCCAAGCCGAAGAACGGCCGCAATGAGCCCGCCTTCCTGAGCGAAGTGCTGCGCGAAGTTGCCCTGCATCGCCATGAAACCCTGGAAGACCTGGCGCTGCACAGTACCGCCTGTGCCCGGGCTTTTTTCGGCTTGCCTGCCGTGGGTGATGCGGCGCATTGACCCATGTCAAAAACCCGTTCCTGAGTAGCGGCACAATAATGGCACCTTGCCAATGCTGTTTCCGCTATCAGAGAAAACCTCCATGGGTGCCTGGCTTAGCAATATCTCACTGAAGTACAAATTCTGGGCCGTCAACGCGGTCGCTTTCATCACCACGTTGCTGCTGGTGCTGTATGCCGTCCAGCTCGAACAACAGGCGCGCAGCCAGGCGTCCCAGGTTTCGGCCAGGGCCCAGGCGCAGTTGCTCAACACCTGGCCGGCCGACAAGACACTGCCCACTGGCGAGAACTGGCTGACCTTCACCCGCGACCAGGCGCCACAACGGGCAGGCCTGGATCTGTCCGCCTTGCAAGGCGCCAGCGGCTGGGTCGAGCTCAGTCACCTGCCCTTGTTCGGCGTGAACCCGCTGGTGGGCGCCGAGGTCATCCGCCGTGCCGACGGACAACAGGTCGCCGTTCTCGCCTACGCGCCAAGCCTGCACCAGGTGTTCGGCGAACGCTTCGTCAACTATGCGGTGGCGGTGGCGATCCTGATGCTGGCGATGCTCGGCGCCTCGCAACTGCTGATCCGCTTCCTGCTCAGCCAGCTCAACACCCTCAAGGACGTGATGCTCCATGTAGAAAAGACCGGCGACCTGTCCGCCCGGGTGCCCCTGGCCTGCAAGGATGAAGTCGGGCAGATGGCCAGCGCCTTCAATGCCATGCAAGCGGGCTACCAGCGGGTGGTCAATACCGTGGCCCTGACCGCCCGGCAATTGGACGAGGGCGCCGCCCGCCTGGCCAGCAGCATGAACGAGGTGCAGCACGGCATGCTCGGCCAGCAAAGCGAGACCGACCAGGCCGCCACGGCGATCAACGAAATGACCGCCACCGTCCACCATATTGCCCAGCACGCCGGGGCCACCCGCGACCTCTCGCAAACCGCCGATACCCTCGCCGGCAGCGGCCAGGAAGTGGTCACACGCGTGCAACGCTCGATTGCCGGGCTGTCCACCGGTGTGCAGCAGACCGCTGAGATGATCCAGAAACTCGCCGAAGACAGCCAGAAAATCAATGGCGTGGTCGGGGTGATCCACAGCATCGCCGAACAGACCAACTTGCTCGCCCTCAACGCCGCCATCGAAGCTGCCCGCGCCGGCGAAATGGGCCGTGGCTTTGCGGTGGTCGCCGACGAAGTGCGCAACCTGGCCAAGCGCGTGCAGAGCTCCACCGACGAAATCACCCGCATGGTCTCGGCGCTGCAAGCCGGTACTCGCGACGCGGTGGATTTCATGCAGGAAAGCTCGCTCAAGGCCGATGACTGCGTGCAACAGGCCCAGGAGGCTGGCGCCGCACTCGCCGAAATCACCGGCGCCGTGGCGCAGATGCGTGAGAGCAACACCCAGATTGCGGTGGCCGCCGAACAGCAGAGCCATGTCGCCGAAGAGATGAACCGCGCCGTGGTGAGTATTCGTGATGTGACCGAGAACACCGTGCAGCAGACCGTGGATTCGGCGACCACCAGTAATGAACTGGCGACGTTGGCGGGGGAATTGAGTAAGGCGATTGGGCAGTTGAAGCTGTAGGACCGTTCAGCCCGTAATCCGACTCCTACAACCATGCCGCCGCATACTTGAGGTCAAAACGAAATTTCTTCGCCCTCCCCGCGAATAACGCCGACTTCTTTTACCTAGGAACCTCTGCAAAGTCCCTCGCCTGATCATTCAGTGCGAGGGATTGCAGATGGTTTTTTTCGTTAGAGCCCCGGTTGTCGGGGCCGTCTTTTGATTCCGGTGATAGCCAGCTTCGTCCTGGCCCCCATGGACCCCAAAGCGCCGGATGTTGAACGCGTGCTTGGGGA
>Ga0105246_10000787_pt1 | contig 18004 bp, 21 predicted proteins | sample KBSM64metaG_FD_99694 | JGI IMG/M metagenome (GOLD analysis project Ga0105246, IMG submission 99694) | Miscanthus rhizosphere microbial communities from Kellogg Biological Station, Michigan, USA - KBS M6-4 metaG | ecosystem: Host-associated > Plants > Roots > Rhizosphere > Soil | place...
GGCCCCCGGCGTGGATCGGGTCCGGCACGAAGTCATGGCCGAGCGTGTGCATCTTCATCAGCGGGGTCATCCCGAGGGTGTCGCCGAAGTCGTAGGCGTAGGTGCCCTGCGTCAGGGAAGGGCAGGACGCCGGCTCGACGGCGCGGATCGTCGGCGACATCGCACCGGCCCACTTCTCGCGGAGGAACGGGAAGGCCAGGCCGCCGAAGTTCGAGCCGCCGCCGGTGCAGCCGACGAGCAGGTCCGGCGTCTCACCGACCTGCGCGAGTTGGAGCAGGGCCTCCTCGCCGATCACGGTCTGGTGCATCAGCACGTGGTTGAGCACGCTGCCGAGGGCGTAGTTCGTGGTCGGGTCCTGGGCCGCGACCTCGACGGCCTCGCTGATCGCGATGCCGAGGCTGCCGGTGCTGTCCGGGTCCTGGGCGAGGATCGTGCGGCCGGCGTTGGTGAGGTCGCTGGGGCTCGGGTGCACGACGCCGCCGAAGGTCTCGATCAGGATGCGGCGGTAGGGCTTCTGGTCGTATGACGCGCGCACCTGCCAGACCTCGCACGCGAGGTCGTACTGCGCGCAGGCGAACGCCAGCGCGGTGCCCCACTGGCCGGCACCCGTCTCGGTGGTGAGCTTCGTGATCCCCGCCTTGGCGTTGTAGAACGCCTGTGGCACCGCGGTGTTGGGCTTGTGCGAGCCGGCCGGGCTTCCGCCCTCGTACTTGTAGTAGATCCGGGCGGGCGTGCCGAGCGCCTGCTCCAGCCGGGTCGCCCGGAAGAGCGGGGACGGCCGCCAGAGCCGGTAGACGTCGAGCACCTCGCCGGGGATCTCGACGTACTGGTCGCCCGAGACCTCCTGCAGGATCAGGTCCATCGGGAACAGCGGCGTCAGGTCGTCGGGCCCCACCGGCTGCCCGGTGCCGGGGTGCAGCACGGCGGGCGGTGGCGTCGGGAGGTCGTGGAGGACGTTGTACCAACGCGTCGGCTGGTCGCTCTCGGAGAGCAGGATCTTGTGCAGGGTCGGCGATGACGGGGCCATGGCTCAGCGTGGCACCGGGCCCGTCGGCTTGTCAGCCCCGGCGTACGACGCACCACGGTGCCGGCTGCGTGTGACCCGGGTCACTGCGGGCGGGGGAATGCCGTGCGGCCGGATGCGTTGTACGTCGCAAGTGATGGAAATTTCATCTACCAGGAGGACCCCCAGAATGAGCAACACCCCGTTCGACCCCGCCACCACCGTCGTCGACGACATCGCCGGCGACTACACCCTCGACGTCGCCCACTCGCGCCTCGGATTCAGCGCGCGGCACGCGATGGTGACCACCGTCCGCGGCGCCTTCAAGGACTTCGAGGGCACGGCCCACGTCGACACCGCGAACCCGGCCAACAGCAAGGTCGAGCTGACCATCAGGACCGACAGCATCGACACCGGTGTCGCCGACCGCGACGCGCACCTGCGTAGCGCGGACTTCTTCGAGATCGAGTCGCACCCCGAGATCACCTTCACGTCGACGAACGTCGAGCGTGACGGCGACGACTGGACGATCACCGGCGACCTGACCATCAAGGGCACCACCCAGCCGGTCACCGTGGAGTTCGAGTCCACCGGCTCGGCCCGCGACCCGTTCGGCAACCTGCGCATCGGCTTCGAGGGCCACACCACCCTCTCCCGCAAGGACTGGGGCCTGACCTGGAACGCCGCGCTCGAGACCGGCGGCTTCCTGGTCTCGGACAAGATCAAGCTCGAGTTCGACATCTCCGCCATCCAGAAGTGACCCGCCGCCGACTCGGCGTCGTACGTGAGGACGTACGCGCCGGGTCGGCGTCATTTCGCTGCCGCCCAGCTGAGCGTCCATAAAGTGAGTGCGCCGATCGGCGCCTCGATGATCTGATACGACGCCATGAGTGCCCTGACGCTGCCCGAGGGGCTGACGTCCCGGGTCCTGACCGAGGACGACGCCCGGGCGGTGTTCGAGGTGGCCGCCGCGCAGGAGCAGGCGGACGTCGGCAAGGTCGTGATCGAGCTGGCCGACATCATCGGCGACTGGGGGCGGCCGAGCTGGGACATCGCCACCCACACGATCGGTGTCTTCGAGGGCGAACGGATGGTCGCGTACGGCGAGATCACCGGCCATGACCGCGGCGACGCCGCCGTGCATCCCGACCACCGGCGCCGCGGCATCGGCACCGCCATCGCCGGGTGGATGCAGGAGACCGCGAAGGGTCTCGGGAGCACGGGGTACGGCACCCCCGTGCCGGAGGGATCGCCCGGCGACCGGCTGCTCGCCGAGCTCGGCTACCGGGTCCGCTGGACCAGCTGGGTCCTCGACCTGCCGGAGGGCCGGGAGATCCAGGAGCGCCCACTCCCCCAGGGCTACGCCATCCGCGCGGCCGAGCCCGCGGAGCACCCGAAGGTGCACGAGGTCATCGAGGACGCGTTCCTCGAGTGGTCCGAGCGCGACCGCCAGTCGTACGCGGACTTCGAGGCGTCGGTGATCGGCAGGCCCGGGTTCGAGCCGTGGACCCTGCGCGTCGTGACGGACGCGGGCGGCGAGGTCGTCGGCACCGCGTGGGTGATCATGTCGCCCGACCCCGAGCTGGAGGCCTACGTGCAGGCGCTCGCCGTCCGCCGGGACCAGCGGCACCAGGGCCTGGCCCAGGCACTCCTCGTCGACGCGTTCGCGCAGGGCCGGGCACACGGGGCGATGCGATCGAGCCTGTCCACCGACTCACGCACCGGCGCGCTCGGCCTGTACCAGAAGGTCGGCATGGAGGTCGGCGACGTCTGGGTGAACCGCGCGATCGGCGTGTGAGCGAGCTCCCCGGCATCGGTCACCTCGATGCCGGGTCGGCGTCAGGCCGCCGTCAGTGCCATCCCGCCTGGTACCGGTCGTGCCACGACCCGGATCGCCCGTGCCAGCGGCGGCGACGGATGAACCGCCGGATGAGCACGACGTACACGATGGCGGCGATCAGCAGGAACAGCGGGTGGTGGAAGCCCCACCAGATCAGCACGATCGCCACCAGCACCTTGAACGGGAACGGGATGCGCGGCGCCTGCGGACGCCGGTCCCATCCGCGACGGACGGTCGACGCGGAGGTCGTCGCCTGTCGAGCCGCCCGGTCCGGCCGGGCCGGCTGGGTCGCAGCACGGGGTCGGGGCAGGTCCTGGAACGCCGGCGCCAGGTCGGCCGCGGTACGCGCGGACCAGATCTGCTCCAAGCGCTCGGTGTGCTCGTCGACGGTGATCCGGCCCATCGCGAAGTGCTCGCCCAGCTCGCGGGCCGCGGTCTCGCGCTCGGCGTCACCGATGCGCAGTCGGTCGTTCACCACTCCTCCTCGCGCTCGCCCCGGTCACCGAGGTCGTCGACGGTGTCGTCGAGGTCGCCCGGGTGATCGGCCAGGATCTGGTAGAGCCCGCGCCGGGCCTCGAGGAGGACGCCGATGGCGGCTCGGCGCTGCTCGTCGGTGCCGGTCGTGATGATCTGCCAGACCGCGTTCATGACCCGCCCGAGCTCCGGCTTCAGGCTGGTGAAGTCCGCACCGGTGTCGCCGTCGCGGGTCTCGCGCTCCGCACGCTGCTCGCGGGCCTCGCGCTCGCGGGTGAACGGCGCCCAGACCTCCGCGATCTCGTCCTCGTGCTGGGTGAGGTAGGCGCGGCCGGACGCGGTGAGCTGGAGGGTGCGTCGACCGCGCTCGTCATCGCCCTCGAGCAGGCCCTCGTCCTCGAGCTGGGAGATGGTCGGGTACACCGACCCGGGGCTCGGCCGCCACACGCCGTCGGTGCGCTCGGAGATCTCCTGGATCACCTGGTAGCCGTTCAGCGGCCCGTCGGCGAGCACGGCGAGAATCGCGACGCGGACGTCGCCGCGGCGTACCCGGGGACCCCGGGTGTGCTCCTGCTGAGCCAGCCCGAACAGCCCGATCAGCCACGGTGGCGGCCCGGACCGCCGGTTGGGTGGTCCCCACTGCCAGCCGCCCCACTCACCGCCGCGCGCGCCACGCCCGCCGTGCGCGCCACCGTTCCAGCCGCGCCCGTGCTGCTGGAAGAGCGTCTCGAACTCGCGTCCCCAGTCGCGTCCCATGCCGATGTCCCTCTCGTGTGCCGAGCCCTGGTGACGACCGTTCGGTGAATGTTTCGCCGAACGCTCGCGATATATCGCGACACTACGCGATGCTCGCGGGTCGGACAAGGGCTATCTCGACCCGTCCGGGGCTCGGCCCTAGGTTGGCGCCATGACCAACTGGGGTGAGGTGTATCGGGCGAACATCGACGCGGTCACGGGCCTGGCGGAGGGTCTGTCGACCGAGGAGCTCTCGACCCGGGTGCCCGCGACACCGGACTGGACGGTGCATGACGTGCTCGCGCACCTGGCGGGCTCTCCGGCCGACGCCCTGAGCGGCCGGATGGACGGCGCACCCGGGCCCGCGTGGACCGAGCGGCACGTCGGCGAACGCGCCGCCCACACCACCGACCACATCGTCGCCGAGCTGCGCGGCAGCATCGACGCCGTCGTGACGTCGCTGGACGGCAGCGACCGGCCGGCCCTGGTCTGGAACGCCGCAGTGCACCACGCAGACCTGCACGAGGCCCTGGGCAAGGGCGCGCCGCCGCCGCAGATGTGGCGACCGGTGGTCGACGCGATGGCGCCGTCCCTCGGCGAGCACGCCGGTGCCCTGGCCGGGGTGTCGGACTACGAGAAGTTCCGGATGTTCTTCTCGCGTCGGTCCCGCTCGCAGACCGCCGCCTGGGGCACCGGCCTCGACCAGGAGACGCTGGACGGGTTCAGCATCTTCGGACCTCGCGACGACGACCAGCCGATCCCCTGACCGGGGTCAGCCGGTGTTGCGCATACCAGCGGCGATGCCGTTGATGGTCAGCAGCAGGGCGCGCTCGAGCGCCGGGTCGTCCTCCCCGCGGCGGTAGCGGCCGAGCAGCTCGATCTGCAGGTGGTGCAGGGGCTCGAGATAGTTCTCCCGGATCTCCAGCGTGGTGCGCAGCGTCGGCTCGCGGTCGAGCAGCGCCTCGTCGCCGGTGACGGCCAGCACCCGCTCGACGGTCAGGTCGAACTCCGTCCGGAGCCGCTCGAGCACCGGGCGGAGCCGGTCGGGAGCCAGTGCGGCGTACCGGGCCGCGAGGTCGAGGTCGGTCTTGACCAGCGTCATCGAGACGTTGCCGAGGAAGGTTCGGAAGAACGGCCAGTCGGCGTACATCTCCCGCAGCGCGTCGAGGTCCTCGGTCGCCGAGAGGCCGCTGCCGACGCCGTACCACCCGGGGACGATCTGCCGCGACTGCGTCCATCCGAACACCCAGGGGATCGCGCGGAGGTCGGCGATGCCGGTGTCGGCACCGGGACGACGGACCGGCCGCGACCCGATGTGGAGGGCGCCGAGCAGGTCGACGGGGGTCGAGGTGAGGAAGTACTCCGCGAGGCCCGGCTCCTCGACCAGCCCGCGGTACCGCGCATGGGCGGCGTCGGAGATGCGGTCCATCGCCGCGTCCCAGCGCCGGGCCTGGTCGGGCGTCCGCCGATCGGTGCGGTGGAGCACGCTGGCCTCGACGGTGGCCGCCAGCGCGAGCTCGAGGTTCTGTCGGGCCAGGGCGGGCAGGGCGTACTTGTCGCTGATCACCTCGCCCTGCTCGGTGATCTTGACCTCGCCGTCGACGGTTCCGGACGGAAGCGCCATGAGCGCGTCATACGTCGGGCCACCGCCGCGACCGACCGAGCCGCCGCGGCCGTGGAAGAACCGCAGGCGCACGCCGTACCGCCGGGCGACGTCGCGGGCCCGCCGCTGGGCGCGCTGGATCTGCCACTGCGATGTCGTGATGCCGCCGGCCTTGTTGGAGTCGGAGTAGCCGAGCATCAGCTCCTGCACGTCCCCGCGTAGACGCAGCAGCTCCCGGTACGACGCGTCGGCGAACAGCGCGTCGAGGATGAGCTCGGTCTGCTCGAGCTCGTCGACGGTCTCGAGCAACGGCACGAACCCGATCCGCGCGGTGCCGGAGGCGAGGTCGACCAGTCCCGTCTCGCGGGCCAGCACCACGGCGGCCAGCACGTCGTCTGGGTCATGGGTCATCGACACGATGTAGCTCTCGACCGCACGTGGCCCCAGCTCATCGAGCGCCCACCGGATCGCGTGGAAGGTCTCGGCGGTGACGGCAGCCTCCGCGTCGAGCGGTAGCGGAGTGCCGGCCAGCGGCCGGCGGCTGGCCAGCTCCTCGCTGAGCACCTTGGTCCGGGTTGCCCGATCCAGCGCGTCGTACGACGTGCCGAGCTCGCCGACGCGGTCGAGCAGCTGGCCGACCGCGTGGTGGTGCTTCGCCGCATGCTCGCGGACGTCGAGCGTGGCCAGGGTGAGCCCCGTGGCGGCGACGGTGCGGACCAGGCGCTCGACGTCGCCACCGGCCACGACCGGCCCCTGGTGGTCGAGGACCGAGCGGTGCAGCAGCAGAAGATCGTCGAGCAGCTCCGTGTCGTCGGCGTAGTCACGCCGGTCGACGTGCCGGCCCCCGCCGAGCAGGCGCTCCTCGGTCAGCCCGAGCCGCACGTGGATACAGGTGAGGAACAACCGGTAGGGCTCCTCGGCGTTCAACCGCCGGTAGCGCGACTCGACCTCGGGGAGCTCGGGCAGCTGGCGTTCGAGCCGGTCTCGCAGGCCGTCGGAGACGGTACCGACCCGGTTGCTCACCGAGAGGTCACGACGTACCCGGTCGACCAGCGTGCGCAGCAGCCGGATGCCGTGCACGGCCTGGAGGGTCAGCACCTCGCGGGTGGTGTCCGGGGTGACGTGTGGGTTGCCGTCGCGGTCGCCACCGACCCAGCTCCCGAAGCGGATCGGCCGCACGTCGGGCGGGAGGTCGACGCCGATCGTGGCGAGCCGGTCGCGCAGCTCCTCGAGCACGTCGGGCAGTGCCGCCTCCGACAGACCCTCCAGGTAGTAGACGATGTTGCGCGCCTCGTCGGTCGGGTCGGGCGGCTCGACCCGGATCTCGTCGGTCAGCCAGAGCAGCTCGACCGCCTCCTGGAGGCGGCGGGTACGGCGCGGGGTGTCCGGCTCCTCGAGCAGGGCGGCGACCCGTCGTAGCTTGTCGATCGTCGAGCGGCGGGCGACCTCGGTCGGGTGCGCGGTGAACACCGGCCGGACGCCGACCTGACACAGGATCTCGCCCACCTCGACCGGAGGGATGCCGGCGTCGGCGATCCGAGCCACCGCCCGCTCGATCCAGCCACCCTCCTCCTCGCGCAGCCGGGTCAGGGTGCGGCCGCGGTGAACCTGCTCGGTGATGTTCGCCAGGTGGAAGTACGCCGTGAACGCGCGCACCAGCCGGGTCACCGTCGCCAGGTCGAAGTCGGGCAGCTCGTCGAGGCGGCCCTCCTTCGCGTGCTCGCGCACCCGCTCGACCAGGTCGAGCAGGTCCTGACCCTCGGCGCGGGCCAGTGTCTCGCCCAGGATCGAGGTCACCCGACGGATGTCGCGGCGTAGCGCCCGGTCCGGCGACGGGCCCGGCGTCCTGGTCTCCTCGGCCATGTCTCCCATCGTCACGGGTCCCCGCCCTGCCCGTGCTCCGGCGTTCACGGACCGAACGCCGCGCGGATACCCCTCCCGGGTACAGTGACGGAATGGAGCACCCCGGCTACCTCAGCGACAAGGACGACGTGCTGAAGCGACTCAGGCGGATCGAGGGTCAGGCCCGCGGGCTGCAGCGGATGGTCGAGGAGGAGCAGTACTGCATCGACATCCTGACCCAGGTCTCGGCGATGACCAAGGCCCTGCAGGCGGTCGCCCTCAACCTCCTCGACGACCACCTCGCCCACTGCGTCCGCGACGCCGTCGCCACCGGCAACGACGCCGACCAGAAGCTCACCGAGGCATCGGACGCGATCGCGCGCCTCGTCCGCTCCTGATCGCCGTCAGGGGACGGCCCCGACGCGTCAGTCGGCCTCGACGTACTTCTTGAGCTGGTCGAGCATCATCTGCCAGTTGCCGGCGAACTGCTCGGCCTGCTCCGCCGAGTCGTTCCCGTCCTGGTCGAGGGTGAGGCGGGTGGACGCACCCCGATCCTCCAGCCGGTAGTCGAGCGTGTGGTAGTTCTCGGGGACGTCGTCCTCCCCGCTGAGCGGGCTGAAGTGGGTCATCCGAAGTCGCTGATTCTCGACCACCTCGAGGATCTCGCCCTTGTCCTGGAACGGTCGCCCGTCGTACTCACCGCTCCACGTGATCGGGCTGCCCTCCTCCCAGTCGGTCTCGACCTTCGAGCCGAACATGAACCGCGAGATCGCCTCGGGGTCGGTCATCGCGTCCCACACCTGCTGCGGCGACGCGGAGATCTCGGTCTCGGCGTGGGCGACGTGGTCGGTCATCGGGCTCCTCCTCCGTCGGTCGTCACCGACCTCGTACCCCCGTCCGACGGGTCGGCAAACGCGGTGCTCGGGGTCCGCCCGGGGTCGGCTCCGGGTCCTGCCCGGTTGGGTGAGGCGCCCGCGACAGGCAGGATGGAGGCTTGAGACACCGCAGGAGGTGCCATGTCAGACCAGCCGTCCGACCAGTCCGCGCACGACCCCTCGGAGAGGCCGCCCCTCCACGAGACGATCCGGGCGAAGATGGAGGAGTACGAGGTCGACCGGCACCTCGAAGAGATCGCGAGCACGCTGGAGCACGCCGTACGCCAGGGCATCGCCAAGGTCGGGGAGCTGGCCCACGAGCACAAGGGTGACATCGAACGGCTGTTCGACAAGGCGGCCAGCGCCCTCGACAGCCGTACGGACGGCCGGCACGCAGAGACGATCAGCCAGGTGCGCGGCTCCTTGGAGCGGGGCGTCGACAGGATCGCCGACCAGCGCCCGGGTGACGAGCCCGACGAGCCCTCGGGCTCCGACGTACCGCCGAGCAACGGGTGACGGCCGCGTGTCGCTGAAACGCACGGGCGCCGACCGGGTGCCGGCAACGGTCGAGCACGCCGACGACGGGCTCGTCGGCCGTCTGGTGCAGGTGCTGCTCGACGCCGGGATCGACGGGCTCGGCCCGCTCAAGTCTGCGCGCGAGCTGGCCGAGGCGGCTCGCCGCGAGACCCGTACGACCGAGGGCGCCGTCAAGAAGATCGTGCGCTCGCACGTCGTCAAGGGAGGAGTCGGCGGCTTCGTGACCAGTGTCGGCGGCTTCGTGACGATGCCGATCGCGCTGCCCGCGAACGTCATCGAGTTCTACATCGGGGCCACCCGGATGGTCGCCGCGATGGCAGACCTGCGCGGGTACGACGTGAGCGACCCACAGGTGCGCACCGCCGTGCTGCTCACCCTGGTCGGGTCCGAGGCGGACGACGTACTGGCCAAGGCGGGTCTCACCGGCGGCACCGGCAAGGTGGTCGGCCTGGTCGGCCAGCAGCTGCCACCGGCGGCGCTGTTGATCCTGAACAAGGCGATCGCGTTCCGGCTGCTCCGCGGCTTCGGCGAGAAGGCGTTCTCGCGCCTCGGCCGGGGCATCCCGCTCGCAGGCGGGATCCTCGGCGGCGGCATCGACGTGTGGATGATGAAGCGGATCGCCGAGCACGCGATGGAGGAGTTCCCGCCCGTGGACCCGATGTCTTCGGTCGTCCGCCCGAGCGGCTATCAGAACAACCGCTGAGGCGGACGACCCACCGACGTCACCCCAGGTCGAGCACCGCCTGCGCGATCGCTGCGGCGCCGCGGCGGCTGAGCACGATCGTGTAGTGGTTGACGTCGGGAACCGGGCGGATGTCGAGGTCGGGCCAGCGCGCGGCGTACGCATCGACGGTCGCCTGCGGGTAGAGCCCGGGCGGGTCGTCGGTGAAGCCGCGTGACGCGTGCAGGAACACCCGTGGTGGCATCGGCTTCTCCAGCGCCGCGGCGAACGCCGTCCCGTGCACCATGTCGATCTGGTCCGACTCGACGACCTCGGGGTCCGCGGACGGGCGGCCCGGGGCCTCGGGCAGGTCGTAGTCGGCGTACTCCTCCGCCTCCGACGTCCAGTCCCGTGCGAACGCCGGATGACCGCGGAACCAGTCGCGGTAGCCCTCCCGGGTGTACGTCGCCCGCAGCCGCTCCTTGATCGGCTGCAGGCCCGCGAGCGTCGCCTCCTCGTCGGCGGCCGGGAAGGGGAGACCGCCGTCGACCAGGACCAGGCCCCGCACCAGGTCCGGCCGGCGTGCCGCCAGGACGGTCGCGACGAACCCTCCCGTCGAGTGGCCGACCACGATCAGCGGGACGCCGCCGGTGGCCTCGACCACCGCCGCGCAGTCCTCGGCGTGCCGAGCGATGCCGGCCGGCCCTGGGAGCCCGTTGGAGCGACCGCGGCCACGGAGATCGGGAGCGAAGACCGGTCGGTCGAGCGCGTCGGCCACGAACGGCCACGTCCGCGACGACGACGTGATGCCGTGCACCGCCAGCACCGGGGCCCCGGTGCCCGACCACGCCGCGACCCGCAGGGTCCCACCGGCGACGGGGACGTCGAGCGCGTCAGGCATCGGCCCTCACCTGCACGAGTCGCGGGGCCTCGACCATCGAACCTGCGACGTCGGTCATGACTCAGGTCTACCACCGGCCGGCCCGCCCGAGACCAGCGGTCACCAGAACCCGGTCGACAGGGCATCGTCGGTCGGGTGGGGTGGTCGTCATGAGGCGGATGCACGACGACGAGATCGACATCGACGAGGACCTGGTCCGCCGGTTGCTCGCGTCGCACGCCCCGGCGTACGACGGACTGCCGCTGCATCGCTTCGCGTCCACCGGGTCGAGCAACGCGCTGTTCCGGCTCGGCGACGACCTCCTGGTGCGGATCCCACGCCAGCCCGGTGGGACCAGCACGATCGAGAAGGAGCGGCGCTGGCTCCCGTACGTCGCTCCCGTCGTCCCGGTCGACGTACCCGAGATCCTGGTCGTCGGCGAGCCGGCCGCCGGCTACTCGGAGAAGTGGTCGATCGTCCGGTTCCTCGACGGGAGCGTTCCCACGCTTCCCCAGGACGACGAGCCCCCGCGGCACGACCTCGCCCGCGACCTGGCGGCGGTCGTGAACGCGCTGCGCGATCTCGAGGTGCCGCCGGACGCGCTGGCCGATCCCGCGCTGCACTGGTATCGCGGCGACCCCCTCGCCCACCTCGACGAGGACATGCGTCGTCTGCTCGACGAGTGCCGCGAGATCGGTGGGCTGCACCTCGATGTCGACGCCGCCGAGCGCGGTTGGGACGACGCACTCGGCCTGCCCGGCGCCCATGCGGTCGGGGACGTCCGCTGGTACCACGGCGACCTCCTCGCCGAGAACCTCCTGGCGCGCGACGGCCGGCTCGCAGCGGTCCTCGACTTCGGGGCGCTCTCCGTGGGCAGCCCGGCGGTCGACCTGGCCGGGGCGTGGGAGCTGCTCGACCCCGCCGCACGGATCACCTTCCGCGAGGCGGTCGCCGTGGACGACGACGAGTGGCGGCTCGCGCGTGGTTGGTCACTGGCGCTCGCGATCATGGCGCTGCCCTACTACTGGCGCTCGATGCCGGAGCGGTGCGTCAACCGACTCGCCCAGGCCCGCGCCATCCTGGACGACCTGGCCTGACCCGTCTGGCCCCTCAGGGCGACCAGACGCGACTCAGCGGGAGTTGAGCCAGAACAAGGCGGTCAGCAGGACGATGAAGACCAGCAGGCAGAGCACGACCCAGCGGTAGACGCCGAACCCGCGCGTCCGCAGCCGCTGCTCGAGCTCGACGTCCCCGGTCCGCTTGGCCTTGACGATCTGGACGGCGAGCGCGATCCGGTAGGCGACGTACCCTCCGCCCACCAGGATGATCGCGACGCGCCAGAGCATGCCGGGAGCATCGCACGTGCCCCCACCGGCCATCGCCCGGACGGCGCGGCCGACCGAGCGACTGCTCCGTCAGGGCACCAACGCGAGCTTGCCGCCGGGGTGCTTGCCCTGCAACACCTCGGCGGCGGCGAGCGCCTCCTCGAGTGGGTACGTCGCGGCCACGGTCACCTCGAGCCTGCCGGCACCGGCCAGCTCGACGAGCTCGGCCCGGACGGAGTCGCGGTAGGCCTTGCTGGTCGGCACGCCGCCCCAGATCCGCTGGTAGCCGTTCGCGACGGCCTGTTCCTTCGGCGCCACGATCGACAACATCCGGCTCCGGTCCGGCACCAGGGCGAGCGAGACCGCGAGCGCCTCCTCGGTGCCGATGCAGTCCAGGGCCACGGACACACCGGCCGGCGCCACGGCCCGCACACGCTGCTCCAGCCCCTCGCCGTACGCGATCGGCTCGCCGCCGTCACGTCGTACGACGTCGAAGCGAGCCGGGCTCGCAGTCCCCAGCACTCGGGCGCCGAGCAACGCGGCCTGCTGGAGCAGCATCACCCCGACCGCACCGGACGCACCGTGCACGAGCACGGTCTCACCGGAGCTCACGCCGGTCCGGTGCAGCATCTCGGAGGCGGTGGTGGCGGCCAGCAGCAGGTTCGCGGCCTGCTCGAAGGACATGCTCGCCGGCTTGGCGAACACGTCCCGGGCGGGGACCGTCAGCTCGGTCGCCCAGCCACCGCGTACCCGGAACGCCAGCACCTCGTCGCCGACCGCGCCGCCACCGGAGGCGAGCTCGGTGCCCGGACCGATCGCGGTCACCACGCCGGCGATCTCGTAGCCCACCGGCCGCGGGAAGTCCTCGGGGTTGTTGCCCTCGGCGATGTGCTTGGCGTCGGCGGGGTTGAGTCCCGAGGCCCGCACCTCGACCGTCACCTCGCCCGGCCCGGGAGGCGGCACGGAGACGTCGACCAGCTCGAACACCTCGAGCCCTCCGGGACGATGGGCGATCCACTGGCGGGCCATGGCACGCAGAACCGTCGCCCGACCTCGGCCATTCCCGCCCGCGGGGGCCGACCGCCGAAGCGCGCGCGCTCGGGATACTCGTCCGGTGCGGCGGACGATGGTGGAGACGGAGCGCATGGTGCTGACCACGTGGCTCCCCGAGGACTTCGAGGACCTGTCCGGGTTGCACTCGGACGCGGAGACGATGCGTTGGATCCGGCCGGGCCGGCCTGAGACGCCCGACGAGACCCGAGCGCGGCTGGCGTCGTACCTCGTCGACCAGGAGGAGGGCGCCGCCAAGTGGCGGGTCGAGGACCGCCGCAGCGGCGGCTTCGTCGGTCGTGCCGGGTTCGGTGGCGACGTCACTCACCGCGAGCTCGGCTACACGTTGCGGCGCGAGGCCTGGGGACGCGGGCTCGCCACCGAGCTCGCCCTCGCCCTCGTCGCGTGGCACATCGAGCACCCCCTGTGCGCGGCACCCGGCGACCTCACGGCGTATGCCGCGGTGACGAACCCCGCGAGCTGCCGGGTCCTGGAGAAGGCGGGCCTGACGTACGTCGAGGAGCGCGTTCACAACGGCCAGGCGTCGGCGTACTACCGGCTCTGACACCCGCGCGGCCTCAGGCCCTTGCTGCCCTGCCACAGATACGTCGGCACGCCGACGTCGGCGAGGACCGCGCCGAACTCCTCGATGTTCCCAGCACCGCTGCGGTGTCGCGGCGATGTCGGCGGCGACGTCGGCCACGCTGCGCCCGGGCTGTCGGGATGACACGGCGTACCCGGGCCGCGAGGTGGTGACGAAGCGATGTCCGCGCGCCGCCGCGGCGCGTACGTGCGCCGGTCGGGGCGACGACGCACCCGCGGTGCCGTGATGGAAGACGATGACCGGGCCGTGGTCGGGTCCGTTCAGCTCGAGCCCGAGGTGGCGGCCTCGGGCAGGGTGATGGTGGACACGGGCGCCTTTCGTGCAACGCTCAGAAGTCGCGGCGGCCACGCAGCGAGTCGCCGCGGTCGGCGCGGGTGCGTGCGTAGACGGCCACACGTTGGGGTCCGGGGTTGGTCAGCTCTGCTCCCTCGCCGTACGGGAACTCGAAGGTCTCGCCGACCTCGACGCCCCGCTGGCGCAGCTGTTCGGTCGTCGCGGTGAGGTCGTCGACCCGGTACAGCAGCACCGGGCGGTCGCCCTCGAGGTGCTCCGCGAACAGCACGGCCGGTCCGATCCCGGGGTCCACGCACGCGACCCGGGTGTCGAATCGTTCGATCGCGAAGACCGGCTCGGCACCCAGGCGCTCGGTCCAGTGCGCGAGGTCGCCGGCCGCGTCGCGGCTCGGGCAGTAGACGAAGTCGAGCGGGCCCAGGGTCACGACGCCATGCCTAGGCCGGACCGTCGACGTTGTAGGTCGGCTCGCCCCTGCCGCAGCGGACGATGACCGCCCGGCCCGGCTCATCGGACGGGTTCGACTCGCGATGGACGGCCCCGGCCGGCACGCGCAGGAAGTCACCCGGCCCGGCCTCGACGACCTCCGCGCCGCCGGGACCCGACTCCATCCGCATGCGGCCGCTCACGACGTACAGGGTGGTCTCGTAGTCACCGTGATGGTGCCAGCCGGAGGTGGCGTGCGGCTCGGTGTCGACCGTGCCGGTCCACATCCCGGCTTCGTGCATCGCCACCTGTCGGCTCATCCCCGGGGTCGGGTCGGACGCCGTCAGCTCGTCGGCCCCGACGAGCGAGCACGGCTGCGCGGGATCTCGGCTCACCGGGCCAGGCTAGGCGCTCTCCAGCACGGCCGTCACCAGCGCGGTCCTACCCTGGCGAGATGCACGAGGACGCCGACCGGCTGCTCGCCGAGCGCGAGGCGCAGCTGGAGGCCGAGCTGGCGGAGCTCACGAAGCCGCCGGGCGAGGTCGGCACGATCTCGTTCGGCAAGCGCGTCGGCGAGGGCACCTCGATGGCGGTGGACCGGCTGGCGGCGGTGTCGGCGCAGGAGCATCTGCTGACCATGCTCGACGAGGTACGACGTGCGCGCAGGCGCGTCGCCGACGGCCGGTACGGGATCTGCGAGATGTGTGGCGAGCCGATCCCCGAGGGCCGGCTCGAAGCGCGACCCTGGGCGACCCGCTGCGTGGCCCACAGCTGAGACTCAGACCCGGGCGGCAGCCTCGAGGAGCACCCGCGAGGTGTCGTCGATCCGGCTGAACTGTGGCCAGTGGCCCGAGTTGAGGTCGACCCACACGACGTTGCGGAGCTGCGCGATCTCCTCGGTGCCGGACTCGCCCGCATCGGTCCATGCCTTGAGCTGGGCCTGGTCGTACTCCGCGGTGACCATGGTGACGGGCAGGTCGTGGAGCGCGTCGTTCTCGAACGAGAGCCCGTCGGTCACGGCATGGACGGGAGACGGCACGGATCCCGCGCGGATGCGATCGCGCAGGTCGCCGTCGAGGTCCTCGACCATCTCGTCGTCGAAGAAGTCCCAAGCGGGGAGCGGCACGTCGTCGCCATCGACCGGGAACATCGAGTCGGACTGCTCGGGGATGCCGGGCTCACTGGCCAGGAAGACGACCCCCGCGACGCGGTCGAGCCGCGCGGCCGCGGCCGCCCACGCGAGCACGCCACCCATCGAGTGGCCGACGAGCAGGACCTTCGCATCGTCCGGCACGGCGTCGATCGCGGACACCACCGCGTCGACGTGCTGCTGCCGGGTGACGCCGGATCTGTCGGCGTCGTCCGACTCCATGCCGGGAAGCGTCAGGGCGTGGGTGGTGTGCCCCGCCTCCTCCAGCCGCGGGACGATGCCGTCCCACGATCGAGCGGTCAGCCAGAGACCTGGGATCAGGATGATGTCCATGCCTGGCGAGGCTAGGACGACCCACCGACAGCCGGGTTCCCGGGGGTCGTCCGCCCCCACGGAACCTCTACCGACCGCCCAAGCGGACGACCCCACACCCCACCCCCGTCGTCCGCCCCCACGGAACCTCTACCGACCGCTCAAGCGGACGACCCGGCGAGGGCTGGGCCGCGGGGGAGGCGGCGGACAGACGGGATGGAGACCACGACCAGGGCGGCGGTGATCCCGACGACGGTCATCACCATCAGCGTCGGATAGATGCCGAGCAGAGCAGCCATGCCGCCGACCACCACGTTGCCGAGCGGGATCATCCCGGTCGACGACAGGTAGTCGTAGCTGGAGACCCGCGACAACGAGGTCGGCGGGATGTGCTCGCCGAGCGAGGTCTCCCAGAGCGTGAACATCCCGGTCACGCAGACGCCGGTGAGCAGCTCGAGCAGCCCGATCCCCCACACCGGCAAGTGGCTGCCGATGATCGCCGCCTGGCAGGACGCGCCCACCAGCATCAGCGCTCCGACCCGCAGGGCGTACGCCGGGCGCCACGCCAGCAGCAGCACGTCGCCGAGGATGTTGCCGATCCCGAACAGCGCGGTGACGACGGCCCACGACCGGGCGCCGTCGTAGTTGTCCTGCATCAGCACGGGCCCGACCACGAAGATCGTCGGCAGCACCATCGCGTGGTACACCGAGAAGCCACCGAGGTAGCCGACCACCCAGCTCCGCGAGCGGACCTCCTGCCAGCCTCCCCGCAACGACGCGCGGAAAGACGCGGGCGCGTCGTGCCGGTCGGCGGCAGCGGCCCGCGTCACCACGGCCGGGCGCAGCGGGAGCAGGAGCAGCACCGAGACCAGGAACGTCGCGGCGTCGAAGACCAGCGCGGAGCCCGGTCCGCCCGCGAAGCCGATCAGCACACCCGCGATGGCCGGACCGGCGACGTTCGCCAGCGAGAACGTCAGTCCGCGCAGCGCGTTGGCCGGCTGGAGGTTGCCCGGACTGACCGTGGTCGGCAGCAGCCCGCTGAAGGCGGGAGCGAAGAACGCGTCGGCGGACCCGAAGATGGCGGCCAGCACGACCAGGTGACCGACCTCTGCCTGGCCCGAGAGCAGCAGGAACGCGGCCAGGGTCTGGGTGACGAGCCGCACGGTGTCGGAGCCGATCAGGATCCGCTTGCGCTCCCAGCGGTCCGCCCAGACACCGGCCGGGATCGCGAGCACCACGAACGGCAGGAACTGCGCGGTCGAGGTGAGCGCGACGTCGCGGACGCCGCCGCCCACGGACAGCACCGCGAACGGGAGCGCGACGCTGGTCACCCGGTCGCCGAGCACCGAGAGCACCTGGCTGCTGAACAGCAGGCGGTACTGCGGCTCCTCCCGCAGGACGGTCGGGACGAGTCGGCGGGCCACGAGGGGTCAGCATCCCCGACGGCCGCGCCGTTTGTCGCCGGGATTGTCCCGCCGGGCTCAGGCGGAGGCCCGCTTGACCTTCCGCATCAGGGCCAGGGCGCCCTCGATGTAGAGGTCGACCCCGAACGAGTAGTACGCCGGCACGTCGTCGCAGTCGGTCAGCGGCTCGGCCGCAGCGCGGACGTGGGGATAGAGGTCGGCCGGCAGCGTCTCGATGTGTGCGCGCTTCTGCGCGAGCAGCGCGTCGCGCTCCTCCTCTGCCGCCTGGCTCTCGGAACCCGGGAGCTGGGTGACCAGCATCATCGCGGTCTGGAGCCCCATCCGGGCGAGGTCGGCGGCCTGTTCGCGGGAGAAGCCGGCGTCCTCGAGGAGGGTGAGCGTGAACTCCGTGAGGCGGAGTCCCGGCTCGCTGACCAGGATCCGCGGGAAGACGAGGCCGGCCGCTGCCGGATGCCGGGACAGGTGCTCGATCAGGATCTCGACGACCCCGCGCAGCTGGGTCGACCAGGATCCGGTCGCGGGCGGCGGTGTCACGTCGGCAAGCAGCGCGTCGCCCATGGCGGCCAGCAGCTCCTCCTTGTTGGCGACGTGCCAGTACAGCGCCATCGGCGTCACCCCGAACTCCTGCGCGATCCGCCGGATGGTCACCGCGTCCGGACCCTCGACGTCCATCACGGTGAGCGCGCGCTCGACGATCGCGGCGCGGCTGAGGTCGCTCTTGGTCGCGGTGGCGGTTGCGGTCCGGGGGCTCATGTCCCGAACTATACACGATAAGGCTTGACAACTATACGTCGTACAGGGTTTCCTGTACGCCATACATGTACGACGTATAGGAGACGTGATGACCCGCAACCGCTGGGCGCTCGTGGCGGTGGCCCTGGCCACCTTCATGACCTACCTCGACAACAACATCGTCAACGTGGCGATCCCCGACATCCAGCGCGAGCTCGGCCTCACCACGGCGGGCATCGA
>Ga0105246_10000788_pt1 | contig 17984 bp, 16 predicted proteins | sample KBSM64metaG_FD_99694 | JGI IMG/M metagenome (GOLD analysis project Ga0105246, IMG submission 99694) | Miscanthus rhizosphere microbial communities from Kellogg Biological Station, Michigan, USA - KBS M6-4 metaG | ecosystem: Host-associated > Plants > Roots > Rhizosphere > Soil | place...
GCGCAAAGCAACAACACGGACACGTAGGATTCTGCCAGGATGGCGGAGTGAAATGGATGTCAGGGAAACAGTCTGCAAAGCCCCGCTTCGGCGGGGTTTTCTTTTGCCCGCGAAAAAGTCAGGCGCCCGCCTGCGGGGCATTCATCACGTCTTCGAGCAACGTGCGCAGCAACGCCACCGTCGCTTGCTGGCGCTGCACGTCACGGCACACCAAACCGACTTTCAACGGCACCCTGGGTTCGCTCAAGGGTTTCCATAGCAGCGACTGGCTGTTGTGTTCGTCCTGGGAACGCCCCGGCAACACAGTGGCCAACTGCGTATGAGGCAGGCTGTCGAGAATCCCCGCCATGGTATTGAGCTCGGCCTGCACCTGCGGGCGTCGGCCCAGATTGGCCAACTGACCCTGCCAGATCTGCCGTACCTGGAATTCTTCCCCCAGCAGCAACATCGGCAACTCCGCTGCCTGTTTCAGCGAGACCTTCTTGAATTCCCGCAAGGGATGTTGCTCAGGGATGACCACCTTCAATTCGTCCTCGTACAACAACACGCCATGCAGGCCCGGTTGGCGGGGTGGCAGGTAGCTGATGCCGATGTCCAGCGAGCCGTTGAGCAGCCGCCGCTCGATCTCAAGCCCGGTCAATTCGTAGATCTGCACGACCAGGTGCGGTTGAGCCTTGCGCACCCGCTCGAGCATTTGCGGCACCAGGCTGGTGTGCACGGTTTGCAGCACACCGATGGCCAACGTGCGCATCGCCTGGCCCTTGAAGTTACGCAACGCCTCCACGGCTTGCTGCATGCCGTCGATCAGGGGCAAGGCGTGGTTGTACAGCGTGTGTGCGGCGAGTGTGGGGAGCAGGCGCTTGCTGCTGCGTTCGAACAGGCTCACGTCGAGGTTCTGCTCCAGTTGGCGAACCTGCTGCGACAAGGCCGGCTGGGAGATCGACAGACGCTCTGCGGCACGCCCTACGTGGCCTTCCTCATACACCGCGACGAAATAACGCAGTTGCTTGAAATCCATAAGATTTGCTTATCGAAAAAGCTGGAAAATCGAAATGGCCGTTGGCCTCCGAACGGCCTAGTCTAGCGCCTATTCGCAGGGCTTACAGGGCCGAATCGGGCAATGACTCACGTTTTTGGTAATGGCGTTTACATAGGCAAGACAAAACACCGCGTCGCGCTGTTGGTACCCGACACCTACCCAGGTGCGGTTGCTATCGGGGCTGAACTGTGAACCTGTTCCGGCGCCCGGCGCCCAGCCTTGACGACCTGGTACTTCATGCTCCGCCTGATGATTTTTCCAGCCAATGCCTGATGCCCACTGTCGCGCGTCCCTGCGAGGTGTTTGTCCAGGGTCAAGGCGCCTGGCTTTCGGACAGTAACGGCCGTGCCTATCTGGATTTCAGCCAGGGCGGCGGCGCCAACAGCCTCGGCCATAGCCCACAAGCGGTGCGCGACGCCATCACCGAACAGATGCAAAGCGTGATCAACCCGGGCATGGGCTTGTACAACCGGGCGCAGCTCGACCTGGTTGATCGCCTGTGCCATCACACCGGCAGCGATCAGGCCTACCTGCTCAACAGCGGTGCCCAGGCCTGCGAAGCCGCAATCAAACTGGCGCGCAAATGGGGCCAACTGCATCGCGGCGGCGCTTATCACATCATTACGGTGAGCAACGGCTGCCACGGCCAGAGCTTCGCCGCGATGTCGGCTTCGGCCGTTGCCTGGGAAAACCGTTTCGAGCCGCAATTGCCGGGTTTCAGTCATGTACCTTTCAACGATCTGCCGGCTTTGCACGCCGCCGTCGATGCGCATACCGTCGCCATCATGCTGGAGCCGATCCAAAGCGCCGCCGGTGTCATCCCTGCGACCGAACACTACCTCAAGGGCGTCGAACGTCTGTGCCGCGAACTGGGCATCCTGTTGATTCTCGATGAAGTGCAAACCGGGATCGGCCGCTGCGGCAGTCTGCTCGCCGAGCAGCAATATGGCATTCGCGCCGACATCATTACCCTCGGCAAAGGCCTGGGCGGTGGTGTGCCGCTGGCGGCGTTGCTGGCACGCGGCACCGCCTGTTGCTTCGAAACGGGCGAGCTGGACGGTACCCATCACGGCAATGCGCTGATGGCTGCAGCGGGGATCGCGGTGCTCGAGGCCGTGTTGAACGACGGCTTTCTCGAGCACGTACGCGAATCCGGCCTCTACCTGGCAGAAGGCCTTGCCCGCCTGGCCCATCGTTACGGGCATGGACAGTTGCGCGGCAACGGACTGATATGGGGCCTGACGCTGTCGGACGATTGCGCGGCTGCGGTGGTAAAGGCCGCGCTGCACGAAGGCCTGATCCTTACGGCTGCGCAGCCGGATTGTCTGCGTTTCACCCCCGCCCTGGACATCAGCAAGAACCACATTGACGAAATGCTCCTGCGCCTGGCCCGTGCCTTCTCTCGGGTACGCACCGCCCAACTGCAATGTCGCAAGGGCATTGCCGTCTGACCCCATTTTCTGAACCGTCTCGCGGGATACGCGGCGCCTCCAGCCTGATTCTTTTGGCTGGGGGCGTTTTTTTGCGTGCGTAATTTTTGGACTGAAAAGGTTGCTTGTGCGTCGTCGGAAACAATGGCTTTTTAGCGGGGCTGGGCAAGGACTGTCGAGACTTAAACCATGTCCAGATTCAGCAATTGCTGGATTTAAAAGAGTTTGTGGAGATACATCATGACCAGGAAATATAAAAGTGAGGCGCTTGAGTCTATTCACCAGTCCGCCGAAGCGCTTTATACAATTGGCGCCATCAGCAAAACCACGCTTCGTGAGTTCGACGAAACGTGTCTTGCAACGGTGCCTGCACACATGCCAGCCGAGCAGATCAAACACTTGCGTGAAAGCAGCCACGTCAGCCAGCCCGTGTTCGCGCGCTACCTGAACACCAGCGCATCGACTGTTAAGCAGTGGGAGTCCGGCGAAAAACAACCCAGCGGCATGGCGCTCAAGTTGTTGAGCATTGTTCAAAAGCATGGCCTGCAGATTCTGGCATGAGATGGCCCAATGCCAGAAACCACTGAACCCTCACGAAGCGCCAATGTCGATTAGCTACACGGCTCACACGAGCCGATTTTCTGGAGCTGACCCATGGACATCATTCGTATCATCATCGCCATTTTGCTGCCGCCACTGGGTGTGTTCCTGCAAGTAGGATTTGGCGGCGCATTCTGGCTGAACATCCTGCTGACCCTGTGCGGTTACTTCCCCGGCATCATTCACGCCGTGTACATCATCGCCAAGCGCTGAGGCCCTCAGCCTTTTGCGATGAGGCGTGAATTGCGCTCATTGCGAAACGCCAGCTGTTCAATGGTCTGGGTGGCATGTTCGGCCTCTTCCCGCGCTTGCAGGATTATGCCGTGCTGCTCGGACTTGCTGCACACCGGGTCTGCGTTGCTCGCATCCCCGGTGAGCATGAAAGCCTGGCAGCGGCAGCCGCCGAAATCCTTTTCCTTCTCATCGCATGAACGGCACGGTTCGGGCATCCAGTCGTAGCCGCGAAAGCGGTTGAAACCGAACGAGTCATACCAGATGTGCTGCATGCTGTGGTCGCGCACATTGGGAAACTGCACCGGCATCTGTCGGGCACCATGACAGGGCAGGGCGGTACCGTCCGGCGTGACTGTCAGGAAAATACTGCCCCAGCCATTCATGCAGGCTTTCGGGCGTTCTTCGTAGTAATCCGGCGTGACAAAAATCAGCTTGCACGGGTGGCCTTCGGCTTCGAGCCTGGCGCGGTATTCGTTGGTGATGCGTTCGGCGCGCACCAGTTGTTCCCGGGTCGGCAATAACCCCACACGGTTGAGCTGTGCCCAGCCGTAGAACTGGCAGGTGGCAAGCTCGACAAAGTCCGCCTCGAGCGCGATACACAGCTCGATAATGCGGTCGATCTTGTCGATGTTATGCCGGTGGGTGACGAAGTTCAGCACCATCGGATAACCGTGGGCTTTTACCGCACGGGCCATTTCGAGTTTTTGCGCGAAGGCTTTCTTCGAGCCGGCCAGCAGGTTGTTGACCTGTTCGTCGCTGGCCTGGAAGCTGATCTGGATATGGTCCAGACCGGCCTTTTTGAAGTCGCTGATCTTCTGTTCGGTCAGGCCGATGCCGGAGGTGATCAGGTTGGTGTAGAAACCCAGCTTGCGTGCTTCACCGATAAGCTCGGCGAGGTCCTGGCGCACCAGCGGTTCACCGCCGGAAAACCCAAGCTGCGCGGCGCCCATCTCGCGGGCCTCGCGAAATACCTTGATCCACTGTTCGGTGCTCAGCTCCTTGCCCTGCTCGGCAAAATCCAGCGGGTTGGAACAGTACGGGCACTGCAGCGGGCAGCGATAAGTCAGCTCGGCGAGCAGCCAGAGCGGCAGGCCGATAGCGGGTTTTTCAGGCAAGGGTGATCCAGTGCTCGGCACGGGCGACCTCCATGAATTGCTCGATGTCATCACCGAGTTCCGGCACGCCGGGGAATTGCTGGCCCAGCTCGGCGATGATGGCGGCCACGTCGCGCTCGCCGTCAATCAGTCCACCAATCAGCGCGGCGCTGTCGTTGAGCTTGATCATGCCTTCCGGGTAGAGCAGCACATGGCCTTTCTGTGCGGGCTCGTACTGATAGCGATAACCCGGGCGCCAGGTCGGTTTTTTGCTGCGATCAAAACTCATAGGGTGATCCCTTTATGCCAGACCCGCTCTGCGGTCACGCTGTGGTATGGCGGGCGGTTCAGTTCGTAGGCCATGCTCATGGCGTCGAGCATGCTCCACAGGATGTCCAGTTTGAACTGGAGAATTTCGAGCATGCGCTCCTGGCCTTCACGGGTGGTGTAGTGCTGCAGGGTGATCGCCAACCCGTGTTCCACGTCGCGACGGGCCTGGCCCAGCCGGGTGCGGAAATATTCATAGCCGGCCGGGTCGATCCACGGGTAATGCTGCGGCCAGCTGTCGAGGCGCGACTGGTGGATCTGCGGCGCGAACAGTTCGGTCAACGAGCTGCTGGCGGCCTCTTGCCAACTGGCACGGCGGGCGAAGTTGACGTAGGCATCTACCGCAAAGCGTACGCCGGGCAGCACCAGTTCCTGGGAGCGCAGTTGGTCGGGATCGAGGCCAACGGCCTGGCCCAGGCGCAGCCAGGCTTCGATGCCGCCGTCTTCTCCGGGCGCGCCATCGTGATCGAGCAGGCGCTGGATCCATTCACGGCGGATTTCCCGGTCCGGGCAGTTGGCCAGGATCGCGGCGTCCTTCAGGGGAATGTTCACCTGATAGTAGAAGCGGTTGGCGACCCAGCCCTGGATCTGTTCGCGGGTGGCGCGGCCGTCGTACATCGCCACATGGTACGGGTGGTGGATGTGGTAGAAGGCGCCTTTGGCGCGCAGGGCTTCTTCGAATGCTTCAGGGGTCATCGGTGTATCAGTCATCTGAGGTCTCCTACAACTCAATGCTCATGCCGTCGTAGGCTACTTCGACATTGCGCCGCACCAACTCGGCTCGCTCGGGGGAGTCTTCATCGAGGATCGGATTGGTGTTGTTGATGTGGATAAGCACTTTGCGCTGCTTTGGCAACTGCTCCAGCACTTCGAGCATACCGCCAGGACCGTTCTGCGCCAGGTGGCCCATTTCGCGGCCGGTGCGAGTGCCGACGCCACGGCGCTGCATTTCGTCGTCGTCCCACATCGTGCCGTCCACCAGCAGGCAGTCGCTGCCGGCCATGATCTCCAGCAGCGGCGCGTCGACCTTGCCCAGGCCTGGGGCGTAGAACAACTTGCCGCCGGTGCGCAGGTCTTCGACGATCAGGCCGATGTTGTCGCCCGGGTGCGGGTCGAAGCGATGCGGCGAATAAGGCGGCGCCGCGCTGCGCAGCGGCAGCGGGGTGAAGCGCAGGTTGGGGCACGCCTTGATGGTGAAGCTGGCGTCCAGCTCGATACGGTTCCAGGCCAGGCCGCCGTTCCAGTGAGTGAGCATGGTGAACAGCGGGAAGCCGGTACTCAGGTCTTCATGGACCATATCGGTGCACCACACCTGGTGCGGGCAACCCTCGCGCAGGCTCAGCAGGCCGGTGGTGTGGTCGATCTGGCTGTCCATCAGGATGATCGCGCCGATGCCCGTGTCACGCAGGGCGCGGCCCGGTTGCATCGGCGCAAACCCCTGCAACTGCGCGCGGATGTCCGGCGACGCATTGCACAGCACCCAGTTCACACCATCGTCGGAAATCGCAATGGACGACTGGGTACGCGTCTGGGCCCGCAGGCTGCCATCACGAAAACCTGCGCAGTTCACGCAGTTGCAGTTCCACTGCGGGAAGCCACCGCCGGCGGCGGAACCTAGAATCTGGACAAACATGGTCGCTCCATCAGCAAAGCTCAAAACAAAAACGCCCCGGGCGAACCGAGGCGTTGTAGTACCCAGCGAATTAACGGCTGGCGAAGTACATGGTGACTTCGAAACCGATGCGCAGATCGGTGTAGGCAGGTTTGGACCAGGTCATATTCATACTCCTATCAAGGGATGGGGATGTTCACTACCAAGTAGTACATATAGTCCACCTCCCATTGGAGATGTTCAGATATTGCGTGTGAATATTACGCAATTCTTTTCGAGTTAGCGCTGTCTTGAAAGAAAAAGCCTGTTGCAGGGTTGGCAACGATCAATTGGCCGAGTGCCACGCCCGTAGGGTGCACGGCCCGTTGGCGAGGCAACGCCAGCCGCCTGTGGCGTCGTTCAACTGTTGAGCGGCGCGCTGTACATCTTGCCGTGAGCGGGTTTGTATCAAATCTTGTAATTGCTCCAGGTAGCCCGATGGTCGACCCGCCAGGTGCGCGTGCCACAGCAAGTCGGCGGCTTGGGTCATGGGCAGTGACTGGACCGTGAATTGCTGCGCCAGCGCCTCGTTACCCATGTCGGTGCTGCGCTCGATCAATGTCGGCAGTTGTGCCAGAAAGGTCTGCACCTGTTCGACGATTTCATCCAGGGAAGCGCTGGGGGACTGCACGCCGAACAGCAGGCCGGTTTGTCCATTGAGCTGTCGGATGCCGCTGAAAACCGCGTAGCCGATTTGTAGTTCAACGCGCAGGCGCTGATAGAACGGCCCTTGCAGCAGATGACCGAGCAAGCGCCAGGCGGCTTCATCGCTCAAGGCCTGGGTGGGTGTCGGGCAGAACAGCAACAGCGCTGCTTCGCCGGAATCGGTGTTTATCTCATGCCAGAGACGCTGGTCCTGGAGATTTTCAGGCGGATACTGAAGCGGTGCAGGCTGCCCAGGCAGTCGTGCCGAGGCGGTCTTGATGGCGGCTTCACAGGCTGCCGGTAAACCTGCGCCCAGCCCATGCCAACGCGCGGTGGCCCATGAGACTGGGGTTGCCTGGGACGTTGGCTGAACACCGGCACAGCAACCGGGCAATGCCTTGAGCAGTTCGCGGAGGGCGATCATCGGTGCCGAGGGCGGTGGCGGCAGATGTGCATCGGCAGTGGCCAAGCAGTGCGCCAGCGCTTCGAGCACGGCGGGCATGGGTTCGTGGACGCCAAGTATTTTTACCTGCCAGTCATTGGCGATGGTTTCGAAACACAACTCGACACCTGCCTGAGCGGCACGCTCGCGCAGCGGCTGCAACAGGTTTTCCAGACCGGCAGGCACGCCGCAGTCAAATCGCCAGCGCAGGTACAGCGCGCCTTCGTCAGTGTCATTGGCCAAGGCCTGGCTGAAGGTCAGCGCCGACAGGTCCCGTCGTCCCCGTGAGCGATCCTGGGCGAATGTGCGCAAACCACGGTGGGCGCTGGTCTGGCCGCGAATCAAGCCGGCCCGTTCTTCCTTGACGGGCGGGCGCAGGAACGTGTTATTCGGTGGAAGCTGCCACCCGCGCATGGCAGGCGGCAGGTGCAAGGCGTCGAGCATGGCCTTGAGGGCTGCGAGGCTTTGCTCCGATAACTCTTCGGTGTCGTTGCGTGCCAGTGCCAGAGCGCCCTGGACCTGCTGCTGGCGCGCAGTGAGCAAGGCGAACTCCTCGCGTAACGGCGCCCAGTCGCTGTGTGCGAAAAAACTCAGCCAGTCGTACAACAGCGCCTCGATCTGTGTGGTCGAGTCGCTTTGGCTGTCGAGGGTAAAGTCGATATCCAGCACGGCCTGTCCGGCAAAGTGATACGGCACCGAGGCGTGCACTGCCGTTGCCAGGCGTCGACTCTTGAGTTCAGCGAGCAAGCCGCCCGGCGCCGCACTGTTGAGCCAGGTACAGAGAAACGCCAGCGCTTCGCGCGGTGCATCACAGGTGATGACCTGGTGCAGATGATGATCGGCAACGTGCTGATAGCCCCGCGCTTGCCCGGCCATCAATGCCGGTGGCGCAGCCTGGGGTTGCAGCGGGCCAGGGCTCAACTGCGTACTGAATCGCTGCGCCAGCGCTTCCAGGTCTTCCTGGGATTGCGGGCCGGCCAGGCTCAATGTCATCTGCCCGCTCTGATAGAAGCGTTGATGAAATTCGCGCAGCGCCTGCTGAAAGGTCTCACGTTCCACTGGCAGGCTGTCGCGATTGCCCGCATGAAAGCCGCGCAGCGGATGATCAGCGGCCAGGCCCTTCAGCAAGGCTACCTGTTGCTGCGCCTTGGCATCCCGAGACCAGGCCACGAACTCCGCATGCAGCACTTCGCGCTCGTGCAGTTGGTCGTCAATGGCCAGGCGAGGGTGCGTCAGCATGTCGGCCAAGCGCACCAGCCCTTCGTCGAAGGTCGACACCGGCAGCTCGAAAAAGAACTCGGTGACGCGCTCCCGGGTGCTGGCATTCACTTGCCCGCCATGACGCTGCACGTAGGCCATCAGCCCTTCGCCTGCGGGAAAACGCTCAGTTCCCAGAAACAACAAGTGCTCCAGAAAATGCGCCAGCCCCGGCCATGCCAACGGCGCGTCATGACTGCCCGCCGCCACGCGTAAAACGGCGGCGCAGCGCTTCAAGCGTGGCGCATGGCGCAGGCAAAGGTGCAGGCCATTGGCCAAAGTCAGGTGCAGAGGGTGAGGGTGAACCGGCGCAGGCATGGGCACTTCCGAAACGGGGCAAGTGCCTATGCTAGCAAACCCGGTGGGTCAGGGCTTGTGCAGTGCGCCGTAAAGCTCGGGGCGACGGTCCTGCAAGTAGTGATTGGCGGCGCGGGCGTCGAGGATCGCTTGCCGCTCCAGCGTGCCGACGATCAACGTCTCATCCAGGCCCGCCTGGGCGATGCGCTGACCATCCGGCGCGGCAATGCTGCTTTGGCCGCAGTAGTGAATATCGCCCTCGTGCCCACAGTAATTGGCGTAGGCCACGAAACACTGGTTCTCGAACGCCCGCGCCCGCACGGTGACGTCGGCGACAAAGTCGAACGGCACCATATTGGCGGTGGGCACCAGGATCAACTCGGCACCGGCCAGGGCCAGGCGGCGCGTGTTTTCCGGGAACTCCATGTCGTAGCAAATCAGCAAACCCAGCTTCCAGCCGTTCAATTCCACCAACGGGAAGTCGTCGTCACCGGCGCTGAACATCGAATGGTCCAGATCGCCAAACAGATGTGTCTTGCGGTAGTTGCACAGGCGTGTGCCATGGGCGTCGATCAACTGCACGGCGTTGTAGACCTGGCCATCCTCGGTCCGCTCCGGATAACCGTACAGAATCGCCAACCCGGCACTTTGCGCGATGTCGGCAATGGTCTGGGCAGACTCGCCATTCTGAGCCTCGGCCAAGGCGCCTGATGCCTCGGCGCCAATGTTGTAGCCCGTGAGGAACATCTCCGGCAACACGAGCACATCGGCTCCCGCTGCTTCGTGCGCCAGTTGCCGCAGGCGTGTGAGATTACCGGCGACATCCAACGGCAGTGGCGGGCATTGGTACAGGGCGACACGCATGTCAGGCTCCTTATTCGGGCAGGGCGATGGGCCCAATCTCGTCAAACACATCGCCGGGCCCCGGATTTTCCGGGTGGGTGCTGCCGCCGAAGTGGGTCATGATGCCCCACACCGCGTTCAGCGAGGTCTGCACCGCGCCTTCAACCCAGGCCGGTGTCCAGGAAACGTCGTCGCCGGCGATAAAAATCCCACGTTGCTCGGCGGGCATGTCCTTCTGCATGAAGTGCGCATACATGCGCTGGTTATACCGATAGTGGCCGGGCAATGCGCCTTTGAAGGCACCGAGGAAATGCGGGTCGGCTTCCCAGGACACAGTAATCGGGTCGCCGATGATGCGCGCCTTGATGTCGACTTTCGGGTAGATCTTGGCCAGCGCGTCGAGTGCCAGCTTGACCCGCTTGTCGATGGGCTGGGGCAACATTTTCAGCGCGTCGCTCATCCAGGAGTAGGACAGGCAGATCACGCCCGGCTTGTCGTCGCCGTTATCGAACAGATAGGTGCCACGCGTCAGGCGGTCGGTGAGGGTCATGCTCATCAGGTCGCGGCCGGTTTGCGGGTCTTTATCTTTCCAGAACGGGCGGTCGACCATGACGAAGGTTTTCGACGACTGCATGTAACGCGTGCGGTCCAGGGCCATCCACATTTTTTGCGAGAACAGGGTTTCATCGCATTCGATCTGGGTGGTCAGCAGCCAGCTCTGGCAGGTGGTCAACACGGCGGCGTACTCGCGGGTGTCACCGTAGTTGTCGGTGACGGCGAAACGACCGTCGGCGGCGTGGGCGATGCGCTTCACCCCGGCCCGTGGCGCGCCTCTGTGCAATGAGCTGAGGCTGGTGCCGGCTGGCCAGTGGGCACAGCGCTCGGGTACGTGACGCCAAATGCCCATGGGCACTTGCGCCACACCGCCGACCACCAGGTGTTGATGGTCGTCGCAGTTGGTCATTACCACGCGGAAGATTTCCAGCATCGAGTTGGGGAAGTCCGAGTCCCAGCCGCCGGTGCCGAAACCGACCTGGCCGAAGACTTCGCGATGATGGAACGACAGCTTGGCGAATGCTTTGGAGGTGGCGACGAAATCGTAGAAGGTGCGGTCGTCCCACAGCGGCACCAGCTTATTCCACAGGGCCTTGAGGCGCGGCACGTCGCGGTCGCGGATCGCTTGCTGGATATCGCTGAACTGAGAACCGGCTTCCAGGGCGTCGGCCCAGGCGTCGGCTACTTCCTGGAACAGCGCAGGCAAGTCGGACAGTTTTTGCGCGTAGTGGGTCTGGCCTTCCAGATCGATAACGGTACTGCCGGATGCCGGCGTCAGCGGGTTGGGGAAGGGTTTGGTGTCCAGGCCCAGTTTGTCCACATAGTGATAGAAGGCGGTGGACGACACCGGAAAACGCATCCCACCCAGCTCGGCGATAATGCCTTCGGCGCCTTCAAAAGCCTGGGAGCGCAGGCGACCGCCCATCTTCGAGGCTTCGTACACCACCGGCTTCAAGCCCAGCTTCATCAGTTCGTAGGCCGCCACCAGCCCCGCAATGCCGGCGCCCACGATCGCCACTTCAGCGCCGTGATTGGCGGCAGGAATACTGCCCAGGCCGGCGGGATGCTCGATCCAGTCATCAAAGGCAAACGGAAAATCCGGGCCGAAGATAGTGATGGGTTTTTTACCGTCAGTGGGGTGGCGATGGGGCTTGGCGATGCTGCTGGACGGAATGCTCATGGCTGACCTTACTGACGACTCGGCGGGAGAGGGCCCGTTGAGTATAGGAAAAGATGGCAGCCAGTTTAGGGAGCGTCGCGCTCGTTAATAAGACGCAATGTGTCGTCGGATTGCACTTATTTTAGTCATTATGACGAGCTTTTTGGTCAGATAGGTTGTCCACGGTCCAATTTGTTACTGAGAATGATCGAAGTCGTGGTTTTCTCCACACCATCGACACTGCCGATCTGATCGAGCAATTGATCCAGCTGCTCCGGCGACTCAGTGCGCAACCACGCCACATAATCAAACTCGCCGCTCACCGCGCACAACTGCTGGACCTGAGCCATTGCACTCAACCTGCGCAGCACCTCCTTGCCCGAGCGCGGCTGCACGGTAATCCCGACATAAGCCTGCAAACCGCCATCCGCCAAGCGCTGGCCCAGGCGCACGCCATAACCGGTAATCACCTGGGTTTTCTCCAGGCGCGCCAAGCGCGACGTCACCGTGGTACGCGCAATGCCGAGTTGCCGGGCAAGCATGGCCACGCTTTCGCGAGCGTTGAGCTGCAAGGCGGCGATCAGTTGGCGGTCGATCTCGTCCAGGGTGGGCAAGGGGAGAAGCTCCAGTGCGGGGGTAGTGGGCATGCATGTTACAGGCTTGGTTCGGCTTACAGAACCGCTACGCCAGACACACGAAAGCCGCGCAATGCGCGGCTTCTTTGGGCTCAAGTGCCACCCGCAACTGTGGTTTGGCCTCTCTGGCGGCCTATCTACTTTGAACTTATCCCAACCCCCATCCCCCTAAAGATTTGCAGATAACCCTGGCCCAGGCAGACCCTGGGTTTCCCACTTACACGCAAAGGTTTGGTGAGTTATGAAGAGTGAACAAGTCGAAGGCGTTACAGAGAAGCTTGCTGGCAAGGCACAGAGCGCCGTGGGTAAATTGTTTGGTGATTCGAAGCTGGAAGCCGAAGGTGCTGGACGCCAAGCTGCCGGGCAACTGACTCAAACTTATGGCGATGCGCTGGACAGCGTATCGACTTTCGTTAAGGAAAAACCGGTTGTCGCCATCGCGATTGGTGCAGTGGCTCTGTTGGTGCTGGACCGTTTGTTGCGCCGTTGAGGTGAGTGGGGCCTCCCACGCCTCTTAACAGGCTGCCAATGGTGGGCTGCTGCATTCCGTGAACTCGTTTGTTATGGATGCTCGCGGCACGCTGGCGGGAGGCTCAAGTCTCTCAGTAATGGTTGTTACTGCCTCGTAACAAAGGGGAGCCCGCCATTGCGGGCTTAGACTCGTTTTTTAGCCGTGTCGTAAATTTCGCTGTCACGACGAGCTCCGACAGCAACGATTAGAACCTCGATTTTCTTCCCATCGACCCGGTAGACGATTCGAGTGTCGCCCGTCCGGATTCTGCGACACCCAGCCAAGCTGCCGCTTAAAGGTTTTCCGCTTTTGTCAGGCTCGCCGTTTTCAATCCTGTCTTCAATCACATCAAGGATCCGGTTTGCCGCCGCAGAACCAAGCTTATCGAAATCTTCTTCTGTATCCGGGTGGTATATGACGACCCAAACCATCGCAAATCCTTAGTCTTTTCTGGCGTACCTGGTCCGCATATCTGCGTGGGAAATAGCCTTTTGTGGGTCGAAATTTGCCAATCGATCACGTGCCGTCGCTTCAATACGAAGGTCTTCAAGCTCATCAAGCATCTCTTGGTAAGCCTGGACGTTTACGATGACTGCTGCGGGCTCATTATCTTTGAACACAACCAGATGATCGGTGGTGCGGCTCGATACCTCTTTGAGCTTCGCACTGAATCCTCGAACCATCGCGGTAACCGATACGGCCTGATCAGCTCGCTCAAGCAACGCTGCCATGACTGTTACTCCATACGAAATACACATGAAACACAGATATGCATACGATGATGCGTTAAATACTGTGCGTTTACCTGCGTAAAGTATTGCGCAGCATTTCACGCTATTCAACCATTGGTTGAATATATTTATGTACGAAACGTGGAGTTTTCGCTTCGTGTACTCGCAATGACTTCGGAGCTCATGGGATTCCCAACAAGGTTGGTAACTGAGCGGAATGAGGGCGTAGCGGAGAAAATGACAGTGGACGCTTTTTGGACACTTTTGGCTTTATGGAGCAATAGACAGAGCAAAAAAGGGGAATTATAAAACGACAAAGGCCACGTAACACGTGGCCTTGAAGGTGGTGGGCCCACACGGACTTGAACCGTGGACCAAAGGATTATGAGTCCTCTGCTCTGACCAACTGAGCTATAGGCCCTTGTAACTGGACGCGGATTATAACGACGGTTTCCTCGCTGTGCCATCCGTAAAATCCCTCATCCGTGTACGAAGGAAGGTTTCGGCAAATAGCTCCGGTGGCAGGGGCAGGCTGACGATGTAGCCTTGCATCTGTTCACAGCCTTCTGCGGCGAGGAATGCTTGCTGTGCGAGGTTTTCCACGCCTTCGGCGATGATGGTGAATTGCATGCTGTGGCCGAGGGCGATGATGGCGCGCACGATGGCGACGTCGTGAGGGTCGTCGGGCAGGCCGCGGACGAAGGATTGGTCGATCTTGAGGAAGTCCAGCGGCAGGCGCTTGAGGTAGCTGAGGGACGAATAGCCGGTACCGAAATCATCGATTGCCAGTTGTACGCCCAGCCTTTTGAGCTGGTGCAGCACCGCGAGTGCTTCTTCCGCCTGGCTCATGATGAAGTTTTCGGTGATCTCCAGTTGCAGGCAGCCGGGTTCCAGGCGGTAATCGCGCAGCAGTTGTTCGATGCGCGACAACAGATTGGGGTGACGCAGCTGCGCGCCGGCGAGGTTGACCGACAGCGGCCCGAAGTTCTCGAAAGTGTCTTGCCAGGTATGCAGCTGCTGACAGGCCTGTTCCAGTACCCAGTCGCCAATTTGCAAAATAGTGCCGTTCTCTTCGGCCAGGGCGATGAAGTGTTCGGGCGGGACGTCGCCGAAGGTGGGGTGGTGCCAGCGAATCAAGGCTTCGGCGCCGATCAGTTCGTGGGTGATCAGGCTGCGTTTGGGTTGGTAATAGAGGCTCAATTCGTCACGTTCGATGGCGCGGCGCAGCTCATGCTCCAGTGCCACGCGTTCATTGGCCTGGGCCGTCAGGTCGCGGGTGTAGCTTTCAACGCGGTTGCGGCCCTTGGCTTTGGAGCGGTACATCGCGGCGTCGGCGTTTTTGACCAGGGTGGCGACATCGGTGCCGTCCTGTGGGTACAGGCTGGTGCCGATACTCGCGCTGATAAAGAACTCGTGTTCGCCGGCCTGGAAGGGCGGTGTGAAGCAATCGAGCAGTTTGTTTGCCAGGTATTGCGCGTCACTGGCCTGTTGCAGGCCGGGCAGCAGGATGATGAATTCATCGCCGCCCAGGCGGGCGACGGTGTCGATATCGCGCAGTTGTTCCTTGAGGCGTACGGCGATGTCTTTGAGCAGCAGGTCACCGACCGGGTGGCCCAAGCTGTCATTGATGTGTTTGAAGCGGTCCAGGTCGAGAAACAACACGGCGCCTTGATTCCCGCTTTCCTGCTGGCCAGTGAGGGCGGCTTGCAGTCGGCTTTCAAACAGCGTGCGGTTGGGCAGGCCGGTCAATGGATCGTGATGGGCCTGATAGTCGAGGCGCGCCTGGGCGAGCTTGAGGCTGGAGATGTCGGCAAATACCGCGACGAAGTGGGTGACCACCTGGTCGCTATTGCGCACCGCGCTGATGGTGAGCCAGCTTGGGTAGAGCTCGCCGTTCTTGCGGCGGTTGGAAATTTCGCCCTGCCAGTGTCCCTGGGTCGTCAACTGGTGCCACATCGCGGCATAGAAGGCGCTGTCGTGCAGGCCGGAGGCGAGCAGGCGCGGGGTGTGGCCAAGCGCTTCGGCCTCGCTGTAGCCCGTGATTTCGCTGAACGCGCGATTGACGGCGCTGATGTTCTGCCGCGTGTCGGTGATCAAGACGCCTTCGGCGGTGCTCTCGAACACGGTGGCGGCCTGTTGCAGTTTTTCCTGCATTTGCTGGCGTTCGGTGATGTCGCGGGCGATGGTCAGCATGCAGTCTTCTTCGCCGATGGGCAGCGGGCGGCTGGACAGTTCGCAGAGGCGAATCCGGCCATCGACGTGGCGAATATGACAGATGAAGTCGCGCACAAAGCCGTCGCGCTTCATCAATTCCAGCATGTGCTTGCGTTCATTGAGGTCGACCCATATGCCGAGGTCGAGGGTGGATTGATCGAGCGAGAGGGCGCTGGTGTAACCGGTCAGGTGGCTGAAGCCTTCGTTCACTTCTATCAGCAGGCCATCGCTTTGACGGCTCAGCAACAAGCCGTCGGGGGAAGCATGAAACGCCTTGGCGAACTTCTGCTCGGACAGCAGCAGTGCCTCTTCCGTACGTTTGGCCTCGCTGATGTCGATCATCAGGCCGCGCAGCACCGGTTCCGGGCCGTACTTGATCAGGCTGACAATGTCGCGCACCCACAGGCAGCGGCCGTCGGCGGTGATGACACGGTAGTCGATGCTGTGATCACGGTTGGCGCGGGTTTCACGGTAGCAATAGGTTTCGGCGCGCACCAGGTCGGCGGGGTGAATGATGTTGCGCCAGAAGCCGGGGATCAGCCAGTGGGCACGGGGGTAGCCAAGCAATTGCTCGGCATGGGGCGACACGTAGCTGTAGGTGAAATCGCTGATGCTGGCTTCCCAGGCGATGGCGGACAGGCTCTCCACCAGGCCGCGATAGTGGTACTCGCTGCTGCGCAGTTGCTGCTCAAGGGCCACTCGGCGGGAAATTTCCGAGCTGAGCCGGCGATTGATTCGAATGACTATGGCCAGCACGGTACTCAGCAGCAACACCGCAGGCAGGCCGTACATCAACAGATCTGCCCAGAACGTGCGGTGATCGCTGAAACTACCCACCCAGTGCTGCTGGATCGCATCGGTTTCGGTTGGGCTGAGATCGGCGAGAACCTTGTCCAGGATACCCACCAGTATTTTTTCATCCCGTGGCACGCCCATTGCCAACTGATAGCGGTAGGGCGTTTCACCGCTGACGTATAAACCATCGAGTTTCAGTTGGCGCAGGCTCCAGACGCTGGACGCCAGGTCACTGACTACCGCATCCACTTCATCGATGGCCAGGGCCTGCAGCGTGGAGCTGACGTTAGGCATCGCGACGAGATTGAGGTCCGGGTGGTGGGTGCGCAGTAATTCATGGGGCGCGTAGTTTTCCACCACGGCGATTTTCAGTCCGTACAGGTCCTTGAGGCTGCGTGGTTTCGCACCGCCTTCATGGGCCAGTATCACGATGGGAAAGTCGATATAGGGGCGCGTGAAGGCCAGGAAGCTCTGGCGTTCCGGGGTGGACATGACGCCGGGTAGCAGATCGAGCTGATTGTTGCGCGCTTGTTCGAGCAGGGCGGTCCAGTTCGCCGGCTCGATCAACTTGACCCTGATGCCCAGACGATCCTGGATCAGGCGTACATAATCGGCGGCCAGGCCCTGGTAGCGGCCATTTTCATCACGGTATTCAAAGGGTGGCCATGACGCATCCACCCCAAGGCGCAGCTCCTGATGGTCCGTCAGCCAGCTACGCTCATCATCAGTGAGAGTCATCGCGCCAGCCGTTGCGGTCCAGGTCAGCAGCGACAGCAGTATCACGGTCGGCAATCTGGGCATAACGGTCTCGTTATGGCACGGGGAATGTCTCGAGTGTAGACGGGCATTGCGAGGGCGGGGCGTTGCGGGGGAGTAAATGTGTAGAAAGAAATGGCTGGAAAGCAAAACCCCCGGCCTGGGCCGGGGGTTCTGGTATCACTCGTCGAGGAAGGAGCGCAGATGCTCGCTTCGCGTCGGGTGGCGCAACTTGCGCAGCGCCTTGGCTTCGATCTGACGGATCCGCTCACGGGTCACGTCAAACTGCTTACCGACTTCCTCGAGGGTGTGGTCGGTATTCATGTCGATGCCGAAACGCATGCGCAGTACCTTGGCTTCACGGGCAGTGAGGCCGGAGAGTACGTCGCGAGTCGCTTCCTTGAGGCTCTCAACAGTGGCGACATCGATAGGCGACTGCATGGTCGAGTCTTCGATGAAGTCACCCAGATGGGAGTCTTCGTCATCACCAATCGGCGTCTCCATGGAGATCGGCTCTTTAGCGATCTTCAATACCTTGCGGATTTTATCCTCAGGCATTTCCATGCGTTCGCCCAGCTCTTCCGGGGTCGGTTCGCGACCCATTTCCTGCAACATCTGCCGGGAAATACGGTTGAGCTTGTTGATGGTCTCGATCATGTGCACCGGAATACGGATGGTGCGGGCCTGGTCGGCGATCGAGCGAGTGATCGCCTGACGGATCCACCAGGTGGCATAAGTCGAGAACTTGTAGCCGCGACGGTATTCGAAC
>Ga0105246_10000790_pt1 | contig 17960 bp, 14 predicted proteins | sample KBSM64metaG_FD_99694 | JGI IMG/M metagenome (GOLD analysis project Ga0105246, IMG submission 99694) | Miscanthus rhizosphere microbial communities from Kellogg Biological Station, Michigan, USA - KBS M6-4 metaG | ecosystem: Host-associated > Plants > Roots > Rhizosphere > Soil | place...
CGATCCAGCGCCACCGCGCCGATGATCACGATGCCCTTGATGATGTACTGCCAGATATCCGACACCCCCAGCAGCACCAGGCCATTGGTGAGCACCGCAATGATCAGCGCGCCGATCAGGGTGCCGCCGATGGTGCCGACGCCGCCAGTAAAGCTGGTGCCACCGAGAATCACGGCGGCAATCGCATCCAGTTCATAGGACTGCCCCAGTTGCAGGCCATTGGCGGCGAACAGGCGCGAGGCGCTCATCACCGCGCCGAGCCCGGCAAGCGCGCCGGACATGGCGTAGACGAACAACAGCACCTTCCACACCTTGATCCCAGACAATCGCGCCGCTTCCGGGTTGCCGCCCACCGAATAGATCTGCACGCCCATCACCGTGCGGCGCAGGATGAACCACGACAGCGCCACCACCGCCACGGCAATCACCACCAGCCAGGGCACGCCGAGGATCGAGTCATTGCCGATAAAGGCAAACGGTAAGTCGGGGTTGAACACGGTCTTGTCGTCGGCCAAAAGCCTTGCCAGGCCACGCATGGCAGTGAGCGCGCCGAGGGTGACGATGAACGGCGGCAACCGCATGAAGGCGATCAACCCACCGTTGACCAACCCCAGCAACAGGCCAAAGCCAATCCCGGCGGCGATGCCGAACATGCCGAACTGCGGCGACATCGACGCCTGCAACGCCACCACCGCCGACGCCGCCAGGATCGCGCCCACCGACAGGTCGATGCCCGCCGTGAGAATCACGAAGGTCATGCCGGCCGCCAGCACCACATTCACCGAGGCCTGCTGGGTGATGATCGACAGGTTCTGCAGGGTCATGAAGTTCTCGCTGGCCAGGGCGAAGCCCACCAGCAGCAACACGAGCACCGGCAACATGCCCACCGTGCGCATCAGCTCACGCACGCGTTCGGCCTTGCCCACGGTTGTTGCGCTATTGAATTCAGCCATTGGCAGCCACCTGATCGCCACCGGTGGCGAGGTCGATAATACGTTCCTGGGAGATGACGTGACCGGAGGCCCCGCCGACTTCAGCCACCAACTGGCCTTCGCGCATGATCAGCACGCGGTCGCAGGTGCCGATGATTTCCGGCAGTTCGCTGGAGATCACCACGATGCCGACGCCCGCCTGGGCCAATTGATTGATGATGCGGTAAATCTCGGATTTGGAGCCGATGTCCACACCACGGGTGGGCTCATCCAGAATCAGTACATGGGGCTTGACCTCCAGCAGCCGCGCCAGCAACACCTTCTGCTGGTTGCCGCCGGACAGCGCGCCCACAGTGACCTTGCCCGAGGCCACGCGAATCGACAGCGACTTGATCGCGTCATTGGCGCGCTGTGCGCCATGGGCGCGATCGAGCACGCCACCGGCCCGCGCATCCGGCACGCAGGCGCACACATTGATGTTGTCGGCCACGCTCATGTCCAGGAACAGGCCCTGGGCCTTGCGGTCTTCGGTGAGGTACACCACGCCGGCACCAATGGCGTCCGCCGGGGTGCGCAGTTGGGTCAGCGTCTTGCCCACTACTTCGAGGGTGCCGCTGGTGCGCGGATCGGCGCCGAAGATCAGCCGCGCCAGCTCCGTGCGTCCTGCCCCCACCAGCCCGGCAATGCCCAGCACTTCACCGGCATGCAGATCGAAACTGCAGTGGCGCACGCGCTTGCCATCGGCCATGTCGCGCACGCGCATCACCACGTTGCCGGGGTTATAGGCAGCGTGTTCCTTCTTGTAGAAGCCTGACAGGTCGCGACCCACCATCATTTTCACCAGCACGTCGGCCGACAGCGCCGCACGGGTCAACTCGCCGATATATTGGCCGTCGCGCAGCACCGAGACGCGGTCCGACAGCTCGTAGATTTCGGCCATGCGATGGCTGATGTAGATGATTGCCAGGCCCTGGCTGCGCAGCTGTTTGATCAGCGCGAACAGACGGTCGGTTTCACGGGACGACAGCGGCGTGGTCGGTTCGTCCATCACCAGGATCCTGGCGTGGGCATGCAGGGCGCGGGCGATTTCGACCAACTGGCGCTCGGCAATCGACAGGCTGCTGACCTGGGTGGCGCCGGTGAATTCGGCGCCCAGGCGTTGCAGCACCTCCACGCAACCGGCCTGCATGCCCTTGCGGTCGATGGTCCAGCCTCGGCGCAGTTCGCGGCCCAGGTAGATATTCTCGGCCACGCTCAGGTTCGGGCACAGGCTCAGTTCCTGGTAGATCACGGCGATGCCCAGGGCCTTGGCGGTAGCGGGAGTGAAGCTGGCGACGGGTTGGCCGTCGATGCGGATAACGCCGCCGGGATCGGCCTGGTAGGCGCCGGAGAGGATTTTCATCAGCGTGGACTTGCCGGCGCCGTTCTCCCCCATCAAGGCGTGAATTTCGCCGGGGTAGACCTTCAGGCCGACACTTTTGAGCACGCGCAAACCGTTGAAGGTTTTGCTGATGCCCTGCATCTCAAGCAAGGGTTCAAGGCTCATGGATGAGCTCCTGGATTTATTGTTTTTGTTGTCGAGTGCTGCCGACTCTAGTTTAGATATATTTGCTTACGCAAGCGCTTGCGTTGCCAATTATCCGCAAGGTGAAACGTTTCATCAGCGAAGAAACACGTAAATCATTGAAATGCGGACGCTATTGCGTCAAAAGGCCGGCCTCGGCCATCAAAACGCCATAATCTCTGCTATTGTCCAACAAACTCATGTCCTCATCGTCGCGTTCGCGCGGTCTTCTGTGAACATGTTCTGCGCCATCGCCCTGTGCCGATGGCAGGCCTGAAGTTCACGGATTACCTGGCAATGGACACCCCCCTACCCGACCCGCCCCAATCACGCGCCGAAAAAATCGTCGAGTTCAAGCGCCAGAAAACCTTGCTCAAGACCGGCGCGCTGCAGGATGCGATCTTCAACAGCGCCTATTTCTCCAGCATCGCCACTGACGAAAAAGGCGTGATCCAGATCTTCAACGTCGGCGCTGAACGCATGCTCGGTTACGCCGCCGCCGATGTGCTCAACCGCATCACCCCTGCCGACATCTCCGACCCGGCCGAACTGATTACCCGCGCCGCCGCCCTCAGCCTGGAGCTCGATACGCCGATCACGCCGGGGTTCGAAGCCCTGGTCTTCAAGGCCTCCCGCGGCATCGAAGACATCTACGAGCTGACCTACATCCGAAAGGACGGCAGTCGCTTGTCGGCCATGGTTTCGGTAACGGCGCTGCGCAACCGCCATGACACGATCATCGGTTACCTGCTGATCGGCACCGACAACACCGCGCGCAAGCAGGAAGAAGCCGAGCGCAAAGGCTTCGAACGCGCCCTGGAAGAAAAGAACCTGGAGTTGGAGCATGCCAACCACATGAAGTCGGAATTTCTCGCCACCATGTCCCATGAACTGCGCACACCGCTGAACGCGGTGATCGGTTTTTCCGAGGCGCTCAAGGACGGACTGGTGGGCGACATGAGCGAGATCCAGCGCGAATACATCGGCGATATCTTCACCAGCGGCCAGCATCTGCTGGCGTTGATCAACGACATCCTCGACCTGTCCAAGGTCGAGGCCGGGATGATGGACCTCGAACTGGAACCCGTGGAGCTGGCCGGCCTGTTGGCCAACAGCCTGTTGATCGTGCGTGAAAAAGCCGCCCTGCAGCGCATCCAGTTGACGCTGGACAACCCGCAGGATTTTGGCTGGCTGCAACTGGACCTGCGCAAGACCAAGCAGATCGTCTACAACCTGCTGGCCAATGCGGTGAAGTTCAGTGAGCACGGCAGCACCGTGACCCTGGTGGTGCGTGAAGTCGGGCGTGACCAGGTCGGCCGGGTCCCCGGCGATTGGCCCGTGCAGGGTTTTGCCCTGCCGCCCGGCAGTCACCCGGCATTCCTCGAGCTGAGCGTGAGCGACACCGGTATCGGCATCGCCCCGGATGACATGGGCAAGTTGTTCAAGGCCTTCAGCCAGATCGACAGCAGCCTGGCGCGCAAATTCGAAGGCACCGGCCTGGGCCTGGCGATGGTCAAGCAGTTGACCGAACTGCACGGCGGCAGCGTGGCCGTGGCCAGCCGCGAAGGCCTGGGCGCGCGTTTCGTGGTGTGGCTGCCGCTGCACCGCATTCCGGAGGCCGCATGGCCGATATCCTGATCATCGAAGACAACGAAGCGAATATGCGCCTGGCGCGTCTGCTGCTGGTCAGCGCCGGGCACAACGTACAGTGGGCGGCGGATGCTGAAAGCGGGCTGACCCTGGCCCGCGTACAACAACCGGCGCTGATCCTGATGGATATTCAACTGCCGGGCATGGACGGCCTGGCCGCGACCCGCTTGCTCAAGCAAGACCCGCTCACCGCGCACATCCCGGTGATCGCCCTTACCGCCATGGCCATGAAGGAAGATCGGGAAAAAACCCGCCTGGCCGGTTGCGACGCCTACGTCACCAAGCCCCTGCGCTACAAGGAGCTGTACCAGGTGATCGACACGCTGCTGAACCCGACCATCACACCTCCCGCATGAGTCCTCTCCATGGCCAGCTCACCCGCAACCCTGTTGATCGTTGACGATGAACCCCAGGTCCGCAAACTCCTGGAAACCCTGCTGCAGCATGAGGGTTACCAGACCCTGAGCGCGAGCAACGGCGAAGAAGCCTTGCAGTTGGTGGCGCAGCAGCCGCCCGACCTGATCCTGCTGGACATCATGATGCCCGGCATGGACGGCTACGAAGTGGCCACCCAGCTCAAGGGCAACCCCGTCACGGCGAATATCCCGATCATCATGCTGTCGGCCTTGAGCGAATCCAGCGCGCGGGTCAGCGGCCTGGAAACCGGCGCCGAGGAGTTCATCAGCAAGCCGGTCGAACGCGTCGAGCTGTGGCTGCGGGTGCGCAACCTGCTGCGGCTCAAGGCCCATGGCGATGAGCTCAAGCAACACAGCCTGAGGTTAGAGGAGCAATTGCAACAGCGCGGCGGCGATCACGCCCAGATGAACGTGCACGACCTGGCCCGGCAAGACCTGGAGAACGACCTGCGCCAGGCGGTCGAACAACACGCGTTTGCCCTGCACTACCAGCCCAAGGTCGAACTGGCCAACGGCGAAGTCTGCGGCCTGGAAGTCTTGCTGCGCTGGGATCGGCCAGGCTACGGCGCGGTATCGCCGGCGGTGTTCGTGCCGATCCTGGAAGACCTCGGGCTGATCGTGCCCGTGGGGCGCTGCGTGATCGAGAGCGTGTGCCGACAGATCGCCGCCTGGCAATTGAACGGCCTCGGTGCGATTGAAGTGTCGGTCAACGTCTCGGGGCATCAGTTGATCGAGGGCGACCTGATTGCCGACATCGAGCACATCCTGGTCGAAACCGGCGTTGACGCCCACTGGCTGGAGGTGGAACTCACCGAAGGCTCGCTGATGGAAAACACCGAACACACCATCGCCGCCCTGCAACGCCTGCGCGCCATGGGCGTGAAGATCGCCATCGACGATTTCGGCACCGGTTATTCGAGCCTGGCATACCTGCGTCGCTTCCCCATCGACACGTTGAAGATCGACATCGCATTTATCCGCGAAGTCACCACCAACCCGCAGGATGCGGCGATTACCCGCACGATCATCGAACTGGCTCACAGCTTGAAGCTGCGCGTCGTCGCCGAAGGGGTGGAAACCCAGGCGCAGCTGGCCTTCCTGAAAGAAGCCGGCTGCGATCAGATCCAGGGCTATCTGTTCAGCCGACCATTGCCGGTGGAGACGCTGGAGCGCTTGTTGCAGGATCGGATCAAATCAGCGTGAAACCCTCGCCGGCTTGAGTGGCAACGCGATGCAATCACATTGAACCTGCACCCTGCCGCGGCCCTCAAAACCTGCACAAACCACGGCCCCCGGTGCTCGTTCGATGACATTTATTCTATGGTTGGCCGTACTGGGCGCCGTATTGCTGACCCTCGCCCTCACGTCCTCCTACCTGCGCTGGATGCCGGTGACCACCTCGGCGGTGTGCCTGCTGTTGGGCGTCGCCATAGGCCCCCTGGGTGTGGACCTGCTGGACCTGGACATCAAGGGCTCAGCCCGCTGGATGGAGCACCTGACTGAAGTCGCGGTGCTGTTTTCGCTGTTCGTCAGCGGCTTGAAACTGCGCCTGCCGCTCAGGCACCGCACCTGGCGCATCGCCTTTGGCATGGCCGGGCCGGTGATGCTGCTGACCATCTTCGGCGCCTGCCTGGCGCTGCATTACCTGTTCCAGCTGTCGTGGGGCGTGTCGCTGTTGGTGGGCGCGATGCTGGCGCCCACCGACCCGGTACTGGCCGGGCTGGTTCAGGTCAATAATGCCCAGGACTACGACCCCCTGCGTTTCGGCCTGTCCGGCGAAGCCGGCTTGAACGACGGCACCGCGTTTCCCTTTGTGATCTTCGGCCTGCTGTTCATGCAGCATGGCGGTTTCGATGGCGACTGGTTCGGTGGCTGGGTGCTGAAAAACCTGCTGTGGGCAGTCCCGGCCGGGCTGTTGACGGGGTACTGGATGGGGCGTGGCATCGGTCGTTTGACCCTGCGCCTGCGCCTGATCAATGCCGACAGCACCTTGTCACCCAATGACTACCTGACCCTGGCGCTGATCGCCCTGGCCTATGTCTGCGCTGAAGCCATCGGTGGCTATGGCTTCCTGTCGGTGTTCGCGGCGGGCCTGGGGCTGCGCCAGGCCGAGTTCAAGTCCACCGGTTACGCCCAGACACCCGCCGAGCATCTGGCGCAACCGGTGGTGGGTCACCTGGAGATCGAGCCTGAACGGGCCCTGCATGGCGATGTGAGTCAATTGCAGGATACGCAAATCGCGGCCGGCGTAATGATGGGCGACATGCTCGCCTTCGGCAGCCTGGTGGAGCGTTCCATGGAAGTGTTCCTGGTGACCGTGCTGGGCATTGTGCTGGTCAGCCATTGGGATTGGCGCGCGCTGGCGCTGGCCGCGCTGCTGTTTTGCGTGATTCGCCCGCTCAGCGTGTTCGCCATGCCGTGGGGCAGCCTGATGGACCGTCGCCAACGCAGCCTGGTCAGTTGGTTCGGCATTCGCGGAATCGGCAGCATCTACTACCTGTTCTATGCCCTCAACCACGGGCTGATCGGCACCAACAGCGCCGTGGCGGTGAACCTCACGCTTTCAGTGATTGCGTTGAGCATCATGGTGCATGGTTTGAGCACTCAGCCGATGCTGGTGTGGTACGAACGGCGCACCGCGCAGAAACAGTGAATCCTGGGGCGCGCCGCCGGATCAGTTCTGATCTTTGGTATTGCCGACGTCCGCCGCTTCATCCAGATCGTTGAGCGGCACCTCGGCATCGTCCATCAATGAGCCCGGGTCTTCATTGCCCGGATCGTTGAGTTCTTCGTCCAGTTCTTTTGACATGACTGTCTCCTCTAACCGCCCTGGGTATCGATATCGGCATCGGTTTCAGGCTTGTGCTCAGGCTCAGGCTTGAAGTCCGGACTGTAGTCGTTTTCCTGGGCATCCGGGTCGCTGGCCGGCGTCGGGTCCTTGGGCGCATCGGCGGCGGTGCCGGGCGCCGGCTTGCCGGCGTCGATCGCCGGGTCGTTGCGGTCAGTGGTCTGGGGATCGTGATCTGTGGTCATGGCGCACCTCATTGCAGGCATGCGGGGAATCTGTACCCCGTAAAGCTAAGGCGCTGGGTTAACGGGTGAAGTTCCGTCCGATTGCTCAGCGCAATGGGTTGTCGACCTGGATGTAAAAGGCATAGATGCCCAACACCAGCCAGAACCCCATGAACAACCACGGTGCGCGCATGGAGAACAGCAGGGACTTGCGATAGCCCTTGTGGGTGGACTCCATTTCGGAAAACAGCGGCGACTCATCATAGGCCATGCCCATCACCGGCTCACTGCGCAGCAACTCGCTTTGCTTGTAGTGCCAGTGATCGATGATCTCGTACGCGGCGCGGATGCCGGGCCAGGCATTGAGTGAGCTGAGAATGCCCAGGGCGGCGAGAATCACCGGCACCACCAGGGTGAACAACTTGCCCCACTCCGGGTTCAGGTTGCCCATGCCGGAGACAAAGGCAATCACCAGGAATGACTGGGCGGTGAGGTAGGCGTCGGTGCGGTTGGCCAGGATGCTGGTTTCGTACTGGATCTCGCGACGATAGAAGTCGAGACGGTCCTTGGGCGAACCGAAGATCTTGGCGTTGTGCTCGCTGTGGTCGGTCAACGCCGCTTCCGGGGTGTTGGGCGAAATGATTCTGGGCACGATGCGGCTCCATCCGGTTTCAAGGCTCATTAGAAGAAGCGGACCTGGGTGAAGTTCAAGTTGGTCGCGCACCAAATCAGAGCACCCCCCGCCCCCCGTAGGAGCGAGCTTGCTCGCGAAGATCGTCAACAATGACGCGCCAGTCTGGTTGAACCCATTGCCCGTGCGTTCTTCGCGAGCAAGCTCGCTCCTACAGAGGATTTACCGGTAGCGACTGCCGTTTCCGGCACAGGCCTTGCTTAATCCATTCATCCGCCGGTAAACAGGAGCATTCGTTACCCCCCGACCCAGAGCCGACTCCATAAGAAAGTAAGGACCAGGCCTGTTGGCACCCTTAGCCACAGGCTCATAAGAAAAGCGTTTTTAGCGGCAGTGCCACCCAAGCAAGCTGCCAACCAAGCAAGGCTGGGCACTGACAAGGTACTGGAATGGCTCGATCTTTCTTCGATGAAATGAATGATGCAGACGGCGCCTGCCGTGCGCATTATCAGGATTTCTCCCGCTGGCTGGCCAATACGCCGCCGGAACTGCTGGCCCAGCGTCGCCGTGAAGCGGATTTGCTGTTCCACCGCGCCGGGATCACCTTCACCCTGTACGGCGACGAGCAAGACACCGAGCGCCTGATCCCCTTCGACATCATCCCGCGCAGTATTCCCGCCAGCGAATGGAGCGTGATCGAGCGCGGCTGCATCCAGCGGGTCACCGCGTTGAACATGTTTCTCGCCGATATCTACCACGACCAGCGCATCATCAAGGCCGGCATCATCCCGGCAGACCAGGTGCTGGGCAATGAGGGCTATCAGAAGTCGATGGTCGGGCTGGACCTGCACCGCGACATTTACTCGCACATCTCCGGCGTCGACCTGGTGCGCGACGGCGACGGTACCTACTACGTACTCGAAGACAACCTGCGCACCCCCAGCGGCGTCAGCTACATGCTCGAAGACCGCAAGATGATGATGCGCCTGTTTCCGGAAGTGTTCGCCAGGCAGCGCATCGCGCCGGTGGACCACTACCCCAACCTGCTGCTCAAGACCCTGAAAAGCGCCAGCCGCCTGGACAACCCCAACGTGGTGGTCCTCACCCCAGGGCGCTTCAACAGCGCCTTCTTCGAGCATGCCTTCCTGGCCCGGGAAATGGGCGTGGAGCTGGTGGAAGGCGCCGACCTGTTCGTGCACGAACTCAAGGTATTCATGCGCACCACCGACGGCCCCAAGGCGGTTGATGTGATCTACCGGCGCATCGATGACGCCTTCCTCGACCCGCAGGCGTTCAACCCCGACTCGATGCTCGGCGTGCCCGGCCTGGTGGCCGCCTATTGCGCGGGCAACGTGGTACTGGCCAACGCCATCGGCACCGGCGTGGCCGACGACAAGTCGATCTACCCCTATGTGCCGGCCATGATCCGTTTTTACCTGGATGAAGAACCCATCCTGCAGAACGTCCCGACCTTCCAGTGCCGCAAGCCGGATGAACTGTCCCACGTGCTGGCCAACCTTGCGCAGCTGGTGGTCAAGGAAACCCAGGGCTCGGGCGGCTACGGCATGCTGGTGGGCCCGGCGTCCAGCGCTGCCGAAATCGAGGACTTCCGCCAGCGCATCAAGGCGCGTCCCCATGCCTATATCGCGCAACCGACCTTGAGCCTGTCCACCTGCCCGACCTTCGTCGAAAACGGCATCGCGCCGCGGCATATCGACCTGCGCCCGTTCGTGCTCTCGGGCAAGGAAACCCGCCTGGTGCCCGGCGGCCTGACCCGTGTAGCGCTCAAGGAAGGCTCGCTGATCGTCAACTCGTCGCAAGGCGGCGGAACCAAGGACACCTGGGTGGTGGAGGGCTGAGTATGTTGAGTAGAACCGCCGCAGATCTGTATTGGATGTCCCGCTATCTTGAGCGCGCCGAGAACCTGGCGCGCATGCTGGAAGTCAGTTATTCGCTGTCGTTGATGCCCCAGGCCGGGCGCAGCGATGGGCTCGATGAACTGGCGATGTCGCTGCTCAGCAGCGGCACGTTGGACAGTTACCTTGAGCGTCATCAGCAGTTGGACGCCGGGCGCATGCTGCACTTCTTCGCCCTGGATGAAGAAAACCCGGCCAGTATCTACAACTGCCTGCGCGCTGCCAGGGGCAATGCCCATGCCGTGCGCGGACGCATCACCGCCGACATGTGGGAAAACCTCAACGCCACCTGGCTGGAAATGCGCAGCATCGCCGCCGGCGGCCTGGCGCGGCATGGCATCAGCCATTTCTGTGACTGGGTCAAGCAACGCTCGCACCTGTTTCGCGGCGCAACCTCCGGCACCATCATGCGCAATGACGCCTACCGATTCATTCGCCTGGGCACCTTCGTCGAACGTGCGGACAACACCCTGCGCCTGCTGGATGCGCGTTATGAGATGTTTGGTGAAGAGTCCGAAGAAGTCAGCGACGTGTCGGCACGCGGCTATTACCAGTGGAGCGCCCTGTTGCGCGCGCTGTCCTCGTTCGAAGCCTATACCGAGCTGTACCCGAATGCCTTGAACGCCCGCTCGGTGTCCGAGCTGCTGCTATTGCGCAGCGACGTGCCGCGTTCATTGCATGCGTGCATCGAGGAACTGAGCCACATCCTCGCCGACCTGCCCGGCAGTTACGGCCGCACGGCGCAGCGCCTGGCCGCCGAATTCGAGGCGCGCCTGCGGTACACCGGGATCGATGAGATTCTGGAAGACGGGCTGCACACCCGGCTGACCGACTTCATCGACACCGTACGCGAACTGGCGCGGGCGATACAAAGCTCCTACCTGGAAGTGGTCTAAGCCCCAACACAGTACCAATGTGGGAGGGGGCTTGCCCCCGATAGCGGTAGGTCAGCTACATATAAGCAGGCTGATACACCGCAATCGGGCAAGCCCCCTCCCACATTTGAATGGCGGTGAGTCCCTCAGGTCGTTGGCGACCACCATTTGGGCAACAACTGCCTCACCCGCGCCTCGCCAAAGCGATCATCGATCAACATCACCACACCGCGGTCGTGCTGACTGCGGATCACCCTCCCCGCCGCCTGCACCACTTTCTGGATACCGGGATACAAATAGGTGTAGTCATAGCCCGCGCCGAAGATCGCGCCCATGCGCGCTTTCATCTGTTCATTCACCGGATTGAGCTGCGGCAGCCCCAGGGTGGCGATGAACGCGCCGATCAGGCGCGCACCGGGCAAGTCGATGCCTTCGCCAAAGGCGCCACCCAGTACCGCAAACCCCACGCCCTGGCTGTGCGGGGTGAACTGGTCCAGAAAGGCCTGGCGTTCAGCTTCGGCCATGCCCCGCGACTGCAGCCACAGCGCAATCTGCGGGTGCCGCTCGGCCAGCAGCTGCGCGACTTGTTGCAGGTAATCGAAGCTGGAGAAAAACGCCAGGTAGTTGCCCGGCTGCGTGGCGAACTGCCGGGCGATCAGTTCCACGATGGGTTCCAGCGACGCCTGGCGGTGCACGAACCGCGTGGAGATGCGGTCGACGATGCTCACCTGCAGTTGCTCGGCCTTGAACGGCGATTCGACGTCGACCCAGGCGGTATCCGGCGGTAAGCCGAGCAGGTCGGCGTAGTAGTGGCGGGGGCTGAGGGTCGCGGAGAACAGCACGCTGCTGCGCGCGGCTGTCAACCTGGGGCGAATGAACTCGGCCGGCACCACGTTGCGCAGGCACAGGGTCGAGCTGCTGCGCTTGGCGCTGAACTGGCGTTTGCTGATATCGAAGATGAAGTGTTCATTGAACAGCTCGGCCACCTTGTTAAATTGCAGCGCCTCGAAGTAAAAGGCCTGCAAGTCGCCACTGAGGGCTTCGGGATGGTCGTTGAAATACTCGCCCATGGCGCTGGCACACTGGCTCAGGGCCTGGAGCAGCTTGTCGGGTTTGGCCGCGTATGCCTGATACGGCGCCAGTTGGTCCTTGTGCAGCGCATTCCACTCACGGTTCAGGCGCTGCAAGGGCTTTTTCAACGGCTCGGGGGCGCTGTCGCGCAGCGTCTTGAGGCTGTACTGGTCGAGGCTGGCGCTGTACATCGAACGCGCGCGCTCGACCAGGTTATGCGCCTCGTCGACCAGCACCGCGACGCGCCACTGATTGAGCTGCGCAAGCCCGAAGAGCATGGCGCCGAAGTCGAAATAGTAGTTGTAGTCGGCAACCACCACGTCGGTCCAGCGCGTCATTTCCTGGCTCAGGTAATACGGGCAGACGTCGTGGGCCAGGGCCACCTCCCGCAGGTGACGCTGATCGAGCAGCCGCACCCTGGCTGCCGCCTGGCGGGCGGCGGGCAAGCGATCGTAAAAGCCCCTGGCCAGCGGGCACGAGTCGCCGTGGCAGGCTTTGTCCAGGTGTTCGCAGGCCTTGTCCCGGGCCACCAGCTCCAGCACCTGCAGGGACAGCGCGGGGCTACTGTCGTAAAGGACTTGGGCGGCATCCAGCGCCAGCTTGCGGCCCGGGGTCTTGGCGGTGAGGGAAAACACCTTGTCCAACTGCTGCGGCGCCAGGGCCTTGAGCATCGGAAACAGCGTGCCGACGGTCTTGCCGATGCCGGTCGGCGCCTGGGCCATCAGGCAACGGCCGGTGCTCACCGCCTTGTACACCGATTCGGCCAGCGAACGCTGGCCGCTGCGAAACTCGGCATGGGGAAACGCCAGGCCTTGCGCGTCGCGGTTGCGCGCCTCACGGTGTTGCATCTGCTGGTGGGCCCAGTCGAGAAACAGCGCGCATTGCTGCTTGAAGAAGCGCTCCAGGTCCGGCGCGGCAAAGCGCTGCTTGAGCAGGGTCTCGCCCTCGCCGACGATATCGAAATACACCAGCGCCAGCTCGATCTCATCAAGCCCCAGCTTCTGGCACATCAGCCAGCCATAGACCTTGACCTGGGCCCAATGCAATTGCCGATGGTTGGCCGGCTGGGCCTTAAGGTCGCCGCGATAGGTTTTTACCTCTTCGAGGCGGTTGCTGTCCGGGTCATAGCCGTCCGCCCTGCCCCGCACCTTGAGTTGCTCGTACTCGCCCTCGAGCGCGACTTCGTTCTGGTAATGCGCGCTGCGCCGCGACGCCACCGTGCGATGGCCGACGATGCCTTCCTGGGCACTGGGCGACGGGGTAAAGCGCAGGTCCAGGTCACCGACCTTGGCGGTGAATTCGCACAACGCGCGCACCGCGACGCTGTAGCTCACGCGGGCTCTGCCCAGCGCACATAGCAGACCGTGACCGGCATCTGGTACTCGCCGCAGAACTCCAGCCAGCGCAGTTGGTTGTCCTGCAGGCGGTCGCCAGGGCCCTTGACCTCGATCATGCGGTAGGTCTTCTGCGCCGGCCAGAACTGGATCAGGTCGGGCATCCCGGTGCGGTTGGCACGGATATCCAGCAGCAGCCGCTCGAACCAGTAGCGCAAGTGTTCGGCCGGCAGACACGTCAGGGCTTGCTCAAGCAGCTCTTCGCTGAGCAGGTTCCAGAACACAAAGGGCGATTGAATGCCCCATTTGTCCACGTAACGCTGGCGAATGGTGGTCTTGTAGCGCTCGTCCCGCAGTTGCTCAAAGCACGTGCTGAACAACTCGGTTCGGCGCTGATGAAAGTCCTCACTGTGCAAGTCGGCAGGCCCGCGCTGGAACGGGTGGAAAAACGCGCCCGGCAGCGGCGCGAAGATCACGTCCCAGCACAGCAGGCCGAACAGCGAATTGATCAGGCCGTTTTCCACGTAATGCACCGGCGCGTCGGGCTCGCTCAGGTGGGCCTGCACACAATATTCCACTGACATCAGCGGTTGCGGCGGCGTCAGTGCCAGGTCCAGGCGCGTGACGGCTCGCGGCTTGGCCTTGGGCACTTTGGGCTCACCCAGCTTGCGCCGCAGACGCGGCACTACGCGCAGCAGGTGTTGCTGCTCGGCGGCGCTTTGCGGTGCCTGTTGCGCCGCCACAGCCAATGCCAGGGCCTGTGCATAGGCCTCCTGGCGCTCCAGCACGCGGATCAGCCGCGCACGCGCGCCGGGATAGGCGCAGCCACGATAGATCTGCTCGGCCACGCTCAATTCAGCGCTGCGCTCGCAGTATTGGCCGATCTGGAACAGCAGTTTGGCGCGGCGTTTTTCCAGCCAGGGGTTGTCGGTGTGCAGCGTGGCAATGTGCGCCAACACCGTTTCCAGCGCCTGGCCCGCATCAAAAGCCTGCTGGCACTGGTGCAGGAACAAAAAGCCCTCGACGTCGGCGCGGCTGCGCAACCCTCGGGACTCGGCGCAGAACGCAACCTTCTCGTAGGTGTAGATGCCCAGGTCCGCCAGCACGAACTCCGACCAGTCCTGATACAGGTTGCCGAAAAACATCAGGCGCAGGCGGTCGCACAACGGCATCACCGTCAGGCTGTAGAGCACGTCTTGCAGGTCGGGGCACCAAAGGGCAAAGCTGCGGCTTTCATTGAACTGCGCCGCCAATGGCGCCAGCCAGTCGGTTTTGCGGCCCCTGGGGTGCTCGATCCAGGGCTTGAAGGCCGCGAGCAGCTCGCCTTTTTGCAGCACGCCGAACAGCTCTTCAAAGCCCAACGGGCATTGGTCCTCGACCCAACCGGACGCCAGCAGTGGTTGCATGGCCGCATGCGGGCAGCCGATTTCCAGGTAGTTGAGCTTTGCCCCACGAAAATGCACGCCCTTGCGCATGACCATGCGCACCAATAACGCTTGTGACGCCTTGGGCAACCTGTCGAATTGCTGAATGAACTGCAATTCGTCCGGGTCGAGCAGATCGGCATAGCGCTGCTCCAACCACGCCAGCACTTGGCGGAAGTTGTGCAGGTAATACAAGGGGTCTTCGAGGGGGTGGCTCATGGCACAACGCGGTCAACTACTGGTTATGCATACAGAGTGACGCTGCAAACGGTTTGTTGCAATCAGTAATAGATAAATGGCGCCTGCAACTTTTTGAAAAAAAGCGATCAGATGAGGGAGCTGATCGCGTAACATTTATGCCTCGCAGCCAGACGCTGCGGGACTTTTCAGGGTTAAAGGTAAGGGTAATGAACATGAAGAATTTGGGTCTTCCACTGGTTGCACTCACTTTTCTGGTATTGGCCGGTTGCTCCACGCAAACGGTGGTCACGTTGCAAAACGGCACACAGTATCTGACCAAGGACACACCCAACGCCAAGACCGCCGACGGTTTCTACGAATTCACCGACATCGCCGGCAAGCGTATCCGTATCAAGGCCGATGATGTGGCGACGGTGCGCAAGGAACAATAATTTCAGGCTGGCCTATATCAAATGTGGGAGGGGGCTTGCCCCCGATAGCGGTAGGTCAGCTACATATAAGCAGGCTGATACACCGCAATCGGGGGCAAGCCCCCTCCCACAGTTTTAACCGCGTTCCAATAGTCAGCCGATCATAATCCCCTCCCCCGACACACTGCTTACACCCACCAGCGTCACCGAGTCGGCGCCGAAGCTGATCACCGTATCCCCGCCGACCAGCTTGGCATGATCGCGATAATCCGTGCTGCCCTGCACGTCCGTGAAGACCAGCTTGTCCGTCGCCTGGTAGCCCACCACGCGATCATTGCCAAAGTGCCCGCTGAACAGGAAGGTGTTATGCCCGCTGCTGTCGCGGATCGTGTCATTGCCTTTGCCGCCCTCGATAAAGTCCGCGCCCTTGCCGCCCTGGATCAGGTCGTCGCCGTGACTGCCGATGATGAACGTATCGCCCTTGTGCGCCTCGGCATTACGGTTGAGGTCTTGCACCCAGGTGCTGGCCCGCGCGGGGTCGGACAGGTTGGCGACGATCACCGTGGAGTCGCGGGTCATCTGCTCATAGAAGCCGGAGTCGAGAATGCGCGTCATGCCATCGCCGTAGCCGGTGGGCAAGTGCGACACCCAGGTCGGCAGGTTGAGGATGGAAAACGGCAGCACGTTCCACAGCGATGACGCGTAGTGGTCGTTGAAGCTGACGATATTGTCGGTGGTGGACTCATGGGGTTTGTCGTGCACGCCCAGGGACGACAGGTTGAACGATGCGCCATCCAGCGCACGGAACACCGGGTCATTTTCGTAGCCCACGTTCAGCACCTTGTCACCGCCACTCTGGGTTGGCGAGGCATAGGCCACATAGTTGGCGTCCTTGTAGAAGCCCGACCATTTGCTGTCGCTCAAGTCGGCCATGCTGTTGACCGCCAGCCCACCGAGGCTGTGACCGCTGACCAGCACATCCTGGCCGCCGAGGCCGTGGGCACCGGCGAACTCGGCAACGTTCTTGAGCAAGCCGCCGAAGGCTTCGCCGACGTAGTTTTTCGCGTAGTCCTTGGGCCCGAACGCGGCGAGCAGGTCGCTGATGACATCGCCGATGGCGTCACTGATCAGGTTTTCCCGCGGCCCCGAGGTGCCGCGAAAACCGATGCCTATTTCCTGCAGCGTGCCGGCATCATTGTATTTGCCCAGCACTTCGACCTGGGCCGAGGCGTAGCCGGGTTTTTCGCCAAAAAATGTCCCCCGCGCGTCCACCTTGCCGGTGTAACCCAGGGCGCTTGCGCTGATTGGCGTCCACCCAGCCGCGTGCACCGCGTCAAGGGCGGCTTTTTCCGAGTCCGGGTTCCAGGGGATTCCGCCAATCACCCCCTGGGCATCGGTGCCGCCGATCAAGGCGCTCACCAGCGTGGCCGGCAAGCCCAGGCCCAGGCCGTTGTTCTGATAACCCACGGCAAAACCGTGATCCAGGTTGTGGTACGCATACAGCGTGATCGCCAGCGCATCGGCGAACAGCGCTTTGGAGCCCTCGGTCCCGAGGTTTTTGTAGTCAAAAATACCCATGGCACTGCCTCTCTGTTGTTGGATTTGTCGAGAAAGCGAAACACCTCTTGTCCATCACCCGCTGTAGGAGCGAGCTTGCTCGCGAAGATCGTCAACGATGACGCGCTCTACCTGAACAACCGCGCCGCACTTGAGTTTTTCGCGAGCAAGCTCGCTCCTGCAGTGGTTTTTAACGCGTCAGAACGCCCAGTCCAGGCTCAAACCGACGCCATGCACTTTCTCCTTGCTGGCCAGCAAACCGTTGTAGTCGAAGTTCACCCGCGCATCCTTGCTCAGCGCCAGGCTCACCCGTGCCCCGACCAGGGCGGCATCGCGCACCATTGGCGCGCTTTCCACCGCAAACGAAGGGCCGCCGGAGGCAAACGCCAGGTGCTGCTCGGAGTCCGTGCTGCTCAGGTTGTGCTGCCAGCCCAGCGTCCCGGACACTTCCAGTTGCTGATGATCATTCACGTTGAAGGTTTTCAAGGCGCGCACACCCAGGGTGCTCAGCACCAGGTCGCGGCTGTCGTCGCCACTTTTCAGCGCAGCGGCATCGCCCTTCTCTTTGAAGCTGTCCGTGTCCAGGTGCACGTAGGCCAGGTTGGCGAACGGCTCAAGCGCCAGGGGTTGCAGGTTGATGCGGTACGCCGCCTCGGTGAACACCTGGGTGCTGTGGGCATCGACCTTGGCTTTCTGCTTGCCGCTGACATCGCCGTATTGCAGGTCACGCTTCACATCGGCGCGGTGCCAGCTGTAGGTTGCGCCGCCACTCAGGCGCCAGGCGCCGATTTCATGCCCGGCATAGGCGCCGAAGTGGTAGCTGTCGACCGAGGCACGGCTATGGGTGTCGCTGCCCATGTTCAGCGACGTATCGCTGTAGCCCGCCACCAGGCCGATACGCGTTGCGTCGTCGAGGGCACCGTCCACGCCGGCCAGCATGCCGCCGATGGACGTGGTGTAGCCGGCC
>Ga0105246_10000792_pt1 | contig 17935 bp, 17 predicted proteins | sample KBSM64metaG_FD_99694 | JGI IMG/M metagenome (GOLD analysis project Ga0105246, IMG submission 99694) | Miscanthus rhizosphere microbial communities from Kellogg Biological Station, Michigan, USA - KBS M6-4 metaG | ecosystem: Host-associated > Plants > Roots > Rhizosphere > Soil | place...
CGGCAATGCGTTCCCGCATTCCGTCTGGCAGACGTACGACGAACTTGTCAGCCGTACGGCTGGAATAAATTGCCTGTTTCAATGGGCGCATATATTTAACCGGTTAGTTCAGGGGAGCGGTTTCTGGAATTGGCCGCAAGGATGAGTGTTAAGACAAGGCTCACGACCAAAGTTCAACCCGAATTGCAAAGAGGCCGCATCATGCCTCAGATTTGACATTTCCTTGGCGTCAATTCTGTGACAAATATTGAACCGCCTACAGGCTTTATGCCAGCACTGATTTGCATTTTTGCGGACTGGTTGGAAAAGTTTTTGCTAGGATCGGACATTCCTGATCTTCACGCAAACCTGTCCTGCATCGGGTTGAAGAGCTTGTGCCGGAAGCAATATGGCCTTTTGCCCTCATCTATAAGGGTAGTGGCAGTATGCTCTTTTACTAGCGCGGGGCGACGTAAGGTAGGGAAGGGTTTGAGGCGGGGAGGGCTAGCGCAGCACGGGGTCGAATTTGATACGGCGACCAATGGCGAGCGACACGATCAGCAGGCAGCCGAACACAGCGCTGGCGATAAATGCGAGGGTCGCGCTTTCTCGCATATCGTTACTCAAACCCAGTAGAGCGGTGAGAAGCGTCAGGCAAAGAAATAACCATGCGGATTTGGACATGAGTAGCGCTCTCAAAATACCCAGTGTTCGGATGCTGGGGCGTCTTGCGTGCCTTGGGCCAAGCGAATGGGCGATTGGTCTTTGGCAGTCATCACCGCCAACTGCGGACGTTGCTGCAGATGGTGGGGGACGGGTTGATTGATCTGAGCGGTGTCTTGTAAATCGGCAGGCTGGAAGTGAAAGGTTGCCAGCGCGGCCAGTGCCAATGCGTTGAGGCCAAGCAAAAGGGCGCTGTTCATGATTTCTTCTCCGTATGCCTGTATCAAATCGGGTTAGTAGAAGAACTATTGCAGCTCTCGTGCCAACCTATTAGTTCAATATAAACAATGGCTTGAGGGTCATCCGAGGTTGTGGTGCATTGCAATTTGCAATGATGGCAATTTGCTGGGATGCAATCTGCACGATGGGCGGGGCGAGCGAATGTAGTGGCGGCACCACATATATGGCTGCAGGATTGGCCTACGATCAAAAAGCCAACGGATGACATGACAAACTTTACCGTGGCCGTTAACATGCACGCCGTCCGTCGCTGAGCCTTTGACTCGACGACCGCGACACGTCCCAGTAGCTCAATTGGATAGAGCATCCCCCTCCTAAGGGGAAGGTTGGCCGTTCGAACCGGCCCTGGGACACCATATTATTCAAGGCCTACAGCCGATCAACCCTGTCGGACCAAACATTCGTGACAGCAGGGTGACAGCAACAGTAGGAGGAAGGTTGCAACACCTACGAGGTACAGCCTCAACTGAGCCTTCTTTACCACTACACGAACCAGCATGGCTTGCTGGGGATCTTCTCCTCAAAAAAAACGGTTTGGTCGACCAACGCGCATTTTTTGAATGATCCCACCGAACTCGTTCATGCCCTTTCTTTCGCGAAATCGATCGCTAACGACTTTTTCGACAACGATTACTCCGAGCAATTTGGCGCGATGCTCCATAGGCACGTGGGAACCGCCAGTACATATTTTGAAGATGAGTCCCCTTGCCCCTGTAGCAGCGCCTCCGCCAGCGAGGGAGAAGATTGCCGTCGGCTGGGAGCACTGGATACTTCGCGGCGGTCGTGAGCTTTGAAGTCGACGCCTGGAATGTGAGGTGTAACACTTATCAATCATGTAACATCACCGTTCGACAGCACAGTACGGACGTGTAACGCTTAGGAAGCCCTTTAAAATCAAGCTCTTAAAGATCTTCGTAATATGCGTAACACCCGTAACATGGTTTTTGAAGTGCGTCCCTTACCCCCTGTTGCAGCGACTCGCTCAGCGAGGGAGAGTGCACAGGTTGTTTGGCAGCATTCAGTTGCCTATCAGTCGTCGCTAGGTACGATTTAGCTACCCGGCTACCCGGCTACCCGGCTACCTGGCTACCTGGCTACCCGGCTACCGGACGCTGGACTGCCAAGCGGCTGGGCGCCTGTGATGGGCCTACATGCCGGGGTCGTTTGAACAAGTAATGAAAAAGGCCATATTCATTGGGTATTATTCTATCCAACGTTTCGTGGTATGCATGTGGGGATAAACATCGACAAATGTGGGGCGGTTCTTCACAGCAACACATGTGGCGGACAATCGAAACGATAGCTCGTGATTTTCGTGATTGATTTCTAGTAGGGCGTCACTGTCGTAGATTGGATCAGCCATCCCATTTGGCATTCCACGTGCTTAGTGAAACCATAACAGGGTACGTAGGTATTTTATAGTTCTAACAAAATCAAGGATTGATATGGATCTTTTAGATGTTTTGCGGAAGAAAATTGATGTTCTTGAAGAGGGCGATCATTTCACAGGCCTAAAGGCCGTTCTGCTGCACATTGAAACTGCATTTCGGCATTTGTCCAGAGGACAGGATAGCGATGATGATACGGCATTTACAGATGCCATATACCGAACGAACCAAGCTTTCGAAGGTAGTGTTAAAGAGGCTTACCGCGTCTTAACTGGTCAGGATCCCGCCAAAAAGCGACCTTTCGATATTGAGAATTATCTCGAGAAAAATAATATTTTTCGTCCGCGTGTGTTGAGTCAACTAACAACGTATCGAACAGAATGGCGCAATCCCTCCGCTCATGATTACAAGCTGGATTTCGATGAAAACGAGGCATTCTTAGCCATTGTTTCAGTGTCTGCGTTTTCTTGTTTGCTGCTAGATCAAATAGCTGAGCGCTTATCTTTTATAAAATCTCAAGCTGAAGCAGAGGATCAGAAAGCGACCTTGTTGGCCAGTTTAGAGCCAACCGCTGATGCCGAATTAATTGTGCGAGTCGCTGAGCTTCTAAGCCAGTTTTGCGAAAGTCATCTCCCATCCGCCACTCCAAGTAATAAGTTGAACGAAGTCCAAGTCGTTGGAGCTCTACATGGCTTTCTAGCTTCTGCCGCACCGGAGCTTAAAGTGGAGACCGAAGTAGCTCATCCTCAAAGTAGACTTAGGGTCGACTTGCTAATTCGAAGAGGCGAAGAGCGTCTGATAGTTGAGTTGCGTCGTAGTGCTCGCCACAATCGTGATGTGGGATTACAGCTTCAGCGCTACCTGCAGGCGTTTGAAGTCAAAAAAGGTATAGCACTCCTCTATCCTGAAGCATCCATGCCAATGGCTAAAATTGAACTGAAGTGCATTGATCCTGAAACAAGGATGATTGGCCTGGCGCCATCCGAAATGATCGCGGCCCATTCTTGGGCGAGGATGGATGGTGGGGTAATCACGGAATAACGTTTGAGTTGATCAATTCCAAATCGGCGGCCCTGGCGACTGAATTTAGTCCTAGGAGGAGAAATGCACCGGGGGCCCCTGCGGAATCCAATGCGGCACGGGGTAGGAAACCCGCGGGATCGTGGTAGCGGCAACCACACCAGCTTACTGAAATTTCAATGTTGAAATTGAAAGGATCTTGAAGAAAAAAGGGGATCCTTACCGGAACGGTAACGGTCCTCGGTTTTGTTCAGGATTGCGAACGGATAGCTCGGTCAACTCAGTCAACCAGTCAACTAACTTTGGAGCCCAGCCACTAACGAGATCCGGCGGGTTCTATGCCCCGTGTCTATCCGAAATGCCCAGGGTCCCCAGCGGCTTTCCGATTCATAGGGCAAATGCACTGGTGAACAACAGTTCACCCGGTTCACCTGTTCACTAAGCTGGGCACCTCTCCGCTAACACGATCACGCGGGTTTCCTACCCCGTACTTGTTGAATATCACCTGGGGCCCTGGGCCCCTGCCGATGTCGGTGCTCTGGTCGATCCATCTCCCTTGAGCGTTGTCAGCGGATGGCACCTCTCAAGCGTCGTGACGTTCGGCGACCCAGCATTCGAATTTATGCATTAGTCGATACCAAGCCAGTATTGCTTTCGCTGGTGGCGTTATCATCGATGGGGTGTGGGGGGGAAAAGACGTGTTACAGGTGTTGCGGGTGTTACGAGTGATTTTAACTGATTGATTTATATAGCTTTGTTCGTGTTACACACCGTTCGTCCTTTCATCTGCATCGGGTGTTACATGCCCAATAGGTGTTACAGCAGCGTTTACAAATTTGTGTAAAACCGAATGTTCAGCAATGGATGGTTGTGCGATTGGTTTCACAAGCTGCCTATAGATAAGTCAAAATCAACCGGCTGGGTCAGAATCGCATCGGCGGCAAACGTTTGAGTATCTGATCGAATGCTCCCTGGTTTCGCCAGCCCCGAAAACGTTTGTGCACTGTTGACCACGGACCAAAGCGTTCCAGTATGTCTCGCCACGCAGCACCCGAGCAAAGCACCCAGAGCACGCTATCGAGCATCAGTAGGTCGCTCATAAGGAGCTGCGGTTAAGAGATCGGCAACCAGAGTCCAGGCCTCATCCGAAAGTTCGTAACGCTTTGCCATCACAAAGTTTCTTTCCGTAGATTGCTGGAAACTCTACAGAATCTCAGCTTTTGAGGTGTGTAATTGAGTTTCTCGGGGTTTCATGGTGGATGGCACTCAAGCAACGGGTAGCGAGTCGAGCCATCATTTGGCTATCCCGTCGTCGCCACCTACGTTAGCATTGTGTACTTTACGCACAGCAAGATCGGCTAGGGCTGTGTGTGCACCCGGCAACTCAAAACGCATTCAGATCCGAGCGCTGGCTGGGACTGAGGTTCGGTGGCGCCTGACGCGTCGTGAAGAAAGGATGACTGTGCCAGTGATCAATTTCCATTCGGAGAAGCCGGCTGAACAAGATTTGTTTCCGGGCGGAAGTCATGAGAAGGTCGCGTCCGCAATGCAGGCGTACATTACTACCCCCAATGCCTCGCAGGTGATTGGACTCGATGGTGAGTTCGGATCCGGGAAGAGCTCGATATTGGAGATGCTCGGTAACAAGCTCAAAGCGGCCGACAGTAACTATAGGGTTTGGTTTTTTGACTGTGAGCAAAACTACCAGGGTTCGACCAAAAGTAACTTCATTGAGCTCTTCACTGATCAGCTACTCAAGGACACACGCTTAGGCAGCAAGGAGGCCAACGCGCTGATCCGCAGCAGGGATCTCGCGCTGGGGCGTGAGTTTGAGTACTCGAAAAAAACCACGAGTAACGTGAGCGCGTGGGCGCTCTTGCTGCTTGCGAGCCTGTTCTTCTCTTCAAGTTCGTTTAAAGAAATTTTCAAGCTTGCCCAGCCGACGGCTGAGGTGGCGACGAGTCTATTGATAGCCAATTGGGCCGCGTTCATCAGCCCGGGGGTCGTTTTGATTCTGGCGTGGGTATGCAACCGCGGCAGAGACATTGGCGGTGGAAAGAAGTGGAGTCTGCTCAGTCTGTTCAAGGGCTCAAGCCATGACTATATCAATGAGAAAATTGAGGTCTCCAAGGAAGTCACGCCCCTAGATTTGAAGCGCACGTTAATCGAACAACTGAAGCTGTTACCCAAGCAGCGCTACGTAGTGATCCTGGATAACCTCGACAGACTGCCCAAGGAAAGCCTGCGCAGCGTCTGGAGCGATCTTGAAATCTTCACGTCGGTGGCATCGGCTGAAAACTTGACCGTCGTGGTGCCTTTCTGCTCGACCAAGGTTGCCGCGTACCTGGGCGAGGATGCGGATCGAAAATACGACTCTCGCGATTTCATCGCTAAAAAATTCCCCGTGGTTTTTCGAGCTCCCCCCGTTATCACCTCAGGGTGGAAGGACGGTTTCCGCCAGATGTGGAACCATACCTTCGCCCAGGCCGACGCCTCTACCGCCGAGCATTGCGCGCAATTGCTTCACCGTCACAGCCCAATGGCCAACGGACTCGTCACGCCACGGCTGCAGAAGAAGTTCATCAACGACATCGCTACCACGTCACTGGTAGTCGGCGATCACATCAGCCTGGTGTGTATCGCGTCTCACCTGCTTTTGTGCCGCTATAACGAGTTTCCGGTAGCGGAAATATTGCGCAACGATGGGTTGTCGGAGGATTACAAGGTGCTGGCGAAGCCGGACGAGGCAGCGGCTAATAAGGTAGCCCAGACGAATGCCTTACTGAACGCCGTGATTGGCCAGGATATGAACGCCGGCTGGCAAATCCAGATTCTTCAAGTCCATTTTTTGACGACCAGTGAGATTGCGATCGCAGAGTTGCTCGATGAGCCGCTGCGCCAGGCGATCGAAGCCGCCGATGAAGGTAAACTCCATTCTCTGACCTCACTGTTCGGCTTCACAGACGCTTTCAAGCGTCTCACAGCAACTGGTCTATCACTGTCACAGCTGTTGCCGCCGATCCACGCCGCACACGAGAAGTTTGGGGGGGAGTGGGTGAAAGGGGCGATGCGGCAGATTAACGAAGCTAATTTGGTGCCACTGCCAGAGAATGGGGCTGGAAATGCTGGATTCTATAACACGATTCGTTACTGCATCACCGTGGGCCTCAATGCATCGAACGTAGCAAGGCATGGCGAACAACTGAGAACCTCAATTGAGGCTGCAATCAGCGAACCCTATGATGCGAGCGGCTTTGTCCCGCTCAAGGCTGCCGTGAAAGAGTACGATCTGTATCTGAGTGCAGTGGGGGAGGAGTTTGACTCTATAACCGTTGAGAGGGCCGAGTGCATCATGCACTTGCTTACGCTTATCGAGACACTCCACGTCATCAAACCTCACCACTTCTCGCTCGACTCAGAACGTATCGAGACAGCATATCAACAGCTGGCGTGTACCGAGAACCATCCGCTGAACATGGTGCCCCTAGAGTCCGATCGAGTTATGCCGGCAGTGAAGTGGGCTTTCAGATCCATGCGCCTCGGTGATGGTCTCACGGGCGGAATCAGTGCAACAGACATGCTCACTCTGGCCAAGGAGTGCAGCACAGGTAACGACTCAGCGATCATCAGCCTAGCTTTCGCAGAGACGATCGATCAAATGGTTTTGAACACTGTGGCGTTGCTTCTCAGCATCGACTCCCGCGACATTGTGCGCACCGTCGCAGCCATCGTATACATCCGCAATGAGGACGCCGCCTCGTTAGTCGGTCTTGTCGACATCGAGGTAGTGCTGAAGTCGGAGCTTTTCCGCTCGCTGGCCAACGCCACACTGAAGGCAACTGAACTCCTGACGCTGCTGCTGGGAGACGCGGTCGATGTCGTGGCGCCATTTGTGGCCGATCTCATCATTCACAGAGACCTCAGCTCCCTCAATTCTAAATGGATGCTGAAAAACTACAGTGCAGTCATAGCTGCGATTGAGCCGCATGGCGTTACGCAACAAGCGTTCCTGGATTGGTTCAATAGCTGGGATACCTATGCCGCGAAATATGCTGACCAACCACAGATTATCGACTCCGCATTGGTGGAAGGTTTCTTCACAACGGCCGAGTCCAAATTCTCGTCGTTCAAGCACGCGGCGTTCAAATTCCTGGACTCTAGCGATCGCAGCGAAGAAGACTGGAAAAAACTCATTGGGGAGGCTTCGCCTCAGGTGGTTAGCATCGCGGGCGCCATGGCGCAGAAATCGATTCCCCTGAGCAGTGCTGCGCGGGTGGGTGACGCGATTGTGGCCACCTTGTATGCCTACGTGCATGAGGAGGACGATGCGAACCCGCTTAATGCGGAGATCATGGCTATGATTAATACACTGCTGACGGCACTCGACGAGCAGTCGAGACACGTTATCGGCGGGAGGCTGCGGACACTGTTCTACTCCGATCCTAACAACATCGGCAGGCTGATAGAGGTGATCAACAACTACGCGCATCTTATCCTAGACATTCAGCCGGCCAACAATGACGAAGCCACGCGATTGATCAGGCTGTTGGATTACATCGGACGATATCCTGACGCGACACAGCAAGCGGCAAGCTTCCTGGATAATCGAGCTGATCAGCTGTCCAGGTACAGGTATTCCGACAGCCTGCGTGAAGGGATGGCATCGGTCGTGACCAAGCTTGAAAAACTCACGCCTTCGATTTTCAGAAGATTCGCACGAAAGTCTTGGTTCGCCTCGCTGTTCAAAACAGCGCAGTCAGATCAGGTGGCTGATGAGGCAGAGGAAGAGGCCAAGCAGTAGGGCTCTTTCGTTTACCTGCGCACAGACTGCATCTAACAGAGGTACCATCCCTATCTCTTGTGCGGGTTAAATACCATTGGTGAAACGGATCTGGAATGCGACGGATGCAGGATCATTGGCGGTTATCTGCCAACGGCTGCATCAGGCTGATGAGACTCATGTGTTATTGAGCAAAGCCTATCGGCCAAACCGGTAGGGGAGCGATCCAGTGCTAGGACTGCCGTCCGTCAAGCAGAAATAAATATGTACAGATCTCGGAGATAAGAATAGGCCACCAGTGAAATTGCCATATTATCAATAGTTTTTGCTAAAAAATTGACGAGGTTTACGGCTTGTGTTAATTAGAGTTTAGTGGAGTAGGCAAAAAAACTTGAAAAGTGAATAGTTCAATCGCTATAACCATACGATAACTTAATTCCACATTAGAAATGTAATAAGATATTTATTATAAAGGAGCTTTAGGTGCATAGGATTGTTAAGTCACACCTCGCAAGTTTTGTTAAAAGCTTCGGGCTGGAAGCCGATGATGAGTCTGTTCAGTTCGAAAAATTTACCACCTACTGTGTGTTATCTAATCGCTTTGGATCAGCATTTGATCTTGATGATGTTTCAACCGGACCCGGTGATGAAGGTGTCGACGGTGTTGCGATTATAATTGATGAGTCTGTAGCGGTGTCTACAGACGACACTAAGGCTATTTTCGCTACACCTAAAAGAAATCACGACGTTGATGCGGTTTTTGTTCAGGCAAAAAGGACGGAAGGCTTTGATTTAGGAGATTTCTTAAAGTTTAAAGAAGGCATACTTCGTTTTGCTTCTCAAACCCCATACTTAAATGAAGATCCAGTGCTGATTAACGCGCGGGAGATATTTGATATTGCACTAAATGAAGTCCCGAAGATTAGAAATGGTAAGCCTTCGCTAACTGCGCGGTATGTTTCAACTGGGACCTATCTTAAGCCGGCGGCGTTGGAGACTGCACTTCAGGACTTTGTAGTTCAACTGCGAGATCTGGGTTTGTTTCATGAGATTGATGTGAGGTTTATTGATCGAGACGAACTAACAAGGTTGTGGGTTAGTACGTACTCAAGTATAAATGCGAGCCTTCCTACATTCAGTATTGCAGCGCTGCCGATAATTAACGGAATTGATGAGGCGTACTTGGCGGTAGTAAGGGCTCAAGATTTTGTTAAAAATCTTCTCACCACTGAGGACGGTAATCTTAGAACTCAAGTATTTGAGGAGAATGTTCGATCTTTTTTAGGGCAAGATAATGCCGTTAACCAGTCTATAGCGGCTACGCTGGCTTCTGAGTCAGCAAGCAGGTTTCCTGTATTGAATAATGGTATAACTATTGTAAGTCCCGACATAAAACTCCAAGGCACAACGCTCCATCTAACAAATTACCAGATAGTTAATGGTTGTCAAACATCCAACGTGCTCTTCGAAAATCGCGAAATGCTTAACGATGTAATGGTAAATATAAAGTTAGTTAAAACTCAGTTGGAGGATGTGTTTTCCGATTTGGTAAGAGCAACGAACAGCCAAAGCAAAGTTGAAGATACACAGTTTTTGTCATTGAAGCCGATAGTCAAGCGTGTTGAGCAGTATTTCAACACTTATGAAGGTGCAGACAGTCGGCTGTATCTGGAGCGCAGAGATAGGCAATATGTTGGGCAAGATATACCTGCGACTAGAATATTTACCTTGCATAATGCGGCAAAATGCGTAGCTTCAATGTTTTGCAATAGGCCTGAGCTAGCGTCGCGCTATACAAAACAAATGTATGAGGAACTCACTGATACAATTTTTTCCGATGATACCAAAGAGTCTATTTTCTATGCCTCGTGTGTGACGATGTATAGATTTAATTTGTTGGTATCTAATAGTACCATTCCACAGAACTTAAAAAAACTTAAGTGGCATATGCTCCCAGTAGTTAAATCTATCCTCTGTGGAAAAGAGCAGGTTCATCTAAATTCAAAAAAAGCAATGCAGCAGTCGGAAGTGATAATTGGTGTAATGGGGCAGCATGGCCACAAGGCAACCGAAACCTTAACAAGGGTAGTTGAGATATTTGAAAGTCTTGGTGATATTTCACCGGATAGGATGAAAAGACAAGCGATATTGGCGGAAATGTTGGCAGCTATTTAACTCCGGATTAGAAGCTGGCATTTGATGATATTCTTTTGATCTAACGGTAAGCAGTGGGGGCTATCATTTAGAGATGGTAAATTGTTTCTGCAAATTATGAAGTCATAGCAAATCCATATCGATTTTTGAAAGGTAATAACATGCCGCATCCTGATGGCACACTGACAGATGACGAGTTTACAGCGGTAGCTAAAAAACTTACCGACTTATGGGCCAACAACCCTAATGGTCCACCGAAGTGCCCAACTTGTGGCGCATATGAGTTTTTTATTCATCCGTCACTCTTAGGTAATCGTTCGGATACTGTAAGCATTATGTCTTCGCATACTCGACTTCCAACAGTTGCAAAGTACTGTAAAAAATGTGGCCATCTCACAGAGTACGTGGCCAAAAATTTGGGAATTACGGTTCTTACCGTAAACAATCAATGATATGGAAACTATAGAGCGCGGGCCCGCGCCACCCAAAGGAAGTACAATCGATTTGGTTCACGGAAAAAGAAGGGTTACTGTATACACTTTGGCCGAGGATACTTTGGAGAATCTTGGGACCTTGCAGCTAACTGCAAGTTTATGTTTGGCACTGGGTCTGGCTTTGTTAAGCTTCTCTGCAGGTGCATTCATGTCTATTTCTCTTGCAGGTACTGCTGCTCCTAGTAGTGCGGTCGCAACATGGGATGCTTTGAAATGGACGACCATGCTGTTTGGGTTTTTTTTCTTAGTTGTTTCTATTGTGTCTCAAGTTCGGCATAAACAAAAGTGGAATAAAATAAAAACTGAAACGATCCATGATGATCAAATTGATTGTAGGTAGCCGGATTGATTAGATTTGGCATAGACCGTCCGTTTTGGGGCGAAAGTGGTCATAAGCCCACAGCTGCCACAGATCAGAAGCTGAAAAATCTTAAGCCTTGTTTGTAATGGGAGGATCTAGCGAAGCGGAAGCTGTTTAGGCCTCCGTTTCTTTATTATCCGTCTTTTCTTTTGAGTTGAAGATTAATGAAATCAAGCTCCGCCTTGATTGCATCAATTGTCAGCGTTTCGACTTTAGTATCTTTGTTTACTCTTGCATTGAGCTTTTTCATACCGGCCAGGACGACAATTATCCCGTTCAAATGAAGCTTTCGGGCCTTTAAGTAATCAGGCATCTGTGCGCTGTTCTGTGGTGGTTTGTTCATCGGGGCACCCTTGGTATGCCCGAAACAACCTGTTTCTCGCAGGCTGCCTCGGGGAATGGTTTAATTTAAGCGGCCAAGAGATCAATCAGGCTGTGTTGGCTAGAGCGATCTGAGAGTTCTCGCCAGGTCCAGCTACCAAAACGCTCGCCTAGTTCAGGGATATCCAGCTTCAATAGGGCAACCGGGTCCCGACTAATCAATCTTCGTGCGGCCCACAACTGGCCACCGGTTTCCAGCAGCGCTTTCGCGGCCTCGTTCCACTTTTCTTCTAACACTGTGTTCGCCAGATGAGCCGCATCATTCTCGATCTTGGCGCGTTCTTTTTGTGCCTCTGCGATGTGCAGATCAATCGTCACCAGCTCCTGCTCTAGGGCGTTGATGAGCAGTTGTTGACGGCGGTGATGCTCAGCCGCAGCTATTAGGTTTTTGGCTGCCTTTTGAGCTTCCGCATTAGCGGCTTTCTCGCCCTCCACATCGCCCCAGGCGACAGCCTGCGCATAAGCGGTGGCTGCGTCCGTTTCAGCTTGTCGAGCCTTTGCCATGTCTTCCTGATCGTTCTGGCGCATCTGCTGCAACCGTGTCTCAATGCTGTTGCGCTTTTCGTTGAGCTCCATCTCGTCGGCTTTCCAAGTCGCCATCGCGCTGATGTAGCCCGCAGTCAAGCTCTCACGGTTCGCCAGTGCTTCAAGGCGATCAATTTTTTGATTCAGGATGTGGATCTCAAGATTTCGTGAGTCGATGCGTCTTTTGTGATCGTTGGTTTGATCCTGGACGGCCCTTTGACGGCCCTCCTGGATAACCTCGTGACTTTCCAATGCCGCCTCAAAGGGCACCAGGTCGCGCTGAATGCTCTCCATTTCTAGGGTCAGTTCATCGCGGCGGTCTTTCAGTTCTTGAATAGTGCTCATCTGTATTGTCTCTGTGAATTACGATTGATTAGGATGGTTGAACGGCTGGCGAAGCCGGGAATGAGCCGACGCGACCTCGATCAGCAGGCATGCCATCAGGCGGCCTTGGCCTCGCTTTCATCCGTTCCAGGAACCGTCTTCACCACATAGCAGCGCTGAGGGCCTAATCCAGGCAGGCGAATTAGGCTGTATGCCTTTCCATTGCTTCCCGGCTCGAGCGCGCCCCGTTGCAACAGCTCCTTGTTCACCGCGCTGATGTTCATGCCCTTGAAGATCTCGGCCCTCCAGGCTTCAGGCAGCACGTAGTAGGTGTTGGTGGTGTGCAAGGCGTCGCCCATGCCGTGTTCCATTGTCTTGCGAAAGCCCAGCCGATCAATCGTGCGAGGGCCATGCTCATCGATCTTGGCGGCGGCAGATTCCCAGCGGGTAAAGCGGCTTTCTCCAAACCGCTCGATGACCTGTCTCAGCCGCGCCAAAATCGCATCACCCTCGAAATTTCCGGCACCGCCACGCTCGGCCAGCCACGCATGCAAACACACGCGTGCGGCGGTCGTAGCAGTGCCATCCGGCCAGTCCGTTACGCCGAAAGCGGTGGCCAACTCCCCGGCCGCTGCCGCAAGGCCAAAGCGAAGGTCGGCACGCTGAGCCTGACCACTGGCCGAGGCGGGCAGGTTTTGGGTGATGAACTGTTCTACCGTGCGGCGAACGATCACCGACCACCTGAGCATTTCTCCAGGCGCACACAGTGCGTGCAGGAAGGCGGTGAGGGGTGTGCCGTAGTATTGGCGACACGGGCCTTGAGCGCATCAGAAAGGGCGGCAGCGTCCGCAAAACCGTTCAGCGTATCGAACATGCCGAGGCCTTTGCTCGCATCGGCTGGGACGGCGAGCATGCGAACTTCCATACCCGCTTTCAGCTCCTTGTTGGCGTCTGCCATGTGCTGCGCCAACGTCTTCTCGCCGGTCGAGAGAAACAGTAAGCGCCACTCCTGCACCTGTCGGCCCGCTTGTCCTCGATCATTTGCTCGGGCCTTGCCGGTTCCATTACCAAGCATGTAGACCGTTTCGCCAATAATGCGAGGGTCGCACATGCCGATTTCATCCAGCACCAAGAGCCCGTCTGAGTGGGCGGCGGCGATGGACTCCAAGGCGTTATCTGTCGAGCGCCACGAACGTACCAAGCGCGGCCCGCCATAAACCGAGGCAGCGACTTGCAAGTGAGTGGTCTTGCCCCCGGAACTGTCGCCATACAGGTGGAAGCCGCCAGACTCATGCCCTAGCAGGTTCAACAGCGGGCCTGCAAAGGCCACAGAGACGACAAACGCTAGGCGGTGGTTGCCAACACACAGCGCGCCGATTTGTTGCTGCCATTGCTCCAGGGAGCCCGCTTCGTTTATAGGTGGTAACTGCGCCCCAGCTTCATAAAAATGCAGGTGTTCGACGTGCGAGCCGATCTGTCGTTCGGGCAATAGGAACGCATTGTCGTGCCAGCCCAAGCGCGTCACCAATCGTGCGCGCTGGGCGCTATCGAAGCCGCCGAGGTAGCTCTGCAAGTCATTACGTGCGTTACGTCCCGACCGGCTTCCGGCAAGGCGTAGGCCCATGTCTACCAGCGGTCCGAGAACGTCCTTGCCGAAGTCGCCGGTCATGGTTCGGGCCGGGATATTCCAGCGCTTTTTGGCGCCGTCCGGGTCATCGAACTCCACCAACAAGCCCCAGTTGTGGCCCTTGTCGTCGCGAGTACGGGCGATGATTTCGAGAGGCGAGCACACGGGACGCGCCTCGCCATCATCGCCGGAATAAAACACCCCTTCAGGCGTCAGGCGAAAGCCGCCCGGCAACAGGTCATTTTTTGATTTCGTGGGGCGTTTTGCAGGTGCCTTAGCCTTCGGTTCTGGGGGCTCAGTGGGCTCAGCAACAGTGCCGAAAAACTCGCCGTTACGCACCAGCTCGGCGACGTGGTCAGCGGCCCAGCCTTTGGCTAATGCGTCTGCTGCATCGTCGCCGTCTGCCCATTTTCCACCTTTGACAAGTGTCGGCTTTCCGCCTTTGCTGCTGGGCTTGAGCTTGAACACGTCGAGCAAGATTCGTTGCACAGAAGCGGCGCCCAGCTCAATCAACTTGAGCTCGATGACGTCCATGCAGGCCTTGCCGCTGGCATCGTTATCCGGCCACAGCACCTCAGTGCGCCCTTTGAGTGGCGTCAGGTCGGCCTTGTGCCAAGAGTTGGAACCGTTCGGCCAGCAGGTGGCGACGTAGTCGGGCATCAGTTCAGCGGCAGCGTCAGCGGCTTTTTCACCCTCACACAACACTACGGGCGCATCGGCGTGCTGTGCCAGTTCATCCAGGCGCAGCAGAGGCCGAGGCTCCGGTAATCCTTGCCAGCGCCATTGTGTGGTTTGCCCATCGGAGCGCTTGCACCAGGTCAACGGCGCAAAGACCTTTCGCGACTTGCCGTCTTCATCGGGGCCCAAGTCGAAGCGATACAGCGCCATGACCGGTTGGCCATGTGCATTGCGATAGATCCACACTTTGGACGGAACACCGTGTTGCCGATGTTTGGCTGGGCACTTGTTCATGGCCTCGGCCGGGATCGGCTGAATTGCGATCCACTCCGGCGTAGCGCTCTTGGCCGGCGCGCTTTTGGTAGTCGCAGAACCTGCGGAAACACTGAGCAGATCCGCCAGCTTTTTGCAGGCCTCAACGTCCGTGCCGCCGTCGATGTAGCGCACTAGGTCGATCAGGTCGCCGCCCTTATCGCCGGTGGCAAAATCCGCCCAGGTGCCTTTGCTCAAATTGACCTTAAGTGAGCCCGCACGTTTGTCCGTGCGCGTGGGATTCGGTGCGGTGTATTCCTTGCCGCCATCAACACGTTTGCCGTTTGGCAGCCAGTGAGTAAGGACGTGTTCGATATTTTTCAGGGCGGCATTTTTTACGTCGGCAAAGCTCGGACGTTTTGAGTTGTGGCCAGTGCGTTGAGTCATAGGGCGGTCCTTGACTCAAGCAACGCCTCGTTCACGTCGTCGATCAGTGCCTTGGCCATCTCGCCGAGGTAGAACGCAGGCCAACTAAAGCGCTCGCCCGCATCGCTGATGGCGGCGTCGAGGATCAGTTGATTGGCGTGGTGCAGAATCTGGGAGACGGCTTCAAGTGCGTCCTCTAGCGGGATACCGGCATTCACCCGAAACAGGTTTTGGCCGTTACCGTTGGCAGGAGAAAACTCGGAGCGTCCAAGCGTGCTGTAGTGGGTCACAGAGCACCGCCTTTCTGGCCTATCGGCACAGAGGAGGCATCACCGTACATGGTGAGTGTTTTGATCAAGCTCAAGGTACCGCGCACGTCCCAAATAACAGACGACAGCACGCGGTTGGAAAGCAGGGGTTTATCGCCGTCTAAGTGATCTTCCAACAGCATGAGCACCGAGTCGGCGCGGTCGAGCGCACAGGTGATGGCGTCGATAGGCAGACCGGCTTCGGCGTCTTGACTGACGCAGAGCAGATCCTCGGGAAGTGCAAAGCCTGGGAGCATGCTCATCGGGCATCTCCTGAGGTTCCCAAGTCTTCATGTTTTTTTTGGGGAGCGTAGGTGTGCGTCCCTTCAAAGGAGTAACTATCTGGCTTATTGCGAATGGGGCGTGGCACTTGAACTCTACAGGCACCATGAGTACGAAGAGTTTCAAGATCAACCAAACGTGTTGTGTTCAACATATTGCGTTGGCCAAGAATTACGCCCATGCGGTCTAACAAATGGATGGTGATATGCTTAGGGGGTTGCATTGCGGTCTGCTCAGATTTGCTGTGTGACAGTCGGGTCAGTGGTACGAACACTGACTCGACACCTCTTTCTGCTGAGGCCGGTTCTAGGACCAGTCTTATAGGGGACGTCCCAGCAAAATTTGCCCCCTCGACTGTTACCGCGTTCACAGGGAGCCTTCCTTTGCCGCGCGTTCAATCCAAGCCTTGAGTTCAGCCATCAAAATCAGACGGCGTCGCCCGAGTTTGAAAGCCTTAAGGTCACCAGAAGCTATGAGTTCATAAACTCCTGATCTTGAGTAGCCAACCACGCGGGCTGCGTCCTCCACGCCAACTGCAAGAGGTGCGATGTGTTCGGTGTTGTTCATTAGCTTGTCCTTGATCGATGGTGCGGACTGTACGATACTGGTCCGGACGTAAACATCCTATTTGTAAGTAACATGATCTGAAAGCAAAGCATTTGTAGACATTTAGAGGCGTGTAAATGGCAAATCGTTCGAAGAAGGTTGTTTTATCGGCTAGGGTCGACCCTTACCTTAAAGCTGCGCTTGAATTGCTGGCGGCATCACGCAACGAGAAAATCGTGAAGATCCTGGAGTCATGCCTTGAGAATGGGATGAATGACAGGACCATTACTAACCCGTTTAATGCTCCGCGAAAGGATTTGGGAACAATCAGTTTTATGGTCGCGTTCACTGCGATCTGGTCGGAGAATGAAACTCTCTACAAGCTGCGCGCCGGAACGCTTGGGCCCGATTTCGCCGGGGAGGAATTATCGATGGTCGCTATGTTTATCAATGGCGATAAGTATTTTGATGGGGAGTTCGATGTTTTCGGGGATTTGAATGGTTCGACAGAGACGTTTGGATTCACACCGAGAATGCAGCCTCGGGTAGACCTTGCTTTGGTAGAGAAGGAGTGGCCAATTGTTGAGGAATATGTGAGGTTTCTGGCAAATAACAAGCCGCTTCAGCCGGGCTATGCCGATTACAAAAATATGCGAGCTCAATCTCTAGCTAAATGAGTTCAACCGCCGCGGCTTTTGTTCCCGGAGCCAAGTGGGCATACCTGAGTGTCATCTTGATATCGGTGTGTCCTAGCAGATCCCGTACCGTGTTGAGCGGTACGCCAGCCATTACCAGGCGTGAAGCGAAGTCGTGCCGCATATCGTGCCAGCGGAATCCGTCGATCTGCGCCCGCTCAAGCAACTTGAGCCAGGCGCTTTTGACGTCCTCAAATCGACCGCCGCCCTGACCTGGGAACACATACGGCGACTTGCTCACCTGCTTCTTCCAGGCTTCCAGCACACCAACGGTCTCCTTGTTCATCGGGATGTGGCGCGTATCGCTTGTCTTAGTGGTGGCCCCGGCGACTGTGATTGTCTTCGTGTCGAAGTTCACCGCTGACCATTTCAGGTCGAACAGCTCTCCGCGCCTCATGCCGGTATTCAACGATACCAACACCATTGGTTTCAGGTGATCGGTGAAGGGCAGTTGCAGGAGGCTTGGCAACGGCTCTCTGTGGCGCTCCGTCCGCCAGGTGTTTGCACTCTCACGCTCGGCCCTCATTTCATCCTGTCGAGCGTCCAGGGCATCGCGTAGACGCTTGATCTCGTCAGCAGCCAGGTAGCGAATCACCCCTTTTGAGTCGACTTTGAGCTGTTTCAGCTTAGCCAGAGGATGCTCGTCGATGTAATCCCACTCGACCGCCCGGCTGAATACTCCGCTGATAGAGCCCATTTTCCGGTTGACCGTGGAGGGCTTGTTGCCGGCCTGCATCCATCCTGTGCGGATC
>Ga0105246_10000795_pt1 | contig 17899 bp, 18 predicted proteins | sample KBSM64metaG_FD_99694 | JGI IMG/M metagenome (GOLD analysis project Ga0105246, IMG submission 99694) | Miscanthus rhizosphere microbial communities from Kellogg Biological Station, Michigan, USA - KBS M6-4 metaG | ecosystem: Host-associated > Plants > Roots > Rhizosphere > Soil | place...
GAGGAATCATTGATCATCACACCGCCGGCGTCGAGCTTGTCCGCCGCATCGAGGGCTGCATTCAGGGATTCGGTGAAGATCCCGGCATGGAGGCTGAACCCAATCCCGTTGGCCATCGCGAAGGCTTCCTCCACCGCATCGAATGCCTGCAGCATCACCACCGGGCCAAAGACCTCCTCCTGCCACAGCCTGGAACCGGTAGGTACGTTTTCCAGGACGGTGGGGTGGAGCACGTTGCCTTGGCGGAGATTGCCCGTCAGGCAATGGGCCCCGGCAGCGATCGCCTCATCCAGCTTTTCCTTGACCTCCGCCAAGGCGCGCGAGGTGATCATGGGGCCAATATCGGTGCCTTCCTCCATGGGGTCGCCGGCAACCAGGAGCGAAGTCCGCTGGAGGAAGCGACGGCGGAATTCGGGATAGAGCGGCCGCGCCACCAGGATGCGCTGGACTCCAACGCAGTTCTGGCCCGCCGCCCAGAAAGCACCGGACACGCAGGCGTCCACGGCGGCCTCAAGATTTGCATCGTCCAGGACCAGCACCGGAGCATTGCCACCCAGGTCCATGGACAGTCGCTTGAGCCCGGCCGAGCGGGCGATGCTTTCACCGGTGGAGAATCCACCGGTGAAAGACACCATCCGGACGTCCCGGCTCCGGATGATTTCCTCTGCGAGCTCCCGGCCTCCATGCACCACCGTGAGCACGCCCCGCGGCAGTCCGGCGTCTTCAAGGGCGCCCGCCAGCAGCTGGGCGGACAAAGGTGTCAGCGCGGACGGTTTGAGAATGACGGCGTTGCCGCCGGCAATGGCCGGGCCCAGCTTATGTGCCACCAGGTTCAGGGGGTCGTTGAAGGGCGTAATGGCCGCGATAATGCCCAGCGGTTCGCGGGAGAACCATCCCTGGCGGTCCCCGGAGCCTTCAAACGAGTCAAAGGGGATGACTTCACCTGCATTCCTCCGGGCCTCGGCAGCGGAAAGGCGCAGGGTGTTGACCGCTCGAAGCACTTCCTTGCGGGCCTGGCGGATCGTCTTTCCGGCCTCTGCTGTGATGGTCCGCGCGAATTCCTCACGCCGCTCCTCAAGTGCCGCGGCCGCGGATTCCAAAATCCGGCCACGGTCGTGGCGGGACAGCCTGCGGGCCTCGGCCGCGCCTTCCCGGGCTGCAGCAAGAATCCCGCCAACTTCGGAGGGAGCAGTAACCGGAACAACGCCGAGCAGGCGGCCATCATAGGGACTGGTGACTTCGCAGGCGGCTTGCAGTGTTTCAAGCATGTGCGGCCACTCCTGCCTTGGCAGCATGGATGGCGATGATATCCGAAAGCAAGGCGTAGGCGGTTTCCACCCTTCCGGCCCCGGGGCCGGAGACCGTCACAGGGCCCAGCAGGTCCGTGGTGAACGAGACGGCGTTGGTAGCGCCGGAGACGCCAGCCAGTCCGTGGCCAAGCGGCAAGGCAACGGGTTCGACACCTGCGCTCACGGTACCGTCAGGGTTCCGCTTGGCCGAGCCCACCAATTTCCAGCGCCTGCCTGCAAGCGCCGCATTCTTGACTTCCTTCGCGGACAGTTCCGAGATTCCCCGCCGCGTGACGTCGCCGAGGGAGATGCCTGCGCCAAGGAGCTCATTCGCGAGGATCAGGACCTTGAGCTGAACATCGAAGCCTTCGATATCGGCCGCCGGGTTCGCTTCCGCGTAACCCAACTCCTGGGCCTCCGCAATGGCCTTGCCCAACTCCATCCCGGTTTCCATCCGACCCAGCACGTAGTTGCTGGTTCCATTGAGGATGCCCTCGAACCCGGCCAGCCTGAGGCCGGCGAACATCTTCCGCGCCAGGCGGATGACAGGCGTGCCACTCATCACCGCGCCTTCGAATTCGAAACGGACGCCGTTGCGTTCGGCCAGTGCGGTAAGTTCCGGGCCACGCAGTGCCACCGGCCCCTTGTTCGTTGTGCAGACGCTCTTGCCCGATTCCAACGCCCAACGTACGTGGGAGACGGCTGGTTCCCCGTCTTCCGGGTTGGTGAACGTAGCCTCACAGACAATGTCCGCGCTGCAGGTGCGGATGACATGTTCGTTGTCCGGCGTGACTGATCCGCCATGGTCGGCGAAGGTATCGCTGCCGCCTCCCAGCCGCAGGGCCATCGAAAGGTCGATGCCGCCGTCCTTGACCAGGGAACCGAGCCGCAGGTCCGTGATCGCGACGACCCGCAAGCCAAAGCCCAGTTCGCTCTTCAGGGAGTCTCCACGGTCGTGGATCAGCTGGGCGAGGGTTCGGTTGACGCCTCCGAACCCGATCAACGCGATGTCATACGTGGTCATGGTTTTCCTTCGTGTCGAGATGGTCTGTGCTCCCATCGTGGGGCCGGCGGCTGTCCGTTGGACCATGTCCGACAGCCCGAATGCCTGGTCTGAATGACCAAGCTGCAGGCAAAAAGACATAGTGACCATCCGCGAGCGATGTGCAACATAAGCAAGTTCACATGTTTTTGATGACTAACAGGCATACGCCGTGTTACTTTCGTCACGATTGGCGCGCTATTCACACCCCGGCACCAACCCCGACACTGGAGGCACCCTTGCAACCTTTAACTCCACTCAAGCCAGCCGTCCGGCAGGACGGACCACCCGCAGCAGAGTCCGGCCTGCGCCGCTCCATGGGGCCCAGGCACCTGATCATGATCGCCATGGGCGGAGTCATTGGGTCCGGATTGTTCCTCAGCTCGGGCTATACGATCTCGCAGGCCGGACCGCTGGGCGCGGTCATCGCGTACCTGGTGGGAGCATTCGTGGTGTACCTCGTGATGGCCTGCCTGGGCGAACTTGCCATCGCCTACCCGGTATCCGGCGCCTTCCATATCTACGCGTCACGGTCCATCGGCCCGGCCACCGGCTTCACTACAGCGTGGCTTTACTGGCTGTGCTGGGCGGTGGCCATTGGCTCGGAGTTCACGGCGTCCGGATTGCTGATGCAACGGTGGTTCCCGGATGTGGAGGTGTGGGTGTGGTGCCTGGTTTTCGCCGCCTTGCTCTTTGGCCTGAACGCCGTCTCCTCGAAGTTTTTCGGGGAGTCCGAGTTTTGGTTTGCCATCGTGAAGGTCGCCGCCATCATCGGCCTCATTGTCCTTGGCGGTGCGGCGCTGCTGGGATTCCACCCGCTGAGCCAGGGCGGCGACCACCCGCTCCTGTTCGAAAACTTCGCCACTGAAGGCGGGCTGTTCCCCAACGGTTTCACCGGCGTCCTGGTAACGGCCCTCGCAGTCTTCTACGCGTTCTCCGGCTCCGAGTTGATCGGTGTTGCCGCCGGGGAAACCAAGGATCCGGCCTACAGCATCCCGAAGGCCATGCGGAGTACGGTCATCCGGCTCCTGGTCTTCTTTGTGGGAGCCATCGCGGTCATTGCCGCAACCATTCCTTTCACCGAGGTTGGGCTTGATGAAAGCCCGTTCGTCACAGTCTTTTCATCCATCGGGGTCCCGTTTGCCGCGGACATCATGAATTTCGTCATCATCACGGCCCTGCTTTCCGCGGGCAACAGCGGCCTCTTCTCCTGCGCCCGAATGCTGTACTCCCTGGCGGACGAAGGGCACGCACCGCAAGCCTTCAAGAAACTGACGCGGCGGGGAATTCCCCTGATCGCCCTGTCCGTCAGCATGCTAGGCGGACTGGCCTCCCTGATCAGCAGCGTCGCCGCACCGGAAACGGTGTACCTGGTGCTCGTCTCGGTGGCCGGATTTGCCGTGGTCGGGGTCTGGATGTCCATTACCGCTTCGCACTTCTTCCACAGGCGGGCGTTCGTGCGGAACGGCGGGAACGTGGCCGGGCTATCCTACAAGGCTCCCCTCTTCCCCTTGGTACCCATCCTCGCCTTCTCCCTGTGCCTAGCCTCGCTGGTGGGCATCGCCTTGGACCCCAACCAGGTGGCCGCCCTGTACTTCGGCGTTCCCTTTGTCGCAGCCTGCTACGGATTTTTCCACTTCAAGTACCGCGCAAAGACGGCGCCGGCGGCCTGAGCCGCCCCCACCAAAGCGGCGGCCGGCAGCATTTGTTGCCGGCCGCCGTCGTGCATAACTCCCGGCCCCGGCAACTGTGTGAGGATAGGCTGGTTGCCAGGGCGGGAGGAGCAGCAGCAAATGGAGACTTCCCCGGAGGCGTCAACCATGGCGCAGGGACTCAGAATCGTACGGCTCGTGACGGAACGCGAAAAGTCCGGCAGGCAGCTTTTGGGTGTTTCGCAGCTTGCCGCCGAACTGCAGCTGGACCAGAGCCGGGTTTCCCGGCTGACACAGGAACTGTGCGACATCGGGTTGCTGGAGCGCGCAGAGCGCGGACCGTTCAGGGCAGGCCCACAGTTCTTTGGGCTCGCGGCTTCCCTCAATAACGGCTGGTACCGCGAGGCCCGCACCGAACTGGAAAAGCTGGTCTCATCCTTGGGCCTTCGGGCCCGCCTTTCAGTCCGCGTTGGTTTCCGGGTGCTCCTGGTGCGCGCGTCCAGCAATGACATGGCGGCCGGAAGTTTCGCCTATCCCGGAATGATCACCCCGGTATGGTGCACCGGGGCCGGCAGGGCACTGTTATGGGACCACAACCGGAAGGGACTCGAAGCGCTCCTGCAGGATGTCAGCTTCATCGGCGTGGGAGGTCCGCAAGCAGCCCACTCAGTGCCGGAAGTCTGGGAGCTGATGGCCAGGGACCGGCTGCAGGGCTATGTGGCTGCTGCCGAGGAATTCGAGCACGGTATCCATGAGCTCGCCGTTCCAGTGCGGGATGAAAATGGCCGCATCACAGCAGCGTTGAGCGTCCTCGGGCAGCGCCAGCAATTGCGGGACAAGCCGGGCCGCGTCGCGGCGGCGCTCTTGGATGGCGCCGCGCGCCTGAGCGGCGTGCTCTGAACGGAGCCCGCTAGGCGTGTCCCAAGCGGGACTGCAGCCAGTTTCCTTTCTCCACCAAGGCGGCAGCGCACTCCTGCTGTTTAGGCTCAAGGCGTGATTTCGGGCCCACTATCTGGAGGGCCGCAACAACGTCTCCCTTGAAATCCCGGACCGGGACCGCCAGTGAGTACAAGCCGGGCTCCGCCGCTTCGTCCACCACCGAGTAGCCGCGGGAGCGGGCGGCTGCAAGACGCTCAAGGAAATCATCCACGTCAACGGGCGTGTTCGGCCCGTGACGGACGAAGTCCACCTGGGAAAACATCGTGCGCACCTCGTCGTCGGACGCTTCCCACAACAAGGCTTGCCCCGCGTCACTGCAGTACGCCGGGTAGGGGCGGCCGATCCAGGAACCGACGAGTTTGGTGCTGTCGGGGACGCTTTCGGCGATGGTCACGGTGCTGTCACCGCTCAGCACACCGAGGTAGCAGCCTTCATCGGTATCCCTGGACAGCGCGTCGAGGGCGGCCGCACCGTCAGTGGTAAGCCGACGCCGGGTGAGCACCATGGCATCGGTCATCACGGACCAATCGGGAGCGAAAGTGCGGTACGGGGTGCGCTGCAGGAATCCTTCCTGCTCGGCTGTGCGCAGGCTGCGTGAAACCTGGCTGCGGTCCTTGCCCAGATCGGCGGCAATCTCCGCGACTGTCCCGCCGGGAAGGCCCTGCGCCTGTCTGGACGCCGCCGCCAGCACGGCCATGATTCCACGGCCCATGCTGGAGGTCTTTGACATGGACTCGATCTTAGACGACCCAAACCGGCGCAGGGGCCACCTCAGGAAATGGCAAATACCCTCGCCGGGAACCCGCTGCCTCCCAAGGGCTTGGCCCATGAGGCAACGATTACCGCACCTGCTTCAGGAAGCCCACCAAGATTGGCCAGCAGTTCGATCTGCCAACGGTCCTGGGCCAACACGTAGGTTTCCAGGCTGAAGTCCTGCCGGGACGTTGCCTGGCCCGGATCGGTGTCCGTCTGTTCGTGGCCCACTGCGGCAACGGCGCGCTCCTCGATAAGGAAGGAAAGCACCTCACTGGACCACCCCGGAGTATGGCTGATGCCCTCCGGATCCCGGTTGGCCATCGCTTCAGGGTCCGGCCAGCGGCTGCTCCATCCCGTGCGCAGGGCCACGAAGGCCCCCTCGGGGATGGCACCGTTGCGTTCCTCCCAGAGCCTGACGTCCTCCATCGTGGGGGTGGCGTCCGGATTCGCGAGCACCGCGTCCGTGATGTCCAGGACCACCAGGGGAAGGATCATTTCCCGCACGGGGATATGGTCCAATGTCCTGCCGCCCCGGATGAAGTGCGATGGGGGATCCACGTGCGTTCCCCATTGCCCGATGATGGAGTACCGGTGCGCTGTGAAGCCGTCCCCGCGCTCAAGGTCGAACACGGCCTCGCGTGTTTCATCCGGGAACGCCGGGAAGTGTGGCTGGCCTGGGTGGAAGGCGTGCGTCAGGTCCGTGAATGCCCGCCCGTCAAGGCTTGCCTTCAGTGATTCCCACAATCCGGTGGCCATCGTTTCCACTACGCGGCCTCCCCTTCAAGCTCGCCGGCCCGGCGGTGGGCAGCGATGGTCACTGGCCCCGTCAACTCGATGACCGGCAGTTCCCATGGGTGGATTTCCGCCAACTGGTCCATGAACCCTTCAACAGCATCGTCGGAGAGCTGGGCGTCGAAGTAGGTGGTGAAAACAAAAGTGGGTGAGATGGTCCGCTCCCCGACCTTTCCAAGTGTTGGCGTGGCTCCCTGTGCGCAGGTAAAGCCCTCGAAACCAACAGTGGACTCAAAAACGTGCTTGTAATTTCCGAAGTCACCCAGATCCTGGAACTGCTCAACGGCCTGCAGGAGCGAAGCAACTCCCTGGTCCCCTGACAGGGCGCCCAGGTCTCCCGCCGTAGCCCGGTTGAAGGTTTCTGCGCTGATCGGCCAATGGACCCGGAGTTTACGGGCTGCCCTCATTTGGATACTCAAGGAACTCTCCTTCTGTGTGCGTGTTGCATGTCATACTCGCACAGCCAAATGGGCATTACAAGCATAACTAAGTGCTAATAATGACCATTTCATGACCCGTTGCCGGTTCGCGCGTATCCGGCACTACACCCGCATCAGCAGCGCCCCGGGGTCCACCCGGGCCGTAAACGTCGATGCCTTGCCTTCATGGTCGCCGTCGAGCTGGAAATCGTCGGGTTCGTCCAGGCCGACCTCCACGGACGTACCCCGGAAGTACTCCACGGAAGTGTCCTTGCTGCGGCCCTTGCCGATCACGCCCGCAATCACCCCGAACCAGCCCAGCTTTCCCGGCGCCACCACCATCAGGTCGAGGATGCCGTCGTCCACCGCGGCGCCGGGGAAGATTTCCACGCCGCCCTGGATCCTGCCGCAGTTGCCCACCATCACGCTGCGGACCCGGCGGCTCACCACCGGCTCGCCGGCCACGCTGATCTTCGCCTTGATCGGCCTTCCCTGCAGGTTCCGGATGGCGGCGTCCACGTAGGCAAGCCAGCCCACCTTGTCCTTGAGCTGCGAGTCGGTGCTTGCCATGACGCTGGCGTCGAAACCGAGCCCGGCCATCACCAGGAATACCTGTTCGGGGCCGCCGTCACGGGAGGAACGGACCACGTCGATCTTCCGTTCCTGCCCCAGCAGAGCAGCCTCCGCCGCCCCCTCGACGTCCGCGACGTTTACGCCGAGGTTCCGCGCCAGCAGGTTGCCCGTGCCCAACGGGACCAGCCCCATCGCAGTGCCCGTGCCGGCAAGTACTTCGGCCACGCAGCGGACGGTTCCGTCGCCGCCGGCGGCGATGACGACGTCGACCCCCGCCGCAAGTGCCTCCCGTGCCTGCCCGGCGCCTGGGTCTTCCGCCGTGGTTTCGAGCCACAGCACCTCCTCCCAGCCATGCCTGCTGCCGAGCCGGGCGACGATGCCGCGGATGTCCCGCCCGGCAGACTTGGAGGGGTTGATGACGACGGCGGCCCGCATGCTACGGGGCCAGCTCGCCGGCCCGGGCCCAGCCCAGCGCTTCGTAGCGGGCCGCGGCTCCTGCGTCCACAGGAGCATAGACAATGTCCGCGCCCTCGACGAAGGCTTCCTCCGCCAGCCGGGCCAGCACCACGGCTTCGTGATCGGGCGCAAGCTCGTCGCCTTCCACGGCTCGCACCGGTCCCAGAACCGCGAAACCTTCGCCGAACGCCACCCGGCCACGCGCCACGGGGCGGTCGAAGCGGACCAGCTCCACGACGTCGTAGTCCTCCAGGGGCGCCTCGAGCACGCCGAATTCGGACGCCAGCGGCGGCGCGCCGTTGACCTCGCCCGGCGGAGCGGTCATGAGGATGCCGGCCGGCGGCGTTTCCTCGCCATCGTTGAGCCGTGCCCAGAGGGGCTGCCAGTCGTGTGCCTTCTTGTCGGATGCATTGTCCGGTGCGCTCATGCTTCCGACCCTACCCCTCGCGAACTTAGATGTGCTCGGCTTCGTAGCGGGCCTTGAGGGCGCCGCGCTTGATCTTCAGTTCCAGCACGCGGACTCCGGCCAGTTCCTCGAGCCGGGCCACGTGCGTGCCGCCGCAGGGTTCGCTGTTGACGCCTTCGATGGTGACCACGCGGTGCCCTGCCCGGTCGGTGGCGGCGCTGACCGCCCCACCACCGGCCAGCACGGCGTCGAGGGCTTCCTGCAGTTCGGCACGGACCTGCTCGCGGAGTTCCGGCGTCGCGAGTTCCGCCTCCAGTCCCTCGGGCGAGAAGTCCAGGCGCGCCTGGCCGGGGTAGTGGCTGTGGCCGGTGCTGGTCCAGCCCCGTGCCTCGCCCAGGTGCCCCAGCACGTGGCCGGCGGTGTGCAGCGCGGCGTGGCGCTTGCGGAGTTCCGCATCGATGGCGCAGTCGACGGCGGTGCCCGGCTCCAGCGAGGCAAGCCCGCGGCCGCCGGACAGGACAACCAGGCCGTCGTCGTTGCGCGACGGAACCACCGGTGCACCGTTCAGCGTGCCTTCGTCCGAGGGCTGGCCGCCGCCCTTGGGGTGGAAGATATTGGGGCTCACGGCGGCCCACGCACCATTTTCGTCAGTTCCGGCGGCCACCACCGTGGCGGCCGTTTCGAAAAGGTAAGTGTCGCCGTAGTAGGCCTGTTCCTGCTGGATGCGCGGTGCTGCGGTGGCGGTCATTCTCCAAGCTTATGGGGTGGCGCAGGCGCCTCAGTCCGCGTCGATGCGTTCCAGCAGTTGCCCCAGCGCCTCACGGATATCGTCGTGGTCGTACTGGGCTGCCCGGCTTTCGGCGGAGATCACGGCGCAGCGGTGGATCTTTTTGAAGTCGCCGTAGGGAAACTTGTAATGCCCTTTTTGGTCATCCGGATGCTCGTCGTCCGCACCGAGATACCACTCGGAATATTCGCCGTATCCGTGCTTTTCCAGGAACTCGTTCTCATCCTCGGCCGACGGGGCATGCTCGCTCCAGTCGTCGCGGACGTCTTTGACGGTTTTCCCGTCACGGATCAACTGCTTTGCGTGGTCAAAGGCTTTCTTGTTGAGTTTCACAGCCACAGCACAACCCCGCTTGGTCTTGGCATTCAGTAACTGGCACAGACAAGCCTAGGACGGCCCCGGAAGCCCATCAATATCGAGGGAAGCGTCAATTGATGCCCATTTGGCGGTGGCGCGTTCCTCGTCGTGGCCGGATCCTTCATCAGACGGAAAGATTTTTCCTCGAGCGCGCATCAGAAGACAGATCAACCTCAAGGGCCGCTTGGGATGCCAGCAGATGCAAGGCTTCAGCTGCTGGCGTCCCCGAATCAGCCGTATACATCAGAATCCTGTGGCCCGACTCGTCAGGCGGCGTCAGCACCTCGAAGTTCAGCGCCAGATCCCCAACCTCAGGATGATGCATGTACTTCAGCCCTGACATGCAATTCTCGACCGGATGCTTTGCCCACAGCCCTGCGAACTCCGCGCTTTTCATGCTCAGCTCGCCCACCAGGGAAGCGAGCTCTTGGTCATCAGCGGTCCGGCCGGCGACCAAGCGCAGAGACGCCACTGCACGTGTGGCTTCCTCACGCCAGCGCGTATAGAGCTCACGGGTGTGCTGGTCAAGGAACAGCAACTTGGTCATGTTCGGACGCGTCGAGGGTGTCTCGGGTGATGCAAAATCCAGGTGCCCGGCAACAAGACGGTGCCCGATCTGATTCCAGGCCAGAACTTCGCTTCTGCGGCCCAGGACAACCGCCGGGGTTCCCGACATGGATTTAATCAAACGCAGAGTGCCGGCCCGGACCTTGTCCGGCTTGGACAAGGTCCTGCGCTTCGCTTTGCCAGGCTTGGCCAAGTTGAACAAATGAGCCCGCTCGTCGGTGTTCAAATTCAGGGCCCGGGCGATAGCGTCGATTACTGCTTCAGACGCATTACTGCTCAGACCCTGTTCAAGCCGCGTGTAGTAGGTATTGCTTACCCCCGCCAGCATGGCCAGCTCTTCTCTGCGGAGGCCAGGAACGCGGCGAATGCCGTAATTCAGAAGGCCAACATCTTCCGGTTGCAGGGCAGCCCGTCGGACGCGTAAGAACTCCCCAAGTTCATTCTGCTTGCTCATTCGGCTTATTCTCCCGTGCCCCCCGGGTTCTGTCCTGTCACTGGCAGTGCTAGGCAAGGGGGGGTGTGGTTGATCCTGCCCGATTCCACAACGCTGAGGTACTGAGAGGGCCGCCTCTGCGGCCACACCCACAGACAAGGATCATCCACATGACCACCCAACCGGATGTAGCCGCCACCCCAGGCGTCACACCCCATGCGGACAAAACCGCCGCTCGCGGAAAGATGAACGGGCGCAAAAGGCTTGCGCTGATCGTCTTGCTCGCCGCAAGCTTTACCCTTGCCGTCGACTTCTCCATCCTTAACGTCGCGCTGCCCACAATCGGCGCCGACGTCGGTTTCACCTTGGAAAACCTTCAATGGATCGCCACGGCATTTGCCCTGTGCGCGGCCGGCCTCACGCTTCTCTTCGGCCGGATTGCCGATCTCGCCGGTCGTCGCAAACTCTTCCTTCTCGGCATGGCGCTACTCGGAATTTCCTCCCTGGCCGGTGGCCTGGCAGCAGACCCTGCGCTGCTGCTAGTAGCTCGGGTCGGCCAAGGCGTCGCAACCGCAATCGTGGTCCCGGCAGCACTGGCCCTGCTTCTGGATGCGTTTCCCGAAGGACCCCTGCGGGATAAGGCTCTCGGCCTGAATGGTTCCCTCATGGCTGCAGGCTTCACCACGGGAGCAATCCTCGGCGGTCTGCTGACGGACCTTCTGAGCTGGCGCTGGGCGTTCTTCATCAACGTCCCGGTAGCTATCGCAGTGTTGCTAATCGCGCCCGTTGTGCTCGCTGAAAGCAAGCCGGCAACGAAAGCACGCTTGGATGTTCCTGGCGCTATCACGGTGACCCTCGGACTCCTGGCCCTGGTCTTTAGCCTGACGAACGCGGCCGAGCACTCCTGGACCGACCCGTTCACCCTCGGATCGCTGGCAGCAGCCATCGTTCTCTTTGCCGTCTTCACCGCAGTCGAAAACCGGGCCACGTCGCCGCTGGTGCCGCTTGGCATCTTGAAGCGATCCTCGATCGCGTGGGGCAACATCGCCGGAATCCTGGCATTCGTCACCGAAACATCCCTGGTGTTCCTCCTCACCCTCTACCTGCAGCAGGTCCTCGGGTACACACCGCTCGCCGCGGGCCTGTCTTTCGCGGTCCTGGGGCTGGGCACGGTCCTGGGTGGCATCCTCGGGCCGAAGGTAATCGGCAAGCTCGGCAGCAAAAAAGCCATCGTGTACGGCTTCATCATCCAGGCCATCGCCGCGGGATCCCTGGTATTGCTCAGCGGCGACCCTGCCTCCATCGCATTGCTCCTCATCGCCACGTTCGTCGGAGGCGTTGCGAACCTGGTCGTCATCGTCGGTTTCATGGTTACTGCCACCTCCGGACTGTCTGACACGGAACAAGGCTTGGCCACCGGTCTGGCCACGATGAGCCAGCAGATCGGAATCACCATGGGTATCCCGATCATGAGCGCCATCTTCACCGCCCAGCTGCTCACTTTCGATTCCAACTCAAGCGCAGCAGTACTCAGCAGTGTCAGCACGGCCATAACCGTAAACGCCGCGCTGTGCCTGGCCTCGGCGTTGGCCGTGGCCATGTTCCTGCGCACCAGAAAGCCTGCGCCCACCATCTGAGCATGCCCCGTTGGGCTTCCTAAGGAGCACCCTTGCCGGCGAAATCGAAGACCATCCTCACAAGCCCTTGACGGCCCCCAGGACCTTGGTCAGGGAATCTTTGGCATCCCCGAACAGCAGGGTGGTCTGCGGTTCGTACATGAGGTCGTTCTCGATCCCCGCGAATCCTGGCCGCATGGAGCGCTTGAGGAACACCACCTGCCGGGCCTGGGCGACCTCCAGGATGGGCATGCCGTAGATCGGCGAGCCGGCGGTGGTCTTCGCTGCCGGGTTCACGACGTCGTTGGCGCCCACCACCAGGGCCACGTCCGCGGTCTTGAACTCGGAGTTGATCTCGGCCATTTCCTTGAGTGATTCGTAGGGCACGTTGGCCTCGGCCAGCAGCACGTTCATGTGCCCGGGCATGCGTCCGGCCACGGGATGGATGGCGAAATCGACGTCCACCCCGCGCTCCTCCAAGGCGAGCGCCAGTTCGGCCGCGGTGTGCTGGCCCTGCGCCACGGCCAGCCCGTAGCCGGGGACGATGATCACCCGCTGCGCATAGCCCAGGAGCACGGCCACGTCCTCGGCGCTGGACGAGCGGACGGGGCGTTCGCTCACGGCGGTGGATCCCGCCGTCGAGCCTCCCCGGAAGGCGCCGAACAGGATGCCCGCCACGCTGCGGCCCATCGCTGCCGCCATGGCACGGGTGAGGATGGTGCCGGAGGCGCCCACCAGGGTGCCGGCCACCACCAGCAGCACGTTGCCGAGCACCAGCCCGGAGGCCGCTACGGCCAGGCCGGTAAAGGCGTTCAGCAGCGAAATGACGATCGGCACGTCCGCCCCGCCCACCGGCAGGACCAGCAGTACCCCGGCCGCCAGGCCCAGCAGCAACAGCCCGACGGCGAGCGCCTGGGAGCCGCTGAGCACGACGCCGACGCCGGTCCCCACCGCCGCGAGCAGCACCAGCGCCATGACGACGGGCAGCCCCGGGAACACCACGGGCCGGGTTGTCATCAGTTCCTGCAGTTTGGCGAAGGTGATCGCCGAACCCGCGAAGGACACAGCCCCGACCAGCAGCGTGAACACCACGGCCACCCGCATCCAGCCGTCCTCGCTGTGCGCCAGTTCCAGCAGGGCCACCAAGGCCGCGGCCCCGCCGCCCACGCCGTTGAACAGCGCCACGAGCTGCGGCATCTGGGTCATCTTCACCCGCCGCGCCACGGGGGCCGCCACTGCCGAACCCACGGCGATCGAGCCCACGATCCAGGGGATGTTGTCCAGGTGCACCGACAGGAAGACCGCGACGACGGCGATCACCGCACCGAAGGCCCCCACCAGGTTGCCCTGCCGGGCGGTGCGCGGTGAGTTCAGGCCCTTGAGCGCGAGGATGAAGCACACCGCCGCGGCCAGGTAGAGCAGGGCGGTCCAGACCGGGCTGAGGAGGGTCATCGCGCCTCCTCCTTCTGTTTGTCCACGCCGGGCTCCGGTCTCCCGGACGCCGGTTTTCCGCCGCCGGGTTTCCGGCCGCGGAACATCTCGAGCATGCGGTCGGTCACCACGAAGCCGCCCACAAGGTTGGCGGTGGCCAGCACGACGGCGAGCAGCGCCACCGCGAGCACCAGCGGCTCGTGCGCCTGCCCGGCCACGATGATGGCGCCCACCAGGATGATGCCGTGGATCGCGTTGGCCCCGGACATCAGCGGGGTGTGCAGGGTGCTGGAGACCTTGGAAACCACCTCGAAGCCCACGAAGACCGCCAGCACGGTGATCGTCAGCAGGCTGATGCCGTCCATCAGTTCGCCCCTTCCTTCCCGGAGTCGGCCGTGGTGAGCGCCGCCAAAGCCTCGGCCGTGGGCGTGTGCCGCACAGCGCCGTCGTGCGTCAGGCAGCTGCCGGCCACCACCTCGTCCTCCCAGTCCGGCGCAAAGGCGCCCTCCTTGACAAGCAACTCCACCAGGTTGGCCACGTTCTTCGCGTACAGCCGGGAGGCGTCGGCGGGCAGCGCGGAGGCCGCGTCCTTCATGCCCACCAGGGTGACGGTGCCGCGGCCGTCCTCCGTCGGGATCACCGTGTCCTCCCCGGCCACCACGCCCTCCACGTTGCCGCCGGATTCCGCGGCAAGATCCACCACCACCGAGCCCGGCCGCATGGCCTGGACCATCGCGCGGGTGACCAGCAGCGGGGCGCGGCGACCGGGGACGGCCGCCGTCGTGATGAGCACATCGGCCGCAGCCACATGCGGGGCGAGCAGTTCGCGCTGCAGGGCCCCGCGGTCGGCTGTGAGTTCGCGGGCGTAGCCGCCGGACGCCTCGGCCGTTTCGACGTCGAGCTTGATGAAGGTGCCGCCCATCGAGGCGACCTCGTCCGCGGAGGCGGGACGGATGTCGTTGGCGGAGACGCGGGCGCCCAGCCGCTTGGCTGTACCGATGGCCTGCAGGCCCGCGACGCCGGCACCCAGGACCAGTACCCGGGCCGGCGGGATGGTGCCGGCTGCAGTCATGTAGAGCGGGAAGAAGCGCGGCAGCCGCGTGGCCGCCTCCAGCACGCAGCGGTACCCCGCCACGAGCGCCTGCGAGGTGAGCGCATCCATGGACTGGGCCCGGGAAATGCGCGGCACCAGTTCCAGCGCGAAGGAGGTGACGCCCGTTTCGGCGAGCGCCTGCACCGTGGGAAGTTCCGACGACGGCGAGGCCAGCCCCACGGTCACCGCACCCTGCCTGAAGGACCGGGCTGCGTCCGGCTCGAGCGGGCGGACGTGGAGGAAGAGGTCGAGGGTTCCGGGGTCCAGATCCTTGACGATCCAGGCGCCGGCGTCCTGGTATGCCTCGTCCGGGTGGCCGGACTCGAGGCCGGCACCGCTTTCAACGAGGACCTCAAGGCCGAGGCCCGCCAGTTGCTTGACGGTATCCGGCGTGGCCGCCACCCTCCGCTCGCCCTCCCGGCGTTCGCGTGCAATGCCCAGCTTCATCGCGCTCCTTCCCGGAACCTCCGTTGGTCCGCGGTAAACACAAGCCCGTGCAGTCGTTGGCATGAGCCTAACCCCCGGCGGGCGCAGACGGGAGGGGCTGGGTGCCGGGTATGCGTGAATGCCCCCTTAGGGAAGCGCGAACGTACACTTGTGGCCCCGTTTTCGCGGATTTCAGGGCCCCAACTGTACGTTCGCGCCGCGCCGGGACCGTTCCCTTCCGGCGGCGCCCCCGTTAGCGACCCTCGGCGGTTAGGCTTGCTAGGGGCTGGGGGCCTCCAGCCCCACCACGACCGTCGACGAGCCGGTTCCGGCCGCGCCGTCGGAAAGGACGCAGACATGGCACCGTACAAGATCGGCTACCTCGTGGGCAGCCTGTCCAGCAATTCCATCAACCGGATCCTCTCCAAGGCGCTCATCAAGCTGGCCCCGGAAGAACTCGAATTCACCGAAATCCCCATCAAGGACCTGCCGCTCTACAGCCCGGACTACGACGCCGACTATCCGCCCGCCGGCCGCGCCCTCAAGGACGCTGTGACCGCCTCGGACGGCATCCTGTTCATCTCCCCCGAATACAACCGCTCCATTCCCGGCGCGCTCAAGAACGCCATCGACTGGGGCTCCCGGCCCTGGGGCACCAACTCCTTCGCCCGCAAACCCACGGGTATCATCGGCACCTCCCCCGGAAGCATCGGCACCGCCGTCATGCAGTCCTCCATGCGCAGCGTGCTCAGCTTCCTGGACGCCCCGCAGCTGAACGCGCCGGAGGCCTACATCAAGTTCAACAGGGGCGCCTTCGCAGAGGACGGCACGGTCTCCGACCCCAACACCGCCGAACTGCTCCGCCACTACATGGAGGAATACAGCGCCTTCGTCCAGCGTGTGCTCGCGGCGAACGCGCCCGGTCACATTGGCGACGAGCACCCGGATTCGGCCAAGCTGACGCGGTAGCTTTTCCCGCTCTCTGGAAGCGCGAACGTACAGTTGGGGCCCTGGAATCGCCGATTTCGGGGCCCCAACTGTACGTTCGCGCGTGGACGGGGGGAGCCGGGAGGCGCATCATGGCCCGTATGGGAACCGTCACGGACTATCTCCACACGATCAGTGCACCCAACAGGGACGTGCTGGAACGCGTCGTTGCGATCGCACGCGAACTGGCGCCCGGCGTCGAGGAGGGCACCAGCTATGGAATGCCCGCACTGCTCCTGGACGGCAAGGGATTCCTCAGCGTCCTCGAAACCAAGAAACACCTGGCGCTCTACCCGTTCAGCGGCCAAATCCTGGGGCGCTTGGAGGACGAGCTGGACGGCTTTTCCTGGTCACCCGGGACGTTGAGGTTCAGCGCGGACAATCCCGTGCCTGACGAACTGGTCCGCCACATCCTCGAACTGCGGCTCGCGGAGCTCGAAAAGTAGCCGGCGAGCCCGTCAGCGCTTCGCCGAGATATCCGCCGAGATCAGCTCGGCCGTGCGCAGGATTTCCTGGCGGACGGAGTCGAGGTAGGCGTCCGGGTCGGCCTGAGCAGCGACAGTCTGCGCCTGCAGCGAGACGTTGACGGCGGCCACCACCTTGCCGGCGGCGTTGCGGACGGGGGCGGCGATGGACATGAGCCCCAGTTCCAGTTCCTGGTCCAGCAGGCACCAGCCCTGCTCCCGGACCTTCTCCAGCGCGGCAACAAGGTCGTCCCGCGTGCTGACCGTCCGCGGGGTGAGGGCCTTGAGCTCGACGGTGCTGAGGTACTCCCGCAGTTTCGCCTCCGGCAGGCCGGCCAGCAGGACCCGGCCCATCGACGTCGCGTACGCCGGGAAGCGGGTGCCCACCGTGATCCCCACCGTCATGATCCGGCGGGTGGCCACCCGGGCGACGTAGAAGATGTCGGCACCGTCCAGCACCGCGGCCGACGTCGACTCCCCCAGTTTGTGGGACAGCTCCTCGAGGTGGGGCTGGGCCAGCTGCGGCAAAGTCAGTGCCGACAGGTACGAGTAGCCGAGCTGCAGCACGAGGGCGGTGAGCGCGAAGGTCTTGCCGTCGGTGCGTACGTAGCCCAGCTCCACCAGGGTGTGCAGGAAGCGGCGGGCCGTGGCACGGGTGAGCCCGGTGCGGGCGGCAACTTCGCTGAGGGTCATGAGCGGGTTGGCGGCGTCGAAGGCGCGGATCACGGCCAGGCCGCGCGCCAGGGACTGCACGTACTGGTCACTGGCCTGAGGGGCCGCGGGTGCTTCGCTCATGGTTACCTATCCTATTGGCGTCCCGTTGCCGCGAACGTACAGTTGGGCCCCTTAGATCGCAGGATCCGGGGCGCCAACTGTACGTTCGCGCTCAAGAAACGGCGGGCTTCAGCGGCAGCGGGACGAGGGCCTGGAGTTCCTCGAAGGTGCAGCCGAAGGTCTCACGCACGGTGACGCCGTCGGGCCCGGTGAGGAACACGGCCTTGTCCGTGTAGACGCGGGTCACGCAGCCCACCCCGGTCAACGGGTACGTGCACTGCTCAACGAGCTTGGACACCCCGTCGCGGGTCAGCAGCGTCATCATCACGAACACGTCCTTGGCACCCGTGGCCAGGTCCATCGCACCCCCGACGGCGGGAATCGCGTCCGGCGCGCCGGTGTGCCAGTTCGCCAGGTCGCCGCCCGCCGAGACCTGGAAGGCGCCCAGCACGCAGATGTCCAGGTGCCCGCCGCGCATGATCGCGAAGGAATCGGCATGGTGGAAGTAGGACGCCCCGGGAAGTTCGGTGACGGGGATCTTGCCGGCGTTGATGAGGTCGCCGTCGATCTGATCCCCCACGGCTTCCGGGCCCATGCCGAGCATGCCGTTCTCGGTGTGGAGCGTGATGTTCTGCTCCTC
>Ga0105246_10000799_pt1 | contig 17870 bp, 21 predicted proteins | sample KBSM64metaG_FD_99694 | JGI IMG/M metagenome (GOLD analysis project Ga0105246, IMG submission 99694) | Miscanthus rhizosphere microbial communities from Kellogg Biological Station, Michigan, USA - KBS M6-4 metaG | ecosystem: Host-associated > Plants > Roots > Rhizosphere > Soil | place...
CGCCATCTTCTGCAGCTTCTCGATCCGGGCGGTCAGCAGCTCGTGCTGGCGGCGCAGGTGCGCGCGCGGGTCCGCGGCCGGGTCGTCGAGCAGGGCGGCGACCTCGTCGAGCGGGAAGCCGAGCTCCCGGTAGAACAGGATCTGCTGCAGCCGGTCGAGGTCGGCCTCGCTGTAGCGCCGGTGGCCCGCGTGGCTGCGCTCGCTCGGGGCGAGCAGGCCGATGTCGTCGTAGTGGTGCAGCGTGCGCACCGTGACGCCGGCGAAGCCCGCGACCTGTCCCACGGAGTAGCCGGCCTGTCCTGCCGAGTGGCTCACTTCGTCCGCTCCCTTCTCGGTACGCACTCCACGGTGACTCCTCACGTCACGTGAGGTGCAACCCCGGATCCAGGAGTAGGTACTCCGGATGTTCCGTCTGTTTTGTCCGCTTATGGTGAGCCCGTGGCCCACGACACCGCGCAGCAGGCGCCCGCCGCCCCCGCGACACCGGCACGCGCGTTGTTGCCGTTGATCCTGCCCGCACTCGTCGTGGGCGTGAGCGCGAGCCTGCTGCTCATCGGGGTGAGCTCGGCCGCCGAGCAGCTCCAGCACGTGCTGTGGAGGAACCTGCCGGATGCCCTGGGGGGTGGGCCCGTACTCCGTGCTCTGGATGCTCGTCATGCTCACCGCGACCGGTGTGCTGGTCGGTCTGGTGGTGTGGAAGGTGCCCGGGCACGCGGGGCCCGATCCGGCGACCATGGGCCTGAACGCGCCCGTTCTGCCGCCCGCCGTGCTGCCCGGACTGCTGCTGGCGACCGCCCTGATGCTGGCGGGCGGGCCGAGCCTCGGTCCCGAGAACCCGATCATCGCGGCGAACGTGGCCCTCGCCCTCTGGCTCGGCAGGCGGCTGCTCCCCCGCATGCCCGGCGGGCTCTGGGCGGCACTGGCGGAGGCGGCGACGATCGGTGCCCTGTTCGGTACGCCGGTTGCGGCGGCGCTGGTCATCTCCGAGGCGCTGGCCGGGCGGCAGCTGAAGGGGCTGCTCTGGGACAACGTGTTCGGGCCGCTGGTGGCGGCCGGGGCGGGCGCCCTGACGACCACTCTGGTGGCGCAACCGAGCTTCGATCTGCATCTGCCCGCCTTCGGCCGGCCCGGCTGGGGCGATCTGCTGGCCTCGCTGGTGATCGCACCCCTGGCGGCGGCGCTCGGCCTGTGCGCCGTCTACGCCTTCCCGTACGTCCACGGCGTCTTCGGGCGCCTCCGGCACCCCATGGTGGCGCTCCCCGTCGGCGGGCTCGTCCTGGGGCTGCTCGGCGCCCTGGGCGGGCATCTGACGCTCTTCAAGGGGCTGGACGAGGTCGCGGAGCTGGCGCAGCATCCGGACAACTGGTCGGCGGGCGAGTTCGTGGGGATGGCGGTGGTGAAGCTGGCCGCACTGCTCGTCGCCTCGTCCTGCGGCTTCCGGGGCGGGCGGATCTTTCCGGGGGTGTTCGTCGGAGCCGCCTTGGGGCTGGGCGCACACGCCCTCTTACCGGCCGTTCACCCGGCGCTCGGTGTCGCCATGGGCGTCCTGGGCATGCTCCTCGCCGTCACCCGGCAGGGCTGGGTCAGCCTGTTCACGGCCGCCGTGCTGGTGGCCTCGCCGGCGATCATCGCCCTGTTGTGCTTCGCCTCGCTGCCCGCCTGGCTGCTGGTGACCGGCCGACCCCATATGCAGCTGCGCACCGACGGAACTCCGGTCCGCTGACACCCGTTCTTCGATCAGACACGAGGAGACAAGGTCATGGCGCTCCACAAAGGCCCCCAGAAGCCCGACGAACGCCCGGTGTCGGTCAACCCCTTCTTCGGGGAGGCCAATCCGGTCGCCGGCATGACCGAGGCGCCGCCCAGGCACCGGCTCCCCGACGCGGCCATGCCCCCGATGACGGCGTATCAGCTGGTGCACGACGAGCTGATGCTGGACGGCAACGCACGGCTGAATCTCGCCACTTTCGTCACCACGTGGATGGAGCCGCAGGCCGGCGTCCTCATGGCGGAGTGCCGGGACAAGAACATGATCGACAAGGACGAGTACCCGCGCACCGCCGAGCTGGAGCGGCGCTGTGTGGCGATGCTCGCCGACCTGTGGAACGCGCCGGACCCGTCGGCGGCGGTGGGCTGTTCGACGACCGGTTCCAGCGAGGCGTGCATGCTCGCCGGGATGGCGCTGAAGCGGCGCTGGAGCAAGCGGAACCCCGCCCCTGGCGCCCGCCCCAATCTCGTCATGGGCGTCAACGTCCAGGTCTGCTGGGACAAGTTCTGCAACTTCTGGGAGGTGGAGGCGCGCCAGGTCCCCATGGAGGGCGACCGTTTCCACCTCGATCCGGAGGCCGCGGCCGCCCTCTGCGACGAGAACACCATCGGGGTCGTCGGCATCCTCGGCTCCACCTTCGACGGCTCGTACGAGCCCATCGCGGACCTGTGCGCGGCGCTCGACGCCCTCCAGGAGCGCACGGGTCTCGACATCCCGGTCCACGTGGACGGCGCGTCCGGCGGCATGGTGGCGCCCTTCCTCGACGAGGACCTGGTGTGGGACTTCCGCCTCCCGCGCGTGGCGTCCATCAACACCTCGGGGCACAAGTACGGGCTGGTCTACCCGGGCGTCGGCTGGGCGCTGTGGCGCGACAAGGAGGCGCTGCCCGAGGAACTGGTCTTCCGCGTCAACTACCTGGGCGGCGACATGCCGACCTTCGCCCTCAACTTCTCGCGGCCCGGCGCGCAGGTGGTCGCGCAGTACTACACGTTCCTGCGGCTGGGCCGGGAGGGCTACCGGGCCGTGCAGCAGACCACCCGTGACGTGGCCATGGGCATCGCCGAACGGGTGGCGGCGCTCGACGACTTCCGGCTCCTGACCAGGGGTGACGAGCTACCCGTGTTCGCCTTCACCACCGCCCCGGGCGTGGAGTCGTACGACGTCTTCGACGTGTCCCGGCGGATGCGCGAGAGCGGCTGGCTGCTGCCCGCGTACACCTTCCCGCCGAACCGGGAGGACCTGTCCGTGCTGCGGGTGGTGTGCCGCAACGGCTTCTCGTCCGACCTCGCCGACCTGTTCGTGGAGGACCTGACCCGCCTGCTACCGGAACTGCGCCGGCAGCCGCACCCGTGGACCAGGGACAAGGAGGCGGCCACCGGCTTCCATCACTAGCCCACTAGCTGCTCAGGCGCGCGAACCTCCGCACCGCCAGCGGAAAGAACACCGCGAGCAGCCCCAACGGCCATACGACGGCCGCCCACACGTGCCCCGGCTCCCCGCCGGGGCCGCCGAGCAGGTCCCGTACGGCCGTCGCGGTCTGGGACATCGGGTTCCACTCGACGGCCGTGCCCAGCCAGCCCGGCATGGACTTCGGGGTGGCGAGGGCGTTGGACAGGAAGCCCACCGGCCAGACCAGGATCTGCACGGCCTGCACCAGTTCCGGCTTCCCTGCGACCATCGCCAGATGGATGCCGATCCACAGCATGGCGAAGCGGAGCAGCAGCAACAGGCCTACGGCGCCGAGGAATTCCGCCGGGGACCCGTGCACACGCCAGCCGAGCGCGTACCCGACGCCGATCAGGATCGCCAGTCCCAGCGCCGACTGGAGCATGTCGGCCGCCGAACGGCCCACCAGGACCGCACCGTTGGCCATCGGCAGCGAGCGGAAGCGGTCGATCACGCCCTTCTCGAGGTCCTGAGTGACGGCGAGCATCGTGCCCTCCAGGCCGAAGGCCATGGTGAGCGCGAGCATGCCGGGCACCAGGTAGTCGCGGTACTGGCCGGTCACCCCCCGGCCGCCGCCGATCAGGTAGGCGAACATCAGCAGCAGCATCACCGGGAAGACCAGCCCGACGACGAGGCGGCCCGGCTGGCGTGCCCAGTGGGCGAGTTCGCGGCGGGTCATGGTCCAGGAGTCGGTCAGGGCGTAGGCGCTCACGCCGCCTCCTTCACCCGCTGGTCGCCGGTGAGGTGCAGGAACACCTCGTCCAGCGTCGGGCGACGCAGGGCGATGTCCTCCGCCTCGACGCCGGCCTCCTCCAGGGCGCGTACGACACCGGAGAGCGCCGCCATGCGGTCCGTCACCGGGGCGCTGAGCAGACGGCGGTCGGGGTCGACCGAGATCTCGGCCTTCGGGACGGGCAACAGGGCGACCGCTGCGCCCAGTTGGCCCGCGTCGCGCAGGACGACGTCGATGCGGTCGCCGCCCGTCTGCGCCTTGAGCTCGTCCGCCGTGCCGTCGGCGATCACCCGACCGGCGTCGACGACCGAGATGCGGTCGGCGAGCTGGTCGGCCTCCTCCAGGTACTGGGTGGTGAGCAGGACCGTCGTACCGCCGCCGACCAGGGAACGGACCGCGGCCCACACCTCGGCGCGGCCGCGGGGGTCGAGGCCGGTCGTCGGCTCGTCCAGGAACAGCACCTCCGGGTCCCGGACCAGGGCCGCCGCCAGGTCCAGGCGCCGTCGCATACCGCCGCTGTAGGCGCGCACCGGCTTGCGGCCGGCGTCGGCGAGGCCGAAGCGCTCCAGGAGTTCACCGGCACGCACGCGCGCGTGGCGGGCGCCCAGGTGGTACAGACGGCCGAACATCTCCAGGTTCTGGCGGCCACCCAGCTCCTCGTCGAGAGCCGCGTGCTGGCCGAGCAGGCCGATGCGCAGGCGCACGGCCCGGGCCTCGGTCACGACGTCGTGCCCGGCCACCTCGATCCGCCCCGCATCGGGCCGCAGCAGGGTGGACAGGATTCGGACCAGGGTCGTCTTGCCCGCGCCGTTCGGGCCCAGGACTCCGTGCACGGTGCCGCGGGCGACCGTGAGGCCGAGCCCGTCCAGTGCATGTTTGCCGCCGTACTTCTTGCGTGCCCCGTCGACGGTGATCGCCGCGTCAGCCACTGCAACTCCCTCGCTAGTCAAACTTGACTACCCATCGAAAGTAACGCCACCGATCCCATTGGTCAAACTTGATTAGCGGTCGTCCTCCGGATGCCGCTCCCCCGTCGCATACGGGTTCTCCTCGCCCTCGACGAGGACGCCGACGAACGGTGCGCCCTCGCCCGCGAACGTGTAGGCCCCGCTCTCGATCCGCCCGATCAGCCCCTGAGTCCACTCGGCCTCGGCGTCGGCCGTGTGGACCCAGAGGTTCATGATCTCGCCGATGTGGCCGAGCTGTTCGGGACCGTCCTCCGGGATGTAGTGCTCGGTGACGGCCCCCCGCCACTCCTCGATCCGCCGGATCCGCTCCTTGAGGAGCGCTGCCGCCTCGGCGCGCGGCAGGTCGACGATGAAGCCGATGGCCGCCGACTTGACGTCCGTCTTCTGGTCGTACGAGGTCAGCGCCTCGCGCAGCAGCCGGAAGTACTCCTCGGTGCCCTGCTCGGTGATCTCGTACTCCGTGCGCGGCGGGCCGCCGGCCGTGGACGGCGCAATCTCGTGCGCGTGCAGCAGCCCTTGCTTCGCCATCTGTTTCAGCGCGTGGTAGATCGAGCCGGGCTTGGCGTTGGACCACTCGTGCGCGCCCCAGTACTCCAGGTCGTTGCGCACCTGGTAGCCGTGGGCCCGCCCGTGCTGGCGGACCGCGCCGAGCACGAGGAGACGGATCGCGGACATGCCGTCCAGCTTATGGTCAAGGCTCAGCCCGCTTGCTCCAGGGCGACCAGTTCGAACGCCGTCTTCCCGTCCAGGGATTCGCGGATGATGTCGGCGTGACCCGCGTGCCGGGCCGTCTCGCGGATCAGGTGCAGACAGAGCCAGCGCACCGAGACGCGGCCCTCCGGCGGGAACCAGGGGTCGTTCGGGAGCGGGAACGTGTCGTCGAGGCTCGGCACCGAGCGGATGTACGCCTCCGTCTCGGCGGCGACCTTCTCCCAGTACGCGAGCTGGGACTCGACAGTCTCGCCGTCGACCAGCTGGAAGGTCTCGTGCCAGTTGGTCTGGTCCCGCTTGATGGCCGGCGGCTCCTGCTTGGCGCGGGCGATCCAGCCCTGCTCGACCTCGACGACGTGCTTGAGCAGACCGGAAAGGGGCAGCTCGCTGGCGCTGGGCCTGCTCGCGGCCTGCTCCTCGGTCAGCCCGAGCAGCGCGCGCCGGATGCCGCCGCGCTGTTCCTCGATGAACGAGAGCAGTGCTCCGCGCTCGTCTCCCTGAGCCTCTGCGGGAACGTGAGTGACCATGACCGCCGCCTTTCGCCGGTGGCAGGGAGTCCGTCCCCCTGCCTGACACCGACGAAGCTACGGCCCATTGAGGTCAGGTTCTGTCCTCAATGACCCTGTCCTCAATGGCCCGCTGCGATGACGCGCTCAGGAAGTCAGAAGGGGAACCCGCTCCGCCCGTGCTGCACCGAGATCCACTTCAGCGTGGTGAAGGAGTCGATCGTCGTCTCGCCGTTCAGGCGGCCGACGCCGGAGCTCTTCTCGCCGCCGAAGGGGACGAGAGGCTCGTCGTGGACGGTGCCGTCGTTCACATGGAACATGCCGGTGTCGATCTGCTTGGCGAAGGAGACGCCCCGCTCGATGTCGCCCGTGTGGACGGCGCCGCTCAGGCCGTACGGCGTGTCGTTGACGAGGCGTACGGCCTCCTCCTCGCCGTCGAAGGGGATGAGGAAGGCGACCGGCCCGAAGACCTCCTGGCGGAGCAGGGCCGAGTCGGCGGGGACGCCGGTGAGGACGGAGGGCTCGACCAGGTTGTCGGTGGTCGTGCCGTGCACCAGGGCGGTCGCACCCTCGGCGATGGCCTGCTCGACGGTGGCCGAAAGGGAGTCCGCCTGCGAGGAGTTGATCACCGGGCCGATGACGGTCCCCGGGTCGCTCGGGTCGCCGACCTTGAGGGTCTTCACCTTGGCGACGAACTTCTCCGTGAACTCGTCGGCGATCGAACGGTCCACCAGCACGCGGTTCGCGGCCATGCAGACCTGGCCCTGGTGGACGTAGCGGCTGAAGACCGCCGCGTCGACCGCGTAGTCGATGTCGGCGTCGTCGAGGACCACGATCGCGCTGTTGCCGCCGAGTTCGAGGACCGAGCGCTTGAAGTGCGAGGCGCAGACAGTGGCCACATGGCGGCCGACCTTGTCGGAGCCGGTGAAGGAGATGACCTTGGGGACCGGGTGCTCGATGAAGGCGTCGCCGATCTCCGCGATGTCCGTGATGACGACGTTGAGCAGACCGCCGGGCAGTCCGGCGTCCTCGAAGATCTTCGCGACCAGGGAGCCGCCGGTGATCGGGGTGTTCTGGTGCGGCTTCAGCACCACGCCGTTGCCGAGCGCGAGGGCCGGGGCGACCGACTTGATCGACAGCAGGAAGGGGAAGTTGAAGGGGCTGATGACGCCCACGACGCCGACCGGGACGCGGTAGAGGCGGTTCTCCTTGCCGTCCACCGGCGAGGGGAGGATCTTGCCCTCGGGGCGCAGCGCCCACTGGATGGACTCGCGCAGGAACTCCTTGGCAAGGTGCAGCTCGAAGCCGGCCTTCAGACGGGTGCCGCCGAGCTCGGCGATGATCACCTCGGTGATCTCCTGCTCGCGCTCCTCGATCAGCCTGAGGGCCTTCTCCAGGATCGCCCGGCGCGCGTACGGGTTGGTCGCGGCCCACTGCTTCTGGGCGCGGGCCGCCGCCTGGTACGCCTCGTCGACCTCGTCGACCGTGGCTATGGTGATCGACGCCAGCTTCTCGCCGTCGTACGGGTTGAAGTCGATGATGTCCCAGGAGCCGGTGCCCGGGCGCCACTCACCGTCGATGTACTGCTGGGCCAGGTCGGTGAAGTAGGACGACATGTGATCCCCAAATCACTAGCAGACACACGATCGATGTCACGGTCTGATCACGCGTCATCGTACTTGCGTCTCAAGTGAGTTGGGGACTGTGAGCGAACTTATGGGGAGAACCCTCGGGGAGCCTCAGGAGAGCTGAAGGAGACCCCGTAGGAGATCGCGGCTTTCGTCCGGTCCGGGGCTGTCCTGCTGGAGTTCCTTGAGCGCCCTCTCGTACTGGACGACGTCCTCGTGCTTGTCCAGGTAGAGCGCGCTGGTGAGCTGCTCCAGATAGACGACGTCCGAGAGGTCGGACTCCGCGAAGCTGAGGATGGTGAACGCGCCGCTCTCGCCGGAGTGGCCGCCGAAGCTGAACGGCATGATCTGCAGCCGTACGTTGGGGCGTTCGGACACCTCGATCAGATGCTGCAGCTGGCCCCGCATCACCTCGCGGTCGCCGTACGGGCGGCGCAGCGCCGCCTCGTCCAGCACGATGTGGAAGTCGGGGCCGCCCGCGGAGGCGAGGTGCTTCTGCCGCTCCAGACGCAGCGCCACACGCTTGTCGATGTCGGCCTTGCTCGCACCCTTCATGCCGCGCCGTACGACTGCACGTGCATACGCCTCGGTCTGCAGCAGACCGTGCACGAACTGCACCTCGTACGCCCGGATCAGGTGCGCCGCGCCCTCCAGGCCCACATAAGTGGGGAACCAGCTCGGCAGGACGTCCGAGTAACTGTGCCACCAGCCCGCGACGTTGGCCTCCCGGGCGAGGGAGAGCAGCGAGGTGCGCTCCTGCTCGTCCGTGATGCCGTACAGCGTCAACAGGTCTTCCACATCACGTGTCTTGAAGCTCACCCGGCCCAACTCCATCCGGCTGATCTTCGACTCGGACGCGCGGATCGAGTAGCCCGCCGCCTCGCGCGTGATGCCGCGTGCCTCACGCAGCCGCCTGAGTTGCGAGCCGAGCAGCATGCGCCGCACCACCGATCCGGGCTCTCCCACGCTCACGTTCGCCAGCCTCCCCAACGCCTTCAGGGGCCGAAGTCTGCCACTAAATCACTCCGAGCAGTACTCGTCCGATTACAGAGAAGGAAAGAAACCAAAGATTCTGCACAGGAAGAGGGAAGGAGTTGGCAAGCAGCGGGAGAGAAGATGGCGGAAAAAATGGCCAACAAGCGGTACGGGAGGGTCCAATTCGGTCGCGTGCACGTGCATCTGCACCTTGCATCTGCACCGCGCATCCAAGACCATGGTCTCGCGCAACCGCTGCATCGCAACGCAACGACCGCGAATTCCTCGGGAGTGCCTCGCATGGGGACGAATGGATCGACCATGCTCGAGCCGTTACGGCAGGGCCTTCCGCCGCTGGATCCTGCGGCCGTGTCCAACGCCGCGTCCTGCGCTCTGCCCGCCCGCTACGAAGCGGTGCGCGAGGCAAGGCTGTTCACCCGCAGAACGCTCGACCAGTGGGACATAGGCGACCGTTTCGACGACGTCTGCCTGGTCGTCTCCGAACTGGTCACCAACTCGCTGCGGCACGGCCTGCCGGCCGGCACCCTGTGCACCGCCGAACAGAGCCCGCCCGTGCGGCTGCACCTGATGCGCTGGACGGCGCGGCTGGTGTGCGCGGTGCGCGACCCGAGCCATGCGACCCCGGCCCCGCGCGAGCCGGACGACTTCTCGGCGGAGTCGGGCCGCGGCCTCTTCCTGGTCGACTCCTTCGCCGACAGCTGGGGCTGGCACCCGATGGCGGGCACGCTCGGCGGCAAGGTCGTCTGGGCGCTGTTCCAGCTGCCGCACCCGCCCCAGACGCTGCCCGCCGAATAGCGCACCCCGGCGCCGTCCGACGCCGGGGTTCTACGCGCGTTACTGCACGTAAGGCACCGATTGCCCCGAGTTGCACCCGGGGGCGGGGCGGGTGTCAGCCCGCTATCAGGTGATCGAACTCACCGTCCTTGACGCCCAGGAGCATCGCCTCGATCTCCGCGCGCGTGTAGACGAGCGCCGGACCCTCGGGAAAGCGCGAGTTGCGCACGGCGACGTCCCCGCCGGGCAGGCGGGCGAATTCCACGCAGGAGCCCTGCGAGTTGCTGTGCCGGCTCTTCTGCCAGGCCACACCGTCCAACTCCGTGGCCGCCATGCCGTTGTACACGTCGTGGTCCACAGGTCGCTCCCGATGGTGCGTTGGCTTTGGGGCCAGTGATGCAGTGGTCAACTGGTCCGGATCATAGCCGTGTTCACGTGCAGATGCATGAGCAGATGCACGTGCACGCGGGGTGGTTCTGTGGTTACAGCTGTGACGTACGGGGTGTGGCATCCGTTCCAGCGCATGCCCCGGGGTTCGAACGGCATGCGCCGGAGCCAAAACCCTCGTGCACTAGGGAGAGACGCGTATCGGGGCCTTCTTGTTCCATCTTCAAGTGCTCGACCGGCATCATTCAGCCCGTCCGGCGTTTGAGGACGAGGCCGTTCAGCCCGATCGGGGGTCCAGGGGGCAGAGCCCCCTGGGGACGGTGCCGTGGCGAAGCGTCAGCGGCCGACGTACGGCAACAGTGCCATCTCCCGGGCGTTCTTGATCGCGCGGGCGAGCAGTCGCTGCTGCTGGGCCGTCACGCGAGTGACCCGGCGGCTGCGGATCTTGCCGCGGTCGGAGATGAACTTCCGCAGCAGATCGGTGTCCTTGTAGTCGATGTACGTGATTCCGGCCGTGTCCAGCGGGTTCGGGCGGGACTTGGCGGGGTTGCGGTCGGGCTTGCGGGCCATGCGGGTCAGACCTCCAGGAGGGTGTCGAAGGCGGGCGGCAGCCGCTTCCAGGCGGCGCGCCCGGCGGCGTACTCGGCGTCGGTCAGCAGGCAGGACTCCAGCAGGTGTTCGAGTCCGTCGCGGTCGAGGCCGGGCGAGGTGAAGACGAGGTGCTGACAGCAGTCGCCGTGCTCGGGATGCCAGTCCAGCGCGGCGGCGGCGCGGCGCACGGGCGGGACCAGGTCCCAGGCGGCGTCGGGGAGCGAGGCCAGCCACGGCCCCGCGCTCTCCACGCACAGGGCCCCGCCCGCCGCGTCCCAGTGCAGCAGTGTGTCCGGCTTGTCGGCGAGCCAGAAACGGCCCCGGCTGCGCGCGGCGGCGCAGGTCAGATCCTCCAGCGCCGCATACAGCCGCTCCGGGTGGAAGGGGCGGCCGCGATGCCAGACGAGGGTGGAGACGCCGTGCGCGTCGGCCTCGGCGGGGAGGAGCGCGCAGGCCGGGTGCTGGGCGGCGGCCGCCGCCTCGACGTCGAAGCCTGCGAGGGCGGCCGCCGCCAGGTCACCGTGGCCGATGACGACTTGGCGGGCCGTCGGGTGGAGCTGGGCGAGCAGCTCACGGTCCTCCTCGTCGGCCTCCTCGGAATCGGTGACAGCAAGGACCGGGGCGTACTCCAGCTGGCGCGCGAAGGTGTCCGCGACCGTCCGCTGGTCCGTGGCCGCCGCGGCGAGGCCACCGTCGGCCAGGTCGTCGCCGTTGCCCAGGCAGGGCAGCACGAGTGCCGGGTCCACGGCGGTGATCACGCCGGTGACGGTCAGGCCTCCGGCCACGACCACCTCGGCCATGGCCTTGGGTTCGACGGAGTCCCACAGCTCGACCACGGCGAGGCGGGTGTCCTCCGCGTCCGCGAGCCGGCGCAGCTCGGGGACGAGGTCCTCCCTGAGCGCACAGCACGCGCAGTCGTTGACCAGGGGCGCCTCACCGGCCGAGACGAGGCCGCTCGCGTCGCGGATCGTCCGTACGACCGTGCCCGCCGCGGCCGTGGCGAGGTCGTGATGGAGTACGACGCCGCCGGGGACGTCGGCCAGCAGTCGGGCGACGGCCGCCTTGCGGGCGTCGGCGTGCAGCCCGCCGACGATCACCACCGACAGACTCACGCTCGGCCCCGCTTCCCGAACCGGCGCTCGAAGCGCTCCACACGGCCCGCGGTGTCCAGGACACGGGCGGTGCCGGTGTAGAAGGGGTGGCTGACGTTCGAGATCTCGACGTCCACGACGGGGTACGTGTGGCCGTCCTCCCACTCGATCGTCTTGTCGCTGCTCATCGTCGAGCGGGTGAGGAAGGCGTGGTTCGCGGCACGGTCGCGGAAGACGACGGGACCGTAGGCCGGGTGGATTCCGTTGCGCATGGCGTTGGTTCAGCGCTCCTCTCGGAAGTCGACGTGGCGGCCGGCGGCCGGGTCCTACTTGCGCAGGGTCATGCGGTCGGGGTCGTTGCGGCGGTTCTTGCGGGTCACGTAGGTGTAGCCGGTCCCCGCGGTGGAGCGGAGCCTGATGACCGGGCGGAGTTCGTTGCGAGCCATGGTGGTACCTTACTGAAAATGAATTCCATTAGCGACATCGCTTCTGGGATCGATTCAGGAGAGGTACGTCACCCATGTCCGCGCACTGCATGCTGACCGGGGCACAGCCCGGCTTCGGCAACCGCATCTCCCGTTCCCACCGGCGGACCTCCCGCCGTTTCGACCCCAACATCCAGAGCAAGCGGTACTGGCTGCCGAGCGAGGGCCGGTACGTACGGCTGCGGCTGAGCACGAAGGGGATCAAGACGGTCGACGCGATCGGCGTCGAGGCGGCCGTGGCGCGCATCCGTGCTCAGGGGGTGCGGGTCTGATGGCGAAGAAGAGCAAGATCGCGAAGAACGAGCAGCGGCAGGAGATCGTCGCCCGCTACGCCGAGCGGCGCGCCGAGCTGAAGGAGATCATCCGGCGGCCGTCGACGACGGAGGAGGAACGGCTCGCCGCCCAGCGGGAGTTGCGGCGCCAGCCGCGCGACGCCGGCGCGACACGCGTACGCAACCGGGACCAGGTGGACGGGCGGCCGCGGGGGTACTTCCGGGCGTTCGGGCTGTCACGGGTCTCGTTGCGGGGGCAGGCGCATGCCGGGTACCTGCCGGGGGTGCGCAAGTCGTCCTGGTGAGGGTGGGGGCCCGGGGAACGCGGGTGGGCCCGGCGAACGGAAGCGCTGGTGGGTCCTGGTAACGCGGGTGGGTCCTGGGAACGCGGGTGGGTTCGGTGAATCTCACAGCCGCTCCTCATGGGGCGGACGGCCGTCCCTGGTAGCTTGCTGCGGGCGTTCGGGCCATACGGTCCGGCCCACCGGCCACGGCTTGCTACTGCTCGTTGCTACTGCTTGGGAGCTACCAGTGACTTCGGCGACCTTCACGCGTCCGGCCCGCACGGTGTCGCGCCGGCAGCTGCGGATCGCGGCCGCCGCCGCGGGGCTGGCGGGTGCGCTCGTGCTCACCGCGTGCAGCGGCGGCAGCGACTCCAAGGACGACTCCTCGTCCGGCCCCTCCGCCTCCGCCGCCTCCAGCGCGGACACGGGCGGCGGCACCGGCGGGACGACGAGCGCGTCCGACAGTCTGCAGGGCAGCTGGCTCGCCACCACCGGCGGCAAGGCCGTCGCCCTCGTGATCAACGGCAAGCAGGCCGGCCTCTTCTCCACCGGCGGGTCCGTGTGCAGCGGGACCGCGGGCAAGGAGGCCGGGATGCAGATGATCCACCTCTCCTGCACGAAGGGCGGCAAGGAGCGGGCGACGGGGATGGTCGACTCCGTGTCCAAGAACTCGCTGAAGATCACCTGGTCGGGCACCGTGGGCAAGGAGACGTACACCAAGACGGAGGGCGGGACTCTGCCGTCGGGGCTGCCGACGGCGAACCTCGGTCAGTAGTCCGGCAGGGCGGGCACCCGCTGCAGGGGATCGTGCGTGATGATCCATGCACGCGATCACCGGCATCGCGCCGCCGAGCACCAGCACCGAGCACCAGCACAGCATCAGAGGATCCACATGCGCGCCACCCCGATCACCGTCGCCGCTCTCGCCGCGGCGCTCCTCCTGACCGCCTGTGACAGCAGCGGCGGTGACAGCGGCTCCACCGACAAGAACAAGGCCGGCGACGCCTGCACGCTCGACGCCGTCGGGGTGCAGGTCGCGGCGAGCGCCGCACCGTCCGCCGGGGACTCCGGCAACGTCACCGTCACGCTCACCAACCGCGGTTCCAAGTGCACCCTGAACGGCTTCCCGGGTGTCGACCTCTACGCGGGCAACGTCTCGAGCACCGTCCTCGCCACCAAGGCCGCGAAGGCCCAGAAGCTGACCCTCGCCAAGGACGCGACCACCTCCTTCACGATCACGTACGTCCGGGGTGAGGCGGGCGGCAAGAAGAGCCTCCCGGTGAAGACGGTGAAGTTCACCCTGCCCGGCTCCACCGCCGACCACAGCTTCAAGTGGTCGTACGGCGACGTCGCCCTCAAGGGCGACGCGAGCGAACCGAACGCCTCGGTGACGCCCTTCCAGCAGGCCGGGGACTGAGCGCTCCGCCCGGTTGTGCCGATCTGCGGCTCCGCCGCGGACCGCGGGGCGATGCTGCTCCGTCGACCGTCTGCGGCACGGTCGCGGCCGGCCGCTCCCCCACCGCGGCTGAGCCGCATAGCGACAGGCCCCGCGCGACTTGGGGGCGCTGCCGAGCCGGAGCGGAGTTCGTCCGGCCTGCTCGGGGCCGCCAGGCCCTGACGTCGGGGCACCTCACGGGAGCCGCGGCCGGGCGCCCACCTGGGCGCGGTCCGCTGCCTGCGCGCCCTCCGTCCAACCCGCCGCGTCACTCACCCCGCGCAGGCGGGTCGTGGTCGTCTCGGGGAACATGTGGTCCGTGTGGGCCGTGACCGCGACCTCGCGGGAGGCCAGTACCGGGAGCAGGTCGTCGGTCAGCTGGGTCTCGGCGGCCGCCGCGAGGCGGGTGCCTATGCGGTGGGCGTAGGCCGCGAGGAAGGACTGCCGGAAGGTCTTGGTGCGCTTGCGTCCGCCGGCCCGCTGGGCGGTCTCCGCCTTCGTCATCGCCGTCGTGGCCTGTACGAGGAGCGAGGTGTAGAGGAGCTCGACGGCTTCCAGGTCGGCTTCGAAGCCGACGACGGTGGAGAAGCCCAGCGGCTCGTTCCACACGGCCCGGCAGTGGTTCGCGGTGGCGACCGCGTCCAGCAGCACCGCCTTGGCCTGCTCGTACGGCGCCTCGACGCCGATCCGGCAGGCGCCGGGGGTATCGGGGGACGGCGCCCGGGCCGCGAGCAGTGCCTCGTCGATGCTGTGCCGGGCCATCAGCTCCTGCGCCTTGGCGGACAGCGCCTCCGCCTCGTCCGGGAACCCGGTCGCCTCCGCCTTGGCGAGCAGCGCGCGGATGCGGGTGAGCATGCGGGACTCGGATCCCGGGCCGGCTCCGGGGGCGGAACCGGCCCGCCGCGTGGGCTCGTCGAGGGGTTCGAGGGCCGGCAGGCGCAGCAGCAGGCGGTACAGCTCCAGGAGGGCGGTCGCGTGCGAGAAGCGGTCGGTGCGGGGTGGGGTGCCGGTGGCCCCGGCGGTTTCGGCCGCTTCGGCGGTGAGCTCCTCCAGCTGCGCGGTCCAGCGGGGGCCGCGCGGCCCGTCGTACGGGGTCTGCGCCCGCATCAGCGCCGATGCCAGGCCCACGTGTACGTCGTCCAGCTCGCGGCGCACGATCCGGACCACGTCGGCGGGCTGCCAGCCGCGCCGCCAGGCCGTCGCCACGAACTCCCGGCCGCGGCGGGCGAGTTCGGCATCCGCCGCCGGGTCTGCGGCCAGCAGGGAGGCGCCCGTGTCGAGGGCGGCGTCGGTCTCGGCGTACAGGGCGGCCTGGAAGGCGCGTTCGACGGTGCTGGACGGAGTGCTGGTCACTCGTCGATCGTGCCACGCGGCACTGACAGTCGGGTCAGCCGTGGATCAGGGCCACGGCGCGGTCGAGGGCGTCCGGGGCCGGGCACGGGATGTCGGGGAGGACGCCGGTGCCTTCCCAGTTGGTGCCGGAGACCGGGTTGACGGCACGGGCGACCGGGATGGTGGCCTCCAGGTTCGGGTGGACCGTCCAGCCCTCCCGCGGGTGGGCGCCACCGCGGGTGCTCTCCCCCACGACGGTCGCGCGGCCCAGCTGCTGGAGGTCGTAGGCCAGTTCCTCGGCGGCGGAGAAGGTGTGGGGGCCGGTGAGGACGTAGACCGGCTTGGTGCCGCCGAAGCGGGCGCCGGGCACGTGCGGCAGGGTCCAGGACTGGTCGTGCCGGTCGCCCACGCGCGCGTACATCGTGTTGAGGTGGGTGCGCTCGTCCAGGAGGTAGCTGCAGACGAAGGCGACGGTGTCCGGATCGCCGCCGCCGTTGCCCCGCAGGTCCAGGATGAGCGCTTCGGCTCGCGCGACCAGGGTGAGCGCGGCGGCGAGCGGCTCGGCCGACCAGGACAGCGGGAAGAGGAAGGGGGCCAGTTCGAGGAGGGCGGTACCGCCCGAGAGCAGCTCGACCCGGGGCACGCCGCCCAGGGAGGTGTCGAACTTGCGGCGCATCGCGGCTTCCGCGGCCTCGCCCTGGCCCTGCGGCACCTGCTCGGGGTGGTACATGAGGCGCAGGTGCAGATCGCCGTTGACGGACTGCAGATCCGCGGTGACCAGACCGCTCAGCTCCTCGGCGCTCTCCACGTCGTACGCCCCCTCCGCGAGGCGTCGGCGCAGCAGCACGGCCAGTTGCTCGGCGGCCTCCGGGAAGACGTAGTGCTCGGTGAGGAGCCGGGCCGTCTCGTCGACGACCGCAGGAACGTCGGTGACGGGAGCGGGAGTCGGGGCCGCGGCAGGGGTCGTGGTGGAGCTCGTCGTCAGCGTGGTCGTGGTCATGGCAGGTGAGTCAATCACCGTCCGCATGCGCCTCACATGGCGTTTCCCAGGACTCGTCTCACCCACCGAAATTCGTTTCGCTCCTCTCCCCTGCCGGTTCGAGCATGGACACATGGTGGACATGTCTTCGTACGCGGCATTCCTCGTCGCCGCCTTGGTGCTCTGCGTCACTCCCGGCCCCGACATGATGTTCATCGTGGCGATGGGCGGGCGGGGCGGGCCCAGGACCAGAGTGCTGGCCGCGTTCGGCGTGGCCTGCGCGATGTTCGTGCACACGGTCGCCGCGGCGCTCGGTCTGTCGGCGCTGTTCCTGGCCCTGCCGACGCTGTATCACGCGTTGCGCTGGGCGGGTGCGGCCTATCTGCTCTACCTCGCGGTCAAGGCCTTCCGGGACCGGGGGGTGCCGGTCGAGGAGGGTGCGGCGGCGGGGCCCGGGCGGCGGCGGGCCTTCTGGCAGGGGGCGGTCACCAATCTGCTCAACCCCAAGGTGATCCTCTTCAACGTCGCCTTCCTGCCGCAGTTCGTGGACCCCGGGCTGGGGCACGTGCGCGAACAGTTCCTGGTCTTCGGGCTGACGATCACGGTCATGGGGTTCGGCGTGGACGGCTCGATCGGCCTGCTCTCCGGAAAGCTCTCCTCGCTGCTGCGCCGGAGCCGGCGGGTGGCGCGCGGGCTGAACATCTTCAGCGGGACGGTGTTCACGGCATTGGCCGTTCGACTGTCAACCCAGGGTTGACGTTCCCCCGCTGTCAACCTACGGTTGACACATGACGACGAACCCGAGCATCACGTCATCCGTACGTCTCGACGACCTGATCGCGGCGATCAAGCGGGTCCACGCCGCGCCCCTCGACCAGCTCCAGGACGCGGTGATCGCTGCCGATCACCTCGGTGAAGTGGCGGACCACCTGATCGGCCACTTCGTCGACCAGGCCCGGCGGTCCGGAGCGTCCTGGACGGACATCGGCCAGAGCATGGGGGTCACCCGGCAGGCCGCGCAGAAGCGGTTCGTGCCGAAGGAGTCGGCCGACCTCGACCCGAGCCAGGGCTTCAGCCGGTACACCCTGCGTGCTCGCAACGTGGTGATGGCGGCCCACAACGCCGCCAAGGACGCGCGCAACTCCGAGGTCCTCCCCGCACACCTGGTCCTCGGCCTGCCGGTCGAACCGGAGGGCCTCGCGGCCAAGGCGATCGTCGCGCAAGGCATCACTCTCGACGCCGTGCGGCAGGCGGCGACCGCCGCGCTGCCGCCCGCCGCCGAGGAGGTCCCGGAGCTCGTCCCGTACGCCTCGGACGCCAAGAAGGTCCTGGAACTCACCTTCCGGGAGGCCCTGCGCCTGGGCCACAACTACATCGGCACCGAGCACATCCTGCTGGCCCTGCTGGAGTTCGAGCACGGCACCGGCCTGCTGGCGGATCTCGGCATCGAGAGGAAACCCGTGGAGGCCGACATCGCCAAGGCG
>Ga0105246_10000800_pt1 | contig 17859 bp, 11 predicted proteins | sample KBSM64metaG_FD_99694 | JGI IMG/M metagenome (GOLD analysis project Ga0105246, IMG submission 99694) | Miscanthus rhizosphere microbial communities from Kellogg Biological Station, Michigan, USA - KBS M6-4 metaG | ecosystem: Host-associated > Plants > Roots > Rhizosphere > Soil | place...
TCAATCCGGGCCAGTACACGTTCCATGAACTGTTCCTTGAGCTCCTGGGTCCAGCCGCCGTCAACGTCGAACTGGCCGGCGGCATCCCCCAGCGGATCAAAGGGTACTTCCTGCAACTGCAGCCAGAGGGTCGCCTGCCCGGCAGGCGCCCGTGTGGGATCGAGGACGCACTGCTGACCGACGACGACGGTGGGCTCCGCGGGCAGCAGCCCGGCCTCGGCCTGGGCGCACGCGATGCCGGTACTGTTCGAGCCGTTGCTCAGGTGCACCAGGGGAACCGCATCCAAGCGCGGATCCAGCCATGCAACGGGCTTGTCCAGCGCAAGGTGGATCTGCATCGCACCCCGACCATTCTGGTAGCGCGCCGCTGCTTCGGCCGATCCGGCCGGCGGCTCTCGCAGCAACCTCGAATAGAGGGCCTGTGGAGATACATTGGCCAGAACAGTCCGTGCCCGCACAACGCCGCGGGAAGTCTGCACGCCCGACACCCCCTTGGCGTCCACGAGTATCTCCTGGGCCTCGGTGTCCAACAGAATCCGAACACCTTTGTCCCGCAAAAGGGATTCAAATGCCCGTACGAAGTTGGACGCGCCGCCCTTCACCACAGGAAGCCCGTGAGTATGCATGCTCAAGGCCATGACCGGCAGCATGACACCTCCCGTTGACTGGTCGGGGCCAAGACCTGCATGAAGCAGCCACGGCGACCAGAGTTGGTCGGTCTCCCAGCCGTCGAAGCGGCTCCGGAGGTAGTTGCGGCCGCTCATGACGGCGTCACGCGCGAAGGCCTCGAGGCCCTTGAATGTTCCGCGCCTGATGGCGCCGAAGGCGATGCGCAGGACCTCCTTCAAGGACCGCAGCTCGGCCCCGAAGGCTCCGAAGATAGTGCCGGCGTTCGTGCCGAGATCGTCCAGCATTGCCAGATACGCGGCCTCATCGCCCGGGGTCTGCAGGGCGGAGGCCGTGAGCGCGGGATCGCGATGGGCAATGGCGACCCGCGGCGTTCCGGTCAGTGGGTCGGCAGCCACGCTGGCTGTCACGGCACCCTCGGTATTGCAGTACTCCAGGCCACGGTCATGAAGTTCCCGCCCCAATACTTCGTAGGCCCCTCCCGAAACGAACAGGGGGTGCCACGAGGAAAAGGTGTCGTGGACAAACCCGGGGAGGGTCCGTTCCGCAGAGTCGATGAAGCCGCCGAGCCTGTCCTTGCGTTCGATGAGGCAGACGCTCTTTCCTGCGAGCGCCAACTCCGCGGCAGCCACCAAGGAGTTGATCCCTGAACCAATAATCGCAATCTCAGTGGAAGCGTCCATCGGGGTGCTCCTCTCCGTCAGAAGTCCGGGTGGCTGGCGGTTGCGTGGTACTTGCCACTGTGGAACACCAGGGGCGCGCCCCCAGGGTTGTCGTACTTCTCCACCTCGCCGACGTAAATGACGTGGTCGCCGGCGTCATGGCGGGACACGGTCCTGCACTGGAACGTGGCCACCGCACCCTCCAGCAGCGGAATTCCGGCAATGCCCTCCGAAGTTTCCGCTCCGGCGAACTTGTCGATTGATGGTGTGGCGAATTGCCGTGACAACACGTGTTGGTCGCTGGCGAGGATGTTGATGGCGAAATGGGTGGATTCCTCGAAGTCCACAAGGCTGGGCGTCTTCTTGCTGGGGCACCAGAGGACCAGGGGAGGTTCCATCGAAACGGAGGTGAAGGAGTTGGCCGTCATGCCGACCTTCCGGCCGTCAGCGCCGAGGGTGGTAACCACGGTAACGCCGGTGGCGAATTGTCCCAGTGCACTCCTGAAGTCCCTCAGGTCGAAGACCGCCGAATCCTCTTCCTTCTGGGCCTGTACAAACTCGGCAGCTGCGGCGGAATCGAACCACCAGGGGTAGAAGGTACGGGGATCATCGAAGCCCTCGGCGATGCTGCAGGCAAGTGCGGGATGGGCCGCAGCCTCGGCCAGCACCAGTCGCTGGTGGTCCCTCCGCTGCTTGAGCATGTCGTTGGTCCAGGCCACGGCCCACTGCCCCCACCCGCGCCAGAACTCGTCGAAGGTCCGTTCCATCCAGTCCCTGTCAAACGGCTGCTGGCCCCTGCGAACGATGGAGTCGAGGTAATACCGGGCAGCCAGGGTGGCATTGTTTGATCCCTGGCCGGTGAGTGGGTCGTTGAGGAGGACGGCGTCTCCCAGTCCGAACACCGGCTTTCCGTTCCCGAGTTCGCCAACCGCGGAGCGAACCGTTGGAGTGATCCGGCCCAGGAGGGTTGCGCCGTCATCCGTGAGCCGTGCTTCTGAAAAGTTTTTCGACTCGTGGGGGAAGAACTCGTCCAGGATCTCCAGTGAGCGCCTTAGCTGTTCCTCGGGCGTGCCCACGTCTGCCCACCGGTCCATCGGGCCGCCAACAACACCTTCGAAGACCATCATCTGGCACGGTCCGGATACCGTCAGCCCAGGAAAGGTAAAGAACTCGCCGACGCCGGGCACCACCGACATGCGGATACTGTCACCGCGCTGCTCGGGCTGCCCGGCAGTGGCCGAACCGATCGTGACGTAGTTGAGCGCGAGGACCCTTTGTGGCCGGTCGAAGGGAGACTTCGACTTGTCCTTGGGGAAAATCTGGCCGATTTCCCCCTTGCCGGTGCTGACGATAACGAGCTCATAGTCGCGTGTGAGCTCCTCGAGCATCCGCGGGGTGACCTTCTCTATCCGGAAGTCACCGCCGGCGGCCACGAAAGCCTCGATCCAGGCAGCACTCTTGATCCGCTGGTCGATTGAGCGGGCCGTACCCTGAAGGGGAGCTTCCCATTCGATCGGATCGTCGCTTGGACCCCCGGCAACATGCAACGTCAATGCATTGATCCCGGGGACGGTCCCATCCTCGTAAAGGCCCGTCAGCGCCGGGCTCAGCTGCGCTTCCGCAGCGAGGGCGGTCGAAAACATACATTGGCTGGACATGACCTTGCCCGTGCGGATTTGGGCTGCCGAGCGGTCGGAGAGCAGGGTGATCGCGTAGCCCTCACGCTGCAGGCCCAAGGCCAGCTGTGCACCGGATTCACCGGCTCCGATTATTGCGATCTTTCGCATCTTGGGATTCCTTTGTGGCGGGATGGGAACGATGGGGATGGGGCGTCAGCGCGTCGCGACGGAGTTCACGCTTTCCAGGTACGCCGCAGCCTTGTCCGGGTACATGAACCATTCCTGGAAGTCCGGCGGGTTGTTGAAGCCGTTGGCGAAGCGGCTGGCGATTTCGGGGGACTGCCCGGCAGCACCAAGGAGCTGGAGAACATGCGGCGGCGGGGGAGCAAGGAGGGCGTTCGTCCACTGCGCAACATGCTGGGCGTAGTTCCAGTACTTTTCAAAGGTTGCCTGCATGAATTCCGCGTCAAAGTCTCCTTCCTCGTGCTCCTTGATGCTCTGCAGGTACGAGGCTGCACACTTGCTGGCGTTGTTGGAACCCTGCCCCGTGATGGGATCGTTCAGGACGACGACGTCTGCCAGGCCAAGAACCTGCCTGCCGCTGGGCAGCGTCGCAATGGGGTGGCGGACCGTGGGAGCGAACCGGCCCTGCAGGAAACCATTGGGGTCGGTCAATTCAACGTCCACGGCACGCGCAGCTTCCCAAGGCAGGAATGTCTTGAGGATGTCCTTGGATGTCTCCAGGTGTTCCTCGGCGGACAGGCCCTTCCAGCAGTCCATGGGCCCCCCGGGGATCCCTTCAAAAACCATGATTTCGCAGGGACCCGTCTTGGTCAGCGCGGGGAAAGCGAAGTACTCGCCGACCCCCGGGATGAGGTTGAAGGAGACGGCTGAGAACTCGGGCCTGGGTTCCAGCCCGTTGACGTAGGTCAGGGCCAGGGCGCGCTGCGGAGCATCGTAGAAGCTGCGAGCCGCGTCGCGGGTGAAAAGCTGGGCAATTTCGCCCTTTCCCGCGGCTACGATTACCAGGTCGGAGTTCAGGGTGTACCTTTCGAGGTCCTCCACGCCGGCGTCTTCGAAAATGAGCTCGCCCCCACGAGCCGCAAACTCCTCCATGAACCTGGGAAATTTGACCCGCTGGTCGATGGACTTCGCTGGGTTTTCCAGGCCGGATGCCCAGTTGATGGCCTTCTGCCCGGGGACTTCGGGATGCGGGATGGTGAAAGAGATCCCGTCGACGGTCGGTGCTTCCGGCCAGAAATCGAGCCCGAGTTCCCTTTCGTTTTCCAATGCGTCATGAAAGATGCACTGGCTGGACGAGACTTTGCCTTCGTAGATTTCCTCGCCGGTGCGGTTGGAGACCGTGGTCACGTGGTATCCCGCGTCCAGCAGGCCGATTCCCAGCTGCAGACCTGACTGGCCGGCTCCGACTATGGTGATGTGGCGCTGTGTCATGTTGTTGTCCTTGTCTTGTTACTGTCCCGGCATCCGTGGACGGGTTGGGCGGCGCTTATTTGGCTTGGCCTGGGGTTTGGTTTGGGGTGGATTCGCTCGCACCCAAGGAGGCCCATGTGTACGAGGGTCATGCGTACGACCCTGACGTCGTTCACCTGTCCTCACCTCGGTTCGGCAGCGAGCAATGGGATGGTTTCTTCGGCGCGCTCGGGACCCAAGGCGGAATAGCCTCCGTCGACGGCCCAATCGGCACCTGTAACGAAGCTTGCCCGGTCGCTGGCGAGGAATGCCACGACATCCCCGATCTCTTCGGGCCGGCCGACCCTCTTCAGAACGTGGAAGGGGGCTGCCACCGCATCCGTTTTCTCGATGTTTCCGTTCGTGAGGGAGTCCATGATGTTGCTCCAAACCCAACCCGGACTTACTGAGTTGACTCGAATGCCGTCTTCGGCGAAGTCCACGGCCATGCTTCGGGTCAGCTGCACGAGCGCCGCCTTGCTGGCCGGGTACAGCCAGCGTCCGGTCTGGGCAACAGAACTGGAGATCGAGGTGAAGTTGATGATGGCGCCATGCCGGGAGGCCTTCAAATAGGGGCGTGCGGCCGCGCTCACCATGACTGCGCTGACCAGGTTGACGTTCAAGGCTTCAAGCCAGTCGCTACGGTTGGATCCTGCGCCTTCGTCTTTGTAGGTGCAGGCAAGATTGACGACGATATCGATTCCGCCGTGCAACGCTGCGGTGTCGCCAACCAGCCGGGACACTGCCGCGTCGTCTGTGATGTCAGTGTGCGAAAAGCTGATGCCCTTGCCCAGGGCGTCGATTTGTGCGCCTCCATTGGCATCAATATCCGCTACAACAACCGTGGCGCCTGCCTCCCTGAGCGCTGTGACAACGCCCCGGCCGATCTTGGTTACTCCGCCTGTGACGATCGCTGTCCTGCCTGAGAGTGCTGACATGGCCAAACCTTTCGTGGTGAATGATCAACGCTTGTTTGTGCATGACTTCTGTCGTGCGGGAGGTGCTACTTGTCCGCGGGCCTCGGTGCGGGCTTCGGATGGGTCCGTTCCCATTCCAGCCGGCGCTCGTGTACCAGCCTGATGTTCTTCATCGCTGCCCACCTCCCTCTGACTTCGTTGTTGCACTTCTATGACCTGCGTCATACTTGTTCTAAAAGTGACTCTATTCACACCCTGAAAGCCGGTATATCCACATGGCGCAGGGCTCATCCGAAAAGCGAAACCCCTGGAAGTCAGGTGCGCGATGGTGAGGATCCTTCCTCGTGACGTCCTCAGGGGACGCCCAACGGTGACCACCTCGGATGTCGACGACGCACATCAGAAGATTGCTGAGCTGTTCTGCAGGCATGACCTCGTGCCGCAAGCGCGGGGCGCATCCGTGGACATGAAACTGCGGTCACTTCATCGTGGGGACGTCGGGATTGAGTACCTCGACTACGGTGCCGAGGTGCGCATCAATCCGGAGGGTCTGGAGGACTTCCACCTGGTCCAGATTCCGCTGTCCGGCCACGCCCTCATGCAAGTGGGCAAAGACGTCGTTGAATCGAGCCCAAAGCTTGCCACGGTTCCACCGCTCGACCGCCCGTTCTCGATGACTTGGGATGCCGGAACACCGCATTTGATTGTTTATGTGCGGCGCCTGGCACTCGCCTCAGTGGCAGGGCAGCTCTATGGGGAAAGCCCGAAGGATGGCGTCAACCTGGGCTACGCGATGGACCTTAATGGCCCCCTGGGTCGCGCGTTCATGAGGTCCGTCGTCGAACTCCACGACGACATGATCAGCGAGCCGGCAGGTGCGGCTCCCGTCTTTGTCCAAAACCTTCTCGTGGACACCATGCTGTCGCGGCTGCTGATGGCCATGGAGAACAAGCCTGCCGAAGGCGAAGTCCGGAATCCGAATGCTGAAAGCAAATTGATCCGGCGGTTCCGCGAGCTTCTGGATCGGCACGCATCAGAGGAACTCGCGGTGCCGGACATGGCGGAAAACCTTGGTGTCTCCGTCCGTACCCTCCAGATGGCACTGCGCGCCGAAGTCGGGGCAACCCCTTCGGAACTGCTTCGGCGGGTCCGGCTGGATCGCGCCCGTGCAATGCTTCTTGAAGCGGAGCCTGGCCAGGAGAGCATCGTTTCGATCGCGGAGCGCTGCGGCTTCTCGCACCAAGGACGCTTCTCGGCCATGTACCTGGAAACATTCGGCGAACTGCCCTCTGAAAGCCTGCGCAGGTGACTGCTGCCCGGATGTAGCGGGCCTGGGTCAGCTTTCGTGCGTCCGGAGTGAGCCGGCGGGCCGGTAGCTTCCCTCCAGCTGTGAAATGGCTGGCTCCTTGCTGTGCCCGATGTGCGCCACAGCCGGGGCCCGGCCCTGAGTTTCGCGTAGACAAACGAATCCTCTCGCGATCCAAAACCCATCTTTGGTATGCCAATCGGCATGCCCCCTGAGCTCCCGGGCGGTAAACCCGCGCGTAGTCTGTGGAAATTATCGGCATTTGGCCACGGGGGTATTGCCTTGGAATACCAAAGTCAATTACTGTGTGTGTATCGAGACAAGGTGACGATCGTCACAAGAACGGGAGGTGGGATGCGGGACACGCTCATTGAATGCGTGCGGCTGGCACATGAAGGGCCGCCTGTCGACCTGCTCATCCAGGGCGGCCGCATCGGGCAGATCCAGCCGGCCGGCGTCATAGATGCCGGCGGGGCAGTACGCGAGGACGGCGCTGGCGCGCTCGCGCTGCCGGGAATGGTCGACGCCCATTGCCACGTCGACAAGACGCTCTGGAACCGCAGCTGGGTACCGCATTCCGCGGGGCCCGTGCTCGAGGACCGCATCGCGAACGGCGAGCGGGGCCGCGCGGAGCTCGGCCTGCCGAGCCGCGACGGCGTGCACGCGCTGCTTGGGCAGATGGCCGCCACCGGGACGACCCTCGCCCGCACGCACACCGACGTCGATCCCGAAATCGGGCTGCGCGGTCTCGAGCTCGTCGCGAGCGTCGCCGAAGAGCTGGCAGACATGATCGACGTCGAACAGGTCGCCTTCCCGCAAGGCGGGCTGCTGACGCGCCCCGGCACGGCCGAGCTGCTCGAGTCGGCCCTTCAACAGGGGCTGGTCGGATGCCTCGGCGGCATCGACCCCGCCGCGCTTGAGCGCGACTCGGTGCGACACCTCGATCTGATCTTCGGGCTCGCCGAGACTTACGGCGCCAAGCTCGACATCCACCTGCACGAGCGCGGCACCCTCGGTGCGCACACGATGGAGCTCATCATCGAGCGGGTGCTGCGGCACGGGCTCGAGGGCCGGGTGGCGATCTCGCACGGCGTGGCCATCGTCGAGGTCGACGGCGCCCAGTCCGAACGGATCTTGCAGGGCTTCGCCGAGGCGCGGATCTCCCTGCTGACGGCGACGGTCTACAACACTCCTGTGCTGCCAGTCGCCGAGATGCGAGGGCGCGGGGTCAACATCGGCGCAGGCAACGACGGCGTGCGGGACCTCTGGGGCCCGTACGGAAACGGCGACATGCTCGACCGCACCTTCCACCTCGCATACCGCAACGGCTTCAGGACTGACGAGCAGATCGCCGCGGCTTTCGACGTGGCCGTCAGTGGCGGGGCGATCGCCCTCGGGCGGGAACCCGCCCGGATCGAACCCGGTGCACCCGCGGATCTTTTCCTCATCGACGCCGCGAGCATCGGCGAGGCGGTCGCCTCCCGGCCGCCGCGGCGGCTCGTGCTGAAACGCGGCAAGGTCGTCGCGCGCCTCGGGAATCCGGTGCATGCGCGTTGACCCTGGCCTCGGCGAGCGGGACCCCGCTCGCCTTCTCCCCAACCCGTTCCGCATCCCGCGGAACCTCGCCCCGAAAGGCAAGAACAATGTCGTTCTCCCGCATCACCTTCGCACGCCGCGCTGCGGCCACCCTCGCGGCCGGCGGACTCGCTGTGCTCGCCTTCACCGGCTGCGGCGTCTCCGATTCCTCGGCCACGGCCGCCGGGGGATCGGCTAAACCCGCCGCAGTCGACGGGAAGGCGCCCCTCTTTGACCTCCTGCCGCAGGAGGTCAAAGACAAGGGGGTGCTGACCGTCGCCACCCAGCCCGACTTCGAGCCGGCCAACTTCACCCCCGCCGGCTCGACCGGCATCCAAGGCTACAACGTCGACCTCATGGAGGCGATGGCCAAGAAGCTCGGCATCCCGGTCAAGTGGGAGAAGGTGCCCTTCGACCAGATCCTGATCGGCATGCAGAGCGGCAAGTTCGACGCGGCGATCGCCGGCATGACCGACCGCAAGAAGCGGCAGGAGCAGGTCGACTTCATCGACTACCAGTGGGCCGGCACCGTCTTCATGGTGCAGAAGGGCAACCCCAAGGGCATCACGAGCGCCGTCGACGGCGGCTGCGGCGCCAAGATCGGCGACGTGAAGGGCTCCGACGCCAACCGCCTCGTCGACCAGATGGCCAAGGCGTGCGTCGCCCAGGGCAAGCCCGCCACCGAGCTCATCTCCTTCCCGAACTCGAGCGACAAGAACCTCGCGCTCACCTCGGGCCGTATCGACGCCATTTTCTGGCCTGACATGGCGGTCTCGGTCATCCAGCGCGAGACCGGCGACAAGCTCGAGTCGCTCCCCGTCGACTTCGAGGAGAAGGTCTACCTCGGCATGACCTTCAACAAGGCGCAGACCAAGCTCCGCGACGCCTTCCTCACCGCCCTCAAGGAGATCCAGAAGGACGGCAGCTACGACGAGGTCCTGAAAAAGTGGCATGTTGAGGTCATCGACCTCAAGACCCCCGGCATCAACCTGGCGCAGAAGTGATCATGTCGGAGCTGAACCCCTCGTCCTCCCCGGCTTTGACCGGGCCGGCGCATTACGTGCGCCTCCCCGGCGACGAGCCGCCTGTGCAGGAGGCGCCGGTACGCGCGAAACGGCGCCCCAAGTACGGTCAGATCGTCACCGGCTTCGTCGCGATAGCCTTGCTCGCGCTCGCCATCCAGTCCCAGGCGCAGAACCCCAACATGGAGTGGGGCGTCACCTGGGAGTACATGTTCAACCAGGTGGTCCTGCAGGGCGTCGGCGTCACGATCCAGCTGGCGATCTTCGCCATGCTGATCTCGATTGTGCTCGCCTTCGTCATCGCCCTGATGATCCAGAGCAACAACAAGGTGGCGAGCGTCATCGGCCGCGCCTATGTCTGGTTCTTCCGCGGCGTGCCGATGCTCGTGCAGGTGCTGCTCTGGTTCAACCTCGCGGTGCTCTTCCCCAGGATCCTCGGGCAGGACACGAACACCCTTATCTCGGGCTTCACAGCCGGCCTCATCGCCCTCTCGCTCGCCGAGTCGGGCTACATGGCCGAGATCATCCGCGGCGGCATCATCTCGGTGCCCGCGGGCCAGACCGACGCGGGCGTGAGCATCGGCCTCACCCGCAACCAGGCGCTGGCACGCATCGTGCTGCCGCAATCGATCCGGGTGATCATCCCGCCGACCGGCAACCAGTTCATAGGCATGCTCAAGGCGACCTCGCTCGTCTCGGTCATCGGCGGCAGCGACCTGCTGACACGGGTGCAGCTCATCTACGGGCAGAACTTCAAGATACTGCCCCTGCTCATCGTGGCGGTGCTCTGGTACCTGATCCTGGTGACCATCGCCGGTATCGGCCAGCACTTCCTCGAACGTCGCTTCAACGCCTCGCAGCCCGGGTCACGCAAGCCCCGCAGGCGCACACCGGGCGACCCGGCGACAAAGACCACGACCATTCGGACCACTACCGGAGGTGCGCTGTGACGCAAGTACTCCCTGCAAGGCCCGCGAGCGACACGATGCTGCGCATCGACGGCGTACACAAGTGGCTCGGGAACAACCATGTGCTTCGGGGCGTCGACATCGAGGTGCGGACGGGCGAGATCGTCTGCATCCTCGGGCCGTCGGGCTCGGGCAAGAGCACGCTGCTGCGATGCATCAACCACCTCGACCCCGTCGACGGCGGCATCATCGAGGTGAACGGCGAGCGCGTCGGCTACGAGCTGCACGACGGCCAGCTCTTCGAGCAGAGCGAACGCCGAGTGGCCAAGGCCCGCCAGCACATCGGCATGGTGTTCCAGCACTTCAACCTGTTCGGCCACATCACGGCCCTCGACAATGTCACCTACGGACCCACTAGGGTCCTGGGCCGCCCGCGCAAGGAGGCCGTGGCGCATGCGCGGCAGCTGCTGGCCAAGGTCGGCCTGGCCGACAAGGACGCCTCATACCCGAGCCAGCTATCGGGCGGCCAGCAGCAGCGCGTGGCGATCGCCAGGGCGCTCGCCATGGAACCGCGGCTCATGATGTTCGACGAGCCGACGAGTGCGCTCGACCCCGAGCTGGTCGGCGAGGTGCTGCAGACCATGCGTCAGGTGGCCGAGGAGGGCATGACGATGATCGTCGTCACGCACGAGATCGGCTTCGCCCGCGAGGTCGCTGACCGGGTGGTCTTCATGGACCAGGGCCGTGTGCTCGAGGATGGCCCGGCGCGGGAGGTGCTCGACAACCCGCGGCACGAGCGCACAGCCTCCTTCCTCCGCCGCGTGCACTGAGTCCCGCGTGTATTGAGTCCCAGCGCATTGAGTCCAAGAAAGAAGGAACAGAATGACTGACAAGCTCACCGTAAGGAACGTGCGCCCGTGGGGCGCCGAGGCCGCGGATGTCACTATCAGCGGTGGCGTCATCACGCAGGTGGCACCCGCCTCGGGTGTGTTCGAACCCGGAGACATCGACGGCGGCGGCCTGCTGGCCGTTCCCGGGTTCATCAACACACACGCCCACGTCGACAAGAGCTGGTGGGGCAAGCCGTGGGTGTCGTACACCTACTCCGACCAGCCGACCGTCGAGGGCTGGATCGCGAACGAGCGCGCCCAGCGCGGGAACTATGACATCCCGAACGCGAACTCGGCCGCCGCAGTGCTGCGCGAGTTCCTCCGCCACGGCACCACCGCGACCCGCACGCACATCGACGTCGACCTCGGCATCGGGCTGAAGGGCCTCGAGACGGTGCAGGCCGCCGTCGCCGAGCTCGACGGTGCGATCCAGGTCGAGACGGTGGCGTTCCCGCAGGACGGCGTGCTGCGCCGGCCGGGCGTGATGAGGCTGCTCGACGAGGCCGCCCAGGCCGGGGCCGACAGCATCGGAGGGCTCGACCCGGGCACGATCGACGACGACGTCGAGGGCCAGCTCGACGGGCTGTTCCAGATCGCCGTCGAGCGGGGCGTCGGACTCGACCTGCACCTGCACGACTTCGGCTCGCTCGGCGCGTACGAGTACCGCCAGGTGATCCGCCGCACCATCGACGCCGGCCTGCAGGGCAGGGTGAACATCTCGCACGGTTTCGCCATGGGCGCGCTGCAGCAGCGTGTGCAGGAGGAGATCATCGAGGGCCTCGCCGAGGCGGGCATCTCGTGGACTACCGTCGCGATGAGCGGCACCGCGCCGCTGCCCTGGCAGCGGATGCGGGAGCGTGGCGTTCCGCTGGGCCTTGGCACTGACGGCATCCGCGACCTGTGGTCGCCGTTCGGAGACGGGGACCTGCTGCGCGTGGCATTCGCCTTCGCGCGCCTGCACGGGTTCCGCCACGACGACAAGCTCACCACCGCGGTCGAGTACGCGACGAAGCACGGGGCACCGTTTGTCGGACGGGAGCAGCACGACATCGTCGCCGGTGCGCGCGCCGACATTGTCCTCCTCGACGCCGAGAACGTGCCGGACGTGCTCGTGCGCTGCCCGCAGCGGCGCCTCGTGGTCTCCGGAGGCCGCGTCGTCGCCCGGGACGGCGAAGTGCTGGTCTGACGGTCGGCGGAATGTCGGAGGGCGCCCATCATCCTGATGATGGGCGCCCTCTGCGTCCTGCTCCCAAACAGCTACTCGCTGAACAACCCCGCCAGGTCCTCGGCCGAGAGCGAGCCGCCGGCCAGGGCGTCGCCTTCCATCACGTCGGCGAACAGCTGCGACTTCTTCGCCTTCAGCGCCATGACCTTTTCTTCGATGGTGTCCTTGGCCACGAGGCGGTACACCATGACGTTCCGCTTCTGGCCGATCCGGTGCGTGCGGTCCACGGCCTGTGCCTCGGACGCCGGGTTCCACCACGGGTCCAGCAGGAACACGTAGTCCGCCTCCGTGAGGTTCAGTCCGAAGCCGCCGGCCTTCAGGGAAATCAGGAACACCGGTGCGGTGCCGTTCTTGAACTCGCTCACGACGTCGGCCCGGTTGCGGGTGCTGCCGTCCAGATAGCAGTACTCCACGTCCTCGGCATCGAGCCGTTCGCGGACCTTGCCCAGGAAGCCGGTGAACTGGCTGAAGATGAGGGCCCGGTGTCCTTCGGCGATGATGTCCTCAAGCTGCTCGAACAGCACGTCCAACTTGGAGGAACGCACGGCGGACAGGGACTCGTCAACCAGCGAAACGTCCAGGCTCAGCTGCCGCAGCAGGGTGAGCGACTGGAAGATGGTGAAGCGGTTCTTGTTGACGTCGTCGATCAGGCCCAGGATCTTCTGCCGTTCCCGCTGCAGGTGGGTCTGGTACACCTTGTGGTGCCGGGGATTGAGCACCACCTCAAGGACCTGTTCCTGCTTCGGCGGCAGGTCCTTGATGACCTGTTCCTTGGTGCGGCGCATCATGAGCGGGCGGACCCGGCGGCGGAGCTTGTCCAGCTGCGCCGAGTCGCCGTTCTTCTCCACCGGCTTCTGGTAGTTCTCCGCGAAGCGCTTGGGTGAGGAGAAGAGCCCCGGTGCCACGATCGAGGTCAGCGCCCAGAACTCCATGAGGTTGTTCTCCAGCGGCGTACCCGTGATGGCCAGCTTGAACGCCGCCGGCAACTTCCGCGCGCACTGGTAAGCCTTGGACTGGTGGTTCTTCACGAACTGCGCCTCGTCCAGCATCAGCCCGGCCCACTCGCGGGAGGCGTACGCCTCCTGGTCGATCCGGAACAGCGCATAGGAGGTGATGACGACGTCGGCCTCCGCCATCGCGTCCGACGGCGCCGCCCCGCTTTTCGCGAAGGTTTCAGTGATGGTCCGCACGCTCAGCCCGGGGGCGAAACGCTGTGCCTCCGCGGCCCAGTTGCCCACCACCGAAGTGGGGGCGACGACGAGGAAGGGGGCGGTGCCGGCCGACCCGGCACTCGCCTTGGCGGCACTCTCCTTGGCGGCACAGATCAGCGCGATCGCCTGCACCGTCTTGCCCAGGCCCATGTCGTCCGCGAGCACGCCGCCCAGGCTGTGCTTGTACAGGAAACTCAGCCAGTTGAAGCCCTCCAACTGGTACGGACGCAGCTCAGCGTCAAGGCTGGCCGGCAGCGGCAGTCCGGTCACACCGTCGTCGAGCAGTCCGCCCACGGACTCGCGCCACGCGGCCGCCTGCTCATCCACGATCCCCAACTGCGCGAACTCGTCCCACAGCCCCGCCTGGAAGCGGCTGATCTGGAGGGTGCCGTCCTTGTGCGGGTGTTCCTGCAGGGCGCGGGCTTCGTCGATCAGGGCGCGCAGCTGGTGCAGCTCGGGCAGGTCCAGGGAGAAGTAGGCGCCGCTGGGCAGCAGCATGCGGCTTTGCCCGGCGGCCAGGGCGGAGAACACGGCGGCGAAGGACACCGGCTCGCCCTCGAGGGTGATGACGATGCCCAAGTCGAACCAGTCGCGGCTGTCCGTGGCCTTGGTGGAGATGGACACCACGGGCGCCTCGGAGGCCTCGCGGTAGTCGGCGATCTCGCCGCTGGTGTCCACCACGACGTCGGGCAGCTCGCGCAGCCGGGGGAGCACCTCTTCGGTGAAGGCCAGGGTGTCCAGGCCATCCAGTTCCACGGCCGCGGCCAGGCGTGGCGCACCCCAGCCGCCGCTGGAGGACTCGCCAAGCGGAGCAACCACGTCCCACGGCCGGCCGAGGCTTTCCAGGATGCGGGCTTCGGTGGCGTCGTCCCGGTAGCCGTGGTCGTCCGGGTGTCGCCAGAGCGGCTGCGCCGTGACGAGTTTCCCGGCCGTGTAGTGCCATTCCCAGTGCAGCCGTACCCGGTGGTCCGCGCCGTAGTTGGCCAGCAGGGACAAGGTGGGGACCGCGAGCACGGGCAGCTCCACCGACTCGTCCTTCGCTGTCAGCCGAGCACTCTGCCGCAGCTTCGGGTAGAACGCCGTGAGGAAGCGTTCCTCGTCCTGAGCCGGGATCTGCAGCCGGGTGGCCTCGGATACGAAGTCCAGCAACTCCTGCGATTCGCCACCGGCAAGGGGTGCCAGGGTGATGAGGTTCTGGGGCTCGGGCACCCCGGGGAGTACCTCCGCTGCGCCGCCGGTGAAGAACAGCCCGTGTGCCGGGCGCCCGATCAGCCCCAGCGACGCCGGATCAATGGCGTCCCCGCCGACGGTGACGGACGGCGCAAGCTCCAGTCCGCCGTCGTGCGCTTTGTCCGTAACGCCGGCCTGGCGGCTGAGGTCGAGCCCGACGACGGCGGGCTCCGCGGCAATGCGGACCGGCTCGGTGCCGCCGGAGTGCAGCAATTCGAGGCCGATGTCCTTCGCCTCGGCGAAGAGGTCCCAGAGCTTCTTGCCGGAATAGTCGTTGAGCAGCAGCCACATGTTGGAGCCGAAGTTCCGGTGCTCGCTGCTGGAATGGCCGGCCAGGAGTTCCTGCAGCCAGTGGAGGTGGGCCTCGTTGAACTCGCGCTTGTAGCCCAGGTAGTTCAGGTTGGACCAGGAGGCGTCGCCCTTGATCCACTTGCCCTTGGCGCCCATCATCACGGGCCGGGCCTTGAGCTGGCGGATGCTGCGGATGGGGTCCCGCCGGCCGGTGTAGGCGAAGTGCGGGGCGGGTTCCTCCACCTCGAACTGCAGGGCCAACGGCAGTCCGCGGCCTGCTTGGGCGGCGTTTCCGCCGCCCGAAATGAGCCGGTCCAGGGCGCGTTCCCAGGCCGGGCGCTGCAGCGGGACCGTGCTCCGGGAGGTCTGGCCGGGGGCGGGCACGCTCAGCAGCTGCGCCCGCACGGTGGGGTGGTCCTCCGCCGCGAACAGCAGCGCGGCCACGTGCTTGCAATCCTTGCGGACCGGGCAGCTGCAGACGCCCACGGTGCAGCTCCAGCCGGACGGCTTGCGGACCAGCTTGGCCGAGGTCGAATAGGGTGCGGCGCCGCTGCCCCGGACCTTGCCGAGCATGAGGCCCGTGCCGGCGTCGAAGGTGATGTTGCTGACCCGGCTGCCCATTGCGTACGCCAGGCCGGCCGCCAAGGAGCGGTCGTTGATGGCGGGAGTTTGAATCGCCAGATCCCAGGAATCGTCTGAGTGGGAAGGCATTCGGGAGGGCTACTTTCGGCTCGGGGCTATCTATGAATCCTACTGGCCCGGCCCGGCCCGGGCCGCCGCCGAACTTCGCCGCCATGTTTGGGCACGGCCGCAGCGGGGCACGTCCACCGCCACGGGCACTACGATGAGGCAGTGATGGCTGGGACATGGTTGACGAAAGTGCGCAGTTACGTCCTTCCGTCGGGGATTCTGCTGGCGGGCGTCGTTTGCCTGGCTACCGGCTTCCTGTCGGGACTGGGGTTCCAGGCCCTGGCGGTTCGGACCGTTCCGATCCTGCTGTTCGTGGTGGCCATGACCGTGGTGACCGAACTGGTCTCCGAAGCGGGCCTCTTCCAGGTGGTAACGGACCGGATCGCTGTCTTGGGCCGTGGGCGGGTGTGGCTGCTGTGGCTCTTGATCGTCGCCCTCGCTGCAATGTCGACGATTTTCCTGTCGTTGGACACCACGGCGGTGCTGGTGACTCCGCTCGTTGTGCTGCTGGCCGTGCACGCCGGAATCCCGCCATTGCCTTTCGCGCTGACCACTGTGTGGCTGGCGAACACCGCGTCCCTGATATTGCCTGTCTCCAACCTGACCAACCTTCTGGCCCAGAACCGGCTGGCGATGTCGCCCCTCGAGTATGCAAGGCTGGTCTGGGCTCCATCGCTCGTTGGCGTGGTTGTGCCGCTGCTGATCATCGGTGTTGCGTTCCGCAGGCAATTGCGGGGACGCTACGGCCCGCAACCCCGGCACCAAGTGGTGGACCGCCCCTTGCTGGTGGTATCCGCCGTGATCCTGCTGTTCCTGCTGCCGGCCCTTGTCTCGGGGATCCCGGTGCAGTTCCCGGCGCTCGTGGCGGCCTTTCTCCTGCTTGTCGCCTTCGCCTGGAAACGACCGTCCGCGCTGAAATGGTCAATGATCCCGTGGCGGCCACTCATGCTGACGGTCGGCCTCTTCATGGTTGTGGAGGCCCTGCACGCGAACGGGCTGGCTGCGCTGTTGGCCCGTGTCGCGGGCGGAGGTGAAAGCCTGCCCGCGCTGCTGCAGCTCGCGGGGACCGGTGCGCTGGCTGCCAACGCCGCAAATAACCTGCCGGCCTATCTTGCGCTGGAACCCGTGGCCGGTTCGCCCGTGCGCTTGGCCGCGCTCCTTGCCGGGGTGAACCTGGGGCCACTCATTTCTCCGTGGGCTTCCCTCGCCACACTCCTCTGGCACGAACGCCTCCAGGCGCTCAACGTCAGCATTCGCTGGAGCGGCTTCGCCGTGGCCGGCCTCGTCACCGCAGTGCTGGTTCTTCCGGCGGCCGTCCTTCTCTTGTGGGTTTCTTCTGGAATGACCTGACCGCCGGGGAACGGTGCATCAATATTCGCCGGACGTTCATCTTGTCCTCGGCTTGTGCCGCGCGGCCCGCGCGTAGCGTGAAAAGCGTCCGGAGCACCACCCGCCTCAAGCAGTGAGGAATCCCATGACCAGCAACGAATCCACCCCTGGGTACCCGACAGTCCTGACCAAGGACAGCATCGACGCGAACGCCGCGGACGTCGTGGACGCCAATGTCATCGTGGTCAACGAGATGTACGAAGCACTGCTCAATCATGACGAGATCGCCCCCAACGCGCTTCGCAGCTACTACGTGGACTACTACCTGACCCAGGCCCTGTCCGGCGGCTTCGCCCAGTACGTGTTCACGGTTCCGGAGCGCGAGGACGTCGACGTCCTGGTCCGCGAAGGCCTCGAGGGCATGGGCGCCACGGCCCACCTGGACCTCTTCAACCGCACGGCCGAGGCCTTCGACGCCTTGTCCGAAGAGGAAGCCGAAGCGTACATGGACGGCGAACTGGACGAATCCGAGGTTCCTTCCAGCGCCGTGGTTGCTTTGGAGGAACTGGACGGCGAGTTCGAATCCCTGCTCGAGACCGAGGACATCATCGAACTCAACGCGGCCTGGCTCCGCGGGCAGGACGGCGTGCTGTACCTCGACCGTGAGCAGCTCGAGGCCCACATCGCCGCCCGCGTCGCCCTGGTACCGGACCTGGAGGAGCGCCGGGCCGAGGCTGCCGAAGCCGAGCTCCTCGACGCGCCGGAGTTCGAGCTCATCATCCGCGAACTGTGCGACGTGGCCGGTTTCGCCCTGGAAAAGATCACCCTGGGCGATCCGAACTACATCCACGACGGCGGGAAGACCCTCGCCTGGCACTTCAGCA
>Ga0105246_10000801_pt1 | contig 17857 bp, 15 predicted proteins | sample KBSM64metaG_FD_99694 | JGI IMG/M metagenome (GOLD analysis project Ga0105246, IMG submission 99694) | Miscanthus rhizosphere microbial communities from Kellogg Biological Station, Michigan, USA - KBS M6-4 metaG | ecosystem: Host-associated > Plants > Roots > Rhizosphere > Soil | place...
AACGGGAAGTGTTCATCTTTTGCTCCTGGAGCGTCCTGCCCCTTATTGCGCTTCTAGAAGAAGTCGCTCTGGATAAAACCGAAATCCATCAGTTCGGCGTCGCCTACGGGCCGGAACTCGTTCAACTGGTTCTTGGCGGTCAGGGGGGCAGGCGGGTCGAGCAGGACGTTGGCCTTGTCGTAGCCTTCACCCAATACGGCGAACACGATGCCATTCCAGCCCTTGACGAAGTCATCCCGCGAATAGCGCTTGTGCCCCAGCACCGGATCGCCGACATACACCCAGTCCTTGTCGGCCCGTTGCATCACCACGAAGTGCTTGTAGCCACGGATTTCCAGCAACACCACCACCGGGATTTTCACGGTGACCAGGGTGTCGGGGGCGATCTTGTAGCCCCGGGCGCGCATGCCGATGCTTTCCAGGTAGCGCTTCATGTCCAGCATGGAAAAACCCTGGGTACGCACCAGGTCCTGGTCGGCATTGACCAGCATGCCCTTGATGAGGTGGTCTTCGTCGACGTCCAGCCAATAGGCCTGGCGCAGGATGGTGGCGAGTGCCGCAGCACCACAGCTGAAATCGGTTTTCTGTTCCACCAGGTTGGCGAACCGGCGTTCACGGATGCTCTCGACCTTCTTGAAAATCACCGCACCGCCGGGCATGGCAGAGATCGCCATGGTGCCCGCCCAAGTGGGGCCGGTGAGCAACATCAGGAGGGTGAGGGTCGCGAAGCGCATGATCGACTGACCTGCTGGACACTGGAATAAGAAAGGGCCTTGTTGCCAAGGCCCCGTTGGATCAGAAACGCACGCCGCTGGAGCAGACGCTGCAACCTTGACCGATCGACAGGCTGTTGCTGCCCTGGTTGCCCGCGCCCGATTGCAGGTTTACACCCACGTTGCCGGAGTTGCGGTTAACCGAGTTGTCGAGGCTGGAGTTGTTGGACACGTATTGAGGCTTGCCGTAGCCGTAGCTGCTGACGGCGGTATTGAGGTAGCTGTTGTTGAGCGAGTTCTGCTCGGTGTTGGAAGCGGCGGCGATGTTCTTGCCGTCAGCGGTGGTGATTGCCAGGTTGTTTTTACCTTCGTTGCCTTGACCGGCCTGGCCGTTGTAACCGACGTTGCCGGAGTTGCTGTTGACGGAGCCGTCCAGGGACGCGTTGTTCTGCGTGCCTTTGTTGACGAAGTTGTTATTGGTGCTGGCTTGATCCACATCGATCACGGCGAACACGGTGGCAAAGTCGCCTTTGGCACTGGAGATGGCACCGGCGTTATCCGCCTGGTTGCCGGAGCCCGACTGTACGTTGACGCCCACGTTACCGCTGTTGCCGGTCACCGAGTTGTCGGCCGAGGCGTTGTTTTCGGTGTTGCTGTCCTCGAATTTGTTGCCCTGGCTTTTTTGCACATCGGTGACCACGGAGGCGACGGTGCCAGTGGGTTGAGGGGCTGGGTGCCAGCCACCACCCGCTTGAGCAGCGGCAGCCATGAGCGCGGCGAGAGCGAAAACCAGTGGTTTGAGCGCCATTTGAGGTTTCATGGTGTTTCTCCTTGCTTCTAATTAGTTGGGTTAAGTGTTGGTACGGTCTAACTAAGGTCTATCAAGCGCTTACTTGATAGTGATGCCCAGGGTGTTAGCCACTCGGTTCCCCACCCCGGCACTCTGGTTCACCTGAATCACTCCTCGGCTGCCGGTGAAGGCCTGGTCGCTGGTGACGACCTGGCGGCTGCCAGTGGTGGAGGTGGACCCTGAGTCGCTTGCCAGCGTCGTCGTGTTCTGTTGCAACAGGACGCTGTCATCGATGCTTTGCGGGCCAGGGTTCAGGCTGATCCGCACCGCATTGATCGATTGGTTATTGGCTCCGGCCGACTGATTGATGCCCAGTACGCCGTTGCCGTTGGTAAAGGAGGTGCCCAGGATCGCCGCATTGGCGTTCAGGGACGGGTCGACGTTGCCGTCGAGCTTCTGGATAGTGACGGTGGTGGCCTGGCCACCGAGGACAATCGCGCGGCTGTTGGACATTTGCTGTTGATTGCCGGCGGCCTGGTTGATCGACAAGACACCCTCGTACTGTTTGCCGCTGCCATTGATCACGGCGGTGTTGTCAGCCAGGGCCGTCGCGCTGCCCAGCAGGGCGACTATCAACAGGAAGTGCCTCATCACTTGCCCCCCATCCTGCTGCCGAGGTTGTTCAAGGGGTCCATGCCGCGCTGGATCGAATCGCTGATCTGCCCACCCATTGCGTTGCCGGCGCCGGCGCCATGGCCGGCGGCAGCGCCGCTGCCCAGGGTCGACATGCCGGTGTGCGTGGCGCCCAGGCCGGACAGATTGCCGTTGGGCTGCACAGAGCGCGCAAGGCTCGAACCGCTGCTGATGCCGCCGATGTCCCGGTCGCTCAGTTCGCCGGACATGGCACTGATCACTTCTTTGCTGGGGTTGGCGTTGGCCGTGTTGGGGTAGGGGTCCGGGAGCGAGGTGCGCCCGTACATATGCCCTTGTACGGCGCGCCCTGTCACGATCACGCCGTCACCCGCCTGGCTCGGCAGGCTGACGCCGGCACTGAGCACGCAACTGATCAGCAGTGCGTTTATCGAGGCATGAGTGAATGTGTTCACGGCGGTAATCCTTATGATTCACGCTGACCCTAAACAGCGTTGTCAGGGACAGAGCAGAAGGCGTGCCGGTTTTTGTTTTTACTTTAAATTCAGCAGGTTATGGTTTTTACCGGCGGATTCGTCGGTTGCGGTGTTTCAACCCTGAAACAGTCCTCGCCCGGCGTCGTATGCCCGGTCGCTCGCGCCAGCTGTATCAGTGATGAAACAGTGTCCATGACAAAACGATGAATCCTTCCCCGCCGGGCGATTCAAGAGAGCTGGTTGTTTCAAAAATGGACAGGTCACGCGGCAGGCGCAGGTTCAGCCTTTGGGGGTTTTACGCGGAATGGAGTTGAGTACCGGGTTGCCGTCCTGATTCTGGGTCAGGTAGACCGGTAGAACCTTGGGCAGGGAGGGGATGAGGTTATTGACTTCACTGAGGTTATAAATACCGCCAATGCGAATGCTCCCGGTGCCTGCGTCCGCCAGCATCACCGGTTTGTCGAGGTAGCGGTTGATCAGCGGCAGCGCATCGGCCAGGGCCAGGTTGTCGAGCACCAGTTTGCCCGTGCGCCATGCCAGGGCCGTGTCATCGGGCTTGATCGCCGCCACGCGCGGAGTGGCGTCGCCCCGTTGGTAACTGGCCTGCATCCCCGGGGTCAGCGGCACGCTGCCATGCACTGAGTCGCTGGCGATCTGCACCGAGCCTTCAAGCAACATCACTCGCACCTGGTCCGCGTAGGTCCAGACATTGAACTGGGTGCCCGTCACGCGCACCTGCCCCTCGCCAGCCTGCACGACAAAGGGGTGATTGCTGTCATGGGCGACCTTGAAAAACGCTTCGCCCTTTTTCAAGCTGGCCTGACGCCGGTCCTTGTAATCGCTATAGACCAGTTCGGTGCCCAGGTTCAATTCCACCTGGCTGCCATCAGCAAGGGTGACCTTGCGCAAGCCGTTGGTTGCTTCGTAGTGTTTATAGGCGCTGGGCAGCCAGCCGGCTTCCCAGCCGGTCAAGGCGGCCAGTGGCAAGGCACCCAGGCACAGGGCGGCGGCGACCGCGTAGGTGCGCCAGCGCTTGCGCGGCTTGAACGGCAACACCACCGGCACCGGTGTGTTGCGCGGCAGATGATCGGCCACGTCCCAGACTTCCAGCATCGCCGCGTATTCGAACGCATGCAACGGGTGAGCATCGTGCCATTGTTCAAACGCCTGGCGCTCAGCGGCCGAGCAATCCTCGACATGCAGACGCATGCACCAATGCGCGGCGGCTTCGGTAATGGCGTCGTACTCGGCTTCTGAAAGGGACTGTTCGCTCATTGACTCATCCTGATTTCCCGCATTCTAACTCTCTGAAGCACACGGCGAGAACAGCATCATGGCGATTGCACATCAATTGGAACTTATTCTTGTTTGAGCGCGCCTAAAAATTCAGGAATTAACCTGTCGTCAACCATGGAGTACTACACATGTTGAAGAAAACCTTAGCTGCCCTGTGTGCCACCACCGCTTTGCTGAGTGCTGGCGCTGCCCTGGCCGACAAGCCGGGTGCGGGCTGGATCACCATTGAAAAAGCCATTGAAGTGGCGAAGACCAAGGCGGGGTATACCGAAGTTTATGCCGCCGAAGCCGACGATAATGGCTATTGGGAAGTCAAAGGCCGCAAATCCGACGGCACCGTCTACGAAGCTCGGATCGACGGCATGTCGGGCAATGTCCTGCGTGATCAGAAGGACTGATCAACCGCTGGGGGCCTGCTCAGGCCCCCACATCCAGCATGCGCCCCAGATGCGTAATCAGGTAAGTGACCGAGTCGGCATTGGTTAGAATGACGTCGATGCGCTTGTCGGTATTGCTCATGAACACTTGGCGTGCCTCGTTCAGGGTCTTTGCGCCAGTGATATCCAGGACTTTGCGCTTGAGGTAGTGGGTGGTGGTAAAAACGCCGTAGCCTTCCCAAGTATTGGATACATCATCCCATGTCTTGAACAGCATACTGGCCGGCGTCAGCGCGGACAGGGCCGTCGTTTGCAAATCATCCTGGCGCGTTTTCACCGCCTGAGCGCCAGGCTTTGCGGTATCGATCAGGTCGCGGAACGGCTCCATGCTCCGCAGGTAGGCAATGTCTTCGGTCTTGAACCGCAAATGCGTGAGTTCATGAATCAGCGTGGAAGCCCTGGCGTGAGCGAACATGTCGAAAGGCGCATTCAGGATGTTGGCGTATTCCGCCAGGTCCGGATCGAAGAAACGTTCGAACAAAAACACTTTGCGCTCACTGTCATCGACAAGCACCATCGCGTACTCATTCGTGGGGCCCTTCAGGCTCTCGCCGCTGACCAGGCGCATTGAGTCAGGGCCGATCAAGGTGGGGTCACTCAGCTCATCCAGTATCCCGTCGATGAGGGTCTTGATTTTCTTTACCTGGCCCGAGGTCATGTTGATAGTGCCGAACAGGTCGCATAAAAACAGGCCCACTCGGCTATCGGGGGTGAGCAGCTGTGCAAAATGCTTGATATTGCGTTTGCAGTTGACGGCATAGCAGGTCGCCACCTTCAACGCTTCGTCGATGACTTGGGCTTTCCAGCTGGAGACGGCGGCAATCGCCTTTATGCCATGCGCTTCAATATTGATCTCGCGCCGTTGAGCCCGTAGCGTTTTTTGACGCGTCCAGGCCTGGCCGAAGCGGGGTTTGTGCAGGCTCAGGTCCAGCACCCATTGGCCATTTGCATTGCGAGCCACGTAGGGGCCCGGCTGATCGTCGTTGCCGAGGCGCCAGTGCTCCCTGGCTTTCTTCACCGGATACACTTTGCCTGCCAGCGGTATATACGTTCTGGCGCTCGTCTGGTCGTCGTAGACCTGAGTGGAAGTCATCAGCTCCAGGTCCTCCAGGGCAACGTCATGGTCCTCGAAGCGTTGCAGCCGCGTGCGCGAAATGGCGGTGACATCGCGCAGGTCCGGGGCAGTGGCCGTGGGGAGATCGCCCCGGGGCACGTCGACGACGTCAGCGTCACCGGGCGGCGGGGTTTCGCTGCCATCGAGCTCGCTGTAGAGCGCGGCCATTTGCACCACGGCCAGGATGAAGTCCTTCATCGCGGCGCGCCACTGGTGCAGTTGCAGCGCCTCCATGGAGCGCTTGACCAGCGTGTAGCTGCGCCACACCACCAGCGGATAGGCGAGTTTGCCCGCCATGAAGTGCACCGCCGTTGCAATGCCCTTGCCGAACAGGCCGACTGCTTTATTCCATAGCAGTTGGCTGCCTTCCTTGAATTGGCAAGCGAACATCTTCAGCAGAACCAGCGTGTTCTCGCTGAACAGATACTGCAGCAGATTGCCGGTTATGGCAGACGAAGCAAGGCGAATATCCGAGGGGCGATGCCGGTTGTTCTGCAGCAAGTCGCGGTAAACGGCCTGGTGCGGATCGTCCAGGTGCTGGATGACCCAGTCCTGCAGTGCTCCAGGTCTTTCCAGCTCGTCGAGCAGCGCTTGTTCATCGGCATACTGCTTGAGCACATGGTTTTCACTGTAGGGCGCGTACAGCACCACGGCGCCGGCCTCTTTATCCGCAGCGCTGATCAGGTACATGCCCAGTACCCTGGCGGCCGTGGCCCCCGCAGTCGCCACCAGTTCCAAGGGCCGAAACAGCACCGACGCGCCCTCCAGCGCCGCACGCGCCAGGGCATCAGGCATATCGAACGCCTGCTGGACCCAACCCAGGGCCTGGGTGGACAGGCGTTCCTGCAGATGGTGCTCGTGGGCGTATTGCAACACCTGCCAGGGCAATTGCCGGCAGAACCGGCGCCGGCGTTGGCGCGCCGCCTCTGTGCGGGTGTCCAGCTCGGTTTGCAACAGCTGCTGGTAGAACGATTTCACGTCCAGCTGGCGCACCATCTGGATCACTGCATTGGCATCCAGGGTATCTGGCAGCGGTGTGGCGGTGCGCGACCGCGGGACAATGGCTTGCTTGTTCAGGTCTGGCCAGTGGCGCAAGGCAAAGTCGGTCAGGCTGCTGGTGTGGATGTCGAGGGCCTGGTGCACGGGAATCAGCACGTCGTCGGGGCTGATGGTGTGCCCGGGAAAGCGTGCCTGCAGCAGCTTCTCCAGGGCGGAAAAAGCGTGCTCGCGAATGGTCGGGATGCCATGGAGGTAGTCCTCCTCTTGCGGGGCGCTGTTGCGGTATTGCTCAAGCAGTTCGGCATGGTAAATCTGCTCTTGGGCAGGGGCCATTGCCAGCCACACAGGCAACAGTTGCTGGGTGATCATTGCGTCGGCCAGCGCCCTGGCCCGTGCCAGGTTGGTAGGCGCGGGGATTTGCAGGAGCGCATCCAGGCGGTCCTGCACGGCGCGCGCGGGCAAGTCCATGACCAGTAAATGATCGACCGTGTCCATGACACCGTCGTCGTAGGTCTTCAGGCGATTGTCCAGCAGGTTATCGTCAATGCGTTGCAGCGCAGCCAGGCGATACACCTGATGGGGCTCGCGCTGGGACAAGCGCAGATTCTCCAGCAGCGTCAGCCGTTTGACCGGATGCGCCAGGCGCCGGGCAAGTGAATCGCGCAGGGCCGAGACCGATGAAAACACTTCATGGCCACGCCGTGGCGTCCATAGCAGCGCCTGGCCCGAACGCGCCGGGTCAAGGCCGCCACGCTCGGTCAGTACAAACAGATTGGCCAGCGGCAGCAGCGCGTCAGACGTGCCCTGGTGCAACGCCAGCGCATAGGCATCCGGCAGAAACCCGTTGACCCCATGCCGGGTCAGGCGCACCAGGCTGTCGCTGCGCAGCACCGTATCAAGAATGGCATGGCTCTGGGCCGTCAGGGTTTTACCCAGCAACCGCAGTTCAGCTTCGCTGCGCAAGCCCAGCAGCATTGAATGCGCGAGCTTATCGCGGCTGTTGTTGAGGAAAAGGCGCGGCAGGTCGCGCAGCTCATGGCCGGCAAATACCTTCAACACCCGTTCGATCATGTCGTTGAAGGTTTTGAGGGTCATGTTATTGAGCTTCAGCGCGGCGCCCTGTTCGCGTTTTTCGTAAAAGCCCGTCCTGGAGGACACGGGAAGCGGCTTGCTCTCCTGGCCCAGGCGCTCGATGAAATGTTCAACCATGCTCAGGGACGAGACGGGCAAGCGCTCTTCGCGCTGCTGGGCGCTGGAGGGGTAGGTGTTGATAAACACTTCATCGGCCTTGAGGTCCAGCTGGCGCGTCTGCAGCTCCGTGTTCAGGGCCAGTAGGGCCATGCCGCGCAGTGTCGGGTGGTTCAGGCGTTCGCTGTTCAAGCCTTCCTCGGCAGCCTGCAGGCGCTGCTGGTGCAGCTTGGCGCGCTCGGCCTGCACCGTGGTCGGACGGCCATTGCCGCTGCTGACGGGATGTATCGTCCAGCGCCCATGGGTGTCCAGGTCGGCGAGGCGATTGTCGAGCATGGTGCGGATGTCCAGGGCGTAATCGAGCAAGGCATCCAGGTCCACCTGGCCGGCGCTGCTGCGATACAGGCCCAGGGCATGGTTCATATTGCTGGTCTGCTTGGCGACGATGTCTTCGAGCATGCCGCTGAACACATGCCCGGAGACGGGACTTGCGGCAACGTTGATCGGGTCCAGGGCGATAAAGGTGTTGCGCTCGTCCAGGGACAGGAAATTGAGCAGTTCGTCTTCGTGTCCGGCCGCCGTTAGCATCGTCAGCAGTGCGTCTTTGAGGTCATCCAGGTCCTGGAGCACCTGCACACCACGGGACTGTGTGTAGAGGTAGGCGTGGCTTTGATGCAGCATCAGGGTGCTGGCCAGTTCCACGTAGTGCTGGTAGGGCGCATGGATACGCACTTTTTCCACGCTCAGGTCGGCGGCGTAGGCGCTGCGAGCGCCCTGGTCGCTGAGGAACAGGGCCTGGAGCACGTGGCTTTCGTCGGCACTGAGGATGCCGGCCTGACGTTTGAGCAGCACGTCGAGGCGGAACTTGTCCGCCATTACCTGGGCGAACAGATCAAGGCGCGAGGTGCCGCTGTCGATGTCTTCGTTCCAGTAGGTCTGCAGCAGGCTCTCGAGCAGTTTGGACAGCGTGCCGGAGGTCTGCTCGATGAGCGTTTCCCAATGCTCGCGGTCTTGCTCCAAGCGGGTCGGGGTGAAGTCGGCAGTGACATGTTTGGGGTTGATGAATTCGCGGGTTTGCCCCGCAGGCCAGGCATGTTTCACATAAAATTGCAGGAACGCTTCCCGCAGCGCCAGGGAGTCAATCCAGCGGCGGTCGGCATCCGTCGGGCTATGGATAAAGCTGTTTACCCGCGTTTCGCGTTGATCCAGGCCGGGGAAATCAGCGTGCGCCATGATCCCGAGCAGTGTGTCGAGCATGTCCGAGAGGGTCGGGGTTTTCTGCAAGTGCTCGAGCATCGCTTGCACGTTTTCCCGTTGGCAGGCCTGCAGGGCTTGCTCCTGATCGTCCATGACCGCTCCCGGCACCGGCGAGGTGGTCAGTGTAAAGACGCTGTCTGCCGACAAACTGTTGCGCTGCGCTATCGACAGAAAACTGAGCAACGCCACGCGCTGCACCGAATCGGCAAGCGCCTGGGTGAGCTCTGCGAGCAGCGTGGCGTGGCTGTCAAACACCTGGATACCGCCGTAGGGCGTGTACAGCAGGGCTTTGGCTCCGTCCGGGCTCGGGCTCATCGTAAACGCGCCGGCGAGCACGATCGCCGCGTGGCCCACCCGGTTGATCAACATCCTTTCGACGCGCATGGGGTGGCTTTGCAGGCGTGTGTCCTGGCGGCTGGCGTCACTGGCGTAATACACGCCGTGCAGCCATTCCAGGTCCTTGACGGTGAGCCCCAGGGCGCGTTCGCGCTCGCTCAGGGTCGAGCGATTGATGGGCAGCAGGAATTCGTCAAAAAAATACGGCGGGGTGACGCGGGTCATGCCTGTCTCCAGCGTGAGTAGGGTCACACAGGGTAGGCGGGCAGCCGTGGCGGGCGGGGGGTAACTATTGAGTCAAGCCTGAGTCTCGTCGTCAGTTGACAGCAAGCGTCGTGGGTGGTGTTTAATCGACGGTCTGGATGTCCATTCGTTGCCCCTTCCAATCATAAAAACGGAGCTTCAAATGTCTGCGCAGTCTCCGACAGTTGCCACAGCCTTCATCAGCTTCACTGAATTGGTGGGATTGCTCCAGCGTATCTTCGTCCGGCACGGCACCTCGCCGGACGTGGCGGCGATCCTTGCACACAACTGCGCCAGCGCCGAACGTGATGGCGCCCACAGCCACGGTATCTTTCGCATCCCGGGGTACCTGTCGACCCTGGCCAGCGGCTGGGTCAACGGCGCTGCCGTGCCCATGGTCAGCGATGTGGCGTCAGGCTTTGTACGGGTCGATGCCGGCAATGGTTTTGCCCAGCCGGCCCTGGCGGCCGCGCGTGCGCTGCTGGTGAGCAAGGCTCGCAGCGCCGGCATTGCGTTGCTGGCGATCCATAATTCCCATCACTTTGCCGCGTTATGGCCGGATGTCGAACCGTTCGCCGAAGAAGGGCTGGTGGCGCTCAGCGTGGTCAACAGCATGACGTGCGTGGTACCCCATGGGGCCGACCGACCACTGTTTGGCACCAACCCCATCGCGTTCGCGGCGCCCCAGGCGGATGGTGCACCGATCGTGTTCGACCTGGCCACCAGTGCCATCGCCCATGGCGATGTGCAGATTGCTGCGCGCAACGGTGAACGCCTGCCGCCCGGCATGGGCGTGGACAGCCTGGGCCAGCCGACCCAGGACCCGAAAGCGATTCTCGAAGGCGGCGCACTGTTGCCATTTGGCGGGCACAAGGGTTCGGCGTTGTCGATGATGGTCGAGTTGCTGGCGGCAGCGCTGACAGGCGGCCATTTTTCTTTTGAATTCAATTGGGCCGAGCATCCGGGGGCGCGTACGCCCTGGACCGGGCAGTTACTGATCGTGATCGACCCGAGCAAGACCGCCGGACAAAGCTTTGCCGAGCGCAGCCATGAGCTGGTGCGGCAGATGCATGCGGTGGGGTTGCGGCGGTTACCGGGGGATCGACGCCATCGTGCGCGGGCGAAGTCGCTGGAAACAGGTATAGAACTGCAAGCGCGGGAGCTGCGCCAACTTCAGGAATGGGCGGGGGATTGAACACGGGCGCGAGGGTGCCGGCAGACATATAGGATTCAGCAAACAATGAAACCCAATGTGGGAGGGGGCTCGCCCCCGATGGCAGTGTGTCAGCCCTAACTGAACTGACTGATCCACCGCTATCGGGGGCAAGCCCCCTCCCACATTTATACCGAGTTCCAGCTTTGAATCAGCGCAACCCGTATCGGTCAGTTACGGCGACCGAGCAGCAGGCCTACCACCAGGCCAAAGCCTGCGGAAATGGCCACGGTCTGCCATGGGTGGCCACCGATGTAAGTCTCGGTGGCATCCACTACCGGCTTGCTGCGCTCACGCACATTGGACACGGAGTCCAGGGCTTGCTTGAGTTTGATAGCGACTTGCTCACGCAGGGTTTCACCTTCTTCGCCCACCAGGGACGCGCTGCTTTTGAGCAGTTTGTCGGACTCTTCGATCAGCGCAGTCAGTTCGCTGAAGGCTTGGTCCTTGATTTGATCTTCGACGGATTGGGCGGCGGTTTTGCGGGCCATGTGTGACTCCTTGCAAGTGAATGTGACAGTGAACAATGGAGTATCGGGCGCCTGCAAAAGTTGCAGTTATTTTGCCGGCCGCCCATTTGCGGCAAAATCCAAATCGGGTCCTTTGGACCTTCAGTGTAAGATGTTCCCTATTTATGCAGCAGGTAATTCAACATGAGCTTCAATCTCGCCAACAAGACCCTCGCCGAACGCGCCGAGCTGGAAGATGAAAAGTCCCGTCTCTACGACCTGTGGCAAACCAACCTGGGCAAGGCCAAGGGCGAAGCCGCGCGGTTGTTCGGTGAGCGCGCCAAGCGCAAGGGCAAATGGGCCGAATGGGTGCGTGCCGAACTTGACGGCATGTCGCCGCCGGAGTTTTCCAACATGGTGCGCAGTGAAGTCAACAAGCTGATGGCGGCGGCTAAATAAAGCACGCCTCGATCGCCTCACGCACCTTCAACAACAACGGGTCAAGCTGGGACTGGGTGCGCCAGCCCAGTTCCACCGGGTAGCGCGGCAGCGCCAGCGGGCAGGGCAATACGCGCAAGCCGGTCAGGCGGGCGATGGCCTCGGCGGCATGCCCGGGGATGGTCGCCACCGCCGTGCTGCCCTTGAGCAGAAACGCCAGCGCGGCAAAGTGGCTGGTGGACGCGCACACCTGGCGGCGCAAGCCGTGCGCCGCCAAACCTTCATCGGTAATGCCGATAAATCCGCCCGACGACACCAGCACATGCTCACGCGCGACGAACTCCGTCAGGTCGATCTGTTGCTGGCCGGGCGCCAGGCTGTCCGGGTCCACCAGGCAGCGATAGTCACCTTCGCCGAGCACTTGCCGACTCAGGCGCCGCTCGGCAAAACCGCCGGCGGTGATGGCCAGGTCCAGGCTGCGGTCGAGCAGGGCGTCGGCGACAATCTGGCTGTGGGTCTGGCGGAAAATGACCCGCAGTTTCGGCAGGCGCTGTGCGACGCTGTCCATCAGTCGACGGCCGTAGGCAATCTCGAAGTCGTCCGACAGCCCCAGCACCACGGAGCGGCCCTGATAGTTGGGGCTCTGCGGGTTGATCATCGCCAGGCTTTGCCGGCAACGGTCCAGTGCTTCGCTGATCACCGGTTTCAATTGATTGGCGCGTGTCGTGGGTGCCAGTCCACGCCCTGTGCGCACAAATAACTGATCGCCGTACAACTCGCGCAAACGCCGCAGGCCTGCGCTGATGGCCGACTGGGTGACCCCCAGGCGCAACGCAGCGCGGCTGGCGCTGGACTCGTCATGCAGGGCTTCAAAGGTCTTGAGCAGGTTCAAGTCGACGTCTGCGATATTTATCTGGCTCATATCATTTAGCACTGAGGTGGGCTTTATTCATGATCAAGCCTGGCGGGAGAATGGGCAACCCCCACCGACTTGGAGTGACTGTGATGCCTGTTTCTACCGTGGCTGCTTTACAAATTGGCTCGCTGCCGGGCGGCAAGGCCGAAACCCTGGAACAGATATTGAGCTATGAAGAGCAGATTCAGCGCAGCGGCGCGCAATTGGTGGTAATGCCCGAGGCCTTGCTCGGCGGTTATCCCAAGGGCGAGGGGTTTGGCACGCAACTCGGTTACCGCCTGCCCGAGGGCCGCGAAGCCTTTGCACGGTATTTTGCCAATGCCATCGATGTGCCGGGTGTCGAGACCGATGCCTTGGCCGGGTTATCGGCGCGTACCGGTGCCAGCCTGGTGATCGGCGTGATCGAGCGCGGTGGCAGCACCTTGTATTGCACCGTGTTGTATTTCGAGCCGTCGGGCGGCCTGGTCGCCAAGCACCGCAAGCTGATGCCCACCGGCACCGAACGACTGATCTGGGGCAAGGGCGATGGCTCCACCTTACCGGTGGTCGACACTGCGGTAGGGCGCATTGGCGGCGCAGTGTGCTGGGAAAACATGATGCCGCTGCTGCGCACCGCGATGTACGCCAAGGGTGTACAGGTGTGGTGCGCGCCCACCGTGGATGAACGCGAGATGTGGCAGGTGAGCATGCGCCACGTGGCCCATGAAGGGCGCTGCTTTGTGGTAAGCGCCTGCCAGGTGCAGGCTTCGCCCGAGGCGTTGGGCGTGGAGGTTGCCAACTGGCCGGCGGAGCGTCCGTTGATTGCCGGTGGCAGCGTGATCGTCGGACCGATGGGCGACATCCTTGCCGGGCCGCTGGTGGGGGAAGCGGGGCTGTTGACGGCGCGCATCGATACCGATGAGTTGGTGCGCGCACGCTATGACTATGACGTGGTGGGGCACTACGCCAGGCCGGATATTTTTGAGTTGACGGTGGACGAGCGCGTCAAGCCAGGCGTGCGCTCTATCACTGACTAAACGCGGTTAAACGTGTGGGAGGGGGCTTGCCCCCGATTGCAGTGTGTCAGCCAGTCTATTTTCAGCTGACCCACCGTAATCGGGGGCAAGCCCCCTCCCACAGTTGATCTTCAGGGTTTGGGGGATTGGGATTTCAGCCAGGCTGTTGACGGGACGGTGGACGAGCGCGCCAGGCCGGGTGTGCGCTCTATCACCGACTAAACGCGGTTAAACGTGTGGGAGGGGGCTTGCCCCCGATTGCAGTGTGTCAGCCGGTCTATTTCCAGCTGACCCACCGTAATCGGGGGCAAGCCCCCTGCCACATTTGATTTTCAGAGTTTGGGGGATTGGGATTTCAGCCACTCTTGGCGAGTGATCTCCCAGATCTCCCGTGGGAGCGTGCCGGCGACGAATTTACCCTCATCCGTCCTGACCAGGCGCATGCCCGTACGCTCGGAAATTCGCCGTGACCCCAGGTTTGGCGCCGCCTTGGGCGCGCGCAGCACGGGGCGCTCAAGTACGCTGAACCAATAGTCGGTCACGGCGGCACTGGCCTCGGACATAAACCCTTGCCCCTGCCACTGCGGGCCCAGCCAGAAGCCGCGATTGTCATCCTGCTCGTCCGTCAGATTGATGTTGCCGATCAACTGTTCAGGCGCGCTTCTAAGACAAATCGACCAGTGCCACTGCTCACCGCGAGCCATGGCGGGCAGGGCAAGTTCCTCAAGATAGCGGCGCGCGCCATCGGCCGGGTAGGGCCAGGGCACCATGGCATTGAGATAGCGCACCACTTCCCAATGGGCAAATTGTTGCTGGATCGCCTCGGCATCGTCCAGTACCAGCGGGCGCAGGATCAGGCGTTGGGTCAATAGCGTCGGTTGCATGAGGGTCACCAGGTTGCGGTGTTGGGCAAATCCAGGGTGCCGCGCTCGACAAAGCGCATGGTCCCAAACAACCCACCCGCCAGCTTGCCGCGCAGTACATACGGCAGATTGTTCAGGCTCTGGGTCTGGCTCAGGCCCAGGGTCTGGCGTAACACCGAAAACGCCGAAACGCTCACCGGCACCATCAGCACGGTCTCGGAGAAACGCGGGATGCTGCCCGCCTGATCACTCACCCCGGACGCCAGCGGCCGGCCATTGACTTCCAAGTCCAGCGCCACGCCGTTGTAGTCGATCGCCGTTTCATTGGGGTTTTGCACCCGCAGTTTGACGGCGAAGCGCACTTCCAAATCCTGGCTTTGCAGCGGTTCGATGCCGACCACGTTGATGTTGACCGGATCGCGCTGGGGCAACAGCGCGCAGGCGCTCAAGGTCAGCAACAACAGCGATACAACCATGAGCTTGCGCATCTGAACGTGCTCCTACTGTTTCGTAACGTCCGGGTCCTGCATGACCTTGAGGGTCGAGGACTCCGGATCGAATTCATCTTCTTCCAGCTCTATGAACGCTTCGGGCAGGAAAATGTTCAGCAGGATGGCACAGAACGCCCCCACGGTGATCGGCGACTCGAAGATGTTGTGCAGCGCCTTGGGCAAGTCGCGCAGCACTTCGGGCACGGCCGCAACGCCCAGGCCCATCCCCAGGGAAATCGCCACGATCAGTACGTTGCGTCGGTGCAACCCGGCTTCGGCGAGGATCTTGATGCCGGCCACGGCCACGGTGCCGAACATGATCAGGGTCGCGCCGCCCAGCACGGGTTTGGGCATCAGTTGCAGCACCGCGCCGATCATCGGGAACAGCCCCAGCAGTACCAGCAGGCCGGCGATGAAGTAGGCCACGTAGCGGCTGGCCACGCCGGTCAGTTGGATCACGCCGTTGTTCTGGGCGAACGTCACCATGGGCAGGCTGTTGAAGGTGGCCGCCATCGCCGAGTTGAGGCCGTCGGCGAGCAGGCCGGACTTGATGCGCTTGATATACCGCGGGCCTTTGACCGGCTGCTGGGAAATCATCGAGTTGGCGGTCAGGTCACCGGCGGCTTCCAGGGGCGAAATCAGGAAGATCACCGCCACCGGGATGAACGCCACCCAATCGAACGAGAAGCCGTACTTGAACGGCACCGGCACGCTGATCAGCGGCACCTGGGGCAGGGCGGCCATGTCGACACGGCCCAGCCACCAGGCCACGACAAAACCCAGGGTCAGGCCGATCACGATCGAACCCAGGCGCAGGAACGGGTTGTCGAAGCGGTTGAGCACCACGATGGTCAGCAGCACCAGCGCCGCCAGACCCATATTGCTCGCCGCGCCCAGGTCGCTGGCGCCGAAACCGCCGGCCATGTCGGTCACCGCGACCTTGATCAACGACAACCCCATCAAGGTGATGATGGTGCCGGTGACCACCGGGGTAATCAACTTGCGCAACTTGCCGATGAACTGGCTGAGCACCACTTCGATAAAGGCTGCGAAAAAACAGATGCCAAAGATCGTCGAGAGGATTTCATCGGTACCGCCGCCGCGGGCCTTGACCATGAAACCGGCGCTCAAAATCACGCTGATAAAGGAAAAGCTGGTGCCCTGCAGGCATAACAGGCCCGAGCCAATGGGGCCGAACGTACGCGCCTGCACGAAGGTGCCGAGCCCCGAGACGAACAGCGCCATGCTCACCAGATACGGCACTTCGCTTTCCAGGCCCAGCACGCCACCGACGATCAGGGTCGGGGTGATGATGCCGACGAAGCTTGCCAGCACATGCTGCAAGGCGGCAAACACCGCCGCAGTGAAGTGCGGACGGTCTTCGAGGCCGTAGATCAGGTCGGATTTATAGCGCGGGCGAGGGGCTTGAGCGTCAGACAAAATGAGGGCTCGGGTCGGAAAATGGAGGCGCAGGATGCCAGAAACGGCGGATTGCCTGAAGTGTAAAAAAATATTTATGAAACCTCTGCATAAACCCTCTGACGTGCCGATAGCTTTTATAGGTCCACCTATCAATAACAACAGCGGTGACCACAGCCTGGCAGCGCGCTGTCGCTGACCGATCTTTCGCGGCGGGGATGCTCGCGAATACCCTTTCTGAGAGCAGCCTTATGTCCCTCCGTCATCTGAATATCGCCCCTCGCGCCTTTCTCGGGTTCGCCTTTATCGCCGTTCTGGTGGTCATCCTGGGGGTGTTTGCGGTCAACCGCATGACCCTGATGCGCCAGGCTTCGCTGGACATGAGCACCAATCAGTTGCCCAGCGTGACGTACCTGGGTCACATGACGGAAAACGTGTTGCGCATGCGCATCCTGTCCTTTCGCGTGCTGGTCAACCGTGAGCCGACTGCCCTGCAGGAAGCCGAAACGCGCATCGGCGTGCTGGTCGACAAGGTCAAGGCGGCGCAGACCCATTACGCCGCGCTGCCGGCCGATGCCGAGGAGACGCTGTTGTACAAGGCTTTTTCGACCACTCTGGACAACTACTTCAAGGCGCAAGCCGACATGATTGCCCTGTCCAAACAAGACAAGGTCGATGAAATGCGCGCCCTGATCAACAGCCGTATCAAGGACGGCACCGACCAGATGGGCGAGCAGTTGAACAAACTGATCGCCCTCAACGCCGCCGGCGCCAAGGCCGCCGATACCCAGGCCGAACACAGTTACGAAGCCGCCATTACCGGCGTCATCCTGGTGTCGGTCGCCGCTGCCTTGCTGACGGTGTTACTGGCCTGGCTGCTGACCCGCAGCATCGTCACGCCGTTGCGCAAGGCCGTGCAAGCGGCGGAAAGCATCGCCGGCGGTAACCTGACGACGGCTATCGAAGACGACGGCAAGGACGAACCGGCGAGGCTGATCGGCGCCTTGTCGACCATGCAAACCAATCTGCGCCAGACCATCCAGCACATTGCAGGCTCGGCCACGCAGTTGGCGTCGGCTGCCGAAGAACTGAGCGCCGTCACCGAGGAAGCCTCCAAAGGCTTGCAGCAACAGAACAATGAAATCGACCAGGCGGCCACGGCGGTCAATGAGATGACCGCCGCCGTGGAAGAGGTGGCGCGCAACGCGGTGTCCACCTCCGAAGCGTCCGGCCAATCCAACCAGGCCGCACGGGAAGGCCGCGACCGGGTCGTCGAGACGGTCGGCGCAATCCAGACCATGACCCAGGACGTGCAAAACACGGCGGCCATGATCGAAGGGCTGGCGGCGCAAGGGCGCGACATCGGCAAGGTCCTCGATGTGATCCGCGCGATTGCCGAGCAGACCAACCTGCTGGCGCTCAACGCCGCGATCGAAGCGGCACGCGCCGGTGAAGCCGGGCGTGGTTTTGCGGTGGTGGCCGACGAAGTACGCGCACTGGCTCATCGCACGGCCCAGTCGACCCAGGAAATCGAAAAAATGGTCGCCGGCATCCAGAACGGCACCGGTGAAGC
>Ga0105246_10000803_pt1 | contig 17847 bp, 15 predicted proteins | sample KBSM64metaG_FD_99694 | JGI IMG/M metagenome (GOLD analysis project Ga0105246, IMG submission 99694) | Miscanthus rhizosphere microbial communities from Kellogg Biological Station, Michigan, USA - KBS M6-4 metaG | ecosystem: Host-associated > Plants > Roots > Rhizosphere > Soil | place...
AAACGGTGGTAAACCGCACCATCGAGTGCATGCCACGAACCTGAAAACACTACAAAACCAATGTGGGAGGGGGCTTGCCCCCGATAGCGGTGTATCAGCGACAGACAGGCTGGCTGACACACCGCGATCGGGGGCAAGCCCCCTCCCACATGAATCACGATCATCGTCCTGACCTGAGTCTCAGCCCACCAGGGTATGTCGCTTGCCGAACACCGCCACACTCGCCACGCCCACCGCCCCCATCGCTACGCAATACCCCACGCAAATCCACGGGCTGGTGGGCATTAACGCAATCAGCAGCAGTGGTGTGGTACTCGCCCACAGCGCGTAGGCAATGTTGTAGGTGAAGGAAATCCCCGACACCCGTACCTGTGCCGGAAACAGCCCGACCATCACCGACGGCACCGCGCCCACCACCCCGCAGCTCAAGCCGGCCACAGCATAGGCGGCGCCCAGCCAGACCCCGCCGCTGATCAGGCTGGCATACAGGATAAACACCCCCACCGGCAGCAGCAGGCTGTAGACCAGCACCGCGCGCCAGGCGCCGATGCGGTCCACCAGCAGGCCGGCCAGTACGCAGCCGATGTTGAGAAACACAATCCCCAACGCGCTCAAGGCGAAGGTGTGGCTGGGGCTCATGCCGAAGGTTTTCTGCATCATGGTCGGAGTGATGACCACCAGCACCACCACCGCCGACGTCAGCACGCACGTGAGGATCATCGCCGGCAGCAATACGGCGCGATGGTCGCGCAATACGGTGCGCAGTGGCAGTTCGGCGGCAGCCTGGCGGCGGGCCTGCATTTCGAGGAATACCGGCGTTTCATTGAGCCAGCGGCGCAGCCATACGCCGATCACGCCAAACACGCCGCCCAGCAGGAAGGGGAAACGCCAGGCATAGTCGAGAATCTCGGCCGGGGTGAAGACCTGTGCAAGCAACGTGGCCGTGAGCGCGCCGAGCAAGTAACCGAACGTCAGCCCGGCCTGCAGGAATCCCAAGGCATACCCACGATGACTGCGCGGGGCATGCTCGGCGACGAAGGTCCAGGCGCTGGGCACTTCACCGCCCACGGCGGCGCCCTGCAATACGCGCAGCACCAGCAGGATCAGCGGTGCGAAATAGCCGATTTGCGCGTAGGTCGGCATGGCTCCGATCAGCAGGCAGGGCAAGGCCATCATCAGGATGCTCAAGCTGAACACGCGCTTGCGTCCCAGGTGGTCGGCAAAGTGCGCCATCAGGATGCCGCCCAGCGGGCGCGCGAGGTAGCCGGTGACGAAGATGCCAAAACTTTGCAACAGGCGCAGCCACTCGGGCATTTGCGGGGGGAAAAACAATTGGCTGAGGGTCAGCGCGAAGAACACGAAGATAATGAAGTCATAGATCTCCAGGGCGCCACCGAGGGCGGCCAGGCCCAGGGTTTTGTAGTCGGAGCGGGAGAAACGCTGCGCCTGTGAAGAAGCGGTGGCAGTCATGTGCATGCTCGGCAGACAAACAAAATGGCGTGCAGATTATGAGCTGAACCGGATGATGGCAATCGCGGTGGATATATTTGTTTTACTCATTGATCGATGAAGATAACTACATTCCCAAATCAATGATCAAAGAGGAACATGCCGCAAAACTAATGCGCCTGTCGTTGCAACAGGCGCAGTTACGAAGATTCACCGTCATACCGGACGAGCCTCAGCCAATACCTTCGCACGAAACTTCGGCGGTAAATCGGCAGGTGTCAGCAGGTCCACGCTGACTCCCAGTAGATCCTCGAGCTCCACTTGAAGCCCCCCAAGATCAAAAAGGGTGGTTCCCGGTGGGGCGTCAACCAGAAGATCAAGGTCACTGCCTTCCTGATCGGTCCCCATCAACACAGATCCAAATACTCTCGGATTGGAGATGCGAAAACGTCCCACCACTTCTCTGACGGCTGCTCGTTGTAAATCAAGGGCGGTTGAAGGCTTCACGGTTCACCTCGGTGACATCCATTAGAAGACAAGTCTAGCAACGCTCACCCTGAGTAGACACGCCCCCCTTCAAACCGCTGTCTTCGTCCCGTCACATTGCATTGCTACCGTCCTGCGAAACATCTTGCAACATCTCGCCAAGGACTCCCGCGCAATGAGTGACGAGCACGTAGATCGCCCTTCCACAGATTCCGTAGGCCAGGCGCCGGTTGACAGCAGTCGCCGGCGGTTCCTGGGGGGCGCTGCGGTGCTGGGGGTGGGCGCAACCTTGAGTGGCTGTGGAAATGCCGGCCAGGCGCCGGAAAAACCGGCGGCGCGGCCACTTACAGCGCCGGAGTTGGACAAGGCCCTGCGTGACCAGGTGAAGACCGTCGTTGTGATCTACGCCGAGAACCGCAGCTTCAACAATCTGTTTGCCGATTTCCCCGGGCTGGAGAAACCCCTCTCGGCGCTTTCCGCCGCTGATTACCAACAACGTGACCGCGATGGCAGCGTATTGCCGGCCCTCCCCCAGACCTGGGGCGGCGTGCTGCAGGCGGGCCCGCAGAGCGTGGATGGGGTGACCTACCCGAGCGCCGTGCAATTCCAGGAAAACCTGCTCAACGCACCGTTCGCCCTCAAGGGCCCGAACGCCGAGGACTTGCCGCTGAGCCTGGTGACCCGTGACTTGTGGCACGTGTTCTATCAGAACCAGATGCAGATCAACGGTGGCAAAAATGACGGTTTCGTGGCCTGGGGCGATTCCGGCGGCCTGGTGATGGGCCATTACGCCCAAAGCCGTTACTCCCTGCGCCTGTGGGACGTCGCCCGGGAGTTCGTGCTGTGCGATAACTTCTTCCAGGGCGCGTTCGGCGGCTCGTTCCTCAATCATCAATACCTGATCAGCGCCACCGCACCGACCTATCCCAATGCGGCTCAGTCGGTAGCCAAGGCGCAGATCGCCACGCTGCAAAGCGACGACCCCGGCGACCCGCGCCTCAAACCCCTGGACACCTCGCCGGCCAGTGCCATGGCCGGCCCGCCGCAGTTCGGCCCCAGCGCCCTGACCCCGGACGGTTACGCGGTCAACACACTGGCGCCGCCCTACTGGCCGACCTGGATCCGAGACCCGCAAAACCCCGATTACTCCAAACCGGACCTGCCCAACGTGCTGGTGCCGCAAACCCATGAACACATTGGCGACAAGCTCTCGAAAAAGAATATCGACTGGGCCTGGTACGCCGGCGCGTGGCAAGCCACCCTCGATCAATTCAAGGACTCGGGCGGTATTCCCAAAATCCCGAACTTCCAGTATCACCATCAGCCGTTCAACTACTTCAAGCAGCAGGGCCCCGAGCACCGCGCGGAACGTGACAAACGCCTGCGCGACGGCGGCCTGGGCGATGAAGCGAGCACCAACAGATTCTTTGCCGATGCCCAGGCGGGCAAACTTCCCGCTGTGACGTTCTACAAGCCCCAGGGCAACCTGAACATGCACGCCGGCTATGCCGATGTGGCCTCGGGCGACCGCCATATCGTGCGTGCCCTGAAGGTGCTGCAGGAAAGCCCGCAGTGGAACAACATGGTGGTGGTGGTGACCGTCGATGAAAACGGCGGCTGGTGGGACCACGTAGCACCGCCCAAGGGCGACCGCTGGGGCCCGGGCACGCGGGTTCCGGCGCTGGTGGTGTCACCGTTCGCGCGCAAAGGCACGGTTGACCATACGGTGTACGACACCGCCTCGATCCTGCGCTTGATCACCCGCGTGTTTGAACTGGAAACCCTGGACGGCCTCAAGCAAAGGGACGACGCGATGCGCGCTCGCGGCCAGAAACCCATGGGGGATTTGAGCAATGCCTTGCAGTTCAGCGTTTAGGTTCACGTATCCAATCGCGACACGCGCAGCGATTTAGCACGCGGTTTTCCTGGTCAGCCGCTACTGTATGAAGGTGGGCTTTCATCCCGCGCAGACGGGCTTTCGCTGACAAGGAACCAACCATGTTCAAATCGACCAGACTGGCCTTGACCCTGGCCGCACTGCTGGCCAGTGCGGTCGTACAGGCCGACATCGAAGTACCGTTGGGCAGCACGCAACGTGTCACCCGATTATTTGCGTTTCCCAATAACTGCAACGTGATCTGCTTTCGGCCCTGGACGCTGGAGCAGACCGCCGAGCATTATTTGAACCAGAGCCTGCAACGTGACGGCTACAGCCGGGCGAAGGTCAGCGTCAAGGTCCATGACGGCCAGGTCGCAGCAACCTTCAGCGGCGTGCCGGACGGCTACGGCAAGCCCCTGACCACCTTGCTCGATACGGCTGACCTGGCGTACCACGGCGCCAGCCGGCTCAACAGCGACGGCAAGTGGGCCTACAACTGGTACCTGTTCCTGCCGTTGGGCATGGCCTTGGAAAACCGCAAAAGCATCGAGCTGCTGCACTTTCCGCCGGACTACTCGCTGACCCAGGCCCAGGACTATCTGGAATCGGCCACCACCGACCGCTGGGCAACCTTGCTCACCAGCAACGGCATTGCTGCCGGCGACACCCCGGCCTATCAGACCATTATCGATATCGCGCCCATCGCCGCCCCGTCCAATGCCGGTAAAGACCTGGAAGCGGTCTACAGCTATTTCACCGACTATCAGACGCGCATGGTCAAGGAGTTGAGCCTGCGCCCGGACGGTGCGTTGCCAATGGTGGCCTTCGGCGCGCCGGTACGCAGTTGGATCAAGCAACAATACGGGCAAACCGTGGCGGTGCTGGGGCTGGCGCAGATCAGCCCGGAACCGGGCAAGCCGGTTTCGGTGCTCGGTGCCAACCACCCAAGTTACATCTGGTACGCCGCCAGCCCGGACACCTATGACGGCAATGAGCAAAAGGCCGATGAGGCCGGCCTGAAAGTGATGGGCCAGGACCTCAGCGCGGCCTGCTGGCAAGCCGGCATGGGCCAGAAACCGGCCAGCGACGCGAATGTGTTGCTCAAGGCATGCATGAACACCTGGCAGGTCACGCGTAAAGAGCAGACCTGCGAGTTGTTCTACACCTCGGTGCGCAGCCTGACGGCGGAGCAGGCCAACGCCAAATGCGCCACGCCCACCCTCAAGGAACAGTTGAAACAGCTGCGCAGTCCCGCGCCGCTCCCCTCTCTCGCGCCACCCGCGCTGTAAGCCGTGGCAACGATTTCTACTGTCAGATTTGACAGTAGAAATCGGCGGCGACTTGGGCGAGTCTTGGGCAGCACCCGTTTACTGCAAGAGATTGGCCGTCAGTTAACGCCCGCAGTTCCATGCAGCCCTAGGAGGAGAGTGATGAAAACTCGCGCCAGGGATAAGGCTGAAGCGGCTGTGTATGACAGCCTTTACCCGTTCAAGACGCTGGGTGTCGACGAGGGTTACCCCTCGAGCGAACACTTCCAGCTCGTGCAAGGTACTCAGGGGACGCCCGCCGTCATCAAGGCCCGCGTCGCCTTCGGCAAAGGCGTGCGCATCGCCAGGATTTGCGGGTATGCCGTCAGCGAACGCCGCCGGCATACGCTGCAGCTATCGCCACGCATTCACTTGTACGACGCCTGGTTCTGCGGCCTGCTGCAGCACTCGTGCAGCCCAAACGTGTTCCTGGACACCACTTACCTGGAACTGTGGACTGCACAGCCCGTCCCCGTCGGTACCGCGTTGACGGTTGATTACGCCGCAACCGAAGACGCGCTGTTCCGGCAGTTCGGCTGCCATTGCGGCGAGCCGGACTGCCGGGGCTGGATCACCGGCAGCAAGGAGCCGTTGAACGCCGAAGGCCAGGCCTACATCGCCTGGTGGCGCGAGCATCAACGGTCTTAGGCTTCGCCCAGCGGCCGCAGACGGTACTGCGGCGGCAGCTGCTCGAAGCCACTGATGGTGGTGTTCAAGCTCTTCCAGCGGCCATCCTTGATGCCGTAGATGCAGCCATGAATCGACAGGCTCTGCCCGCGATGCCAAGCGTTCTGCACAATGCTGGTATGGCCGACGTTGGCCACCTGCTGAATCACGTTCAGCTCGCACATGCGGTCTACGCGCTCTTCTTCGGTGGGCAACTGGGCCAGCACGTCGCGATTTTCGTAGTAGAGATCACGAATGGTGCGCAGCCAGCCGTCGATCAGGCCGAACTGGCGGTCCTGCATCGAGGCACGCACGCCGCCACAGCCATAGTGGCCGGTGACGAGGATGTGTTTGACCTTGAGCACATCGACGGCGTACTGGATCACCGACAGGCAGTTGAGGTCAGTGTGCAGCACCACGTTGGCCACGTTGCGGTGCACGAACAGGTCACCGGGCAACATGCCGACGATTTCATTGGCCGGTACACGCGCATCGGAGCAGCCGATCCACAGGTATTCCGGGGTTTGCTGGCGGGCGAGCTTGGCGAAGAATTCGGGATCTTCCTGTTTGATCGCATCCGCCCAGCGTTCGTTGTTATCTAGCAGGTCTTGTAGTTCGTTCATCAGGGAAGCCTCAGGAATGATGCGCAGTTTTGTGACTGACAAGCCCTCGTCCGGGTCACGCGCGGCGCAAATTAGCTTGAATCTTTGGGGCACACAGCCTGTCCACTCACTATAAGCCCCACAGTATGAGGATTGGCCATGACTGAATCACGACGTCCCTACGGCGCTGCGCAGCCCGAACCGATTGACGATAACGAAGACCGTATGGGTTCGATGCGCGAGCTCGATTTTGATGAAGAAGACCAGACGGCCCAGATCGGCGATGAAATCCCCCGTGACCAGCGCGAGCACCTGATGCCCGAGGAGCGGGTGCGTGAAGCCGGCATGACCGGCGCTTCGACGGATGATCATGAGTCGACCGATGACGATATGAGCCCGGAAACCCTGATCCATGAAGATGGCGCGCGGGATGCGCGGGAAGCCGGTGAAGACAGCGCGGCTGACTACGATCTGAGCGTTGTTGGTGAAGAGGAGATTGGCGGCGGAAGCGGCCTGGACGAGGCCGAACTGGCCGATCTGGACCCGCTCGACGGCGAGCGCTGACACGGCGCAGTTCAACATGTGGGAGGGGGCTTACCCCCGATAGCGGTGTGTCAGGCGTTTATTTGTCACTGATGCACCGCCATCGGGGGCAAGCCCCCTCCCACATGGATTGCGGTGTTCATTCGACTAACGTATAGGCCATGACGACCGCATATTCACAGCCGCGTAATAATCCCGCTGGCGCCCCACCTGGCCCGCTCACCGGCAAGCGCTGAGACAACGCGGTCAAATGTGGGAGGGGGCTTGCCCCCGATAGCGGTGCGTCAGGTGCTTATCTGTCACTGATACACCGCCATCGGGGGCAAGCCCCCTCCCACATGGATTGCGGTGTTCATTCGACTAACGTATAGGCCATGACGACCGCATATTCACAGCCGGGTAATAATCCCGCTGGCGCCCCATCTGGTCCGCCCAACGGCAAGCGCTGAGACAACGCGGTCAAATGTGGGAGGGGGCTTGCCCCCGATAGCGGTGTGTCAGGCGCTTATCTGTCACTGATACACCGCCATCGGGGGCAAGCCCCCTCCCACATGGATTTCGGTGTTCAGTCGACTAACGTACAGACCATGACGACCGCATATTCACCGCCGGTTAATAATCCCGCCGGCGCCCCATCTGGCCCGCTTACCGGCAAGCGCTGACACAACGCGGTCAAATGTGGGAGGGGGCTTGCCCTCGATAGCGGTGTGTCAGGCGCTTATTTGTCACTGATACACCGTTATCGGGGCAAGCCCCCTCCCACATGGATTTCGGTGTTCAGTCGACTAACGTGCAGGCCATGACGACCGCGTCTTCGCGGCCGCCCACGGCAGGGTAGTAATCCCGGCGGCGGCCAATCTCGTTGAAGCCATAGCGCTCATACAGGCGAAAGGCGCCGGTATTGCTGTCCCGCACTTCCAGGAAGCATTCGCGCGCGTTGGCCGCGTAGGCGCGGGACATCAGATGTTCCAGCAGCGCCAACCCCAACCCTCGGCCCTGGTTCTCCGGCTTGACGGTGATATTCAACAGGTGCGCCTCATCGAGGATGATCTGTACCACGCCATGCCCCACTTGCTGCTCGCCTTCGAACATCAGCCAGATCTGGTATTTGCCCAGGCCGTCGAGAAAGATGCCACGGGTCCAGGGGTGGCTGAACGCTGCGTATTCGATCTTCAGCACGGCGTCGAGGTCGGCCTCGGTCATCGGGCGAAAGGATAAAGCCTCACTCATCGGTTGTTTTCCAGCGCGCCATCAGCCGGCGCATGGCTTGCCAGACATCAGCCTTACGCTGTGGCTCTTCCATTAATAATTCCAGCCCCGGCAGCGCCCAGACCGAACCCAGGCTTTCTACCTGCAATTCGCGGTACCACGCTTCGGCATTGGCCTCACCGGCAAAGCGCACGGCGGGCAGGCCGATCAGCCACAGGCATACGCAAGGTTCGTCTTCCAGGCGTGCCGAGACAAAACTCTGTACAAAATCCCGCGCGGCTTCCGGGCCCTGGTCCATGGTGCCGCGCACCAACAGCGGCCAGCGCACCGGGTCGCCGACGATTTGCGGGCTGTCGGGCAGGCCGGCGGCGCGCAGCATATCCTTGAGCAGCAGGTAGGCGGGGTCGCGCGACTGGAAACGTTCGCCGGTGGGCAATTCCACCAGCAGCAGGCAACGGCCCGCGCGCAGCAGTTGCAGGGCAAAGCGTGGCGGCGGCACCACCGGGGCCTTGACCACCGGGGGCGCCTCCTCGGCAACCACCGCCTTGACCACCGGTGACGGGCGCGGCACCTCGATTTTCGTGCGTTCCACCGTCGCCCGCACGTCGGGCACAGGCTTGACCACCGCAACCGGCGCGGCGGCTTCCTCGCCTGAAGGCTCGAACGCCTCATAGGGCTCAGGCACCTGCAACAGCTCGGGCCGCGAGGGCGCGGCAAACGGCAGTTCGGTGCGGGGCAGCCAGTTGACCACCTGCATGGCGCTCAAGTAAGCGCGACGTCGGGACTCGATAAGCACAGCTCGGCCACTTGTGGATAACTAAAGAGCGGGGATTCTACCGCTGTTCGGCAACAATCGCCCACTGCACACTGACCGGCTGTGGATAAATCCCGCGCCCGATGCAGTACAATCGCGACTTTTAATCGCCAACCAGCCGGCCATTCCCATGATCGAACCCAAGCGCGTCCTGCGCGCCCTCTCCGAACACTGGGCCTTACTCGAGCCACTGTGCGAACACTTCGACCAAGGCACCCTGAGCCTGAGCGAACTGCGCGCGCAACTGGCCGCCCAACAACTGGACAGCACGCCCCAGGACATCACCAGCCTGCTGGACGTGTGGATTCGCCTGGATATCCTGGTGCCTGTCGCCAAGAGCCCGAACCGTTTCGAGCTCAACGCGCAGATCCACGACTTCCTGGCTTATCTGCGCAAGGAGCACCGGCTTGGCCTGTGCCTGGAAATCGAAGCCTACCTGCGCCACCTCGAGCGCCTGGCCGGTTATATCCAGGACGCCTTCGACATCCGCGATGGCCACGACCTGGCCCGCCAACTGCGCCTGCTGGATATGCGCGTGCGCGATGTGCTGAAAAAACTCGCCAACGACGAACAGGCCCTCGCGGCCGTGGCCGACCGCGCCAAGACCAGCGACCGCCAGATCCCGTTGCGCCAGCGTTACGCCGAGGTGCTGGCCACCTGGGACGAATACGTCGAACCGATGATCCAGTTGGTGAACGCCGACGGCGCGTTCGAACAAGGCGTGCGCAAGGTCGAGAATGTGCTGCTGCGCATGCTCACCGAGCAGCAGCGCCTGGGCCAGTTGGTGGACGACGACATGCTGCTGCGCACCCATGCGCGCATCCTCGAGATGCAGACCAGCGCCCAGTTGACCTTGCGCCATGCGCGCGAGCTGCTGTTGCCGCTACGCGAAGAGGCTCGCCGACACAATGCCGTGACCCGTGGCGCGGCGCTGGCCCTGTCGGCGATCCGCCGCAAAGGCCTGGACGCGGTGCCGCAGGCCGCCATGCCGCTGTTCACCCGCCCGCAAAGCACCTTCCTGGGTAGCGCGAGCCAGGTGGAAGCCTATGTGTATGCCCTGGCCAATTTCGAGCCGAAACCGGCGCGCTTCCCCAAGGCGCACAAAACCCACAAGGGCGAAGCCCAGCGCGCGCCGCGAACGGTCAAGGAAATGCTCGAGCGCTGCGAAGACGCATTGCCGATGCCGGACCTGATGACCTGGCTGCTGGAGCAGGAACCGGACGGTGCCACCGACGAGTTGCTGTATTGGTTCTCGCGGCTCTCGCGGGAAAAACGCTTCAAGCGCGAACGCCTGGAGCGCCGCGACTATCACACACACGAGCACCAGGTCAGCCTGCGCTCCTTCGCCCTGCTCCCGGCCGGCGTTGACGCCACCGAGAATTCTGCGAGCACGCCTTATGCATCTTGATCTATCCGAACTGTCCCAACTGGCGCCGATCTTTCGCGAGCTGTTCAAGGGTTACCACGTCAGCCGTCGCGACCCGGAGCTGTACGCGCAGCTGTCGAACTTCCAGGACCAGTACCGCACGCTGTTCAAGGCCCTGGGTTTCGAGCTGGTCTGCGATACCCGTGGTTTCTATTATTTCGTGCCGGATTCGGCCATCGCCAGCGCGCAGGTGAACAAGACCGCGCAGCGTCTGGCCCTGTTCACCTTCATCCTCGTCGAGCACCTGGCCGACCAGGGCCGCGACCCGGTCGCCGTGCTCGATGGCGGCAGCCTGGGCCGCGATGAGCTGCCGTCGTTGCTGGAAAAGTACCGCGACCTGTTTATCCAGGCCGAAGTACAGACCCAGGAAGAACTCGAAGAAAAAATCATGCGGCGCATGACTCAGTTGGGCTTTGCCGGCGAAGACAATGGCATCTATCGCTTCCTGCCACCGATGCATCGATTCCTTGATGTGTGCCTGTCGGTGCAGCAGGACCGCGATCTCGCCGCCAGCGTGCACAGCGTATTGCCGCTGCCGGTGCCGGTGATCATCGACGCAGACAGCGATGAAAAACTGCTGGAGACCGACGACCCGCTGGACCTGAGCGACTTCGCTGAGGAAAGCGAAGAAGACGCCCTCGCCCGCGCCATTGCCGAAGAACAGGAGACCGACGCATGAGTAAGGAACGCTACGGCATACGCCGCTTCGCCCTGTTGAACACCGCCGGTTACAGCCTGGGCTTGTTCCCGCTGGAAGAGCCGCTGTCGGTGTATGGCGCGAACAACCTGGGTAAATCCGCGTCGATCAACGCCTTGCAGTTCCCGATCCTGGCGCGCATGTCGGACATGAGCTTCGGCAAGTACACCCTGGAGCAATCGCGGCGCTTCTACTTTGCCACCGACACCAGCTACATCCTGGTAGAGGTCTCGCTGCCCCACGGCCCGCACGTGATTGGCGTAGTCGGGCGCGGCCCGGGCGGTGGTTTCGGTCACCAGTTCTTTGCCTACGCCGGCAAGCTGGACCTGGCCCACTATCAGAAAAACGACACCTGCCTGCGCCAGAAAGAACTGTTCACCAACCTTGAGCGCGAAGGCCTGAAAGCCTATGAACTCAAACCCGATGAACTGCGGCGCTTGCTGGTGGGCGGCCATACGTCGATTCCGCTGGACCTGACGCTGATTCCCCTGCGTTCCACCAGCGAACAGAGCCTGAAAACGTTCCGCGCGCTGTTTATCAACCTGTTGCACATGCGCGAAATCACCGCGGCCAAGCTCAAGCAATTGTTCCTCGATGCGTTCGAACACAGCTTGCGCTCCGGCAGCGTCGATTACATCGCCGCGTGCGAAGAAGCCTTCCGCGATGTGCGGCGCATGGAGCAGGACTACCACTCGCTGGTGGCCGCCGGGCCGTTGGTCGAAGCGCTCGCCAATGGCGTGAAACAGCGCGATATTTTGCGCGGCAAATTGCATCGCCTGTCGCCGTTGCTGGATTCGCTGCTGGGCACCTGGTCGGACTACGCCAGTGCGCGCAAGGAAGAGCTGACGATCCAGGCCGAGCACTATCGCAACGAGCAGGATGCGCTGCAGCACGACCAGCGCGGCGGCACCCAGGAGCTGATGCGCCTGGAGCGTGAGATCAGTGGTATCCAGCGTTGGTTGGGCGAGCTGTCGGTGCTCAAGCATCGCTTCGCACTGGTCGATGATGTGAGGGTGCTGGAGCAGCAGCTGCTCGCGGCCAAGGATGCTCACGACGAGTTGGCGGGCGCCCTGGCGCAGTCCCGGCAATTCAGCGCCGAGGACTTGGACGAGCGCCTGCGCGACCTGGAAAAACGCTTGAAGTCGGTCAAGCAGCAGCTGGACCACGCGGACAACAACAGCTACGCCAAGCTGCGCGAAGAATTTTCGCAGCAGGACGTCGAGCGCTTGATGCGCCTGTTCAACAGCTCGTTGTTCAGCCTGCCGTTGGGCGAGCACGGCATCACGCTGGACGAGGACGGCCAGTGGGTCAAATCCCTGGAGCGGATCCTCGATGGCTTCAAGGGCGAGCGTTTCGAAGTGCCGGGGCTGTCCATCGACATCTCGCACATTGAACCACCGGCGTTGCAGGCGCTGGCCGATCGCGCGGCACTGCGCGATCAGAAAGAGCGTCTGGAAAAAGAGCTCAAGCAACTCAAGACCCAGCAGGCCGTAGCCTCCGACCGCGCCGCGAGCAAGACCCAGACCGAAGCGCTGTACCAGCAGGTGCTCGACGCGCAGAAGGCGCTGGAGGATTTCCGCCGTGCGCAAACCCTGAGTGCGGAAGAAGGCGAGAAGCTGGAACACCTGGCGCAGATGGAAGCGGCCCAGGACGAATTGAAGCGCTCCAGTGATGCGTTCACCGAACGCGTCCAGCAGTTGTCGGCCAAGCTGCAACTGGTCGGTCGCCAGATCGGTGATATGGAAGCCAAGCAACGTACGCTGGACGACGCCTTGCGCCGTCGCCAACTGTTGCCGGCGGACCTGCCCTTCGGCACCCCATTCATGGACCCGGTCGACGACTCCATGGACAACCTGCTGCCGCTGCTCAACGACTATCAGGACAGCTGGCAAGGTCTGCTGCGCGCCGATGGCCAGATCGAGGCGCTGTATGCGCAGGTGCGCCTCAAGGGCGTGGCCAAGTTCGACAGCGAGGATGACATGGAGCGTCGCCTGCAACTGCTGATCAACGCCTATGCGCACCGTACCGACGAAGCCCTGACACTCGGTAAGGCACGCCGCGCAGCGGTCACGGATATCGCCCGGACCTTGCGTAATATCCGCAGCGACTACGACAGCCTGGAACACCAGCTGGCGTTGTTCAACCGCGAGATCAACAAGCGCCAGGTCTCCAACCTGCAGAGCTTTCGCATCGTGCTGGCGCCGAACAAGGAAGCCCTCAAGCACATCGACCAGATCATCCACAGCGCCGGTCAGTATGAAGAAGGCGAGACGTTGTCGGTGTTCGACCTCAGCCAGAGTGCCGAGCAGGACAACAAGAACGAAGAGGCCAAGGAATACCTGGCCCGCCTCGTCGCAGCCAACCATAACCAGTTGGGCCTCAAGGATTTGTTCGAACTGGCGTTCGAGATCACCAAGGTCAACGGCCAGCCGGTGATTCATACCGACATCGATGGCGCCGCGTCCAACGGCACCACCATGACCATCAAGGCGCTGACCAACATGTACTTGTTGCTGCACTTGATGGACCGCGAGCAGGCCGGACGCGTGCGCTTGCCGTACTACCTCGATGAGGCAGCGGATATCGATGAGAAGAACCAGGCTGCGTTGCTGGAAACCAGCCTGCAGCTGGGTTTCGTGCCGATCCTGGCCAGTGTGAAGCCGCAGGTGTCCGCCCAGGTGGCGATCGACCTGGAAGGCGGCAGCGGGCCGAACGGGATCTACATTGATGAAGCGGACTGGAAGTATATTCGTCGACATGATGCGGTGAAGGCGACGATGAATGTGCAGGCGGATGAGCCGGAGTTGGATGAAGTCTGACGTGTAGCGCTGAAAGGCAAAAAGGCCGCGATCTTTTGGATCGCGGCCTTTTTTGTGGGCTGGGGTTTTGTGTTGGATTTGAGGGCCTTATCGGGGGCAAGCCCCCTCCCACACTTTGAATGTATTCACAAATCAAAATGTGGGAGGGGGCTTGCCCCCGATGGCCGCGCCTCGATCTACTTACCCAGTGGAATCTTGGGCGCCCAAGTCAGCCACTCATCCTCGAACTTGTCGAACAGCGCAAAGGTCTGCTGCGGCCGCGCCGGGTTGCCCATGCGTTCGCCATCAGGCGTGGCAAAGGCAATACCGCCGGCGACCAACGTCTCCAGGGACTCGGTACGCACCGTCGCGCCCTTGAACAAGCCGAAGTCGAGCCCGAAGCCGCTGGTGTTCCAGAAGCGGCTGCCGCTGCGGACCAAGGGTGCGTACTTGGGCTCGATGAGGATATGCACCAGGACACGGTCGGCAGTCTGCCCCAACTCATAGCCGGTGACTTTGCCCACGGTGACTTCACGGTAGGTCACGGGCACGCCTTCCTTGAGCGAACCACGGCGCGCGGCGCTGAGCGTCAGTTTCAGGCCAGCCTCCTGATGTGCGGCCTCAGGCGGTTGCGCAAGGGCGACAAAACTCTTCTGCGGGCCGGCGTTTTTCGCCGCCGGTTGCACTTCGATGTACTGCCCGGTGACCAGGGTCTGCAGGTTCGCCGTCTTCATCAGGCCCAATTCAGGTTTGACCACCCAGAACTGACTGCCCACCCGTGCAATGCGGTCGGCCACTTGAGTGATACGCGCGCTGAGCAGCACTGATTGCATGTCGGCACTCAGGTCCACACTTTCGATCTTGCCCACGTCCAGGCCTTTGAAGCGCACCGGCGTGCCAGGGCTCAAGCCGTCGGCGCGGTCAACCTTGATGGTGACCAGCGTGCCGTGCTGATTGGCAGCGTCGCGATCGGCAAACAGGCGGAAACGCGGGATGTGCCTTTTCAGCGGCACATTCGGTTCCGGCGTTTCAAAAGCAATACCACCGGCCATCAGGCTGGCCAGGGATTCACTTTTCACCTGGATACCGCTGGTCAGCCCGCCGGTGAGGGTGACACCGCTGGCATTCCAGAAACGGGTCGAACCGTTGACCAGGCTTTCATACTCTTTCTCGATGTGAACACCGATCACCAATTGCTTTTTCTTGCGTGAGAACTGGTAGCTCTGTACCGAACCGACCTTGACCTGCTTGTACAGAATCGGGCTGCCGACATCCAGCGAGCCCAGGTTGTCGGTGAGCAGCACCATGTGCAGGCCCGGGGAGCGCAGGTCCAACGGTGGCGCCTTGGCGCGAGCCACGTATTCACGTTGTGGCGCGGTGCCCTTGTCACCGGGGCGGATGGCGATGTAGTTGCCTTTGACCAAGGCCTCCAGGCCGGTGATGCCGGCCAGGGAGATGGACGGTTTGACCACCCAGAATTGCGTGTCCTGCACCAGATAGTCTTCGGCCAGGGGATCGAGGGTCAATTCAGCGCTGGCACTGGACAGGTCCGGGTCGATCTTCAGGGTTTTCAGGCTGCCGACCTCGATACCCTTGTACATCACGGGCGTACGTCCAGCCTGCAGGCCTTCGAAATCGGTGAGCTTGACCTTGACCTTGATGCCCGCGGCGGCGGCGTCGAAATCCTCGTACAAGCGGAACGGCAGGCTCGGGTCGGTTGGCGGGCTGTCCTTGCGATTTTCCGGCGTGGCAAAGGCGATACCGCCGGCAACGATGCTGGAAAGCGATTCGCTGCGAACCTTCACACCCGACAGATTGGCGTCGATGCTGATGCCGCTGGCGTTCCAGAAACGCGTGTGTTTGCGCACCAGGTTGGCATAGGTCGGTTCGATATAGACCTTGATCTCGACGGTACTGTGGTCCTCGGACAACAAGTAGCTTTTGACCTGCCCCACCTGGATCTGCTTGTAGAACACCGGGCTGCCCCGGTTCAGCGAACCCAGGCGATCAGCCTTGAGCGTCAGGTGCAGACCAGGCTTGGCATCGGATAACGGCGGCTCCTCGGAGAGCGCCTTGAACTTGCGGGTCGGCTCACCATCCCCCGGGCTTGCGGCGATGTAGTTACCCGACACGAGGGTTTCCAAACCAGTGATACCGGCGAGGCTGACGCTGGGCTTGACCAGCCAGAAGCGAGTATTGGTCCTGAGGTATTGCTCGACATCCTTGTTCATCTCGATGGTGGCAATCACCCCGCGATTGTTGCCTTCGTCATCCAGCGCCAAGGCTTTGACCTTACCCACCGTCATGCCTTTGTAGACCACCTCGGTCTTGTTGACTTGAATGCCCTCGCCGCTTTCAAAGCGGACCTGGATCTCGAGACCTTGCTGGGAGTAGGCACGCCAACCCAGCCAGCCACCGATGATCAGGGCAATCAGCGGCAGCACCCAGATGGCCGACCAATTGGATGCAGGGCGGGTTTTAGCTTTAGGCAAATCACTCATGGTCGTCATCCGACTCCGTGTTATCCCAAATCAGTCGGGGATCGAAGGTTACTGCGGCAAGCATCGTCAAGATCACCACACTGGCGAACGCTGCAGCGCCGAGATTGGCCTCGACACTGGCAAGTCGCCCAAAGTTTACGACCGCCACCAGGATGGCGATCACGAAGATATCCAGCATCGACCAGCGACCGATGAATTCGATAAAGCGGTACATGATAATGCGTTGTTGCGCGGACAGCGGCTGACGGCGCTGCACCGAAAACAGCAGCAGGCCGATGCCCACCAGCTTGAACGTGGGCACCAGGATACTGGCGATGAACACCACGGCGGCAATGGGGAACATGCCGTGCTGTACCAGCTGGATCACGCCGGACATGATGGTGCTGGGGTCGCCCTGGCCGAGTGAGTTGACAGTCATGATGGGCAGCAGGTTGGCGGGGATATACAGGATCGCCGCCGTGATCAGCAATGCCCAGGTACGTATGAGGCTATTGGGGCGACGTGCGTGGATCAGCGCACCGCAACGGCTGCAGAGTTGCTCATCGGCGTCCGCTTCCTGCTTGTTCAACTCATGGCATTCCGTACAAACCAGAATGCCTGCATCAATCGCCCGCATGGTCATCCTCTCCCGACAACGCCTGCCAGATCTGATGGGGTGACATCACCACCTCGAGCAGGACCTGGACCATTAAAAGACTGACAAAGCACGCCAGACCCAGGCCGAGCGTAATGGAGGCCATGTCCGCAAGCTTCACAAGCGCCACCAGGACGCCCATCAAGTAGACCTCCAGCATCCCCCAGTCTTTCATATGGTGATAGATGCGGTAGAACAGCAGTCCATAACTGCGACCGATGTTCCAGCGGATGCTGAGCAACACAGCCAACTGGCACAGCAATTTGAGCAGGGGAATACCCATGCTGCAAAGGAAAACCACGATGGCAACCCCTTGCATACCGGTGTTGAACAGGCCGACCACGCCGGTCCACACGGTGTCCTCTGAGGACTGCCCGAGTAGATTGAGCTGCATGATGGGTAAAAAGTTCGCGGGTATGTACAGCAATAATGCTGCCAGCACCAGGGCAAGGCTTCGCTCAACGACATTGTGCCGGTGCGCGTATAGCTCGTAGCCACAACGCGGGCATTGAGCTTTTTCACCGAGGGCGAGCACGGGCTTGCGCATCAGCAGGTCGCACTCATGGCATGCCACCAAGTCATCCAGCGGTAAGTCCGACACCTGGAGGGCATCAACCGGATCCGGCATAAATAGGGCTCTGGCTCTAAAAAAGGTTAGGTGCCTATTCTAGTTGTCTGGTTCAGAAATAACTGTGCAAATTTGTCGGCCAGGAAGGCTTTTCGAGCGCCCAAAACAAAACCCCTGTTTGCGTTAGCAAACAGGGGTTCTGGAATTTAATCTTGACGATGACCTACTCTCACATGGGGAAACCCCACACTACCATCGGCGATGCATC